>Ga0315546_1001897_pt1 | contig 12637 bp, 16 predicted proteins | sample SalMarSW160170MG_FD_203833 | JGI IMG/M metagenome (GOLD analysis project Ga0315546, IMG submission 203833) | Salt marsh sediment microbial communities from the Plum Island Ecosystem LTER, Massachusetts, United States - Salt Marsh Sediment SW1601-170 ... | reverse complement strand
CTCCCCTTTTTAGAAAGGAAACTATGAGAATTTTATGGCAAAGTGCTAGTCCATTATGTAATTCAGGTTATGGGCTACAAACTGCATCGGTAACTAAACAATTAAAGCAAGCAGGGCATGAGGTAGCTATCTTCTGTTTCTTTGGATTCAGCGGGTCAAGAACCAGTTGGGGCGATATCCCCTTATACCCGAATGTTCCGCATGATGGCTATGGCGTTATGCACATAAAGGATGATTATGAAGATTGGAACGCTGATCTACTTATTTCTTTAGTCGACGTATGGGTGCTCAAGGGAACATCACAAGAGTTAAACTGGGCGCCATGGATACCGATTGACCATGACCCGATACCGCCAAGAGTCTTAGAGGTGTTAAAAGAAAGCCCTAACATCATCAAGCCGATTGCAATGTCGAAGTTCGGGCAGGCTGAACTTAAAAAGAACGGCATTGATAGTTATTATATTCCTCATTCGGTAGATTGTCGTATCTACTCTCCGAACGCTGAGACTCGTAAAACGGCAAGGGCAAGTCTCAAGTGGGAGGATAAGTTTGTCATTGGCACGGTAGCTACAAACTGCAAGCGCAAGAACTGGAACGCTTCTTTGTGGGCTGTGAGCCAACTAGCTAAGAGACATTCTAATATCGTGTGGTATATGCACACTCCGCCTTATGACAGTTTAGGGTTTAACCTTGAAAAAGCAAGGATAGGGTTCGGGATAAAAGATAAGACAGTCTTCCCTAAACAGCAGGAGATGAGATTAGGGATACCCCCGGAAGTCATGGCTAGAGCCTATAACGCTATGGACGTTTTCTTACTACCATCTAAGGGTGAAGGGTTTGGTATTCCAGCGTTAGAGGCTCAGGCTTGCGGTTGCCCGACAATCGTTGCTAATAATACCGCTCAACCAGAGATACAATCCGGAGGGTGGTTGCTAAAAGACCAGTTTGCCCAGTGGGACCTACAGGACTCGTTTGAATATAACTGTAACCCTAAAGAGATTCTGGAATATCTTGAGCAGGCTTATAACTTATGGAAGAACGGGAAGATGGAAGAGAGGCAACGCCAGGCCAGGAAGAAAGCCTTAGAGTACGATGAGCCTAAAGTGTTTGAGGAATACTGGCTGCCAACCTTAAAGGATATTGAGGAGAGGCTAAAGAAGCCTAGAAACATGGAGGGTGTGCAGCCCTGGAGACTTTTATTATTGCCTCAAGTCTGTAGTCCTAAGAAAGTTCTCGACATCGGATGCGGTGTTATTCAGGCATATCGCAAGCCATTGGAGCAATTAGGAGAATATGTGGGGATAGATATTAAAGAGGGTGAGGGAGTAACAGTGATGGATGCGCATCATTTGAATTTCAAAGATAAAGAGTTTGGTTTTGTCTGGATGAGCGAAGTCTTAGAGCACGTGGATAAACCAGAGCAAGTTTTGGCTGAGGCTCAAAGAGTAGGGGTTCATGGCGTGTGTTTGTTCAGCACGCCTGAGAATAAGTTTTTCCATTTAGACCCAGAACATAGAGAGGTAAAGATACCGCACACGCTGACTCGTTCAGGTGACGGTCTTATTACATGGTAGTAAAGGAGGAGATTGAATGAAAGAGATTTGGAGTGATATGGGTGACTTAGAAAAGGAATCTGGCTTAGATGGCATCCGTTGGCTGATACCGATTTCCCTAGTTGGATTATTAGTTGTTAGCCTACTTTGCCTTGTTGGTATTTTTTAGGAGGAAATAAATGCCTTATTCGGAGGATCAAAAGAAACTGGCTTGCATAGCGTTGTCAATGAAGCGCGGAGAAACACCACGAAGTTACAGCGAACAGGCAGCAGAGATGGCTGACTCTATGACTGAGGAACAGCTTATTGATTACTGCGAAAAACCGGTAAAGAAGGAGTAAAGATGGCTAGATTACTTTCTGGAATAAGAGCAATAGCAAGGCAAAAACTCAATGATGAACTGAAAGGCTCTGATGTTGCCTATAAATGGACTGACGATGAGCTTGATGTTTATACCAACGACTGCCTTATCGAGATGTCCAAGTATTCACCTTATGAGGTGAAGGAAACTGTAACGACCGTCGCATCATCGAGAGAGATTGACCTTAGCTCAATAGACGATTTACTTGAAGTCAAAGAGGTGGAATACCCGGTGGATAAACAGCCTCGTAGATTCAGGCAGTTCTCCGTGTGGGGGGATATTCTCAGAATAGAATTAGATACTGCGCCTTCGGCGGTTGCGAATGTTTATCTCTATTGTAAGGAATATCACTCTCTGTCAGACACAGCGTCAACGCTGAATCCTAACTTAGAGAGAATCTTGGTTCTAGGTGTTTGCGGTCAGGCTGCCGTTGCTAAAGCACAAACAAAGATAAACAAAGTCAACAAAGCTGTCGGCGTAGCAGGGAATCTACAATCGTGGGGGTTGGCTCAATTAAGTCTATATTACACGGAGCTTAATAAACTGGTCGTACCTGATAGATTCGAGGAGTATCCAACGGATTAGGGGGTAAGATGGCAAACGCTTTATATGACCACGGAAGAGAAGGGTTTTTAGACGGCTCGATAGACTGGGACACTGACGACATACGATGTATCCTGGTAGATACCGATGATTATACAGTCAATCTAGCTACCCACGATAATCTTGACGACATACCCGCTGGGGCTAGGGTGGCTACAAGTGGGGCTTTAAGTTCCAAGACGGTAGCCGCGGGTGTGGCTGACGCTGGCGATGTGACCTTTTCAACCGTAAGTGGAGACCAATCCGAGGCTTTGGTAATTTACAAGCATACAGGCACGGAATCTACATCAAGGTTAATAGCTTATATTGACACAGCAACAGGCTTGCCTGTAACTCCTTCAGGAGGCGACATTATCATCCAATGGGACTCGGGAGCTAATAAGATATTTAAGCTGTGAAATGGCTTGGCTACCAGGATTTAGGAAAAGAATACCGTTTGCTATAGACCACAACGATATAGACTCTCCCTTAGATTGGTTTGCTGTAAGGTTGCATTTAAGTGCAGGGAAGACTGAAGAACAAACATCGTCTAATACAGCTTATCCCCTTTATAGTGGTTATAAAACACGGGTTGGGCAAAGATTAACAATATCTAACAGGAGGGTATATACCCTCGCCTTTAATCTTTACGATGTTGGTAGTCCTAGCGGTGATGTAACATTCACTATCAGGCAATTAGACGACACTATCCTTGCCAGTAAAGTATGGGGTGATGCTGGTGATATAGGGCTTCCTGGTGGTGAAAAAGAAGTAACCCTTGATACTCCTGTTCTTGTCAATGAGGAAGTCAGACTTTGTTGTGAGTATTCTGGAGCTGGAAACGTATTTAACGCTGTATATGTTCGGTTTCAAAACACAGATGTCAAAGCAAGTGAGGGCTTATCCTATTATGATGGCTCTTGGACTGACGAAGATGGCAATGGAAATGATTATGATGTTAGATATAAATATACCTATAATGATATTTCCTGCATCTTTGACGAAGTAGGTGCTAACTCAAAGAAGATAGCGATAACAAAATCCGACGGAATAACCGAGTTATATGGTGAGATAGAGAAGTGGGACGAAGTCAATGAGGAAGCGGAATTATGGGTAAGCAGAGACGGTTGGGCAATCTCGGACTCTGAAGATACGGTAGGTTATTTATATTACGATAACACTCACGCTGATAATGACGCTTATATAGGCATAAAGAACTCCACTCCTGCACAGAATGTTTGGGATGGTAACTTTAAGGGTGTCTATCACATGGCAGACGGAGTGGATAACGAACATATCTATGATTCAACCTCTAACAACAACGATGGCACAAAGAAAGCTGCTAATGAGCCAATAGAAGCAAGCGGCAAGATAGCTAACGCACAAGATTTTGATGGAAGTAATGACCATATAGTAGTAACTGATGCTACAAGCCTTGATGGTACTCAGATGACTATTGAGGCGTGGGTAAAACCAAGAATCCTACAGGCTAATGAGTATGTCGCTATAGTTAATAAAGAGGGTGCAGCAGCACAAGATGAGTGGAGCATACTCTTCAACAATGGTGCAACACCCAAGATTTTAATGATGTGGGTTTATGACGGTGACTGGCAGCATGCAGACAGCACAACGACGAAACCCTCTAATGCTAATTGGTTTTATGTTGCTGGTACTAAGAACGATACAACTATTGAGATTTTCATAGATGGTGTTTCTGAAGATACAACCCTTCAGGGGGCAATGCAGAATGGTAATGCTCCGATTGTATTTGGTGAAAAAGGCGACCTTGATAATACACGCTTTTTAGATGGTATTCTTGATGAAGTTCGTTTTTCTACCACTCCAAGAAGTGCAGCTTGGATAAAAGCATCTTATGAGAGTGGAAGAGACGATTTAATAACTTGGGGGAGTAGGGAAAGTCTGTTATCACCAAGCTCAATAGACTCCACTGAAGCTTTTGGCACTAACAAGGTAAATCTAGGAGTAAGCCCTAACGCTATTTCAAGTTTAGAAGCCTTCGGCACAAGCAAACTAAATCTAAAGGTGACTCCGAGTGCCATTGCATCATTAGAGGCATTTGGGGATACCAAATTGAATTTGAAAATACTCGCAAGTGCCATTATAAGCTTGGAAGCCTTTGGAACTGCGAAACTAAACCTCAGAATACTTGCCAGTGCAATATCCTCTTTGGAGAGTTTCGGTACTGCCAAGATAAACCAAAGAATAAAAGCGGTTGCGATTGCCTCTGCTGAGGCGTTTGGCAATGCAACCTTGCTAGTTGTGGGCAGGGTGTTGAAGGTGAAAGTGGTCACAAGTTTATACAGGAAAATAAGGATAGGAACAAGGTAAATAAACAGGAGGTAAAACAATGGCTGGAAGTAAATCAGATTTCTTGGAGTTAGAGTTATTAGACCATGTGTTAGGCAATGCTGCTTACTCAGCACCGGCAACGGTTTACATAGCTCTCTACACGGTAGCACCAACCGATGCTGGTGGGGGAACTGAGGTCACAGGTGGGTCTTATGTCCGAAAATCAGTCACCAACAATGACACCAACTGGCCTGCTGCTTCGGGAGGGGCAAAGTCCAACGGCACAGAGATAACCTTTGTGGAAGCTACAGCATCCTGGGGAGAAGTAGTGGCTTTCGGTATCTTTGACGCTGAAAGTGCTGGGAATCTATTGTACTGGGCTGACCTGACGGCAAACAAGACCATAGACTCTGGTGATACGGCTAAGTTTGCTGTTGGAGATTTAGAAATTACTGAAGATTAAAGGGTAGTCGGGTGGCTGCCCCTTTAAGGATTAGATTATGGCAGTAGAAGACTTCACTACTTATGAGGAAGTTGATACTGAAGATGACCGCATACAGTTTGTAGGCACAAATCATATTGATTTTGATGCCTACGAGAATGAGAAAACTTATCTCTATAAAGATTTTGGTGTTGACTACTTCGGCGACTTTGAGCATAGGATAGATATAAAAGGAGTATATGAAAGTGCTGGTTTTCCTACTGGAAGTTTCTGGCTTTTAGCAAATAGTGTAGATGCTTATTATGATTTAATTCTTGACTCTCAAAATTTTATCAAACTAGGTCAGGGATACGAGGTCCCCCCAGCCACTTTACTTATCCTCAGCGAATGGCATAATGTCAGTGGTGGTCAGAACGATACCTTTACTGGCGTTCTTGGCACTTGGTATTATCTGACAATCAAAAAAGTTGGCGCTAGTCTTACTTGCAAGATTTACTCTGATAGTGATAGGACAAATCTGCTTGACACATTAAGTCTGACACTACAAGAAGATTACAAATTCAGGTATATCTATCCTGCTTGCACACCACATTTCGACCCCAGTTATTATATGAATACTCAAATGGAGATTGAGAACCTTGATTTGCAAAAACCTATTGAATGGCTGGCAGGAGTTGTTACTGGTGTAGCCTCCGTTACAGCTAACTTAACCAAAGGTTATTTTGAATACCTTGCGGGAGTCGTCAACGGAGTCGCTTCTGTAGTTGGCTATTTAGGTATAGCAGGTATTAAATTTTTGGCTGGGTTGATTAAGTGCGGATGGGGAAATATATTTCTTACTGAAGAACAAACTTTAGCTGATTCTCTTATGGTTCTATATTCTGGATTTATCGTTCGTTCAGGTCAGAGGTTGACTATCAGCGACCGAAAGGTTGCAAAACTGGCTTTTGTAATGAAGAAAGTAGGAAATCCCACTGGCGATATAACTTTTACAATCAGAAAAGTATCTGACGATGCCATAATAGTCTCCGAGGTTTGGGGTGATGCAAGTGACTTACTGACTTCTACAGAGTGGGAGGAAGTAACTTTTGCTACTCCTACTATAATAAATGAAGAAGTGCGTATCTCGCATGAGTATGCGGGAGGCGATGGTTCTAATTACATTGTTTCTACTTTCCAAGCTGCTGATGTAAAAGCTGATGAACGTGAAGCGCGCTACTATGCTTCAACGGAAAGTTGGTACGATGATTCAAATAAGGATTGTTGTTATAGATATACTTATATTCAAGAGGTATCAGGGAACTTGAAAGTTATCCATAAGTTGGTAGGGGTTATCTCAGGAGTGGCTTCTGTTCTTGGCAAATTAAGGGGAAGCGTACATCTGGCAGGGGTGATAGCTGGAAGAGCAAATTGGTGGGAAGAAGACTTCACTACCTATACCGAGGTTGACCCTAATAGCCATATTCTTGTGGGTACAAACCACGTTGACTTTGACGCTTGGCAGAACGAGGATGCCTATGTCTATAAGGACAAAGGTATAGACCATTTTGGCGACTTTAGACATAAGATAGATGTCAGGATAGTGGCTGCCGCTGATATGGGTGGTACTGGAGCACTCTGGCTTCTATCAAATGATATAGATGATTTTAATGGCTTGTGTGAAGCTAGTAAGAGTTTCTTGTATCTGTTGGCAAACCACAATCCAGGAGCAGCGCATTCCCAACTGGTATTGACAGAATGTAATAACGGGGTTAGGTATTATAGTGATTTCTATGATATTGACTATAGCACTTGGTACTATCTAATAATCAAGAAAGTAGGGACAGATTTTACTTGCGAGATTTATTCTAATAGTGCTAGAACCAACCTACTTGCAACCCTAACTCGACCATTACACGCAAACCTCAGATATAGATATGTCTTTGTTGCTAATACCTATAATGCCAGCGTTGCGGGGATATACATATTTACAGATATTGAGAACCTTCGTTTAAAGGAAGCTGGGGGATTGTCAATTATTTATAAGTTAGCAGGAGTTATTGCTGGTATTACCACAGTCACAGGCAATTTACTCGTAGAGTATCTACAATTCATTGCTGGAATAGTCAGCGGAGTCGCTTCGGTTACTGGGGCTACATCAATCCTCAAGAAATTAGCGGGAACAGCGGCAGGCGTGGCAGCGGTTACAGGAGCAACTAAAGTTCTGCATAAATTAGCAGGTGTTTCGGCTGGAGTTACTTCTGTTACTGGTGTTCTCGTTGAAATCGGGCGGGTTCTAATGGTGAAGGTAGTGACAGCGCAATACAGGACAATAAAGCCAATAACGGTGCTTTACAGGACGGTCAAGACGATAGTGACACAATACAGGAAGGTTAGACCGATAACGACACTGTACCGAAAAATCAAAGCAATCACCGGAGGATAAAATGGGAATTGATGTCATTGTAAAATTTATAAGTAAGTCAACGGTATTGATAAGAGCCTATGTCTATAATCTGGCTGGAACTCTTACAGACCCAACGGGCTCAATTAAGGTCATTATCGCCGACCCTGACGGTGTGCAGAAGGCGGGTTATATTAGTGTTGCGGACAGTTCAGGCTTTACTGCTGGCGATATTGTAACGGGCGGAACTTCAGAGGCTACAGGCGTTATTATATCTATGCCCGATGGTACGACTTTGGAACTCCAGCGGGTGACTGGTGTATGGCAGTCTGGCGAGGCTCTAACTGCTGAAGATGAGGAAACAACTAACACGACTTCCGCTCTTCTGGGTGCAACTATGACAAAGAATGGCGATGAAGACGGGGAGTTTGATTATTTCTACTATACCGACGCTGACAGCCCTGAAGGGAGTTGGCCAGGTGAAGTATGGACTGTTGACGGCACTGGTGCAACTGCTAAGTCTAGCGTAGCGACATTCAACTTTGAGGTAAAAGCGGGATTATGAGGGACTTATCTGCCACTAAGTTAGAAGCATATCAGAAGAAGGATTCGCTCGACCCTATTGTTAAAATCACTCTTACACAAGGGGCAACGACTGTAACCTTGAGGGAAGATGTTATCCTTAGTCTCAGCCATGAGGAAGAGCCTTATCGGGCTTCATGCAAATTAGTCTGCGATAATTCTGATGGGTATTTTACCGATTTAGATTTGAAAGGATACAAGGCTGTTTTATCCTGGGGTTTAATCACCGAAGACGGTGAAGAGTTCTCCGATGCTGCTCCTCTTTGGGTGATAGCAGAGCAATTAGATTCATCCGAAGGAAAGCTGACCTGCACTTTAACCATGGTGGGTATTCCTAATATGTTAGCAGAGGACAGAGCCAGCGAATCTTACGTACCGGATGAAGACGATAGTAAGACAGTCAAGGATATTATCAACGACATATTAGATACCTCTATGACCGCCTTTGGCGATTGCGTAGCCTACACCGTAGAGTGGGATTCTGAGGATAGTCTGGTTGACAGTTATCAGCCAAAAGATTCTTTCAGGATTTACAAGAACGGGAGCAGATTAGCCGCGATAAGAAGGTTATTGGATTATACCAAATGTGTTATAAGGTACGGCGGCGATGAGAAGATTCATATTCTTGAACCAACCACGAGCGGAGAGGTATTTGACTATGAGTATAGCTTAGCGGACACATATCACAGCTTCTTCGCTAAAGCCTACAGAAAAACCCTGGTCATACCGAACAAAGTCGTTGTAGAAAGCCGAACCGATGATGATCCTCAATACTCTGGCAATAAAACCGACCCAACTTCTTATGCACTCTTGCCTAAAACAGAATACCGCCAGATGCGGTTGCAAAGTAATGCTGAAGCTGGGAACATAGCAGAAGCGATTCTTTCCAAGTATCAATTAAATGCTGAGATGGGCGCTGCCAATGTCCCGATGAATGTTGGAGCGGAAGTGTTCGACTATGTGAAAGTTACCGATGCCAGGGAAGATGATAGTAGGACAGGGAACATTGGCTCATTAACAAGAACATACTCCCCGGGGAAGTATAGTTTAAGTTTCAGCTTCGGCGACTGGCTGACGGTAAGAAAACTATTAAACGACATCGAGACCAACAGCGATGCAGGCGCTTACTTTGAGAGGCTTTCGGTAGGAACACTCTATGCTGAGAAGATTCTGCTTGATGATATTGTGGACACAGACACCTATCGAAGGGTTAAGTCTGTTGCGATAGACTCTGATGGTATGGTGATACTTGACCAAGTTATAGAAGGGACTTATGGGCTGACAAAGAAAGCATCATTGACTGCTGAAGGGCTTGTTATTCTTGAGGAAGCTTCAGGAACAGTAGACGATATTGCGGATGGCGTGACTTACCAACGGACTAAAGCGGCAGCGTTGACAGCAGAGGGCTTGATATTGGTAGATGAACTTGTAACGGGGACTTATGGACTTGTAAGGACAACCTGTATAAATCAGGGTTACATTGAACTCAACTCTTCCACAAGAATTAAAACAGGGGCTGGCAGTGAATGGTATAACGAAAGTGGTGTTGAGATAGATGCTGACCACGGGATTAATATCTACGGAACTAACAATGCTCTGACCACAAGAGCTACAAAGACAGGGGCAATACAATGCTATGTTGGCAGTGATGGAGCGATTTACGCTGGCGGTGGAGCAGTTAAACTTGATAGTGATGGCATACTTATAGATAATGGAGTAGGTGGAAGCGGTATTTTATCTTTCAAGACTGGAGCGTATTCAGGGACTATTTCTTTACGAACTGGGGGGAATCTTTGGTTATATCCTACTACGGGGTACATAGTAAGTAAGACAATAAGACCAGATGGAAGTGGTGTTCATGATTTGGGGTCTAGTAGTTACAAATGGGATGATGTTTGGGTTGTAACCTTACACCAAGGGGATAGCGTATTTGCCAATGGTTGGAGACTGACTGAGACTCTTGATAACAAGGGAATGATGCTAGTTAGGCCTGATAATTCAATAGCAAAGGAATGGAGATGATTATGAAGAAAGTAAAATATCTGCTTATATTCCCAATTATATTCTGCTGTTATGACTTCGTACTGCATAGCCTTCAATTTTTCAATATCTATGTAGGACCATTCTCAGCAAGAACTTTGGGGTATGGGTTATTCTGGACTATTGGCTGGGGTATTGTCTTAGTCTTGCTATGTATAGTTTTTTTCTTAGTATGGAGGCTTGATAAATGGATATAAAGACAGAAATAACAGACGCACAAAAAAGACAGCAGGAAGTGGTAGACCAGATTAACGCTCTAAAGCAACAGGAGCAATTATTACTCCAGGAGGCTCTTAAAATAGAGGGCGAGATTAGAATATTAAAAAGGATGGATGGCGATGGAAAATGATTTCAAGTGTCCCAGAGAGGGCGATTTAGACGAACTCAAGGCTGATGTTAAGGCTATTATGGACAACCACCTGCCTACTATGGACAAGAAAATAACTCGTATGGACGAAGCAATCGGGAAACTCGGAAACAAATTTGCCTACCAGACCGGGATATTAGCGGTGGTTCTTATTTTAATGTCTGTTATTTTAGCTTATGTATTAGGAGTGATATGAGAAAAGACCAGGAGATGTATAAACGCAACCGGGGTGAGTGTTCCCATTGCCACAGGACAATCGGCCCGTTTACTATCGTCCCGCAGGGTATTTATAACTCTACTCTGTGTCATGCTTGTTTGATAAAAGCTGTACTTATCAACGAAGCACCCACACCGAAGAAGAAGAAAGTTATCCAAAGTGGGCTTGATGATGCGGAAGCAGGGAGAACCTCTAAAGTAGAATTGTAATACCAACTTCCCCTTAAATAATCAACGCTACAAGGCGCTTAGCCTTTCACACTAGGCAATCATCACATAACCGAAAATGAGCGTGTAATCAATAAAATGAGCGTTTCCTTTAATAACGGAAAACATTATTAAAGTTTAGTTTAATTAGCCTCTCTTTATGAGAGGCGATTGTTTGCATTTTAGGGGGTAATTATCGGTAATTTAACGGTAGGGGGGCTTGACAAATAAAACAGGGGTTTGGTATAATTACCTTAAAATGAACATCGCAACTTTAAGAAGGATACCTCAGAGACTATTCAGCAAGGCACTCAAAAGGAATGATTTGCATTCCGTTAGCGAAACAGCAAAGATGCTTAATAGAGATACGAAGACTATTTACTACCATATAAAAGTCGGGAATCTACGAAAAGTCAGGAAATATGGCATGGTATTGGTTACAGGAGAATCAATCAATGAGTTCCTCAAAAAGTAAAACGGGTGTTCCTATTCATTATCCGCCTGAAGATAACGAATCTCCTTATCGTTTATGCTATGAAATACCATATGCCTCTATAAAAGATAAGATTGATGAAGCCAGGGAAAAGAAACTTAAAGTTACACACATTGCCCTACCTGTCAGAGCGAATATAGGGGATGTCTATGGTGTACCAGCAAAATTAGTGTTGATAGAAGAATGAAACACCCATTAAAAGACAATCGGGCCGTTAGCTCAGATAGGATAGAGCACCTGACTTTTAATCAGGGTGCCTTCAAAAAGGGTCGTGTTCTAGGCTTCTCCCATCATTGGGATAAGCTAAACAATCCTCAATTCACAACATTCCGTTTTCCTCGCAAAGACAGAGATTGGTATATAGGCGAGGTTGTTCAAATAGTCTATAAGCCAAGAAGCAAGGAGCGGGAAATTCTAGGGCTTGCCAAGATAGTCAAGAAGGAACTGCGTATTTTTTGTCACCCTGAAGCATCACACCCTCTGCGCATAATGATTTCAGAGGCAATACTTGATGGATTCAAAACCTACGGAGATATGTCGCTTTGGTTCCGTGAGCAATATGGCGCTCGTATCTTCAGCGAACCGATTAACCGACTGACTTTAGAGTGGGTTCATCCCATTGGAGATTTAATCGATTTAATCGAAAGATGCCTTGAAAAATAAACAAGGGAGGGCTAAATGAAACTACCAGAATTAACACAACAACCAATTTTACACATAGATGGAACACCCGATGAAGATTACCCTTTGAGGATTTTAAGGGCATACCGTCGGCGAGATTGCAGGGAGGGAAGCGATGAATAAAAAGGAGGGCAATAATGGAAGCTAAAGACACAGTATTAACTGATAGAGGAATGACAATAGCTATAGGTAGCTTGTCCGTACCTGAATGGGAAAAGATTGCAGGATTACCTGAATCTCAGAGGGATAGAATTGTTCAAGCTGAAATCTCATTCAAGGTAGGGGAACGGCAAGGGGTAGAGAAGGGGATGAAGAAAGTGGTGGAGGTGAAATGAGAAAAGTATTGGCTTATAAATTAGCTCGCACAGATGGTTGGGATTTCTACACAGGTAAAACTATCAATTATCGTGATTTTATAGG
>Ga0315546_1001891_pt1 | contig 12666 bp, 16 predicted proteins | sample SalMarSW160170MG_FD_203833 | JGI IMG/M metagenome (GOLD analysis project Ga0315546, IMG submission 203833) | Salt marsh sediment microbial communities from the Plum Island Ecosystem LTER, Massachusetts, United States - Salt Marsh Sediment SW1601-170 ... | reverse complement strand
CCGACAACCCATTCTTCTGTCGAGTAATAGAGGGAAGCAGCGAAATCCACCAGGACGTATCCGACCTAAGAGAAGGGCATTTCCCAGCCAAAACCGTGCCTTTCGGAGACTTCGCATCAGAAGCGGGACTACTGCTAGAATGGGAACGCAACATTGACGTACCATTCGTTGGCAAACAAACCCTGTGGCGCAAACTACTGCAAGTTCCAATATGTGACATAGCAGGCGAAGACCTGCAGCAGACAATACGACAGGTCCGCAAACAGGGTCCACTAGGAGAATACGCAAAACAGAAAGTCAGAAACCTAATAGCGTACGTACGCGAATCCGATGGCTACGTCATAACCATCAAGGCAACAAGAGCCAAAGGCTTCCGAGAACAGCTAGAGTCTGAGAAGGACAAGAAACTTAGTGCCGACCCAGACGTTAACCTAGTCCGGCTACTCGAAGACCTGATGAACTACAAGGCAATTAACCGTAGCCGCCCAATCAAGGGCGTAGCCGTGGTAATCACCGCTTGGGACCGCATGAAGGATGTGGCAGACGAAGTTGGCTTCGACATCTTAGACCCCAACATTGGACAGCAGGATCTTGAACACTTCGTAAGCGGATGCTTCCCCTCAACATACGCGGCAATCCAGTCCCTACGAGTCCCCAATGTGCAGTACTTTCCCAGTTTCTTTGAGGCGGAAACCGATGAGATGGGCAAGGTGAAATGCTGGGATAATGAACCTGACAGCGCCATAATCAAGAGGCGCAAACCAGACTATGAGATGGGAGGCGAATGGTGGCGTAACCTCAGAAAAATCAGCTACAGCGAAAAAGCGTACGTTGACATTTTGGGTTGGCTCAAAAACTTCGCAATGGGAATGTGACTCTTCGTGAGTGATTTACCTGATAATGAAATTACAGTTGCCTTTAAACATTTAAAGGTGCCTTTGATAGATGGTAGTTCACCAAAAGAAGCAATGAAACAAATAAAACAAATAATGACTGGTTGGGATATAATCGGCAAACAACGTGCAGAATCATTACTTGAAATGGAAAAAATTATTGTCTGCAAACTTGTTTCCGATTGGGTGCAACCATACGCAAACATGCAGAAAAAAATTCCTATTGTTCTGTTCTCTACACATCCAGAGTGGAAAATAGGAACAAGATTCGACAACGGACTAATGGAATGCACGTTTATAGAAAGGCTTCATGATACCTTATTCGGATACTATGTGATAGTCTACGACGAACACAACAACATCTTACACTATAACCCCAAAAAGTATAGATGGGAGCCAAAAAAGTGAAGTCTGGTCAGTTTGTTGTCGGCATGATAAACGGCACAATCGAACCATACCAAAGCATCGGCGTAGAACAGCTATTAGACGAAAGAGAATTCGGTAAGCTCTGGAAGCTAGGCGAAACACATGGTGCAGGCACCTACACCTACATCAACGAGACAGAACGGGTACTCGCATACAGTATAGTCACTGAACAGTCGGACGGCGAAGACACAGGACGAAAAAGCACATTAAACCACACGGTTATAATCAAATTCGACAAAAACATTTTAGTTGACATACTAGCCTACACAAACTTCATCCAGAACCTGAAGCAGCCCACACCAAAATTTGAGAATCCTCTTCCCCAACCAAAAATAGAGAAGGTGAAGCATTGAACAAATTCCTTCTAATAATCACAATCATAGCAGGCATAGCCGCTGGGTTAATCCTATCATACGCACTCAAAATTCCCTTTGCAGTAGCAGTCATAGACACCATCAAAGCCAAAATCGCAACCCTAAACATAGGCGGAGTAAACATAGGCTCAATCGCATCAATAGCGGGGATACTTGGAACTGCGGGTACAGCCTACGGACTATACGGTCAATACAAAGGCAAAATAGAGGCACAAGCACAGAACGCCAAACAATTACTCGATAACAAGAACACATATGAAGAATTGAGAAACGTAACAAACCTAAAAACATCACTGGAAGACAAACTATCCGAAGCCACCCAACTCAAAAACGAAGCCCTGCAGACTCTGGAAACCAAAACACAGGAATATCAAGGATTAACAGACGAAGTATCTCTTCTCCAGAATAAACTGGAAGAAAAAGACATCAAGATTGACACCCTAACTGATGCTCTTCGCCGCATCAAACTAGAGAAGGGCGAAGTTATCGAAAAAATAGTAGTAAAATGAAGGAGGTAAAAGAACATGAAAACATCTAACATAATCTTGTTAGGCATAGTCTTCATAGTCATAATAGCTATTGGCGCAGCCGCAGGTTCAAGCGGAGGCAAAACAGGAGGCGTAAGCCGAGACAAAAAACCAACTGAGACTTGCACAATTTCTGTTGCATCACAAGTTACTTCAGTAATGCTTGAGTACATTAACGTAACAAACAAAAATACAGACGCCCACTTTTGCTTCTCTTACAACATGCTAGATGAAACATTCAACTTCGCAAAGGGCGATATACTTACATTTGAGGCTATAACACAAAGTGGCTATACATTGAATGGCTGGAGATTTAGCGATGGCACATTCGACCACCACAACCCATTAGAACTCGCATTTGATGGCGATTTCACTATAACCGTATGGATAATGCGAACACCATGACGGAGATAGAAGATGAAAGAAATAACATTAATTGCCTTGGATAAACCAATGCAAGAAACGGACAAGTACGGATTCAAGAAAATGTTCTCAAGAATCAATGAATTGTTTAGATGCCCAAACGATAACCAGTTTCTTGTCTACAAAGACGAAAGCCATGAAACACTTGAATGCCCTGATTGTGGATTCACAAAACCACTCCCTGAAGAATTTAAAAGGTGACAGTTGCACGAAAACAAGGGAGGTGAACCCGCAATAAAAACCAAATTTCTAGCAATCATCCTAGCAGCAACCATCCTACTCACAATATTAACAATCGTAGTCGCCCAACAACTCATATGGTACGAAGCAACAAACGAGAACCAAGGCGAAGTCACAGGCGAAATCCTCATTGAATACCGCTTCGGCGACGAAGTGACAGTAGACGGAGACATAATCGACTGGGGATCACTCTCACCCGGAGGAGTGTACATAAAAAGCCTCAACATAACTAATATTTACACAGACCAAATCATAGTTTTTTTATTATATGATGACCTACCAACAGGTTGGACTCTCATCTGGGCAGGCAACAACACAAAATATGGTACACTATTACCCCCGAATCAACAGGTAATCGGAAACATAATCTTGACTCTGCCAGCAACAGTTACACCCGGAACATATGCTTGGAACACCACAGTCTCCGCAAAAGTGGTGTAGGAGCATGATGGGAAAGTAGACCCTCCAGCAAGCCCAGACACCACTGAAAGAGTAGCAAGCATCCCCCTCAGATTGAGTGATACCGACGACTCACCTTAGAGCGGTATTCCATTCAGGACTTACTTATTGTGGATGCACAGGGCAGGAGAGTTCTATCCTAGAATCATGTCACTCCTAAAACGCATATTCCTATGCAAACTACTCAGATGGCACAACCCAACAACAATAACACGCCCAGACTACACAACAAAAACATGGTGCATAGACTGCAACAAACGCCTAGACAAATAATTTTCTCCATTTTGACCCAGACACTTCCACACTGGGTTCTTCAACCTCCTTCACCGAAGCAGCTGTCATATGCGCTGCCGGAGGCGGTCAGGTCATGGAAAAGAAAACAAGAGGAAATGACACTAAATGACACCAAAATGCCTTCCTTCTAAAGCAAGAAGACATATTATACAAGAGAACATACTTCAGCACAGCTACGATGAACTAGCTACACTCTGTTATTGTAGCAAAAGCACAATCATAAGAACCATAAACACATGGAGACAAGAAGGCGGATTTGAACAATTACTTTTTGACCAATTCATTAAACTGTACCCTAGAGTCGAAAAAGTTTACCCCGACAAGGCACTAGACAAACTCGTTTACTTGATGGGTAAAAGCATGATTCGCAAAGCGGAAATCAAAACAGAGCAGACAGTCACAGAAAAGAAGGAGGTAATATTCAAGCTTGACCCAGACGAACAAGCCCTCGCTGAATCTATTGCTCGAAAATATATCAAAGCAAACAATACGAAAGAGCCTTCTACTCTTCACTGAATGGATGGGCTACACCAACGCACCCTTTCATTGTAATTGGTATCAATTCCTGCAGCACGACTTCAGTCCACTAAAAGAGTATCCAGATAGACTCAAGAAATATCTGCAGCTCTGGCCCAGAGGACACGGCAAAACCACAGGAATCATACTGTATATCCTATGGCTCATAGGTCTATATCCAGACATACACATACAAATCGTATCCAAAACAGCAAGCCAAGCCGAATCAATATGTACAGCTTTAATGACTATAATCGAACATGACCAAAACTACATAAGACTCTTCGGCAACCTTAAACTCTCAAATCCAATACGCTGGACAAACCAACAATTCATAATAGAACGAAAAGAAATATCTAAAAACCCAACAGTCAAAGCAACCGGACTCATGGGACCAATCACAGGCGGAAGAAACGACTTAATCATATGCGACGACATCATAGACGAAGAAAACATCAGAACAAGACTACAGCTAGAAAAGGTTTCTACATGGTTCAACAAAATCCTGTATCCAACTTTGTATCCGTGGGGCGGAATCATAGTCATAGGCACAAGATGGTCATACGCTGACATATATGCTGAACTCCTAGAAAAATGGCAAAACTCCGTGCTATCAGCAATACAAGAAGACGGCTCAGTCTTATGGCCCGAATACTGGCCTCTCAGCAAACTAGAAGAACGCAGAAACGAAATAGGCACAATCATATTCAACTGCCAATACCAAAACGACCCAACAGGAATGGAAGGCGACCTACTGAAAGCAGAATGGCTAATCCCATACGAGCAAGAACCACCCGCACACATCACCAAATACGCAGGCGTTGACCCCGCTCTAGGCGAAGGAGACTATCAAGCCATCGCCACCCTTGGATATGATCGCATAACAAATCAGGGTTACCTCCTAGATGTGTGGGCAGATAAGATGCCCTTTCCACAGTTCCTAAGAAAACTGAAGCAACAACATACACTACATGACTACGCGAAAATATATGTTGAATCTAACGCCTTCCAGAAAGTATTAACTTTCCTTCCTGAAATAAGAGAACTGCCCACCGTGCCCACAGCTACAATGAAGGATAAAGAGAGCAGATTCATCGCCATGAGCAGCCACTTCGAATCTAAACGGGTACTCATTAATCCTTTAATGTTGAATCGCAGCGAATTCTGGACTGAATGGGTACAATTCCCCAGAGGGGTACATGATGACGCGTTAGATGCGGTTGAACTTGTTATCCGTAACATAATGAAATCAGCTACAATGGATGTTGGAACGGGAAAAATACCTTGGTAAAATTTAAGGCAGGACCCTTCAAACTCTCATTTCGAGAACCCGCACTAGAAGCTGAGCATGCAAATTATTACAAGACAGAATCAGACAAAGGAGACACTACAGGTTCACGCCAATGGACAGACCGCCAGCCGCACCCCAATAACATGGGCAATTATGACAAATGGGCAAACGATCCAGAAGCAAACATAGCATTCAACGTGTTAACCGACATTATCTCTGGAGTCGGCTACTACACGGAGATGGAAGAAGGAGTAAACGAGGAACACAAAAACAAGGAAATCATAGACGAATACGGCCAAACAGTCAACTTGGATGAGGACCTACAGGAAATCGTCATGGCAATGCTGCAGAAGGGCTTCTGCCCCGTGGAGCGCCTAAGCGACTATGACCTGAAGATATTACCTCCAGAAACATTCTACATTTACCAAAACAAGAAAGGCAAAGTACTAAAATACACCCAAGAATACAGCGCAAACGATGTTGTGACTGAGTGGAAAGGCAAGGACATGGAAGACATCATTCTATTCTTTCATCGCAGAACAACATCTTGGCCCTACGGCAAAAGCCTCGTTGAACCCATAGGAACCCTGCTTGATGAAAGAACACAGATGAATGAGGACATGCCAAAGGCGATTCACCGCTGGGCATATCCAATCCCCTTCATAAGCACAAGAGGACCAAAAGACTCCATTCAAACAGCATGCGAAGACCGTGATGTAGACGAAGCAATTTACATTGGAAACTCTGAACCAGACGACTGGAAACTTGAAACTCTAAGCATCGACCCACAAGCCCGCTTTATCCCCTACATAGAACTCATTTACTACCAAATCTGCGAAGGACTACATGCCCCTCTCCTTCTTTACCTGAAGAATGCCACTGAAGCTTCTGCCACTGTTATGATGGAGTCAGTAGACCGCCTCGTCAACGGCATACAACGCTACGTTAAGCGAAGAGTCGAAAAGTACCTGTTTGAACCGCAGGTGGGCGATCCTGTGCCACATCTAATTTGGGGTCAACCCAAAACTGGATTGGAAGATATAGCTTTAGCTGATATTGCGGCGATATACCCGCATTTAGCTCCTAACCAGGGACTAGATTTGCTTAAACAGTTCGGTATTCAACTGCCTGAACCAGAATGGCCCAAACAGCCACAGTTGCCCATGCAGCCATTCCAGAAGCAGCCGCAGATTCCAGTGGAGCAGGTTCTTGAACGATTAAACGATTTGGGCACCAGCCTAACAGTGATTGAGACTAACTATAGCGAGAAGCGGCTTGGGTTAACTGAAGCCATGAGACTGGCAGACCGGACAATCACAGTGTACATGAAGCGTGCTTACCCGAATGGATGGGAAGATCATCGGGATATCAAGTTTCAGGAGTTCGCAAGAAAGCTCATAGGCGCACCACAGGGGAAGGAAACATTCAATGTCACAGTTGGTTAAAGAAGTTGTGGCTGCCGTAATTGCAGTCAGAGAGGCAAAACAGCGCATCTTCATAGGCGGAGCCACATTCTTCAGCAAACATGACATCTGGAAATACATCGAAATAAGCGATGACCGACTCTGCCCTGTCTGTAGAGGATACGCACAAGCTGGAATAGGAGATGAGATAGGCGAGTACCGAGGCAACCGTATAAGAGGCTTCTTCCCCTATCTTGAAATCTTAGACGTTAACACTATCGCGGTGAATGTGCATCCGAACTGCAGGTGTGTACTAGTGCGCGTGCGTCCTATTACAGGGGAGAAACCAGCATGAGAAAATTACTTTTCGGTAATAAATGAGAGAGTGAAGAAATGCGAATAGGCTTACCCAAAGACAAAAGACGTTTCCTCCAACCTACATCTGCACAGAAGAAGGAGCCAAGCGTCACGCGAGACATTCCAGAGGGCAGAGCCAAGTGGCCCCGATGTCACGGCTGCGGGTTGCCTATTAAAGGTCATCCTTGGCGGGTTGCGCCGGGCGTGTATGAGTGCTTCAGATGCCACAACGAATAGAAAACTACGAAGAGTCGCCAAACCACTTCTTAAACCAGTTTCCTCGGTCTCTATTTACATCACAATTATCTCTTATAAGAAACTCTGGTTCAGCTATTTCTTCCCATTCTTTTTTTGCCTCATCAATCCATTTCAAAATCTCATCATATTCAACATAGCCTGTTGGCGGGTTAGTATCTATAACATAACTATCAGACAGCATTATTCTTTTTTTTAGTTCTCCTTCACCCAATCTCATATCACCCCATTATTACCTGAACGTAAGTTTCATATAAAACATTTGATTGAAACAACCCTGCCTCTTTTGCGTGGTTTACCCTACCCTAAACACGATAAGTTTGAGAGATGAAAAAAATGCCTTTGCCAAGCGGTTTCAAAACAAAAGAAGAATATGCTCAGTACATGCGGGGTTATCGTAGGCGCAAGAAGGCTAAAATAGAAAAGCTAACGGCTGATCACGACTTCTACAAAAAAATAGCTATTGACTCTATTAATGCCTTACATAAAACTATGAGACAACTTCAAGAACTCAGTAATTTCGTTTACTTTCAAGTTTTACCTAAAGTAGAGATGAAATAAAATGCCAAATTGGAGCAAAGCAGGCTACTCAAGCTTCGACGACTGCGTAGCCAAAAACAGCGACAAAAACAATCCACAAGCCTACTGTGGAGAAATCCGTAAACAATTAGCATGTGACGAAAAAATGAGACACCCAGACTTCAACAAAATATACACCCAGTTCCAGACAGTTGAAGACGGCGAAAACCGTTACTTGAACTGGATAAAAGCCCTGAACTTAGATGAAACCCGACCCTACGGACAAAGCATGAAGGAACAGTTCAAATGGGTCAAACGCCACGTTGACTTGGTCCTATGGAAAGAAGATAGCCGCGCAAAATACTGGCAGGTTGAAGCAGGTTTCCCCGTAGAATCTATGAACAGAAACATTTACAGCTCAGAGGAACTCCATGAATCAGCCCGCACCTTAGCACATAAACCCGTCAATCTAAATCACAAGTTTCCATTACCCACGATTGAGATTCCCGCCGCAAAATATGAAGATGGCGTAGTGGAGGCTGTTCTTCGGATTCCCAAAAATCTGCATTGTCCAATCTGCGACAAAACAGAAACAATCAACGACCTAATAGAAAACGGCGGAATCGTGAATGTCAGCTTGGAGGCACAATGCACACTCCAAAGCGACGATCCACAGAAATGCGAGGGCATGGAATTCACAGGCCTAAGCTTACTGTCATCCGCTACTTTACCGGGCATCCCATTGACTAGATTGATGCCCCTTGAACACATCATGGTTGAAGCATTACAATCTTCAACGAGGAGAAGAAAAAACGTGAAAACAATCAAAATGGAAGTACTTGAAGACGACAACTCAGAACCTAGAAGCGACGCAGAAAGAGCCAAAGCCCACTTCAGCATCAGCGACGAAAAATGGAACAGCCTATCTGAAGAAGAGAAACAAGCATACATAGACAAGCTGCCACCACGCGGAAGCGCAGAAATGCAAACCGTTGACATAACCCCAATACAGCCGAAGCCAAGCATGGAACCAGACGAAAACGGGCAATGCCCATCCGGATACATGCTCAACTCGATAGGCAAATGCGTGCCCACCGAAGACTGCGGAGAAGGAATGCATTGGGACGCAAACGCAAACGATGGAGCCGGAGCCTGCGTAGCCGACACGCCGCCAAAACCTGAACACCCAGAAACATCTCATGGACTGCCCGCGGCACCACAAGAAGACGTTTTAACTGACGGTTCCACAGAGCAGCCTACAGCCGGAGAGCAACCGCCCATAACAGGAACAGACAAGCTACCGTCGATGCCGCCAAGCGGAGAACCCGCACCGGAAGCACCAACATCATTACCTGCAGACGTGCAGCCGCAAGAGCCGACAGTTCCAGATTCACATGATTGCGGCGATGGACGACATTACGACTACGACTTAGACCAGTGTGTACCAAACCAGCCAATCACAGAAACAGCATTGAAGATAAGCCAAGCCAAAGTCGATGCAGATAACGCTAAAATCCAATTAAAAACCATGGAAGACCAACGCGACGATTGGAAGAACAGATACCAGCAGACTCTCGCACAAAACTTGACGCATGAAACAAAAATCAAAACTCTTGAGCAACGCATAGAAAAGCTTGAACGCCTGCGGAATGAGGCGCAACGAAACTTTCTGAATGAGCAGACAGAAAAAGAGAAGGCTGTAGCGAAGCATCGAACCGAAATCGCCAACAGAGAAGAGTACAGAGAGCAAGCAGAACAGTGGAAAGCCACGGAGGAACAAACAAGTCGCAAGTACCACAGTGTTTTGTCCACAAACCTTGAACTCAGCAAACGACTAACAAAAGCCAACGAAGACTACCTAACCGTAGCCACAGAACGGGACCGCCTCAAAGAAGCCCTGAACAAAGCCAAAAGCATAAGCAAAAAAGTCGTCAAAATACGAGTATAATCACCAAGTTTAATGGTGTATAACATGGACAACCCCACTGGATGATGTGGGGCGGCTGACACACTTTGGGTATGCAGCCGTCAGCGCAGAGAGCGCATAAAGCCCACCAAAAACAAGGTGAAAAACATTGACAACTGGAAAAATAACCACTCCATCAGGTGACATCATCGAAATTGACATGTCGGGAATGGAGAAACGCACCGAAGAGAAAATGAAAAAGTACATAGAAGAACTGAAAGAATACAACAAAAACAAAGACGGCAAAGGCATAGTTGAAAGCTTATCACCAAGCAACAGCACCAAACTCATCGAGGAACTACAGAGCGTTCAACACTGGACGGGAAGAAGCCTAAAGGAACAATGGACCATCGTCATTCCAAACCTGACAACAAAAGAAACAGCCGCGCACCTACGAGACTACGTTTTCGTATCCGACGTAATCAAAGGATCACCCGGAGAAACAGTGAACATCCCCTACGTAAAAGACTTCGACTTCGACGAGCCAACAAGCGTAGGCAGCAAAATCGGCACAGCCACCGGCTTAATCGGCGTCGCAACCACAACATTGAAGGAAGCTGGACAATGGAGCGACATCAGATACAGCGACATCGAAAAAATCAACCAGAACCTACTCGACGAACTTAACCGCACATTCGCCCACGCCGCAGTACGCGCCGAAGACAAGATTCTCATAAACGTGCTCGACGCAGGCACAACAAAATCCTATGCGGCACAGATTGACAGGCACACCGCAGCAAACGCCTTCTACGCAGCCAACATTCCAAGAGCCATCGGCAAACTTCTAGCCGCAGGAAAAGAAATCCATCCCGGCGACTGTGTATGCTACATGACGCCCACAATGTACGGCGCATTCCTAGAGGAAGTATCGGGTTCGGCAGCCACGGCATACGGCTTCGCCAGACCAGACGTTATCCAGAAGGGAGTCATTGAGGATTGGCTTGGTGTACGCATTCTAGTAGGCGGCACAGTAACTGACACTGCAGCAAGCACGGCCACAGGAACGGTTGAAACAGCATGGGTGATGCGGGCTAAACGTTGTTTGGCTCTGGCACCTAAACGAGACATTCTCATCGAAACTGACAGGCAAATCAAGGAACGTAAGCTGCGGATTGCTGGAAGCCACACGTTCGGCGCAGTACTCTTAGATGCTAAAGAAGCTGTAAGAATTTTGACGTCCACTGACACGTAGAACTTTTGATCGCACCAATTTTGAGCCGATGATCGCGAGGCTCAATTCCCCACATTATTTAGGAGAAAAACAAAATGACTGAGGGAGAACTAAAGAAACAGGTATTTGAAAAATCAAGACCAAAATTTATGCTTGAACACATCGTTCCTTGTCCACATGATACTATTGACGAATGTGATTGTGCAATTCAATGGATATACAAAATTATTGATTCGGCAAAAAAAGACATAATGAACGGAATTGAAAATCACTTAGAAAAACTCGCTAACCATTGGAAAAAAGAACAGGTTGGAACAGAAGGATTAGAAAAACTAAAGCAAAAATGTTATGTTGATGCCTACTTGAGTGTTCTACATAATCATAGAGAACACGATGCTTTCAAAATCAAGAAATGGTTTGGTGACTCAACGTAGAAAAACGGTGAAAAAATGAAAGTCTGCGTTATCGGCTTAGGAACCATTGGAACACCCGCTGCCACGCACATCCTTAACTGCGGCTTTCAAGTGATCGGCTACGACATAGCGGAGAAAAGACTGAAAGGTATAGAAACGTTTACAGAATGGAAGAAGGTTCCAGCATGCACCATTTATGTGGTGGCTGTTAACTCAGACAGGGTTGAAATTGCCTGCAACCTAATCGCAAAGAGAGACAAGTCAGCTTATGTTCTGATTGAAAGCACAGTTCCTGTTGGAACATGCCGAAAAATAGCAGAAAATTATGGCTTAGTTAACATAGTTCATTGCCCGCATAGATTCTGGGAAGAAGACTCCGCCAATCATGGAATAAAGCAGCTCAGGGTTATCGGAGCAATAAATCAGATATGCTTAGAGACAGCACATCGGTTTTATCGTAAACTTGACATTCCCCTGTATGTTTGCTCAAGCATCGAAGTGGCTGAACTCACCAAAATCAGCGAAAACGCCTACAGATATGTTCAAATCGCCTTCGCCGAGGAGCTTAAGATGATATGCGAAGAACATAACATTCCCTTTGAAGAGACAAGAGAAGCATGCAACACGAAATGGAATATTGACCTTCTTGAGGCTAGAGACGGCATTTCCGGCTTATGTTTGCCGCAGGACATACAGTTTCTGAATCGTTTATCACGTCAACTGTCTGTGCTTGACGGCGCGATTGTGTCGAATCGACATTACAAAAGGAAAATAAGGGGTAAATAAAAAATGGGAAGATGGAATAATATTCAGGCGTTGCGGGTGCGGATTAAGAATTTGAAAAAAGAAGTAGATATGTTAGAACGGATTGTCGATGAGCTTGAAAGGACAGAGGGTTGAAATGAAAAATGAGTGAGGGACTACTAAAAAAACGAATAACGGAAGCATATAGTAAATACTATCGAGGTGAAAGTGCGTTTGGGTCAAAAATTACAGACTCAATCATTGATGAGGCAAAAAAAGACATAATGAACGGAATTGAAAATCACTTAGAAAAACTCGCTAACCATTGGAAAAAAGAACAGGTTGGAACAGAAGGATTAGAAAAACTAAAGCAAAAATGTTATGTTGATGCCTAC
>Ga0315546_1001879_pt1 | contig 12756 bp, 12 predicted proteins | sample SalMarSW160170MG_FD_203833 | JGI IMG/M metagenome (GOLD analysis project Ga0315546, IMG submission 203833) | Salt marsh sediment microbial communities from the Plum Island Ecosystem LTER, Massachusetts, United States - Salt Marsh Sediment SW1601-170 ... | reverse complement strand
GACTTGATATGATGTATAGCTCGGTCAAGCAGAGATACGAAGAGCTTCCAATACCTGAATTTATGCCCCCTCCGCTATTGAAAAGGATGGTTCATGCCGGCAGATTTGGGCGCAAAACAGGAAAGGGTTGGTACGAGTACAACGAGAAGGGAGAAAAGATTGGGTCATTGAAGTTGGGAGATCTCCGTTAATGCTGAAGATGAGGAGGTAAAAAGAAAGGGGGTGATATAGGCCGGAGCGTAAGAGATCAGTAATTGTTCATGGCAGGGGTTGCTCCAGGGCCATGCGAGGGAATATTCCCGAGCATGGACGGATTCACGTAATTTACAAACAGATAAGGAGGGAATGAACGATGTTAGCTAATCAGATCAAAAGAGGGTCGTTTTTTCTTATTGTAACAGTGCTGCTTTGCATAGTGGCGCTATTTTTTAATGTCTCAACCGGTCTTGCCCAGTCAAAATATCCTGACATGATCAAGTTGATGACCTACGATATTGGCTCTACCGCATATGTGATGTATGGTTTTGTTGGAGAAGCGATGGTAAAAAGGTTCGGCACTCGATTAAGGGCGATTCCGGTAGGTAATGATATTGGCCGGATGATCCCGGTTCGCGCCGGGCAGGCGCAATTCGCCGGGCAAGGAGGCGATGCCTACTATGCGGCGGAAGGACTAGACAGGTATGCTGACATAAGCTGGGGGCCGCAGCCGTTAAGGGCTGTATGGCACGGCCAACAGCCAGGTACAGTAGGAATGGTAAGGCGGAATTCTGATATAAAGACCTGTGCTGACCTTAAGGGGAAGAGGGTGCCGTTCATTCCGGGCTCGGTTTTTATCAAATATGTAGAGGCATGGCTTGCCTTCGGGAATTTGACTTGGGACGATGCGGTAAAGGTAGAAATACCTAGCTTTGGGGCTATGCACCGCGCTGTCATCGCTGGAAAGACCGATTTTGCCATTGGCGCTGTCACCAGCCCAGCGGCCCATGAGCTTTCGTCAAGTCCGTATGGTATTCGCTATATAGAGCTTCCTGCTTCAAACAAAGAGGGCTGGGCCCGGGTACAAAAAATTCAACCATACCTTTTTCCTTATAAGGCGACGTATGGGGCAGCGATATCAGAGGGGAAATACGTAGAAGTCGCGTCCAATGCCTACCCAAGCACCATCTGCTACGACTCTCTGGATGAGGATACCGCTTATTTTATGACCAAGGCCATCAACGAATGCTATCCAGCCATGGCCGAAGCATCCGAAACGATGAAAAGATTTTGGGACCTTGAAAAATGTCTGTCAATCAATCTAGTTAATCGAGGAGGCATATTTCATCGTGGGTCAGTGAGATACTTCAAGGAGATTGGGGTATGGAAGCCGGAGTGGGATCAACTGCAGGAGAAACGGCTTGAACGGCAGAGACGCCTCAAGGAACTCTGGGAAAATACCATGGAAGAGGCCCAGGAAAAAAAGGTGAAGGCAAAGGACTATGCCGATTTCTGGCTAAAGAAGCATGATGAGGTCTTTAAAGGACTCCCGGATTAAGGGCTTGTTCCTTCAATATATTGGACCACCAATCTTTTCCGATGGTGGTACGGTTCGTAGGGACGTGGGAATCGGTTTGTGGCAAGGGGATCTACTCCCTTTGCCACAAGATGAGGATTTCCCCACCACCCCAATGATAGGTAATCCTGGCAATGCTGTTGATAAGCCCTGATTGAGAAGAGCCATATAATAATAGAAAGGTGATGGAATTCCAGGGTGAAAAGGATGGGAAGAGATAAGGTCAGCATCGATTTGAGCGATAAGAAAAAAGATACAGATAGAGCAGCGGAAAACTCATCCCAGACAAGACAAGCTGGCAATGAGCCACAATCCATAAAGGACATTTGGCAGTTGTTAACTATTGTATTATCGGCCGTTGGTCTCTTTCTCGTTGTTGACCATGTTTTTTATTTTGGGCTTTTCGGGAAGTATGAACTCCAGACTTCCTATAGCTATTTCCTGATGGCTATTTTTATTTCAACAGCCTTCTTCATCTATCCGGGGAAAGGGGGTGTAACGCTCAAAGGACGATATTTCTTGAACATTAATGTCTTATTCTTTCTAATTACTGTCTTTATCTGCACTTTTTTTGGGCTAAAAGCCTATGAAATGCAGATGAAAGGATGGGGGGCAATGGCGCCAACGCACATGATTGTGTTGGGCGCTATTATTTGGTTTATAATCTTGGAGGCAACGAGACGTGCTGGAGGTACCGCAGTATTTCTTGTGGCTTTGGTGATCTCGTTATACCCGCTCATTGCTGAATATATGCCAGGCATGTTGAAAGGGGCTGGTTTTAGCCTAGAAAGGCTTATTGCGTATCATATCATGAGCCCTGATAGCGCCTTAGGCATCCCTATAGTTGTGGTGGGCAATATTCTCCTTGGTTACCTCGTCTTCGGTATAACGCTCGTTGAAACCGGGGGCGGGGAGTTTTTCTTTAAGATCTCTATGGCCCTTTTGGGCCATGCAAGGGGCGGGGTTGCCAAGGTTGCTACATTAGCGAGTGCATTTTTTGGATCGCTCAGCGGAAGTGCTATATCAAACGTGATAACCACTGGGACTATGACCATACCCATGATGAAGAAAACAGGATTCCCTGCTCACTATGCAGCAGCTGTAGAGGCATGCGCTTCTAATGGTGGAACGCTTATGCCGCCGGTTATGGGAGCGGTAGCCTTTGTTATGGCCTCTTTCCTGAACGTTCCCTACCTTACAGTTGCCGTAACCGCTGCGGTACCATCCTTTCTATATTACCTTGGGCTTCTTGTCCAGGTAGATGGCTATGCAGCCTATAACGGGCTCAAGGGCCTCCCGAAATCCGAGCTTCCAACCATCAGAGAAACCCTAAAGGGAGGCTGGTTCTATATATTCGCCATGATTATACTGGTAGTGTTTGTCGTATTCAGGATGGAAAGTCAGGCCCCTTTCTATACCTCTTTGTTTCTTTTACTTGTGGCCAATGTGCGAAAGGAAACGCGGTTTAACCTTGAAAAAATAAAAAAATTTCTCCATGGCATAGCAGTGGTCATGACTCAACTGGTTCCTCTGCTTTGCGCTGTGGGGATGATTATCGGATCTCTGGGTATGACAGGAGTAGCTCACGCATTTCCAAGTGAAATTTTGCACTATGCTGGCGGCAATATAGTATTGCTGTTGGTTTTGGGCGGCTTCGTAGCCTTTATCCTTGGGATGGGGATGAGTGCCATTACGGTGTATGTTTTTCTGGCGATAATGCTGGCGCCTGCATTGGTTAAAGCGGGCCTCAATGAAATTGCAGTGCACTTTTTCATTTTGTACTGGGGTATCCTTTCATACATTACACCTCCCGTATGTGTAGCTGTTTACCCCGCGGCTGCTATTGCAGGGGCGAGACCTATGAAGACTGGATGGACGGCTGCCCGCTTGGGGTCGGTAAAATACTTTATTCCTATCTTTTTTGTTTTGAATCCTGCCTTAATCCTTCAGGGACCACTATTTGAAATCATATATTCAGTTTCCATGGCTACTATAGGCGTTTTTCTTATAGCATCATCCTTCGAAGGCTATCTGTTAGGGTTTGGCGGAATGAAAATGGAAAGGGCCGCTAGTAAGTTATTCAGATACCTTTTCTTGTTATTGAGGATTGGCATTTTCGTGGTTGGATTTCTGTTTGCAATGCCGGAATCGAAGACAGATTTTGTTGGAGCATTGCTTGTTGTTCCTTTGATAATCGTAATGCTGTACATCAAACGGAGGGCACAGAGGGAGGCAACTATTTGATAGGACTTGAGGAAGTATATATTGTGAAAAGCCGGGCTGTCATATGGAGGTAAGGATGATATTGACCAATGATGAGAAAAAAATGATCAATGGAGAATTTGGGGTCGGTGCTCAAAAATGTATGAAATTACTCGTGCAGTGGGGAGAGCTTTTTGGGGCAGAGAGGATGATTAAAGTAAGCAATGCTCACCTAAGCACTAATTTTGCTGCTGAAGCAGTTATAGAGATGTCGGAGGGAACTAATAAGGTAAGGACATTAAGTACTACCCATAGTGTCTTTGATCCTAAGTCCTGGAGAGAAAACTATGGAGTTGTAGTAAAAAGTATCTCTGGCGGATACGTCAACACCGATGAAGAGAAATTTATAGCGCATATGCATGTGTTGACTAGGTTAGGTGTGTTGCCGACCTTCACCTGTTCCCCTTACCTCATTGGTATAATCCCCCGGCCTGGTGATGTGTTTTGCATGACAGGTTCATCAGGACAGATAATTTCTAATTCTTTTTTTGGCGCCCGCGCAGGCCGGGAGAGTGTATCTACGTGCTTTGCTGCGGCCGTTACTGGAAAGACGCCTTTGATGGGACTTTTAGTGAAGGAAAATCGCTATGCAAAGGTTTTGATACAAGCAGGCAAAGACTTAGATTTTAGTAGTTTCAGCGAAGCAGATTATGGGGCCCTGGGGTATTATATAGGCGAGATAGCCGGCACAAGAAATGTTGCAATAGAAGGCATTCCTTTAGACATAACATTTGAGCATAGCAGGATGCTTGTATCTCCTATGCCTGTATCAGGTGCGTGCGTCATGTGTCATATTAGCGGACTCACCCCCGAGGCACATACCACTGAAAAGGCTTTAGGGGGGATAAAACCAGAACAGAAGGTCGTAGCAGGTAAAAAAGAAATACAGCAGATCTATGAGAGACTTAATAGTGCCGAGAATAACAAAGTAGATATGGTAGTAATCGGATGCCCTCATCTTAGTATAATAGAAATTGGCCAGCTTGCATTTCTACTCGAAGGCAAGAACCTGAACAATAATGTTCGTCTTATTGTGGGAATTTCGAAGACTACGTATGCCCTCGCAAAAGAATGTGGTTATATGGATCCTATCGAAAGAGCAGGGGCAATGATTTCGAATACGTGCATCTCAGGAACAAACCCATTTTTATTTCTTGATGACCCGCCAGGGGTAGCGGCTACCAACTCGGCTCGAGGCGCACACTACATGCAAAGAACGAGTGGAGGGAGAACCAAGACTTACTATGGAGATATGGAAAAATGTATACAGGCAGCAACAAGCGGAAGATGGGAGGAATAGTATGAAATTAAAAGGCCGAAAGGTTAGTCCAGGGAAAGCCGAAGGAGAGGCAATAGTCACCAAAATCCCATTTTCTTTTTTAGGAGAGCTGGATCCGGCAACTGGAAAGGTTCCTTCTCCCAGCCATGATCTTTTTGGGGAAAGCCTGAAGGGGAAGATTTTCGTTTGTCCAACGGGTAAGGGATCCAGTATAGGCCCTGGCATCGCTTATATAGCGAAGAAGCAAGGCAATATACCGAAGGCATTTATAGTAAGAAATGTTGAGCCGGTCCTTGCAGCGGCTATTCTGTTGCTGGAAATTCCTGCGGTAGATCAGCTGGATAGAGACCCTCTTGAAGTTATTGAGACAGGGGACTATGTGAAGATGGATGCTGACCAGGGACTGGTAGAAGTTATTAAAAAGACTTAAGGAAACTTTTCGAAGTGACGCATTTTGAAATCGAGAAAGAAGAATGAGGGAGTTAAGAATTACGGATAAATTGATAATTACCGTAGCAACTACAGGGGGATTGCATGGTAAAAAAGCACATCCGAAATTCGCAGAACAACCTGACGAAATCGCTGAGGCAGTATATGAAAGTTGGAATGAGGGTGCAGCGATAGCACATATTCATGCAAGAACTCGAAATGAGGGAAGACCTACTAACGATCCGGACATATTGCATGATATTGACCGAAGGATCAGAGACAAGAACTGCGATATAATAATTCAGCATAGTACGGCCTCAGATTTTATTCCACACTTACCGGATGATAAAAGTATTAAAGCTATAGAAATGAATCTGGAGATGGCAACGTTGAGTATTACATGGCCACGTCTGGCACCGATTAGCGGGGAAGAAAAATTCACTGTGATTTCTATGGATGATATAGAAAGTAGTGCTAAGAATATGTCGGATCGAGGGGTAAAGCCGGAACTTGAAGTTTATAGCCCGGTAGTTATGGAAGATATTTATGGAATGATAAAAAAAGGCATTTTAAAGAAGCCATACCTCATAAACTTTGTTTTTGGGATGCATCGTGCCAACCGAGGGTATATGAATTTTTACCCTCAACTACTTATGCATTTAATAGATTTACTCCCTCCTGATTCCTTGTTTAATGTAACAGGTATAGGTAGCCAGGAGTTGCCAGCAGCTGCACTATCCATTTGCTTGGGAGGTAATGTTCGCGTTGGTTTTGAAGACAATGTTTATTACAGGAAAGGAGAACTGGCTGAAAGTAACGCACAGTTGGTAGCGAGGATAGCACGTATTGGTAGGGAGCTTGGTTGTCAGATTGCGACACCTTATGAAGTGAGAGATATTCTTGGGATTAACCATTTGTAAAGGTTTCTTTACCCGGTATAACAAAGAGCATTATCATTCAGGTATCGGGTTGATGACTCGTGAATCGTTTCATTACGGTTTGGCAGCAAACATCATTACAGCTCGCTCAACAGTATCGGCTGAAGCATAAGAAAAGCATCCAATAAGTTGCCATTTTCGCTGTTCATCAAGAAAAAGGATTGTCTGGATCAACAAGATTTTGGAGGATAAAATCAGATGATAGTTGGAGACATCATAATTCACAACAAGAACCTGTACCCAAATAGAATAGGTGTCATTGATGAAGATAACAGATTGACCTGGAAAGAGGTCAATGACAGAGTAAATAAATTTGCCAATGCTCTCCGCGGCCTCGGCCTGAACAAAGGGGATGCCGTGGCCCTTGTATCGGAGAATAATCATGTTTGTGTGGAGTTTTTCTTTGGTGTGGCGAAAGCAGGGCTGGTGGGTACAATGGTTAACTATAGATTGCCGCTGCATCAAATTCAACATATAATCAATGATTGTGGAGCTAAGGCAATCCTCGTACAGAATAAGTTTGCCAAGGTTATTGATAGCATTCGGCCGGGCCTGAAAGCTGTTGAGATATTTATCGGTATGGGTCATGGTCACTGCTATCCCTATGATTATGAGGTGTTATTAAGTCAAAATTTATCCGATGAACCTGAGATTGAGGTGGACGAGAATGACATTGTATGGATTGGTTACACGAGTGGGATGACCGGAACGCCAAAGGGAGCAATATATACTCACAGATCTAGGGTAGAAAATTGCATTTATCATGATTTCTGCAGCCAGCTCAACCCTGGCCAAGTAACCATTGTTGATGTCCCCCTCTATGCTTTTGCAGGATTTGTCACTCTCGGTGGACTTTGTTTCGCATCAGTCACAGTGGTGGTAATACCCTTTAGTCCCGAAAGATTTGTCAAGATGGTGGAGCGGGAAAAGGTAGCTTTTACGATTATGCATCTAGCGAGGTACAAAGCAATTCGTGAATATTGTATGTTAAACGAATACAAATATGACTTCAGTAGCCTACTTAAAGTAGCGATTAGTGGGGGAGAGGGAGCAAGTCGGGAGCAAATAGCAGAGATGTTAGATTTTTTTGGTGTTTCCCTGTCACGAAAAGTATATGGAGCTACAGAATTCGGATCAGTTACATTCTTGACGTTCGAAGATATAAGTGCTGGCCTTGCTCCAGATGCCACAGACAAACAGAAGAGACACCTTGATTCAGTGGGCAAACTGCTCATGGCCACTCGCATAAAAATAGTGGATGAAAATGGCCAAGAGGTTCCTATTGGGCATCAAGGAGAGGTAATCCTCAAGGGCCCTTGCATGATGAGCGGTTATTTGAATCTGCCTGACGTCAATAAGGAGGCATTTAGAGGTGAGCCAGGGTGGTATTATACTAAAGACATTGGAATGTTTGATGAGGACGGTTATCTTTATTTGCTTGGGAGAAAGGACTACATGGTAAAAACAGGGGGGTTTAATGTGTTTCCAGCCGAAGTGGAATCTGCGGCACTGACTCATCCAGCCATTGCTGAGTCAGCTATGTTTGGTGTTCCTGATGAAAGATGGGTGAATACAGTGAATTTAGCGGTTGTTCTTAAACCAGGATACAAGGTCAGTGAGGAGGAGATAATAGACCATTGTCGAAAACGGTTAGCTGGTTACCAGACACCTAAGGCTGTTTACATTATGGATAAATTGCCTATAGACCCAAGCTCTTCCAAGGTACTGAGAAAGGAGCTTAGGATAATGGTCGAAAAGGAGAAGATTTAACGTTCGAATCGTAGAAACAAAAGCAAGGAATGAGAAATAATGAATTACGGGACAACAATTTCTATTTTCCTATGCCTTTGCAGGAGCTACTATAGTTACAATAAACTTCACCCCTGAAGACTATTTGCAGTCTATTGAGAGGGAAACAGTAGATATTGAAAAGGAGTAAAAATACATGGATTTTGAACTTACCAAAGAGCAATCAGATATTCAGAAGGCTGCTCAAGAGTTTGCCGAAGCCGAATTCGAAAAAAGTTTTGTGGTGGAGCTTGATCGGAACCACGAATTTCCATGGAAAATTTGGAAAAAGGCCAGTAGTCTTGGGTTTCTTGGGCTTGATATACCCGAGGAGTATGGTGGTCAGGGTTACGGCCTCCTGGAAACCGTGTTGGTGCGGGAAGAATTCTCTCGGTGTGGCGCAGGTGCTGGTATCAGTGTGATGGGTACTGACTTTGGTTCAAAGATTATTCTAAAAAAAGGGAGTGAAGGTCAGAGAAAAAAGTATCTTCCCCCTCTTTATAATGGCGAGGCCATCTCAGCAGGTGCCTTCACCGAGCCGGACAAGGGAAGCGATCTGGTCAGTGGACCACTCTCGACAAATGCAGTAAAGGAAGGCGCAGATTTCATAATCAATGGAACTAAAACATTCATTTCATTTGCCAGCATTGCCAAGTTCGCCATAGTGCTCTGCCAAACGAATCCTCAAAGCGACCTTGCTTATCGCGGTATGAGTACTATTATTGTAGAGATGGATAGGCCGGGCATAGAAATCACTGAAATGGAAAAGCTGGGCTGGAAGACAAATCCTTGCTGTGAAGTTGCTTACATAAATACAAGAGTTCCCCAAGAAAACTTAGTGGGAGAAGAAGACCGTGGATTTTACCAAACGATAGAGTTCTTGGATGAGATCAGAATAAAAGTTGGAGCCACGGCAGTGGGGCTAGCGCAGGGAGCCTTTGAGAGAGCCCTCCAGTATGCCAGGAAAAGGGAAGCATTTGGTCGTAAGATCGGTTCGTTTCAGGCTATATCGCACAAGCTGGCTGAAATGGCAACCTACATTGAAGCTGCGAGATGCTTGCTTTACAGGGCTGTATGGAGTTTTACTGTCGGGAAAACTGATCCGAAGCTTTCATCTATGGCAAAATGGTTTCCAGCAAGGATCGCAATCAAGGTGTCTGATGAGGCAATAGAGATCATGGGGGGGCATGGCTGCATGGTGGAGAATGAGGTGGAGCGTTTCTATCGGGATGCTCGGGTATTGGAAATCTATGAAGGAACACGGGAGATCCACAAGAACACTGTTGCCAGGTTTTTGTTGGGAAAACTTGGGGAAAAATAAATACCATTTGACTTTTTTTGAGGGGAAGAGACAAGATGTGCTGACGTTCAATGATATTTATTCAATTGATTCATCAGTTTATAGAGTTATCAGTTATTCAAAGGAGGGTCGGACATGTCTCACAGGAAGATACTAAAAGGAAAATTAGTGCTTATTGTTGATGATGAGAAGGATATTCTTGATCTATTAACCGACTTGTTAGGCATCTGTAGAATTGATACTGCCTCCTCTTTCGAGCAGGCTAAAGAACTCCTTGAAAGCAATGAGTACGACATTGCAATCTTAGATATAATGGGTGTCAAAGGTTACGAGCTCTTAAAGATTGCAAATGAACATAACATCCCTGCTCTTATGCTTACTGCCCATGCCCTGACCAAAGAAGACCTTAAGAAATCAGCCGAAGAAGGAGCTTCCTATTATGTACCGAAAGATAAGATAAATAAGATTGATACTTTCGTTGCTGATGTTTTGGAGGCGAAGGAAAAAGATAAGAACCCTTGGGTGAGGTGGTTCGAGAGGCTTGGGAGTTTCTTTGATAAGAAATTTAGTGGAACAAATTGGAGAGAACAGGGAAAAGAGTTCTGGGTGCAGAAGCTAAGGTCCAGAGATGTATAATTCTTATACAGAGAGCAAGTTAATTAGATTACCATATACGATGTTGGCTATCGCGGATGGCAGGCATGGAGCGGAGGCGGCTAAGATTTCTTCAAGTTTTTCGATTTTTCTCGTTACGCGGTGTAATTTGTGGTGCAGAAAGCTGGATTAGCAAATGTTTTCTGATTTTCTTTAAGATATCCAGTAGGGCATCAATTTCCTTTTCATCTAAGCTGGATAGAACTTTTTTGCTGATTTCTTCCGCATTTTGGAGCATATTATCAGTAGCTTTCCATCCTTTTTTTGTGACAACGATATCTACGGATCTGCGATCATTCTCATTTCCTGCCCTTTTTATATAGCCTATATTTTCAAGTGCCTTGAGCATTGATGTGACGGTATGCTTAGCCCTGAATATCCACTTGCTAATTTCAGTGGGTGTCATTTTCCCATCATGAAGAAGTAGGGCATTCATAACTGCAAATCGGGGAGGATTAGAGCCATATTTACCTAGTTCAATCTCCAAAAACCTATTCATTACATCGTGAGTTCTAACTATAGACATAACAGCTTTTGTCTTTTTCTGATTGCCTTTTTCCATTTTATTGTATCCTAATTTCTCAAATTTATCGTAGTGTACAAAAAAACAGGTAGTGTTTGTCAATAACTGAGTTAATTCCTAATCCTTGATCCCAAGGATGGGGAATAGCCGTGGTCTTTATACCCCATAACGTGGAGATATGCCAGCGTTTTCGACATGCTGGGCTGATCAATCATGGCGCTCTTCTTGGGAACGAGTAATGAGGTGACGGACGGTGACCGGATCTATCTGTTCACATTCTCGCTTTGACCGCCTTGCATAAATCTGCAGGAGGGTGAAGATCTTGTGCAGCTGTAAGAGGAAAGGCCACGGCGGTCCGGTACGGACATCAAAGATAAAGAGAGCACGAGCTTCTCGTGGGCGAGGTCCTCAAGAAAGCCACCTCCACGATGCGGGAGCTGTGAGTAGCACTAGTGATGGATCGAATTGTTGGTAAGATCATCCGCAGAAAGATTGCTGATGAGCGGCCGGTAACGCTGGAAGCAAGAGCCTTACAGGCTGTGGTATGTTAATGATTATAATGCCGACTGTTGCTTGAACGAATGAACACGAGAGGAGAGTAAAATGAGCATTTTATTTCAATCTATGGCAATTAAGAATATGGAGTTACGAAACCGCTTCGTCAGGTCTGCCACCTATGACCAATGTGCCGATAAAAATGGCCATATAACTGATAGACAAATCAGACTTTTTTCAGAACTTGCCGATGGGGGAGTTGGCTTGATTATCACAGGCCTCACCTATGTCCATCCGTCCGGTCAACTCGCTTCCCTGGAAAGCTCCATCGCCCATGATGATTGTATCCCGGGCTTAAAGACCTTGACTGCTGCCGTTCACGATAGGGGAGCGAAAATTGCCATGCAGCTCTATCATCCTGGCAGAGAAAATACAAAATTTCTTAAAGCCAAGCGTCAACAACAAGCAATAGCTCCATCATCTGTTTCTCATGATCCATATTTTAAACACGACTACCGCCAAATGAACGGGGATGAAATCCGGGAAATTATTGAGGCGTTTGGAGATGCAGGCAGACGGGCACAGGAGAGTGGATTTGACGCTGTCCAAGTTCATGCTGCTCATGCGTATCTACTAAGCCAGTTTCTCTCGCCTTATACTAACCGCCGGGAAGACAAATGGGGAGGCTCTCTCAATAATCGGCTCCGTTTTCACAGTGAAATATATCGAAATCTGAGAGCAAAAGTTAGTGAGAATTACCCATTGCTCATTAAGATTGGCGTCCAAGACGGATTTCCGGGCGGGCTTGAATTTAGCGAGGGTATGCGCGCAGCTCAACTTCTAGGCCAATGTGGTTTTGATGCGCTCGAGATCAGCCACGGATTGAGAGGTCAGTCCTACGAGGAAACAGAATTTCGAACCCGAATAAATTCAATAGAACGCGAGGCCTATTTTCGACCATGGTGCCGAGAGATTAAAAGCCGCGTGAATGTGCCGGTTATGATTGTAGGTGGATTAAGAACCTTTCAACTTATGGAGGAGATTATCCAGGATGGTGATGCGGATTTTATCTCATTAAGCCGCCCTCTCATAAGAGAGCCTCATATCATCAATGAATGGAAAAGAGGCAACCGCAGCAGATCAAATTGTATTTCATGCAATAAGTGCCTGGAAGCCCTAATAAAAGGAGAATCCTTGCATTGTGTTCAGAAAAATGCCGAAGAAAAAGGTTTATAAAGACCGATTTTCACTCAGGTTAACCGTCATTTTAATCTAACTCGCGATGGTTAGCGGAATTGAAGATTCAATTCTGCACTCTCGGGTCAAGATATGTCTATGGGAGGTGATGCCAGGGAAAGCCCCTGAAGAATCGAATATCACAAGAACCTTATGGGAACAAGATCTTTGGTCCTTTGAGGGGAACATGGCGCCTAGGAGTTTTCGGCAATCGAGCTTGGTGAGGCGTTTTTTAATTTACCAATGATCTCAGGTAGGATATTATAAATAAGTTGACGATGAATAATCGCCTTTACCGCA
>Ga0315546_1001873_pt1 | contig 12786 bp, 10 predicted proteins | sample SalMarSW160170MG_FD_203833 | JGI IMG/M metagenome (GOLD analysis project Ga0315546, IMG submission 203833) | Salt marsh sediment microbial communities from the Plum Island Ecosystem LTER, Massachusetts, United States - Salt Marsh Sediment SW1601-170 ... | reverse complement strand
GTAGACACTCTAATTGTGAATATTGATTCCAACTATTTTCCGCTCGACTGTGTTGCCAAATATGTTGCAGTCTCCGCTGTTGTCAATGTAAATGCCTCCTCCAATTACAGTGTTTCCCACAACTTGGTTGTAAGATGATCGTTGTGTGACTACAATTCCGTTTCCATTGACGTAATTTCCTTCTACAGTGCTGCTGTTGGAATGGTCAAGATAGAAACCAGATGTGAAGCCTTGGACCTTGACGTTTCGGATGGTCACGTTGTTTACGCTCTGCAAATAGAAGCCTGTTCCACCGCTACCGCCTATAAGTTGGTAGCCATTTCCATTAATTATCACATCGCTTTTCTGAACCGCTATGCCCACGGAAATATCGCCAGTGAATGTGTACACGTCACCAACACGTTGAATAGGCACAGTTGACGGGTCAACGCTTCCGTCACTTCTGATAAAAATACCTGAAGCATGATTTGGAGGTGGAATGAAATTCGCTTCTGCTAACCTAACGAACTGCACTCCAACCAGTGCTGAAGACAAAAGCACCGCAATAAAAGCGGTGGTTAATGTCTGTTTCTTATCCATTTCTAATCTCCATTCTTCTTACGACGGAAAGTTTTTGTTTTCGTCGTCGGAGACGTTTTAGTGACAAGTATTCATCTATTGAAGTCACGGTTTCTGTTTCAGCAACTATTGATGCTGATTTTTCCAAGTTAAAGCCTCTAACAATTCATTTTATGACTGAATATTCATAAAAGGATTTTTGTCAAGGTTTCTTGACCAAAAATCTTTTCTTCTTTTCTGCAAACAAAGTTGATGTTGTGTCCGCTATGAAGAAAAATAGGGCAGTTCTTATTGTGTTGCTGCTTCTTTCTTTTGTAGGTGTTTCTTTTCAAATAGTAAGGATTGTGAAAGCAGAGACCACCATTTACATCAAAGCTGACGGAACTGTTGAAGGAACGGACAAGATTCAACGAGACGGGAACGTTTACACCCTCACTGGCAACATTGACGTCTACAAAGGGGATGTTCCCTTCAGCGCTGGGATTAAGGTTCAACGGGATAATGTCGTAATTGATGGATGTGGATACTCAATTCAAGCACAGGAATACGTGTACAGTGGAATAAACTTGGCAGGAAGAAGCAACGTCACAGTCAAGAATATGCAAATACGGGGCTTCAATCATGGATTTTTCCTCGACGAATCTTCTGGCAACACTATTTCTGGAAATGACATATCAGGAACCGGCAATGACGGTTATCCTGTCGGTTTCTGGGTTTGGAATTCTTCGAATAACAATATTATCGGAAACAAAATAACCGACCACAACGAATACGGCATCCTACTCCATTTTTCGAACAGCAACATTGTTTCTGACAACAACATAACAAACAACAACTGTGGCATTTATTTTGAGCACTCCTCAAACAGTGTGCTCAGAAACAACTGCTTGAATGAAAATAAGGAAAGTATCCGCCTCGTATTTCACGTCCTTTCAGACGTTGTTCACGATATTGATGCTTCAAACACAGTTGACGGCAAACCTGTCTATTATTGGGTTAACCAGCACGACAAGTTTGTTCCTGCTGACGCGGGGTTTGTAGGGATCATAAACTGCACAAACATAACGGTTCAAAACCTAGAAATCACTAACAATCCTCAAGGCATACTGCTGGTCTCCACAACAGACTCGATGATAACACACAATAACGTAGAAAACGGTGGAACTGGGCTCTCCATTAAATCTTCTCAAAATGTCACCATTGCCGGAAATCATGTGACAGGCATCTCAGTCGTGGGGTCCAACAATATTGCAATTATCCGAAATGATGTTGCAAACAGCAGAGGAATTGGCATCGGCTTAACTAGTTCAAAAGGTGTCATTGTCTCTGGAAATAACATAACGGCAAACGGTAATTGTGGCGTAGAACTTCTGTATTCAAACGGCAACAATATATCCCATAACTATATAGCGGACAATCAATACGCAGGCATCAATATAATTGGCCACAATACCATTGATTGCAGTGAAAACCGTTTTATTGGAAATACGTTAATTGAAAACAATGGCTGGGGCATCCGCCTATCTGGCGCTGAAAACAACACCTTTTACCACAACAATTTTATTAACAACAATGGGTCGGATGGACTTCAGGTTTCTAATCCTTGGTTTTGGGGGCGTCCTGAGACAAATGTTTGGGACAATGGCTCAGAGGGAAACTACTGGAGCGACTATACGTCAAGGTATTCGGACGCTACAGAGATAGACTGCTCAGGAATTGGTGACACCTCCTTCGTCATAAACGAAGCTAACGTGGATCATTATCCGCTTATTGTTCCAATTGAATTCTTTGATGCTGGTGTATGGGAGTGGACTAGCTACTTCGTTGGTGTCATCAGCAACTCTTCGGTTTCAGACTTCTACTTTGATCCGCGTGAGGGGTCTTTTCTGCGTTTTAATGTAACAGCTTCACAGGGCGCATCATGTTTTTGTAGAGTTAGTGTTCCTAACGGGCTTTTATGGACTTCCGACGTTTGGATAGTGAAAGTAAATAATCAGGCAGTTACACCAACCGTCATGCAAGACACTGAGAACACGTATCTTTTCTTCACCTACAACTGCAGCACAAAAACCGTTGAAATAAGAGGAACAGATGCAATCCCAGAATTTCCATCATGGATTCTTTTGCCATTATTTACGACAGCAACCTTGGCGGTCATACTATGCAAAAAGCGACTTACAGTTACTTCAGCTTAAAGCAAGCTGATTATGGAAGTGTAATTTCCGAGTAAAAGCTGTTTTTCAACAATCTTCTGTTATTAGGCTCCTACTATGCTTGCTAGTTCTGTTTTCTGGGTAGTTTTCGTTTATAGGTGGCTAGTGTGACTGCTAGCACAATTAATACAAGTAGTGCGGGAGTCCATGAGGGGAACTCTGGGATTGCTGTTGTTCCGATTATTTTTACTGTTTTGGTGCTGTGGCTGTAGGTGACGTGGAGGGTGGTGTAGTTTTCTTTCTCGTTAACTGTAGGAGTGACAGAAATTTCATTTACGAGAACGGTCCAAGTGTTTTCAGTATCCAAGAGGTTTTTTGGGATTGTCACGTTACAGAAGCCTGTTGTTCCGTCTTCGCCCTCTACGTCAAACCGTATCCATGCATCTTCGTGACTGAAGCTGAAATTTGAGACCGTGAAGTTGCTGACCACAAAAACGTCGTATTGGGTATCCTCCCATGTGCCAGCATCAAAACTTTGCGAATAAAACTTTGCGACGTAACCTGCGGGAGTATACTGTTCATTTGTTTTCGTGCCGGCGTATGGAAAAGCTGGGGCGCCTCCAATTGCGTACACTAGGTTGTCTACAACTGCAGCTGCTAAACCATATCTTGCGGTTGGCATTGCTGCGCCCGTAGTCCATGTGTCTGTTTCTGGGTCATAGATTTGGTTTAGTTTAACACCGTCTAGGTTCTCTTTTCCGCCGATGACACAAATTTTCTGTGTTCCCTCAACCTCAATTACTGCTGCAGCGGCAGAGCCCACTCCTGTGGGCAATGACGTTCCGTTGCTCCATGTGTCTGTTTCAGTATCATATATTTGGTTAAGAGAAAGCCCAACTGCACCTCCAAAGATGTAGATTTTGGTGCCGACAACAGCAGAAGCGTAATAACCAACAGACGTGGGCATGGGTTCAAGCGTAGTCCATGTGTCTGTTTCTGTGTCGTAAACCTCATTCACGTTTGTAGTTCCGCCGATCACGTAGATTTTACCATCAACAACGTTTGCTTCCATGGCAGTTCTGGCTGTAGGCATTGATGTCAGGGTTTCCCACGTGTCCGTTGCGGGGTTGTAAACTTCATTTACGTTAATGTACTCAAAACTGCCTATTGAGCCTCCAATAACGTATATCTTGTTGTCGACAACGGCTACTCCAAAACCGCTTCGTGGGGTTGGCATTGACGCTTTTGTGGTCCACGTGTTTGTAGCAGGGTCATACATTTCATTAGATGCAAGATAACTGCCGCTGTATCCTTTGTGTCCTCCGATAGCATAGATTTTTCCATCAACAACAGCAACCCCAAAATTCATTCTTGCTGTAGGTATTGGCTCCAAGGTCACCCAAGAGTCCTCAGTTGCATATACTGTCTTGATGTTTGGGAGAGCAACCATTAGAGAACAGAGAATCAGTAATAGAGCAACTGTTGTTGTGATTTGCTTCATGCTATAAAACACAACAATTTATTTTACGGCGAAAGAAGCCTAAAAGCATTTTTGTAAAGATTTCTTGACTTAACAAAGGATTCTTTAGTCAAAGTTTCTTGACTAGCTAAATAATACGTTTGGTCAAGGTTTCTTGACAAAAACCCTTTTTACACCCCCTAAACAAGGGTATTAATGGTTCCTATGGTAGGAGACCGAAGGGCAACTCTCATTCTACTGCTGGTTGTATCCAGTGTTATTGCTAGTGCTGTAGTGGTCTATAAGAAAAAACTAGCAGAAACAGTAAAGCAACTCCGTGAGAGGGGCAAGAATTGATTGGAGGAATCACAGCAAACAAAAGACGGTTTCTGTTCTCAACGGTTTTTATTTGTTTTCTGATTGTAGCCATTGGAGTGAATGATTCATCAGTTTGTTATGCAGCAAATCCAGAATACTCGGAATTAACCGCTCCCGAAAAAGTGTTGACAATCTTGGAAGAGGTGGTGGGTCTGGACATGGCAAAATACAGCATAGAATTGGATTTATACGCCCAGGCTCCCTTTTTGTATTTTGATATTCTACCGCAAGAAGACGTAAAATACACCTTGGAGTCCAGCGAAAGCAAACTGGAAGTGATTTGTGCCTTTGCAGACCAGAAACTACGTTCACTAAACATCTACATAAATGATGGTTCGCCAATTACAACTCAACCCGCCACCATTCCCCTTGAAATGGCTAAAGACTTCCTCGACAAATACCCAACATATTCTGAGGCTTCCTATTACAGTACAATGCGGTCTATGCTGGACAATATTGAAGCAAATAAAAACACCACAAAAACCGTCGAAAACATAAAGCTTGAAGTTACAGTTACCGCAAACCGCACAGATTTCAGGTGGAAATACTGTTTCAATGGCGTTGAAGCCACATCAAAATGTGTAGTTCTAAATTTTAAAGACGGTTTTCTGAAGTACTTCATTGACACATGGAAACTCTACACTATTTGCAGCACAGACCTAAACATCTCTGAGGAAGAAGCTATAGAACTTGCCATGAACGCCGCAGAAAACTACTCATGGAACGTAAGCATGGGAGGAGACAACCCTCCAGTAACAGTAACCGAATTCAACATAATGGGCGTAATTGAAACAGATTTATCCTTCGGCAATTATCCTACCAAAAACGAGTCACGAGGCGGAAACCCTCTAACATTGTATCCGGGCTGGCATGTCAAATTATACTTCGACAAACTTTATCCCGGTAACGTTTATGGACTGAACATCGGAATCTGGGCAGACACAGGAGAAGTAAATGATATTAGTACATTAATGTCGATGTTAGGATATCCAGACGGCATCCCAGAGTTTCCCTCATGGACACCACTGCTAACAATGACCATTTTGTCTGCACTTGTTTTAGTTATCTATAAGAGAAAACTAAACAGGGAAACCAAGAAATGAAGAAAATAGGAACAACGATTGTCTTTTTGCTAATTCTTCCAGTTCTGTTCATGGCTTTCTCTGTACTCGTAACTTCCTTTATTGGGGTTGAGAAAGTGAATGCGCAGGAGGAGGATTCTTGGACAATGTTTGGGAATAATCCAGCGCGTACTGGATCGCTAGAGAACCAAGACTTGGTTGCTAATGTCAGCGACTGGGAGATACACTGGACGGACCTAAGATTAAATTCTCCTGTTATAGCAAATGGCTATGTCTACTATAAGTTAGATCGTGTAATTTGTTTTAATGCTTTTACTGGAGAGACCGTTTGGGAGGCTACAAAAGGGGTAGCACAGGATATTTGGTCCGTTGCCATTGCATACGGTTACGTTTACGCGGATGCTAATGGTTATGTTTATGCTCTTAATGCTTCTACAGGAGAAGAAATCTGGACTTATGTAATTGGAAATGATGAGGAACTATATGCGCCAACTGTTGCTAACGGAGTGGTTTACGTTGGTTGTGGTGATAATAATCTCTACGCGTTCGATGCTTTCACCGGAACAAAAGTCTGGAACTACTCGACAAGCGGAAAAGTGAGGACAAGTCCCGCAATCGTTAACGGCATTGTTTATGTTGGATCAAACGACGGAAACGTCTACGCTCTTGATGCATCCTCGGGCACAAAACTGTGGAACTACAGTACTGGAAATATAGTGCAAGAACATTATGGATCTTCTCCCGCTGTTTCAGAGGGAATTGTTTACATTGGATCTGACAGCAGTGGCGTTTATGCTCTTAACGCATCTACAGGCATCAAAATATGGAACCAATTGACCAGAGCTCTTGTTTTCAAAACACCTGTTGTCGCATACGATTACGTTTATGTCGGAACAAACAATATCCTTTTCGCTCTTAATGCTTCAACGGGAATGGAAATATGGAATTTCACACACCCCGGATTTTTCCCTGAATGGGCTTCTCCTGCAGTTGCTGATGGTGTAGTTTACATTGGTTCTGGAGCCGAAGATGATTATTATTCCGGTAACTTTTACGTTCTCGATGCTTACACTGGCGAACAAATAGATCACATTGAATTGGACAATAGAGTTTATTCGACTCCTGCTATAGCCTACGGTGCTGTTTATTTTGCCTCAACTCACAGATTGTATGCAATAGATGCCTCCTCTTATGTTTCTGACACAGACCCTCCTTCTTTAGATGATTGGAGTGAGGTAGCAAGATTCTCTGGATCAGGAAGTGAAAAATATACTACAGATTACTTCACTTGTGACCATGAGGAGTGGCGAATAAGATGGGAGTATGTTCCAGACTCTCAGCAACCTGATTTGACATCCTTCTCAGTGTTTACCTATCCAAAAAGTGAGGGGGATCGGAGAGCAACATATGTTAATCAGATTATGAAGACAGGAACCGCAGATACAAACGGAACTTCATTTATTAAAAACTACCAAGGCACATTTCACATGTGTATTGATGTTGAGGGGACAGAAAGCTACACAATAATAGTTGAACAAAACTTAAACTCTATCCCAGAGTTTCCCTCATGGGCTATTCTACCTCTGGTTTTGACTATCACACTTTTTTCGATAATTGTCAAAAGAAAGCTATGCGCACACAAAACCAAATTAAAATTAGTGGGGATTCCCTGAATCAATTAAAATTACGAAGGATTTGTTTTCATCTTTGAGCCAGTGCGCGCCCGCATGAACTTTAATTGCAGTTATCAATATCTCTTTTGTAATAGTAAAAATCTAAGTATTTCCTTACAAATATTCTGTTATTAGGAGCCTAATATCCTGCTTTTTGCATTATTTTCTTCACTGAGTTGTAGGCGGGGGATGATTCGGGTAGGTCGAGTAGGGGCTTCCCATGGAGAACGTAGTTTTCCACTTCTTTGTCGTGGCTGATTTTTCCCAGGTATTGCAGCTTTGTTCTTTTTTCAACTTCTTCCTCCCATTCGTCTGGAACCCTGCTGCCTCCGACCACGTAGAAGTTGTTGAAGTCTATTTTTACTTCCTTGGCTACTTTGTAGGCTCTTGCTACGTGATGGAATGATTTCTGGGAAGGATCAATAATGTCGAATATGTCGTCGACCTGAGAAGCTATTCGTCTGTTCAAGTGTTCCAGTCCACCCGGAGAATCAATGAGAACATAAGTGTACGACTTTGTTAAAGCCTCCAGAACCTTCTTCAAGGCAGCGTCTGGAAGACAGTAACAGCCCTCTATGAATTTTGTTCCGATAGCCATCATGTCGAAGTAATCTCCTTCGTAGAGTCCCGCTTCCCAGATTTTGCTTTCAAGCCTCTGTGATGGGGGAACCCCAACGGTTGTGCCTCCTCTATCCAAAAAAGTTTCAATAAGCAACTCGGACACCGTTTTCCTTCCCTCTTCTCTGAGGTCTATCCCAACCATCTCTGCCAAGTTCTGATCTGGGTCAACATCTACAAGAAGGAGTGGGGTCTCACCTTTTTCGATAAAGTATTTGGTCATGAGAGCAACAAACGTTGTTTTGCCGCTGCCTCCTCTACCCATTGTAACAAATCTCTTCATCTAGCTGTCCCTTCCACTAATTCTTACGAAAATTAATTTGCTTCACATAATTTATACTTATTCGATAGACGCTGAAAAGAGCAGTCTTCTGGAATACATCGGCGAATAACACTTTATGGAAGGTTCTTCTATTCCCAAGATTTATGCGTCAGCAGATGGTGAAAACCTTGCTTGGCTTTGGGACAGTTCTTCCTATCCAAGCTGGCACAAGAAGGAGAACATGTTAAGAGCTGTAGGCGTAGATGTGGAGTATGGAGAGTTGTTAGATGCTGGTGTTGAAAGAGGAAACTACAAGACTCTTGGCGATAAGGAACATGTCGAAACTGTTTCAATGTATGCGGATGGCTTAGGATATAACAACAAAGCTGAGAAAATTGAAAGGTCAACGCGCACGCCCTACACTCACGTTCATAAACACAATAATGCGGTGAATAGATCAGGTTTCTGCGCTGTATGTAGGAGAGCCGGAGGGAAGTATTCGGGGAAAGTTGTCAAACGTGGAATTGTAAAGACAGAATAACAAGGAAAGAATAATGGAAAAAGGGTTTGCTGAGGCTCCTGCACGGGTAGTTAAATATAGGAATGAAACAGATGAACAAACCTCTGCTACTATTGTTTTGGTTAGTTTCATCTCCTGTGCTGGAGCCTACTCAGCCCCTCTCCATTTCTTCCGATGTTTTACTCCCCAATAAAAAAAAGGGAGGGAAAATTTTTGGGTTTATTTTTCTTTCTTGAGTGCCAAGTAACTGACTATGCCTATGATGACGGCTATTGCAACTGCTGCTATGATGACTAGGTCTATTGTGAGATAGGCTGGTATTTCTGGCATTTCTGGGTATGCTGGAAGCTGGTTTACAGTTTCTTGGGCAACTTGTGTGGCGCTTGGAACGTCTGGGTATGCTGGAAGTTGGCTTATAGTCTCCTGAGCAATTTCTTCCGCACTCGGAACATCTGGATATTCTTCTGCTGCTGGACCTACTCCTACGGCAGTTTCTGCGTATGATGCATAGTAGCCTTCGGATCCCATGAACGTGGCGACGATAGTGTATTTGCCTTCAGCTTCTGGAGTCCACATATAGCTGAATGTGCCACTTGTGTCTGTTGTTGTTCTGTCTATGTCATACCAGTGGCCGTCCGAATCAACCGCATTAAATACTACTTCAACGCCAGTTGCATCTTCGGGGCGCTTAAACTGATTATACACATATAGCATCCAGTCTGTCATGTCGGCATCAGATACTGCTGGAACACCATTTGGGAATCGTATCTGCAGAGCTGCGTCCTCTGTTCCTGGAGACACATCCATCACCGTGCCTTCAATCACTACGCTGCTACCCTTTGCTACAACTTTGGGTGCTACTGCGACTGTTGTGGCGCTTGCACCCTTACCGATAGCGTATATGCGCTGGTCATAGTTGTTGTACATCGCTATTATGCTATCTCCGATAATAGGAATAGAGCCCCATTCGCTTCCACGATAGGGTAATCTCCAAATTTCCGTTCCATCTTCCATGTCAATGCAGATGAAGGGTGCACCACGCGGTTGAGGATCCCGAGGGTTATGTTCAGTGTTCTCAATGTAGAGTTTTCCATCGGCAACTATCACTGGTCTGAAACGCCATCTATTGTTATGCAGAACCTCGGTGTAGGGGTCGTCTATCTCAAATGTCCACTCGACGACACCAGTCTGGGCATTGTAGCACCATACTATTCCACCATAATTTCCTGCTATAACTTTGCCGTCAGCGATAATGTCCCAACTGTTACTGGATGAGAAGCCCCAGTTATCCGTATAGTGTCTCGATTCAGTTGGACCCCATATTAAATCTCCTGTGCTGAGTCGGAAACCATAATTTGTTCTAGCCTCATTTGTAGACGCGAGGATTAGATCTTCTTCTATACTTGCATCCTCGATGTGAATGGTTGGCGTCGGTGGCACCCAAGTTATATCCCACATATATTCCGCAGTTCCTTGTTTTAGATCAACGCTTATGGCCCACATATGGGCAGGGTCAGGTGCGGGACCACTGCGAGTAAAGTCCGTTCCAAGTATTAGTCCTTCACGAATTATGCGGACGCTTCCAGGCAAGTCGACTAATTCAGGTATATCCACTGTCCATTCAATGCCTCTCGATGCATTATATGTTTGGCCTTGCGGATCCCAACTTCCTGCGTTTGAGACTACTCTGCTTGAGTTCCACAGAGTCATCGTACCAGCATTTGTATTGACATTGTAGAGGAAGATTTCGCCTTTTGGTCCATATACCGTGATGCCGCTAGGCATGCCCTCCATGCAGTAGACCCATCGTCCAGTGAAGGGGTCAAAGGCGTGCCAGCTTGTTGGCAGAAAAGTAAAGGTGGTGAAATCGAAACCTCCGCTAGTTGCCCATAGGAAATCGAAGACACCGTGATAGTTATACGAGTCCCAATAGAATGTTTGACCAAATGCTAGCCTAAGGACAGTTCCATCTGGGGTTGTAAGGGGTCTACTCCACAGCATTTCTCCAGTATGTAGATCCACAGCATTAACCCACTGCTCGACGTTGCTGCCTCCGTTTGCTTCGAATTGATTGTAGAAGAGTACTCCGCCAATGATTACTGGTCCAGCCTGTCCGAAGAGTCCACCACCACCCCATTTGCCTACATATGCGTCTCCCTGTTCAAAGCCGTGCTCACCCATCTCTCCACCAGCAAGACCTCCCATCGTCAGTGGTTTTGTCCACAGTACGTGTGCACTTTCTGGCGCGTAGTCGTTGTAGGGACGTACAATTGAGTGAGGATTAGTATTGGTTGGAGGGACATATCCTAGATGGTTTGCTGCAATCGTGTACCATTCCCGAATCTGCTGGTCTATGGGGCGAGTCCAGTATTCTTCTGGAAGTGAACGTCCCGGATAATATTCTATCTGTTCTTCTATGACAATAAGCTCGACTGGGTCACTGTAAGCTTCTTCCATAATTGTGCCTATTGGTCCAATCTGCCCAGATCTGCACTCTGTAGCCTGTTCAGGGAAGTGTGTCCGCACAGTATATGTTCCAACCATTGTAGGCGTGTATTGAACGCCTGTTCCACCTGTTTGGTCTGTGGTAACCGGAGGCAAAATTTCGGTTGTGTCGTCGGGCTTTGTGATCTCAACTGTCAGACCATAATATCCTGGCTGTGGTGGATATAGTGCGTATATGCTCCCGACGTGGAACAGCGTTGGCGTGTTAACGGTTACTGGATTAGGCATAGCATTGATATAGGGATAGGGGTTCATTCTTTTTGGTTCTTGTGCGATAGAAACTGGTAAAGCAACAAGCGTAGCAGATATAGCTAACAACAGAATTAACGCAATAGTAGATATTTTAGATTTACTTCTATCAATGTTCATGTTTTGTCATTCTCAATTTTTATTTTTTTATTGTTGAGTTTAGGTTGCCTTCAGCAGTTGAATCGAAATAGACTAAACGCTAAAGGAAGGGGGCTAGAAATAAAGTCGAAGAAATCAGGAATTGTTGTTGTGTGGTTGTTACAAGGAAAGGTTCTAATCGTAGTTTTTTCCCCTTTTTGATGGCTGTTTATGATAGTGAAAATCACTGCTGTATGGGTCTTCACTCAACTACACTTATTTATGTTTGACTTTGTATTTATAAGCTTTTGCTAAATATACGTTGATTCGGCTTTTAACTGTAGTTAAAGCGTATTTTTGACGGATATAGAAAGATAAGGAATACTTTTATTTTGTTAATTATAGTATAGTAGGTGGGTTGGTGACGGTTACATGCCAGAAGTTAGGGTCACGATTGACGAAAATTTGGATTCCTTCCTTGATAAGATTGTGGCTTCTGGGCTTTATCCTTCAAAGGCTGAGTTTATGCGATGTGGCATGGTTCATCTCCTCAAAGAGCTTAATCTCATAGAAAACCTCGTAAACATTTGAACCCTTTTTTCTTCAGCCTCAGCCAAGATAACCTTGTTAAGATAAAGAATTAACAGCGATTTGGATGAGACTTCAGCAAAAAGAAAATTGACTTCATTATATAGAAGTTTTTTTACTTTTATTTACTTACACTTTTCCTTCTCCTACATAGAGAGAAAATAGAAAAGAGTGAAACTTGAGGTTCTCCCAATAACATATTTTTGCAGTTAACTAATCCTATTTATACTTATTCAATTGGAACTGTCTGCTCAATTTTGTAGTCTGTCACAACCTTGATTGTGCCACGAAAAGCCGCATCAAGTTCGGGGTCGCCGGTGTCAACCCTCAAGCTTTTCAGGTTTTTCATCTTGTTTTTTGTTGCAATGACAACTATGTGGTCTATGCCTACCTGCCGGATTACCTCTGGGCTTATCTGCTGGTTTCCTCTACCGAAAATGAACCCCTGACCGCCAATGGGAGTAACGATGATCCTAACGGTTTTATCCTTAATCGCCTCTAGAATCTGTTTCTCGTTCACGTCCTTGGCTATTATTTTCTTGTTGCAGAAAAGATCCATTCCAAGCAGCGTCTTTTTCTCATCCAAAAGGTCTCCTATGATGCGCGTGGTTGTTCCCGCAGAAATAATGTAAACAACATCCGGTTTCATGCTTTCTATGACAT
>Ga0315546_1001868_pt1 | contig 12806 bp, 6 predicted proteins | sample SalMarSW160170MG_FD_203833 | JGI IMG/M metagenome (GOLD analysis project Ga0315546, IMG submission 203833) | Salt marsh sediment microbial communities from the Plum Island Ecosystem LTER, Massachusetts, United States - Salt Marsh Sediment SW1601-170 ... | reverse complement strand
TTTGTTATCCGAGGAACCAATTATCAAAATCATAATGAACTCAAAATTGCTTTGAATAAATATGTCAGATACTGCAATAAACATACTCAACAAAAGTGAAACTTATTTATTGGAAACGGCACTAGCACCGAAGGTGTGCTTCTTGGTGCGGTCGATTGCGACGCGAGAGACGTTATTGTGATTCTGAATCTGCTGATACCCTTCTGAATAAATCCCGTAATGGCTGTGGACGCTTCCTGTCAAGCCAGGGCCAAAGCCGCCTTCGTCGATGTCGAGTTCCATCCATCGCTCGAAGCCGGCAGGATCTCCCACATATTGATCCTCCTGTTTGCCGTTATGCTCGGCTGGCATGAGCCAGACGGCAGGAAAGTGGTCTGGATCGTTATCCGATAGCCGAACGTCGAATTCAACGTAGAAACCGTCGGCCCCGGGCAGCAGAGGCAACTTGCCAGCCGAGAAATCGCGCGGCGTGCTCACAAGATCGCCGCCAAGAGTTAGCTCGAGGACGCCATCCTGTGTGGAATAGCAATCAAGCGACGGGGACTTCCCCCACCATTGGCCACTGAACCACTTGTAGTTGCCCTCATCGCCAAGAGCGATGTCAGCCGCAGTGGGCATCTCATTGATGACACACTTCGTATAGCCGATCGCAGCAGCTCCAGGAGGTACAGCAGGACGGTGAACAATCTGCTGGGCCACTATATTCGACACAGCACAAACTGCCAGTAGCAACGCCATTTCGATCTGCTTCATCTTCCGATCTCCTGAAAAGGGTTCTTTTGTTAAAAACACCTTGGGATCGCCAGTGCGTCAAGCCCCAAACGCTTGGCCAGCAGCAGCCCGGCCGCGCCGGGGGCCGCTTGGTCAACCACGTACGTGGCTGACTGAACATGCCCAAGAGCGACATCGTCAATGGCGCCGGCTTCTCCTCCATCGGCCGGACGCTCGCGGCCGATAAAGTCGTAAAGGAACGGCCCGTTGAATTCCCACGCGTAGAGTTCATCGATCGTCGTCTTCGCGTCGGCCAGTGTGCCGCGGGCGATGCGCATGAATTCGATGGCGCCGTTTAGGTTATGCCCCTGCGGCGTGCCGCCCACGTAGAGGTCGGCGTCGTTGGCCAGCGAGGCGTCCGCCCCGAGGCCGGGCCCGCCGGCGTCTTGCCTGCCGTCGATGTAGATCGTGAAGGTCCCCGCCTTGCGGTCGGCCTGTGCGATGACGTGATGCCACCGACCGTCGTTGACGGCGCTGCGGCCGGCCAGGCCGGCGGTGGCGCCGCCCGACTTTGCCGTCAGGGTCACGCCTCCCGCTTTGTTGACGGCCAGGGCCCACCCGGCGTCATCTATTTTTTGGATCAGCGTTGCATCCGTCTGTCCAGGCGCCGTCTTGAAGTACGCCTCGATGAGGAAGTTCGAGGTGTAGATCTGCGGATTCTTCAGGTCCGCACCCTTGACGGTGCGGTTTTCGGTGACCCTGTTTCCGCCCATCGTGACTGTGCTTGTCAGGCCTTTTGCATCACCCAGCGGCACATCAACAGTTGCCATGAGTGTCTTGTCCTCAAACTCGCCGGTAGGCGAAAGGAAGGCGGTGACGATGAATCCACCCAGCTCGGGCTTGTCCTGCGGCACATACGTGAAGATGTAGGGCCCGGGTCCTTTGACGTCCTTCGCCGGGCCGCCCCAGACGTTCGTTCCGCCGAATGCCTCGTTCTTCTTCATCCAGTGCAGGTCGGCTGAGAGCTTCATGCCGTCCTTCACGTCGTGCAGCCGAAGGTTGACCCGGCAGCTCTGGCCTGGCTGCATCGCCTTCGGGTAGGTGATGGTCACCCACTCCGGCGGGGCATAGCTGACAGCGTAATTCACCGTGCGGTTGATATCTTCGTTGGAGAGGACGGCATACTGGTCGTGCCCGTTGAGGTGCAGGGCGCCCGTGGTCCAGTTCTCCAGCGGGCCGTTCTGGTAGTCCTTCAAGGTAACGTTGACGCCCTTGAGTGGATACATGGGGAACTTGTAGTAGTCGTCCCGCCCCGTGTAGTATGGGGACATGCACCAGTGCTCATCCATGATAAGCGTTGGGTCGCCCTGGATGGGGCAGAAGTTCCATTCGCCGACCGTCTCGTAGAGGCTCCACGGCACGAAGACCTTGGCTCCCAGGCCGCGTGCCGCCGAGTTGGCGGACGGCCGGAAGTCGTGAGCCGCCGGATCGCGCAGGGGCGACTGCTCAGCCATGACGCCAACCGTCGCGGCCAGCGGCTTGTAGCTTTCCAGGGCTTCCCGGAAGGTCTGAAGCGTCTTGTGCCATCGCCCGGATGGCTCGAACACGCCGAAGCTCTCCGGCAAGTCGTAGAAGACGTTGCGCGCGTAGGCGTCAGTGTCTATCGCGTACCGGTTTCGGCGGGGTCCGGCGTCGGCCTCGTTGCCGGCGGCTTCGGTATCGGCCGGATCGGCATCGCGGAAAACACGCAGGCCCATGCTCTGCCAGATGTTGCCCAGGAACTTGACGCGGCCGGCCTGGGGCGCCTGCCGACGCGAGCCGCGCACGAAGTTGTAGATGGTGTTGTTGAAGAAGGTGTTCTGGTAACTGATGATCTCCTGGAAGGCCGACGTGTTGGCCAGTTTGCCTGACGGGCCTTTGGACTTGCCCCAGGCTATGTTGTTGAAGTAGTAATTCTTGAATGCCCCGTCCAGATAATAGGCGTGGCCAAAGCGGTCCTCCGTATCGGGACTCAGAACATGATCCCAGTTGCGGTAGCCGCCGGGATTGCCCGAGATGTTGTCATAGACGTAAGCCGGGCCGCCCTGCCAGGTCTCGATGCCGCCGAAATCGTCCACGTTCAGCAACGTATCAACGGCTTTGTTGTGGTGTATGAGAATGCGAGTGAAAGGGCGGTCCGTGGCTGCGCGGTTCTGCTTGGCGCCATGGACGTCGATCCCCTGGGCACAGACCCTATCGAAGATGTTCCCGGCCACCTCCGCAGTTTGGGCGTACTCGACCACCAGCGCCCCGCCCTGGCCGAAGAGGTCGGGGCGGATACCGACGTGGTCGAACTTGTTGCGCATCACGCGCACGTCGTAGAGCCGGCCCATCGGGGGCTCCAGGGTGCTGTAGACAGTGCCGTCCTCCAGGTCCACGGCCCCGCAGTCGTTATAGGCGAACACGTTGTCGTTCACCACCACCTTATCGATGGCGTCCTGGGCGCCCATGGCCTTGAGGCGGACGCCCCTGTGGACATGTTTGAAGGTGCAGTGAGTCACTTGGATGTCCGTGCCGCTGCCTAAGAGACGCACGCAGCCGGGTTCGACGTCGATGCTCTCATGGGAGACCCAGTAGGGCGCGGCGACCAGGTTCCAGTAAATGTTGGTGAAGCGGAATGTGAGCCCGCTGATGTGCACATGGCTCATGCCCCGGCTATCGATCATGCCGATACGCTTGGCCACCTCGACGTGGGCCGTGTTCGGGTCCTGGTCGCCGGGCAGGCGGATGTAGAGCCGGCCGCCGTCTCCCTTCTTGTCGAACCAGAACTCGCCGGGGCTGTCGAGATACTGGGGCTTGTCCTCCAGGTAGTAGCGGCAGCCGCGTATGATTTTGTAGGAAGGTCCGCCGCCCCACTGACCGGGGAAGGTCAGCGAGCCGTTCTCGCGGTCCACCGCAAGGACCCTGGCCGGGAACGGGCTGCCCATCACCCAGCCCTTAGTGGTCCAGACAATCGCGCCCTCGTAGTAATCCTGCGGCTTGCTGGTGTTGATGTGCTCGGCGTCGAAGGCCATATGCCGTCGCTGCCCGTTGATGGTGGCGTAGTTATCAAACGGCTTGTTAGGGTTCCTCCATGTCCACCACTCGCTTTTGATGTCGTTCGGGTCGGTGATCCTCCAGTTCGGCGTGTGGGCCAGCATAATGCGCGCCACGGCACCGTCCTTGCCGACCATCCAGACGTTGCGCGGCGCCCAGTTGAGGTCCACATACCAGACCTTCTCCGGCTCCGGAATGAGCGTGTTGTCGGCCCCCTTCTTCCAGCCCGTCACTGCCTCCGAGCCGCAGATGACTGCCGGCCCCGTACCCCAGGACGGGTCCCGGGTCAAGATGATGGGGGTGTCCATGGTGCCCGACTCATTCGCGTTCATCTCGCCGCGATAGTCAACACCCTGTTTAAAGACATAGGTGTGCACGCCATTGCAGGCCGCCGCCTTGCCGCCGGCGCTTGGGTCCCATGGGTGGTGCTTCCAGGGCGCCTGCTTCGAGAGGCCGTCGTTTGTGTCGTTGCCGGAGTCGAAGTCGATGTAGCGGATCGACTCGCCCACCTTGAACTCGAAAGGATGCGGCGCCCACTCCAGGTCGCCGGTCGGCAGTACCTTCGCCTGCGGCTGCTGCCAGGACCACCGGGCAGTTGCGTCACCTGCGCCGGCGATTATGGGCCCGACGCCCAGCAGCACGGCTGTGCCAACAAAGATTTGGATTGCAATGAAGCAGATAAGTGTTTGGTGTTTCATATGGCTATGGCTCCTTACAAACAACAGAGGATATTAGATGCCCACATAACTTATCGATACAGATTATGGTACACCCCCTGAGAGCGGCTGTCAATCGGTAACCGTCCGACGCACCGCACCTTATTTCGAGGCAGAAGGACAGCTTTATCGATGTCCAGGTCTCAGGCGGTCGACCTGCCTTCGCATACGAACTTCTGCTAACCAATAGCCGCTGCATCACCGCGCCTGCCCGATTTGACTGCGAGACGCTCCGGCAGCTGTTTCAGGTGGCGGAGGAGAATTTCTCTTGACGGCGTCCAACCGGACGCTACTATCTATACGTTTTAGGTGGCCCCCAATTCGGCGATTTTGCCGGCCCCCTATTAAACGCTTCTCACCACCGAAAAAACAGGAGTAACGCATATGAAGTCAATTTGGAAATGTCAGTTGGCTGGACGAGCTCAGGGCAGTCAACAGAAGCACGCAAATCTGTTGTTCCTAAGAGGGACGTTCATTCTTGTACTGGTCGCATGCCCTGCAGTTCTATCGAATGCTCAGCAGCCGAGCTATCTGGATTCATCGAAACCTATCGAGCAGCGGGTTGACGACTTGCTGCAGCGAATGACACTTGAGGAAAAGATAGGGCAAATGAACATGCCGTGTTCATATCTAAGAGTCTTTGGCAAGAGCCACGAGGAAAGCCTCGAGGTTGCAAAGAGATTTACGCAGGGTTCGTTGCGGGAGGACCTTGGGCCCGGCGGAGGCTTTTTTACATTGGCCAACCACGTTCTTGACAAAGGAACCAGCCAACAGGCGAGCTTCTTCAATACGCTGCAAAGAATTGCGACCCAAAAGACTCGTCTGAAGATTCCACTTCTGCAAACAGAAGAAGGGACGCATGGGTTGATGTGCGCTGATGCAACAATCTTCCCCGAAGGCCTGGCAATTGGAAGCACGTGGAATCCTGATTTGGTGGAGAAGATATATACGATTGCAGCAAGAGAAGGCCGAGCCGTCGGGATTCACCAACTCTTCACGCTGGTCATTGAACCGATACGCGACCCTCGCTTGGGGAGAAACCAGGAGGCTTATGGCGAAGACCCCTATTTAGTGTCCTGCATCGCCGGAGCGATTGTAAAGGCGGTACAAGGAAACGATATCTCGGCCCCGGATAAATGCGTTGCCGGATTCTGTCATTATCCCGGGCAAAGCCAGCCTTTTGGCGGACTCGAACGAGGGGCAATGGAGATTTCAGAACGGACGTTGCGCAGCGTCTTTCTGCCGCCGTGGGAGACGGCAATCAAGGAAGGCGGGGCATTGGGAGTCATGGCAACATATCCGGCCATCGACGGCGTTGCGACTCACGGTTCTTCATATATTCTCACAGACATTCTTCGGCGCGAATTCGGCTTCGAAGGGCTGGTCCTGTGCGAAGGCGATGGTTTGAGCACGCTGGTGTATGAAGGCGTTGCCAAAAATCAAAAGGAGGCGGGAATCATCGCGTTGAACGCCGGCGTCGATGTAGGAATTTCTTATGAAGACGCCTATTTGAAACCGCTTGCGCAGAGCGTTCGGGAAGGGCTGGTTTCCGAGGACCTCATTGATCGCGCGGTGCGACGAATTCTCAGGCAGAAATTCAGGTTGGGTTTATTTGAGAAACCGTTTGTCGATGTGCAGCGGGCGGAAAAAATTGTTCACACAGAGGAGCATCAGGATGTGGCATATCAAGTCGCAAGGGAAGGTATTGTATTATTGAAGAATGAGAACGAATTGCTGCCTTTGAGCAAAGACATTAAGTCGATTGCGGTAATAGGCCCGAATGCCAACCACGAAAGGAATATGCTCGGGGACTACACATCGATAAACGTGACACAGGATATTATGACCATCCTCGAAGGCATAAAATCAAAGGTCGGCAAGAACGCACGCGTCAGCTATGTTCAGGGGTGTAATGTTATTGGTGATGACCTGAACGAGCTCAAACAAGCAAGTCAGGCTGCCGGCCAATCCGACGTAGCAATCGTTGTTGTCGGTGAAAATGAATGGCGCACACCGGGCAAGAAAGGAACCGTCGGTGAAGGGTATGACGCCGCGACTTTGGAATTGACCGGAATGCAGCAGGAATTGGTCAAGGCAGTCTATAACACCGGAACACCGACGATTGTTGTTCTTGTCAATGGACGGCCCCTGGCGACGCGATGGATTGCCGAACATGTCCCTGCGATTGTCGAAGCATGGTGTCCGGGAGAAAAAGGAGGCGCCGCAGTGGCCGATGTTTTGTTCGGAGACTACAATCCGAGCGGACATCTTCCCATCACAATTCCAAGACACGCAGGACAACTGCCGGTCTATTACAATTATCCTCCATCCAGGAAATACTGGCTCGAAAACGCGTGGGGAAGACCTTACGTCGATATGGCCCCGACCCCACTTTACGCCTTTGGTCATGGACTCAGTTACACTACCTTTAAGTACAGCAACCTGGAAATCACTCCAGGCGAAACCAGCCCCGGCGGCAGGGTTCATATTGGTGTCACTATCACAAATACCGGCCGGCGTGCCGGGGCGGATGTTGTACAACTTTACATCAACGATCCTATCAGTACCGTTTCGACACCTGTCAAAGAGTTGAAAGGTTTCAAAAAAATCCGGCTGGGACCGGGTGAGTCCGGCAGAGTTCAGTTTGAATTGGGGCCCAAACATCTGTCTTTGGTTAATCGTCATCTCAAGAGAGTAGTGGAACCCGGAGAATTCAAGGTGATGATTGGTCACAGCAGCGATGAAATTGTTTTGCAGGGCACTTTTAATATTTCAGACTGATCCTGGCAGGCAAGAGTGGAAGAACAAACATCCTTGATAAGACAATTAATCCTGCCGATAATGGAGCTTACTATGGGAAAAAAGTGGCCGAGCGGATTTCCCGGCATTAACTGGTTGAGTAGGCAGGAGGAAGAGGCAGTCACTGATGTGGTGCGCAAAGGCGCTTTGTTCAGATACTATGGCCCCCAATCTCCAACCCACGTCAATCAATTGGAAGAATATGCATGCACGTTTTACGGCGTTCGCCACGCGCTGGCAGTCAATAGCGGCACCGGTGCCCTGTTTACGGCAATGTCTGCGCTGGGGATCGGCCCGGGAACAGAGGTAATTATTCCCGCATTCATGTGGGTGGCTACTGTAACGGCCGTGATTCAAAACAATGCCATCCCGGTCCTGTGCGAGGTGGACGACAGTTTCAATATGGATGCAGGTGATTTAGAGAAGAATATCACCGAACGCACAAAGCTCATCGCCGCCGTACACATGGCGGGCACACCATGCGACATGGACGCGATAATGCGAGTCGCCGAGAGATACAATATCCCTGTGCTGGAGGACTGCGCGCAATGCAACGGCGGCTCTTTCAAGGGGCGAAAGGTCGGCACATTCGGTAAGGTTGGGATGTACAGTCTCCAAATCAATAAGAATGTTACGGCCGGTGAAGGCGGACTCCTTGTCACCGACGATGAGAGACTTTATACCCGCCTCGTGGCCGCGCATGACCTCGGCGTTCCCTGGAAACAAGGCCTCCCCGACGAAACCGGCGAGGTTTACTTTTGGGGACAGGGCCGACGGATGGGAGAGCTGGCCGGTGCCGTCGCCAACGTGCAGCTCCACAAGCTGCCTCAGGTCGTCGCACACATGAAGGCCTCCAAGCAGCACATCAAAGATAAACTCGCAAAGAACAAAGGGTTCTCATTTCGCAGACTCAATGACCCCGATGGTGATACCGGCCCATTTCTCATACTCACATTCGATAAAGAATCGCATGCCGTCCGTATTACGCAGCATCTTACGAATGGAGGTATTGAAAATGTCTTCCACCTGTCGGAGTACGGCTTGCATATCTATCACAATATCCGCTCACTGGTAGAAAAAGTTTCGCTCTCGCCGGCAGGCAACCCATGGTCGCTATCGCAAAATGCAGACAGCGTCTTTGAATACGGCAAGGGAGCATGCCCGACGAGCGACGACCTCTTTGAGCGCTCAGTCATCATCACCATCCCTTCGCGGCTTACAACCGAACAAGAACGCCAAATGATACAAGCCATCGGAGACGCCGTCGTTGATACTGTGACCAATTAGTGTTTTCGTCTTTGCAAGAGAGTCTCGATGAAACTGAACAATCTTGATTACGCGGTGTTCATCCTGTACATGGGTGTAATCGTCCTCATCGGCTTCTGGGTTGCCCGCCGGGAGAAAAAAACATCCAAACACTACTTCCTGGCCGGCAATACATTGCCCTGGTTCGCTATTGGTATGTCGTTGATTGCTTCGAGCGTCTCGACCGAGCAATTTATTGGCGAAGTCGGATTCGCCTACCGTTACGGCATCGCCGTGGCGAACTGGGAGTGGAGCGTCTTCCCGGCCATGACGGTGATGATAGTCTTCTTCGTGCCGTTCTACCTGCGAAAACGCATCAGCACGATGCCCGAATGGCTGGAACACCGCTTCGGACCATCAAGCCGATTTACCTTCGCAGTCATCACTATCCTCTCCTACATCTTCATCAACTTAGCCGGCGTTCTGTTCGCAGGCGGCCTGGCCCTGCATGCTATCTTCGGCGTGAACCTCTGGCTGGCCATAATCGCGTTGGCGGTTGTCGCCGGGGCGTACACCGTTGCCGGCGGGCTGGCCTCGGTTGTCTGGACCGACCTTTTTCAGGCAATCCTGCTCCTGGGCGGCGGTCTGCTCGTCTTCTTTCTCGGCCTGCACGAAGTCGGAGGCTGGGAGGCAATGCGCGGTACAGGCGACCGTGCACATCTAATCCTCTCGGCCGACCACCCCGAACTGCCCTGGACCGGCATACTCGTGCTAACTGTTTCGACGCATCTTTGGTACTATGCCACAAACCAATATATCAATCAGCGGGTCCTCGGCGCCAGGAGCGAGTGGGACGCTCGCGCCGGCGTCATCTTCGCCGGGTTCCTTGGAATATTCCTGACCCTTGCCGTTTGCTTCCCCGGTATTATTGCCTATCGGCTGTTCCCGAACATGGAAAACCCAGATCAGGCCTATCCACGACTTGTCAGCCACCTGATCGGCCCCTTGGGATACGGAATCCGAGGACTGGTCTTTGCCTGCCTGATCGGCGCGATCATGTCCACCATCGATTCACTGGTCAACTCATGTTCGACCGTCCTGACCATCGACTTCTACCAGCGCCTTTGGAAGCCATCCGCTACCGAGCGCGAGATGATACGCGTCGGCCGTTACACCGCTGCAGCGGTTCTGGTGGTCGGAGTGTCCTGGACCCCTGTCGTCGGCCAATGGGAAACGCTGTTTGGCTATTTCCAGGAATGCTGGTTCTTCATGGCCGTGCCTATTATCGTGGTTTTTGTCTCGGCTCTATTGTGGCCCCGTTCGAATAACTTTTCTGCCACTGCCACTCTGCTGTTGTGCATACCCATGACGCTGTTGCCGGCCACACTGAAATTTCTGCATTTCGATGTCAACTCATTCGTCCTTGCGGGTATACTCCTGATTCCTATTGTCGCATTCCATGTGGCAATGAGTTACATGCGAACGGCCCCCGAGCCAGCCAGGGTAAGTCAATGGATCTGGAAGCGACACATGCTCTTTCTGCCGACCGGGGAGAAAGTCGGTTCCAATCCATGGTACAAGAACCTTCTTCTCTGGTGGGCCATGGTTGCCGCCGCCTATGTCGCTATTTATATAATCTTCTGGTAGCCGGCGTGGCCGAGGGACTTAGATGGAGCGTCCGATGGGGTGTACAGGCTGGCGGTCTCAGACCACTCTAAGGCGACTTTTCGCAGGGGATCGCCTCGCTCGGGGCCACGCGTTCCGCGAAGGGTAGCAGTCTGAACGTCCGGTGCGGTTCGTCTTGATACCAGAAAGCCACGCTGATGTAGTTGTCCCGGCTCGGTTGCGGTGGTTTCGGATCCCCATGTCGGTCTCCTTTGTGGTTGTGTTATCCCGAAACTTCAACGGGGCTGCTGCTCTTTGTCTCGTCGGCTTCAGGGCGGCTTCCATGAGAGGCATCACGCCCGGCCGTCAAAGCTTCCCTAGTGAACGCCATTTCGCCAAATCGATATCCGCCCGGTCATTCCATTCCCAAATGTTGTTGCTCCCGCCTGCCACGGCTGCCTTGGGTACGCGGAAGATGACGCTTCCGGAGTAGCGGTTGAGGCGAAAGAGAGGGCCTTGGTATTGAGCCTCCGCTTGGGTCACTGGGATTGGCCCCCAAGACCCGGAGGCGTCCTTGTAATCGCGATTTGGGAGCGTCGTAATGGTCGCCGCGCGACCGGCGCTACAGGCAATCGTGTTGTTTTCGACTACGATCCCGACCAACCCGGCTACCGGGGCGTTTTTGCTCCCCTTCCCCTGGTTGGCGGGGTTGATACCGCCTCGATCCTGATACTGGCACAAGATTCCCCCGCCGCCATCGATGATCGTATTGCCGTGTATCCAGGTCTTGGAGGAAAAGGAGTAGGAGACCTTTGTGACCGGGTCGACGTACGTCCCGGCGGCGCAGGCGTTGAAGAGCATGATTTCGCCGCTCCACAGATCCGGGCCGGACTTCGGCGACTTATCCCAGGGTCGAAACGCAGCAGGAATCTCGCCGCTGAGTCCATCAAGGTCGTCGCGGCTGAACGTGCAGCCGGTGACCTCAACGCCCGCTGCCATCTCGATCGAGATCCCGGGCCGCAAGTTGTGGTGGAAGCTCGCGTTTTTGACGACGTTTCCATCCCACACGTAATCGAACCACAGGCCAAAACCGCCGTTGTGATCGTACTCGCCGCCGTCCACGAGCATATCCTTCACGCCCCAGAACTTGGTACCGCCGGCTTCCCACATGTAGTTGAATTTGCGATCCACGTTGTTACGCGTAGAGCGGCAAGTTAGGAGCCGCACGTTGCGCCCACAGGCCTTGACCCCGATCTGGCCGTTATCCGCAAAAAGGCAGCCTTGGGCGGTCGAAGCCGACCCGAGGCACGCCCCGCCCGCTCGGTTCGAGGTGAACGTGCAGTGCTCGAGCAGCCAGCCGTTGCGATCGGCCGGGTCGGATAGCGCACGCGGCCACCCCTGGCCCGAGTCTTGGACCATGACCGCGCATTCCTGATCGGCGGAGGAGTAGTTCCTGACCACGAGATTCCGCAAGGTGACCACGTACCGCGGTGCGGAGGCCGTGTAGGGAATCACGCCGACGTCATGGATGAAACACTTTGCCGTTGCATTTCCGCCGTCGAGGATCGCCCCCGTTTCGCCGACGAACACTGATCCCGTCTTTGGTCGCATTTCGCCGTTTCCAGTGTGTACGCCGGACTTCAAATAGAAGACAGTGTCGTTACCGTGCGAGTTGATCGCCTTCGCGAGGGCACCCTCCGCAGCCGGCACGACGACAGCCCCGACAGGCATCTTCGGGGCCAGCGTGGCGCCGTACGACCCGATGACTGGCTTCAGGGCGACGACGATGGAGTGGCCATCCCGCTTCGTTGCCTTGAAAAAGATCTCGGCTCCCTCCTTGATGCCCTGTAACCGCTCCCGGAGGTTCCTGCCGGATGCCCCGAGAAGCCGGGTATCCTCCACCAGTTGAAACTCCTCATCCTTACCGTCCACCGCCAAGCTCAGGATCCTACGTTCCAAGTCGATCTTCTTGATTTTGCCTCGCCGAGAGCCCTCCTGAGCTTGGAGAGACGCAGTACACAGAAGTAGAGCGAGCCCTACCGGAAACAGCCAACGATTCATGGGATTCTCCTCATATTAGCCGGAATAATCCAGCGTGATACATCGGAACGGACCGACGAAACGGGACATCTCGAACCGGAATAACGCACTGGGACATGTCGGAACGTTTCATATTCTCCTGCCCTCTTTTCGGGCCTGGTTGATTTGTTTTCTGCTGCGGTGCTGGTATTCTCTCAGGGTTTCGATTTTGTATTCTTTCAGAAGCTTTCGCACGCTGACGCCCGGTTTGGACGCCTTGAAGAGCCACCACGGGGCGAGGTCTTCTTCGCTAAGATTTCGCTCGACTTCTATCTCGCCGGCATGCTCTTCGAGCATCTTCTTGACCTTTTCGCGGTTGAAGTCGTGGTGGGCGAAGGCGCGGTCGAGGTCGAGCGTGGCGATGAACTGCTTTGGTCGGGGCTTTTCGATGCGGGGTGAGGTCTTGCCGGTGATGTCGATGATGTTACCGGCGCCGACGGGAACAATGTAGTAATGATAGAGGATTGCCATGGCGTTGAGGGGGGAGCCGCCGCCGTAGGCGCTCGGCCAAAAGACGATATCGACGTCCAGTTCGTCGCACTTCTGCCAGAGTTCGGGATAGTTCAAATCGAAGCA
>Ga0315546_1001867_pt1 | contig 12812 bp, 10 predicted proteins | sample SalMarSW160170MG_FD_203833 | JGI IMG/M metagenome (GOLD analysis project Ga0315546, IMG submission 203833) | Salt marsh sediment microbial communities from the Plum Island Ecosystem LTER, Massachusetts, United States - Salt Marsh Sediment SW1601-170 ... | reverse complement strand
GCTGACTGGATGGTCTCGGTCAGCCGGGTGATTTCAGTCACTTTTGCGGTTTCTCTGACTGTTTCTTTGATTTGGGTGATTTCTTTGGTGACGATTTCCGGGATAGCTTGCTGGACTTGTTTGGCTATTTTTTGGATAAGCGGTTCTGTCATCTCGATTACTTGAGTAACCTTCCTCCTCTGACCGATTAAATCAGGTTCTTGACCAGACATTCGTTCCAAAGAATATCCGGGGACGAGAAACTCGGCCAATTTAATATAGGCCTGGCCAAGTTTGGATTTGATTGTTCGAGGCGCCTGGATTATTTTTTGATTGAATTGAGATAATTTCTCTAAAAGATTAGCCGAAGTTTGATTAAATGATTCTTGGAAAAAGGATTTAATTTCCCCAAGTTGCTGACCTGTTTCAAAAACCCCCTGGCGAACTGGTGAACTAACTAGGAAAATTGAATTGAGTAGTAAAAAAGATAATAAAACAAGGATGAGGCTGGGAGTGAATTTAGGATGTTGAATAATTTTCTTCAAACAACACGGCGCCCAAAAAAGAATTGCCTTGGCCCCATTTCCAAAAGCATTAATAAAAACCAATCCTTTATCAAGGAATTGGCTGACAATTTTCCTTAAACTGGTTTGATTAATTTTACCAGGAAGATTTCTAACAAAGTCAGGCCAGAATGGTTTTTTAATGATTTCTTTTATTTCCCCCTGGGGGATTCCTTTTTCTCTTTTTCCTTTAATCTTAATTTGCCGGAGATAATCATTTAACCATTTTGGGGTAGTTACCCATTTATCTCTTAATTTAACTGCTTTTATTTTTCCCTGACGGGCCCGTAAGGCTAAATATTCTGGTGAATAAGGACAAACTTTAGCCGCTGTCTGAAGAGAAATATATTGATGTGTCCGTTGGGCTGAACTGACATATTGATTGAGCCATTGACGAGTAGTAGTCCAATTGCGGCCTTTTTTAATCGCCTTTAATTTTCCTTGACGAGCCCTTAAACTTAAATAGTCCTGCGAATAAGAGCAGAGTTTGGAGGCCTCTTGAAGAGAAATGTATTTATAGCGGCTAATTTTTTCCTTATTTCGAGCCATTATTTTTTAGATATCTTTTTCGCCAAACAACTAAAATCAAAAAGCTAGGAATAATGGGCAATAAAAAAGCCAAAATCCAAGCTAAGTCTTGTAAAATACATTGAGAGATACTATAGCAACACATAATAGTTTGATAGATATATAAACAAAAAAGCAGAAAACCAAAAACAAATTCTTGGAAAGAATTCTATGGTTTTCTGCAGAAACCTATTTATCGAATTGTATCTCTATTATAATATTTTACTAAAATCACTGTCAAGGGACTATCCGATACTATCCGATACAAAATTTTAACAATTTTCTAATTTTTTAGCCGGCTGTTTTTTGGCTTAAATAAGCCAAAAAGCGACGATTAAACAAAATGGGATTGATTTTCGAATAAAAATTTAAATTTCCGACTTCTAAGTTATCCACAATTATCAATCTTGAGAGAAAAATTGATTAAAATCTTGGAAAAACAAATTTTAAGATAATGAAAACAAAAAAGAGAAAAATTTTGTTTATTTGATTAAAAGATAATTATCTATTTCCAGCAAAGATTTAATAAGAGTTAACTAACAAATAGGCCTTTGGGGTTTATTCTCTATCGAGACGTTTCTTTTTACTGCATCCTAAAAAGTCATTTCTTCCTAAAGGGTCGTCCTCTCAACCATGACCTTCCGCCTTTGGCGGAAGGTCATGGAATTTAGAGGGCAACCCTTATAATAAAAAGGGACGTCCTTGGTTTTGTAATAAAAAGGGACGTCCTTGGTTTCGGTATAATCTCTAATAAAATTAGATTTTTAACTTAACTGATGGCTCTGTTCACTATCCACAATTACTCCCTTGACTGGAAACAAGAGGAAAAGTTAAAATTATAGTAAAGATTAAGAATGATTAATAAACCTTAATAATTTCATCTAAAAACCATGCAATATATTACTATCAAAAAAGCGGCTAAATTACTTCATGTGACTCCCCTAACCCTGAGAAACTGGGATAGGAGAGGAATTTTAAAACCGTATCGTCATCCGGTAAATAATTACCGCATTTATCGTTTAGACCAGATAGAGGTCTTTTTGAGACGATTAGAACTAAGTAAAGCCAAGCAAGCTAAGAGGAAAATAGATTTATTTTAAAAAGATTTCGTCAAAAAAATCCGAGCTAATGGGCTCGGATTTTTAAGGCCAAACCAAAGGGTTGCCTTTTCGGACACGTCCTTTGCTTCGCAAATAGCGTATCCGAAAGGGCAACCCTTTTTGACTCTTAGCTTCTTGCCTTAATGCTCTGTAAAATACCCAGGCCTAGAAATATACTGACCAAACTACTGCCACCATAACTGATTAAAGGCAAGGTCAAACCGGTAATCGGCAAAAGAGCCATATTCATGCCTACATTAATAACCAATTGAGCAAAAATCATGATGGCTAAACCGAGGGCAAAAAGTCGGGCAAAGTTATTCGGCGAGGCCAAAGCGATTTTAATAATCTGCCAGAATAAAAGAGCGAATAAGCTTAGCAGAATAAAAATACCAGCTAACCCCCTTTGTTCAGCCAAGGTGGCGAAAATGAAGTCGGTGTGTTGTTCGGGTAAAAATTTAAGACCAGCCTGGGAGCCAATCCCTGATTTCTGACCAAAAAGACCGCCTGAACCAATGGCAATCAATGACTGACTAATATGGTATCCCCGACCAAAAGGGTCTTCTTGAGGATTTACAAAAGTAAGAATCCTCTCTTTCTGATAATCTTTTAAAATACAGAACCAAGCGGTGACAAAAAGAAGAACGATAACTAAAAAGAGAATTAAGAGGTGGCGCAGCTTGATGCCGGCCATAATGACAACGCCCAGCCAAATACTAAAAAGGACTAAAATTGAGCCAAAATCCGGCTGGAAGACAATCGCCGCAATAGGCAAACCAATATACATCCCTGAAATAATCAGATGGCGAATGCGGTACATCTCAATATGACGCAAGGAAAAGTATTTAGCTAAAAGAAGAATAATAACTATTTTGATAAACTCAATTGGTTCAAATCTTATTGACCCTAAACGAAACCAACTGCTGGCTCCTCTAATCTCCTGAGAGAACAAAACAAAGAATAAAGAGGCCAAAGAGATTAAATAAAGGACAATTAGAACAGAAGAATAGTTTTTAAAAACCCGATAATCAAAGAAGCTTAAGGCGAGCATCAAGAAAAAAGCTAAACCAAGAAAGCAAAGTTGTTTCTTAAAAAAAGTTACCGATTCGGGAGAACCGATGCCATAAATAGTCAAAAGCCCTACCCCAACTAGGAGCAGGACAACGATAATTAAAAACCAGTCCAGTTTTCTAAGGTGATTATACACGGACTCTCCTGTCATTCCAAACGGGACGAAGAATCTCTCGTGAATATCTCTCGGGATTCTTCAGCCGTCTGAGTCAAACTCATTCAGAATGACATTTGTGGTTAATACTGCTGAAATTCTTCCAGCTCTTCTTTTCCCGGTGGCAGATAATTACTCGGGTCAAAAATATTAGTCTCCGCTTCTACTTCAACGAAATTGACCTGACCGGTTATTTCTCTAAACCAAGTGACCACAAAATCGCGCTCCTGACCAGCTGTTAAAGACCTAACTTCGGTTTGATTTGTGGCTAATAATTGATGGTCGGCATCAAAAAGCAAGACATCAATATCTATTTTATCAAAATCAAAGCTGGTCTTGTTGATTAAAATACCTCTCACTTGACTAAAACCCAATTCTTGACTTGGCAAAAGACGATATTCTTTTTGTTGAATAAACAATTGAGGCGGCTGATAATCTTCCTTTTTTTGCCAGTCAATTTGACCAAAAGAAAGTTTAACTTGTTTAACCGGCTGACTACTCTTTGCCTTGGTCTGCAGAAGATATTTAGTCTGGTTAGGTAAGATAAAAGTAGAGCCGGTTAATTGGCTAATCAGGTTATCTTGCGAATCGTAAAGCTCAAATTGATAGGGCGTCTGGCCGCTACCATAATTAGGATTGGGGTTTTTGATTTGAGCGGCTAAGTCATAAAAATTATCTTGACTGGCTATCGCCTTGGTCCATAAAACGTCTATATCTTTTATATAAACCAATTCGCAAGGCGGGCAGGGACCGCCGCAATCAATATCCTCTTCTCCTTGATTCTGAATATTATCGAAACAAGAAGGAGCTGGCTGGCTTGAATAATAAATTAAAAAGCCCGTGCCAGCTAAAACAGAAAAAAAGATTAAAGCGATAATTAATCGTTTGTTCGTCCGTCTAGACATAAAAACCCTATAATCTATTATTCGGTCGGTCGCCTAAGGCGACCTTCCTTACTGCTTATTATAAGCGGAGCTTGTAATAATTGTTCGGCCGAGATGCAAAAATCTTATTTTTGCATCTCTCCCTCACTGCTTATTATAGGGCTTTTATTAATTATAGTAAACCCCGCCTTAGAACGAAGCTTGGGGGGCAGAGTAAAACCAACTTATTTTGGACACAAATATGGGGACTACCTACTTTCGCGGCAGAACCACTATCATCGGCCTCGGTGTATTTCACTGCTGTGTTCGGAATGGGAACAGGTGGGACAACACCAGTATAGTCCCCATACCTATGTCCAAAAAGACCTTCAAGATAAACTAATATTCAGCAGAAAAAAATGCGGTCTCCGTTACCAAATCAATCTTTGAGGACTTCTAGATTTTCTAGAACAGACCCACTCAAAAGATTGGCCTGGTGGTTAAATGACTGATTAGTACTCCTCGGCTGAACACATTACTGCGCTTAGACCTAGAGCCTATCAACGTGGTCATCTCCCACGAATCTATGATACCTTATCTTGGGAGGGGCTTCGCGCTTAGATGCTTTCAGCGCTTATCCCTTCCGAACTTAGCTACCCAGCGCTGCCCCGGGCGGGACAACTGGCAGACCAGAGGTTCGTTCTTCCGGATCCTCTCGTACAATGGAAGACTTCCCTCAAGTATCAACGCCTGCGGCAGATAGGGACCAACCTGGCTTACGCCGGTCTGACATATAATTCTATTATTACTAATAGTACAGACTATAACTTTCCAGCTCTTTTACAAAGAACTGGACTGGCGTATTGCGATAGTTTAAATCTCAATTATTGAGCGCCTATCGCCTACCCCGCGCTACTGCGGGATAAGTCGTTACGGGGACAAAATTTTATATCTCATAGAAGAGACTATAAAGGGGCTAATTAGCTTAATTAACTTTGCCTTACTTGCTTTAAACACTCTTAATCGATAATTATCTCTGTCTTCATTCAGATTCGACCGTAACCCATATTTTTCTCTCAATAAATCCATTAATATTTCCTGCTCTTTGCGAGTAAAAGATTGAATATTGTATCTTACAGAACTTCCATCATTATCGCCATCATCCATAGTCCAAACCGCTAAGGAAAGCGGTGTCAATAAACTATAGAGATTCTTAGGTAAAGTTTTCTTACCTGCGCTATAGAATAGCAAATGCAAATTTCCCAATTCTTTAAGTGTCAAGGTATGAAAGTACCAAGAAATACAATTGATATTTCTTTTTTTATCTTTCCAAATAATCCTTTTCGGTTTGCTGCTAACTATGTTCTAGAGATATAATTTTGTCTTCCCACGGTATTACCCATATATCTATTGTACCATAGATCTATATGGACTTCACCGTTATTAGCCAGTTTTATCTGGGCTCATTTTCACTTACCCAGCTCGCGTACCTTTTTAATGGGCGAACAGCCCAACCCTTGGGAGCTTCTTCACCCCCAGGATAAGATGAGCCGACATCGAGGTGTCAAACAGGCCCGTCGCTGTGGACGCTCGGGACCTATTAACCTGTTATCCCCGGAGTAGCTTTTGTCTGATGATCTTCCGCGGTTCTACAACCCACGGTCGGTTCACTAAGTTCTGCTTTCGCAACTGCGTGGCCTATCGGCCTTGCAGTAAAGCCGGCTTATGCCTTTGCACGACCAGCCCGATTTCCATCCGGACCTAGCCGACCTTATAAACGCCTCCGTTACCTTTTGGGAGGCTAGCGCCCCACTAAAACTACCCAGCACTCACTGTCTTCGTCTAAAACAAGTTAGAGATATCGTTTTGAAAGACGGGTATTTCATTGTCGGCTCCACTCAACCCGAAAGTCAAGCTTCAAAGCCTCCCCGCTATGCTACGCATCCAAAACAACACCCCAATGAGAACCTATAGTAAAGCTTCCGGGGTCTTTCCGTCTTGCCGCAGGTAGGGGGCATCTTCACCCCCACTGCATTTTCACCGGGCTCCTCGTGGAGACAGTTTCCCAGTCGTGACGCCATTCGTGCGGGACTGAATTTACCAGTCAAGGAATTTCGCTCAATATGTTATCATCTTGATTCATTCAAGACCTCTCTATATCGCTATAGAGCTCGGACCATATCTTCCCCGCAATTACTGCGGGGTCCGACGTATGGCCTCTGAGGGGTCACTCGCCAACCGGCGAGGACTTCCCTGCTGATTACCATCTGTCTTAAAACAAATGGGTTCCAGCATATAGTCGGATTTTACTAAGGCAACAAAATTCACCTTAGGATAGTTATAGTTACCACCGACATTGACTAGGGCTTCGGGCTTCAGCAGTCATCTAAAAGACAACCACCTCAGCCGTTAACCTTCTAGCATTGGTCAGGCGTCACCCCCTATACATCCTCTTGCGAGTTAGCAGGGAGTTGTGTTTTTGATAAACAGTCGCCAGGAATCTTTTGCTGCGGCCGTCATAAAGACGGCAGGGCATATTCCGAAGTTACACCCGCTGTTTTGCCGAGTTCCTTCACGAGGAATCACCCGTTCGCCTTGGGCTACTCGCCCTGCCCACCTGTGTCGGTTTGCGGTACGGACCGAACACTTTTAACTCTAGGAACTTTTCTTGGAAGCTTGCTCACTTGAATCGATTCTTCCGAAGAAAAATCTTTTCTCAACCCTTGGATTTATCTGCCGGATTTGCCAAACAGACATCCTTAAGTTGAAAACGGCAATCCAATAAGCCGCTCAAGCTACTAAACTCCGTCCTTCCATCGAAAAAGTGCTCGGGGGACGGAATATTAACCGTCTGTCCATCGCTAGACGCCTGCTTAAAAACAGGTCGCTAACTTAGGCCCGCCTAACCCTTGGCTGATATCCATTGCCAAGGAAACCTTGGGCTTTCGGCGATCCGGTATCTCACCGGATTTGCGGTTACTCATGCCAACATTCTCACTTCTCTGGACTCCACCCAAGCTCGCGCTTGAACTTCGCTGTCCAAAGAACGCTTCCCTACCCCCTGCACCTTTCTTCTAACTATATCCTATATTGATCTTTATAACGCTCAACCAAATTTACCTTAGAAAATAGATATAATCAAAAGAAAGGTGCAGGGCTGTGTCTTCGGTATCAAGCTTAGCCCCGTTGAATTTTCGGCGCAAAATCTCTAGACTAGTGAGCTGTTACGCACTCTTTAAAGGATGGCTGCTTCTAAGCCAACCTCCTAGCTGTTAGAGAAATCTTACTTCCTTTCCCACTGAGCTTGATTTAGGGACCTTAGACGACAGTCTGGACTGTTTTCCTCTTGACTATGGAGCTTAGCCCCCACAGTCTGACTCCTATGCTTTAATCTGACCGAATTCGGAGTTTGATTGGATGCAGTAGGAAAAATCCATCTACATCCATTCAGTGCTCTACCTCGGTCAGGAAACGCATAAGGCTAGCCCTAAAGCTATTTCGGGAAGAACCAGCTATTACCAAGCTCGATTAGCTTTTCACTTCTAACCACAGCTCATCCCCTAGTGTTGCACGGCTAGTGGGTGCGGACCTCCCCCGGCGATTAAACCGGGTTCATCCTGGCCATGGTTAGCTCGCTTTGGTTTCGGGTCGTATCCAAATGACAGTCCGCCAAAGGCGGACAGGCGGGCTTTTAACCCTCGCTTTCACTATGTCTCCGTCCTGCTCGGACTTAGACAAGCCATCTAGATACACTCGTTGGCTCGTTCTGCAAAAAGCACCCCGTCATCCCGCATTACTGCGGGACTCCGAGTCTTTGTAGGCCTATGGTTTCAGGTTCTATTTCACCGCCCTCACCGGGCTACTTTTCACCTTTCCCTCACGGTACTAGTTCACTATCGAACACAAAGAGTATTTAGTCTTGGCAGAATAGGACTGCCAGCTTCCCGTGGGACAGTCTGGTCCCAAGGTACTTAAGAATAATAACTAGGAGCATAAAGGGGTTTTCGTCTACGGGACTATTACCCTCTTTGGTTCCGCTTCCCAGCAAGCTTCGATTAACCAACCTCTATCTTGATAGACTCCCTCCGAAGTATCCAGCAATCGCCTTCCGCCGGCTGGCGGAGCGACCGCAGGATGCTCCGGAATGTTATCACCTTCCAACCCCCATTCCTGCTTAACAAAAGTAAAACAAGAATGAGTTTAGACTCCTCCCTTTTCGCTCGCCGCTACTTAGGGAATATATCGCTTAAAGCGACCTTGTTCTCTTTTCCTCCGGGTACTGAGATGTTTCACTTCCCCGGGTTCCCTTCCCGCAATACTGCGGGACGATTTTGCTCATCGCAAAATCAGGTTTCCCCATTCGGATATCCCCGGATCAAAGGTTGTTAGACACCTCCCCGAGGCTTATCGCAGTCACACCACGTCCTTCATCGGCTCTTTATGTCAAGGCATCCACCATAAGCCCTTACGACCACCAGACCAATCTTTTGCTAAGGAATCACCAAAGACAATTTAACTTTCCCCGAACAAAAGCCGGCCCGATGACAGAAACCGCATTTTTTTCTGCTGTATATTTTTACCTGCTTCTTAATTCAATTGTCAAAGAGCAATTAAAAAGACCGCTACAGAAAGCGGTCTTCTCGTAATTAAGAAACGAAACAATCCTAAACAGTTATCCACCGCTTCCTATAGTAATTGGTCTTTTTAATTGATTCATGTTTCTTTCTTTAGAGTATATTAACCATTTAGCCCTGTCAAGGCTTTTTAGTCAACATTCTTTAACAATCTCCTTATTCCAAAACATCCTTTTTCATCCGGCCGAGAACTTGAGCAGCCAAATCTTTGCCTCCCAAGCCGAAAGCCAAGCCAGCGGCAATTGCCAAGGCAGCAACAAAGCCAGTGAAAATCGTTTGGATTAAAGCCGGGACGATACCCAGTTGGAGCAAAGCAGCCAAGACAGCAAAGACTAATATAGCCCATTTAGTCACCGCACTTAAGAAATTGGCTCCTCTTAAGCCCGCCGCTTCAACGCTTGCCTTAACCAGTTTCTGTAAAAGGTTGGCGATAAGGACAGCCGCTAAAAGAATAAGGACGGCCACAATCAGATGAGGGATATAAAGAAGAATTCTTCTCAAAAACTCGGTTACTTGGAACAATTCGAGAATGTCCGTAGCGGCCATTAAGAAGACGATGATAAAAAACCACTTAACTAATTCACCGATAAACTTGCCTGAATTTAACTTCAAATTAGCTTTTTCCAAACTTCTCTTAAACCCCATTTTCTCTAAAATCTGGTCGATTCTGAGGACGCGGATAATTTGATCAGCTAATTTAGCTAGGACAACAGCGATTAACCAGCCAATCAGAAAGATAATAACCGCTCCTAAAAGTCTTGGCAAAAACCCGATAAAGCCAGCCCAAAGGGTTTGCAGAGAAGATGTAATTACCTCAGTCCAGGTTTGGACTACCATTTTTTTCACCCCCTTTCTCTAAATTATTTTTAACCTTATTGATAACAGAATCTCTCTGACACTCTATTAAATCTTAACACAAAAAACCCATTACTGACCTGTGGATAAGTCAGAAATCAAAAAATTCGTCTCCCGGAAGACGAATTTTAAGAAAAGTGGGCGGAGGAGGAATCGAACCTCCGACCTCTTCTTTATCAGAGAAGCGTTCTAACCACTGAACTACCCGCCCCTACCGCTTGATGGTGATTTTAACAAAAAATACTTGTCAAAGCAAGTATTTTCTGAACCAATAATTGCTCCGCCAGAGGCGGATGACGAATTTAATCACAAAATTAAAATTTTGATAAATTTGTCAAATCTTGTGCAGTTGCCCCAAAGTCCGTTAGGACCATCAGGTCTTAATTTAGGGCTCCAAGACCAACACCCACGAGTTAAGACACGAATTCGCTGTCTTAACCCATATCGACACCCCAATTATACAATCTGACACGCTTTGCAGCGTAGCGACTTTATAATTAGAAAGGAGGTGTTTCGCATAGAAAATCCTTTACACCTATTCCGACTCATCCGCATGGTTATGCGATTTGGTCGAAAAATCCCGTTTCATCCATCAACTTTCAAATCCATTACACATAATCCGGAACAAACCGCTTCAATGATTGCTTTTTCTTCCGCACACTCCCAGAGATTGAGAATGTGGTTTGATTGTGAAGCACTTTTTCAACTTGATTTAACTCAATTATACCGCCCTGTGAAATCAAGTCAAGTGGAAAATTAACTATTCATCTATAGTAAATTCTAAAAACGCTTATACATAAATCTCCGATGGAGCCTATTCATTACTAACCATCTATAATAGACCTAACGTAATTCCCAAAACACTTAACAAAATACCTATATAAAAATATATCTTACCAGTTCTTTTTGATTCTATATCGCGTTTATCAAAATATTCTTTTATTTTCGGCATTGAAAAATCTAATTCAGATAATAACCTAGTTACGTTATCTTCATCAATAGATATCTCAGAACTATAAATATCTTTCAATTTATCCAAGTTTTTCTGTAGTTCAGCAATATTCTCTGAATTAGCAATTTTTTCTAGCACTTTTAACGCCTCTCTTCTTTCCCTCTCCCATTCTTCTTGCAAATGCGTCTCGTATTGTATATCCTCAATTGTTGTAGCCATAAATTTAAAACATAAAATAATTAATATTCTTACAACTTATATCAACACTTAAATAACCCTACAATTATTTACCACGGGCCGTATCTATTGCCCTTTGGACTTCTCTATCCCAATCTTCGTCTATTTGGTCTAAATAAAATTCTACTTTTGAAAGGTTGAAATCAATTTCCTGATATCTTTGTAATAGTTTTTCCATAGATTTAATTGAACGGAACTCCCCTGCGACCTTTTTTATTTTAGTAATAGTTCTACAAGAAATAGATTGATTAAAATTATCTAAATCTTTTAGAAATTTTTTATCACATTTAGTTTTTGTATTCTTAATTTCTTTTAGAGTAGGTTTATTTCCCCCATTCGAGGTTATTCTATATCTCAACCCCAGATAATCCTTATAATATTCCGACCAAGATTCGTTATCTCTAAATTCAAACCATTTTAAAGCGCAATCAAATAGATCATCTCTATTGCAATAAGGAATTTTTTGTCGCAATTCCTCTATTTCTTTTAACCTTAACCTAATGTCTAATACAAATGCTTTTTTTATTTGTAAAAAAGCGATACGAACATCATCAGTCAGTTTCTTAACTATGACCCGTGATGCTTTCTTAAAATCTAACACATCATCTTCTAGGCCATACGCCTTTAACCAATTCTGAGGTTCTGTAAATCCTCCTATGACGCATCCGGCGCTATTTAATTTTAAAAACAAATTACACATGACCCTAAAAAGAATCTTTGCTAGAACCTTAACGACTTGCGGATTATGGGTGTCTCTATGATAAGCAGCATTACGATAAGAATGAATTATTCTTAAAACAATAATATCTCTATCATCCAATATTTTCTCTCGTTTTAGAATATTAAGCTTTGGCTCAAAATACCTAAGTGCATTTCTTCTCTCTTCTGGTGTAAAGCGTGGCCTCATTAACATTATCAATTCTTCATCACTACGAAACTGCTCCAAACAAAAACGATACATTAAAGTATCAGCGAGATTATCCAAAAGAATAATAGCTATTCTAGCAACATTAACATTAGAATCTTTCATTAAATTCTTACAGATTTCAAGTTGGTCAACTATTAATCTAAATTTCTCTATATCATTTTTTTCATAGTTATTCATAATAGATCATTCTTTTTAGTTGTTGGAAGTGGATCGAGAAAATCAGATGGTAACCAATCAAGAAATATTGATTTCTCCTTTTTACCATTACGGCCACCGTGCACTCCGTCATAACGGTATATACACCTTAATAGATACAACTCTTCTATGGCCCTTGTCATAGCTACATATAAAAGCCTAATCTCTTCGTCTGTTGGACTATTATTAGAATGTGGCAGATAGCCCTCTTCTAATCCAAGCAAAAAAACAGTTCTCGCTTTTAATCCCTTACTACTCCAAATTGTCAAACATTGAATCGGATTTGATATTGCTAAATTTCTCTCTTGCTCTTTTTGTTCAATAACTAAATCCCCTATTTTATCTAATAATTTTAAAATTCCGGGAACATTTTTAACGAAGTTTATAAATATCTGTAAGTTTTCATTATTGGCATCAAGTCCTAATTTTTTAGAAATCAACCAAAGCATCTCTTCCGTGCTTTTATCATAATCAATTAAAGAAGTTAATTCCGAAATTTTATTATTAATTTTTTTCACGAAATTACTATTAGATGTATTAAAACCACCTTCTTGAAATGCAGATAAGAATAACGATTTTTTATCTTTTTCACCAGAAATATACAACAGTCGCCTAAAAGGTAAATTTGCTCTTGGATTATTTAATAAATGGATATAAGAAATTAAGATCTGGACTCCTGTATCTTTATAAATGTCAGCTCTTTTTGTGCCTATC
>Ga0315546_1001866_pt1 | contig 12813 bp, 14 predicted proteins | sample SalMarSW160170MG_FD_203833 | JGI IMG/M metagenome (GOLD analysis project Ga0315546, IMG submission 203833) | Salt marsh sediment microbial communities from the Plum Island Ecosystem LTER, Massachusetts, United States - Salt Marsh Sediment SW1601-170 ... | reverse complement strand
TCGACCACGCTGATGACGAGGAAGAGCTGAGATTGGCGTACTACCTTGCGCGCCGACGGGTTGCCCGCAGCATCATCGGCGAGGTCAGCTCGACCGATCCTGAGAGGTCTGTGCTCGTTCAGCAGCGGCTGGATGGCGAGGAATATGGCCTCGACGTGGTCAACGATTTCCGGGGAGCTTACGTGACGACCTTTGTGAAGAGGAAGATCGGGATGCGGGCTGGAGAAACGGACCGGGCTGTGACGGTTCGCGACCCGCGTCTGGAGAAGCTCGGAGAGACATTGGGCCGGCGTCTGGAGCATGTTGGGAACCTCGACGTGGACGTGATCGTGAAGGAAGACGCGGCCTACGTCTTGGAGATGAACCCCCGGTTGGGTGGAGGGTATCCTTTCTCGCACCTCGCTGGGGCCGATCTTCCCGCGGCGTTCCTCGCCTGGGCGAGGGGAAAGAATCCCGACCCTGATTTTCTTACCGTGCGACCAGGCGTCATGGCCGCGAAGTGTGATCGGCTGGTAGTCATCCAAGAGGCGGAACAGTGAAGAGCGAAACAGGCGTCGGGTTTTGTCGTTGCGCGCCAGCCGTGCGGTGCGAAGGGAAGGCAAATGGTGAAGGAGGAGTGACGCACGGGTGAATGTGGGGCGGGTCCGTGACCGTGTCTATTGTGGGCGATAGGGATCGGATGAAAAGAGAAGAGAACAGGGTCGGGAAGCGAGGGAATCCATCGAAGGACCTCAGTCTGAAGCTTGGAGCGGCGGCGGGGTTCGCCCTGGTGTTGCGTGCTTCAAGTTGCTTCCTCGATCCGGCGGTCTGCGCTGGACGTCCCGCTTCCAGGGGGAGCGGGTGAACAACCGGGCTCGACGGACCACGAAACGGCTTGTTGATCTCGCCGTCGCTGTTCCGATGCTTCTGCTCCTGACGCTTCCGTTCCTGATCGTCGGCCTCGCGATCCGGGCGGACAGCCGCGGGCCGGTCTTCTTCCGGCAGGTGCGCGTCGGACGCGGCGGGAAGCCGTTTCGCGTCTGGAAGTTCCGGACGATGACCGAGACGCGGGTCGACCCCCAAGCTCCGGTCCGGCTGAGAAAGGACGACGCACGGATCACCCGGGTCGGCCGGTTCCTGAGGGGGTTCGGCCTGGACGAGCTGCCGCAGCTGATCAACGTGCTTTCCGGTGAGATGAGCCTGGTCGGACCCCGACCGACGCTCGGCTACCAAGTAGCGGAGTACGACGGCTTCCAGCGCCGCCGGCTCGAAGTCGCTCCGGGGATCACGAGCTTGGCGGTGGTGTCGGGGCGCAACGCGCTGTCGTGGCGCAAGCGGATCGAGCTGGACGTGTGGTACATCGACCAGTGGTCGCTCTGGCTGGACGTCCGGATCCTTCTCCAGACCGTGTGGAAGGTCCTGGTGACCCGGGAGGGGTTGTACGGTCGGGACGACGACAACGACATGTTCGTCCGCGATGTCACCGAGCCGAACGATGCGGACAGGAGGACGTAACGTGCGGAAGCGCAGAACACTGGCGGGTGTCCGGGTCGCTGTCACCGGCGTGGGAGGCGGTGTGGGGCTGTCGATCCTCCGCGCGCTGCGGCTGACGTCTTCCGACCTCTGGATCCTCGGCCTGGACATGAATCCGCGCAGCGCCGGCCTCTACCTGGCTGACGCGGGGTGTCTGTTGCCCGCTTGCACGGAGCCTGACTACGTAGGCCGGCTCGTCGACGCGCTGAAGCGAGAGCGTGCCACGGTGCTCATCCCAGGTTCCGACCCCGAGCTTCCGGTGCTCGCGCGGGCGCGCGATGAGATCGGGGCAACCGGCACACGGGTCGTGGTCGGGGCGCCGCAGGCGGTGGACGTGTGCCGCGACAAGCGGTACAGCTCCGGCTTCTTCCGCGAACTGGGATTCCCGTTCGTGCGGACGGTTCCCATCACCCAGGCGGCCGATCTGGCCGACGAGGTCGGTTATCCGTTGATCGTGAAGCCGATCGGCGGATCGGCCTCGCGCGGCGTGGCCGTCGTCTTCTCCCGGTCCGAACTCCAACCGTATCTCGCTCAGCCCGGGTACATCGCGCAAGAAGCCGCGTTCCCGACTTCGTGGAGTCAGAAAGACCGCGAGATCGTCTCGGAGGCGGTCCATCGCGGCGGCTCGCTGCGCCAGGAGGACGAGATCTCCATTCAAGTCGTCTTCGATCACGTCGGCGAGCATCTGGGCACGTTTACCAGCGTGAACCGCCTTCAGAGCGGAGTTCCGATCTTCGTCGACCCGCAGCGGGTCCCGCGGGTGGAGGAAGTCGTCGAGCGGATGGCGGAGGCGCTTCGCGATCGCGGACTGATCGGCCCGTGCAACTTCCAATCGCGTCTGACGGAACAGGGTCCGAAGGTGTTCGAGGTCAACCCCCGGTTCACCGGAATCACCGGGGTGCGCGCGGCGATGGGATTCAACGAGGTGGAGGCGGTCCTTCGAAGGGCGTTGTTCGAGGAGCCGATCGATGGAGTGCGCGCTTCGCTGGTCCAGCCGGCGGACCGGCTTTCGATCCGCTACGTCGACGGGATGCTCGTCCCGCGCGCGCGGCTCGAGGAGATGGGCGCTTGAGCGTCCTCGTGACCGGGGCCACCGGCTTCCTCGGCGCGGAGATCGTCGCGGAACTGCTCCAACGCTCGAAGCTTCCGATCGTCGCCTGGGGGCGCGATCCGCGGCGGATCGAGGCGTTGCGGGAACGGCTTGCTGCGCAGGAGACGCGCTTGGCGATCGAAGCGCGGGGGCTGCTCGATCCGGGACCGTTGCGAGGGGACATCGACACGATCGTCCACGCGGCGGCGGTCCGGCCGCCGGTCGCTGAGGGGGATTCCGTGGCGTTCCCCCGGGTGAACGTGGAGGGGACGCAGCACGTGGTCCGGCTCGCCGAGGAGGCGGGGTGCCGAAGGATCGTCTACGTCTCCACCCAGGCCGTGTACGGTCGGGAGGGAGCGCCGTGGCCCGAGGACGCGCCGCCGCGACCGGAGACCGCCTACGCCAAGAGCAAGCTTGAAGGGGAGGCGGTCGTCCTTCGCGCCGAAGGCATCGATGGAAAGATTCTCCGCCTCTCCCGGCTGTACGGCGTTACGCCGTTCGTCCGGTGGGACGAGCTGCCGGGCCAGTTCGCGCAAACCGTCTGCCGCGGCGAACCGTTGACGGTTCACGGCACCGGCGAGCAGCGCTTCGATCTCCTCCACGTGCGAGACGCCGCGCGAGGCGTCGCCGCGCTGGTGACGGAGTGGGACCGCGTCGAGCCCGCGATCCTCAACCTGGGCGGCGGCTCGAGCGTCAGCTTGAATGCGTTGGTCGGCCTGTTCCGCGAGATGGCTCCGACCTTCGGATTCCCGCCGGTCGCGGTCCGACGCGTCCCCGACCATCCGCAGGGCGGGATGCAGCATCTGGAGCTCGACACGTCGCGCATCCGACGGCACCTCGGCTGGTCGCCATCGGTCAGTCTTCGCGAGGGCCTCTCCGAGTACCTCGCCCGGCTCGCGACCGCCGATTCGCCGTGCTCAACGCAATGAAGTAGCATGTCCAATCCAGGAGGGACGATGGACATCCCGTTGGCCAGACCCGAGATCGACGATGTGGACATCGCCGCGGTCCGAGCCGTACTGCAGGACCCGGAGGGGCGTTTGGCCATAGGACCGCGACTCGAGGCGTTCGAACGCGAGCTCGCCACCGCGACCGACCGTGAGTTTGCGGTCGCGGTGAACAGCGGGACGAGCGCGCTGCACTTGGTCATTCGCGCGCTCGGCATCGGCCCGGGGGACGAGGTCATCACCACCCCGTTCTCCTTCATCGCGTCGACCAACTGCGTCCTGTTCGAGCGCGCCACGCCGGTCTTCGTCGACATCGAGCCCCGGACGCTCTGCATCGACCCGGAACGGATCGAGGCGGCGATCACGCCGAAGACCCGCGCGATCCTCGCCGTGGACGTCTTCGGGCACCCGGCGGACTGGCCGGCGCTCGAACGGATCGCCGATCGACGCGGGCTGGCACTGATCGACGACTCGGCCGAGGCCCTCGGCTCGGCGTTGAACGGAAGGCGCTGCGGCTCGTTCGGCCGTGCCGGCGTCTTCGGTTTCTATCCGAACAAGCAGATCACGACCGGTGAGGGCGGCGCCGTCGTGACGGACGATCCGCACGTGGCGGAGCTCTGCCGGAGCATGAGCAACCAAGGCCGCGGAGAGGGAAGCGACTGGCTGAACCACGTGCGGCTCGGCTACAACTACCGGTTGGACGAGATGTCCGCGGCGCTCGGTCTCTCGCAGCTCCGACGGCTCGACGCGATCGTCGAGGGCCGAGCCCGGGTCGCCGGGCGGTACTCGGAGGCGTTGGCCGGCTTGGACGGGATCGTCCTTCCTTCGGTCGCCGAAGGGGTCCGGATGAGCTGGTTCGTCTACGTCGTCCGTCTCGAAGCCTCGTTCTCGGAGGCCGACCGAGACGCGATTCTCGAACGGCTGTCCGAACGGGGCATCGGCTGCAGGAACTACTTCGCTCCGATTCATCTTCAGCCGTTCTATCGGGAGCTGCTCGGCACGGCGGAGGGAGATTTTCCCGTGACCGAGGCCGTCGGGGCGAGGACCATCGCCTTGCCGTTCTACAACGAGCTTCGCGAAGACCAGATCGAGTATGTGGCCGAGGCGCTGAAGGAAGAGATGGAGCGTCTCCGATGAACGATCGGGCATCGGATTGGCGCGACGTGTTCCGGATCTGGGCCGGACGAAGCGGCTTCGTGATCGCCGACGTCCTGGTCGTCTCGCTCTCGCTGTACTTGGCGTTCTGGCTCCGGTTCGACGGGCTCATTCCGGACCGTCACCTCGCCACGATGTTGTACAGCATCCCGATTGCAGTCGGTCTGAAGATCCCCGTGCTCGCGGTGCTCCGGATGTACCGCTTCAGTTGGCGGCACGTCGGCATGCGGGAGATGCTCGGAGCGATCCTCGCGTGCAGCATCGGGACGGCGGCGCTGGCGGCCGCGTTCTTCGTCCTCCGCGAGATCGACCTGTTCGCGGCCGTCCCCAGATCCGTCTTGGCGATCGACTTCGCGCTCTGCCTGATCGGGGTCAGTGGGGTGCGGCTGTCAAACCGGCTCTGGACGCTCGTTTGGGTGAGGCCTCGCACGCGAGGCGCCACGCGGGGTAAGCGGGCGCTGATCGTCGGGGCCGGCGACGCCGGCACGAGCCTCGTCAGAAGCCTCCTCGATGAGGGGACGTCGCCATACGTGCCGGTCGGATTCCTCGACGATGACCGCAGCAAGTCGAGGCTGATCATCCACGGCGTGCGGGTCGTCGGCGGGCGCAGGCAGATGAGGACGGCGGTCGAGTCACTGCGGGCGGAGGCGGTGCTGATCGCCGTTCCCTCGACCGGTGGGGCGTTCGTCGGCGACACGGTCGCCCGCGCACGGGAAGCGGGGATTCGCGACGTGAGAATCCTCCCCCCGCTGAGTCAGCTGTACAGCTCGCAGATTCACGCGAAGGAGCTCCGCGAGGTCACGCCGGGGGATCTGCTCCGTCGAGAGCCGGTGTCGAGCGACACGACCTCGATCGAGCAACTCGTCCGAGGCCGGTCGATGCTGGTCACCGGTGCGGCCGGGTCGATCGGTTCGGAGCTTTGCCGGCAGCTGCTCCGGTTCGACGCCGGTCGACTGACCTGTCTCGATAACAACGAGACCGGGCTGTTCTACCTGGAGCAGGACCTCGAACGGCGGTTCCCGAATCGTGTGATCTCCTATTGCATCGGGGATATCCGCGATCGGGGACGGATCCGAGAGGTCCTGGAAGGCAGCCGGCCGTCGGTCGTCTTTCACGCCGCCGCCTACAAGCACGTGCCGGTCATGGAGCGCTCCGCGGCGGAGGCGGTCAAGACGAACGTGTCAGGAACTTGGTGCGTGATCGACGAGTCTTGCGCTCTCGGGGTGGAAGCTTTCGTCCTGATTTCGACGGACAAGGCGGTCAATCCCTGTTCGATCATGGGCGCGACGAAGCGGGTCGCCGAGCTGATCGCGCATTCGCACAACCGCCGAAGCGAGACCCGGTGCGTGGCGGTCCGGTTCGGGAACGTCCTCGGAAGCCGCGGGAGCGTCCTGCCGGTCTTCGTAGATCAGATCCGGCGTGGCGGGCCGGTCACGATCACCGATCCGGGAATGCGCCGGTACTTCATGGTCACCTCGGAGGCCGCGCTTCTCGTTCTGCAGGCGGCCGCGATGGGGCGGGGCGGGGAGGTGTTCGTGCTCGACATGGGGGAGCCGGTCTCGATCCTGGAGCTGGCGAGGGACCTGATTCGCTCCCACGGCATGGAGCCGGACGAGGACATCCCGATCGTCTTTACGGGGATGCGCCCCGGGGAGCGGCTGTTCGAGGAGCTGCTGACCGCCGAGGAGGGGACCGATGCGACGACGCACGAGAAGATCTTCGTCGCCCGCCTCGGGTCGCGCTGGGAGAGCGGGGAGCTGGACGATGGGTTGGAGCGGCTTCTCGCGGCCGCGGAGCGGGGCGGCCGCGAAGAGGTCGTGGCGCGCCTCCGCGAGCTGGTCCCGTCCTACAGGCCCTCCGCTGTCCGCGATCAGAATGGTCGCTAGTCGGCTCGATGAGGCGCCCCGGTGTCTCCTCGGCCCGGGAGAGGTCCACGTCTGGCGGTTCGTGCCCGACCTGACGCGAGAGGACACCCGTGCGGACGTCCGCGGCATCCTGTCCTCCTACGTCGGTCTTCCGCCGGCGCGGATCGAGTTCCGATCGTCTCGCCGCGGTCGGATCCATAGGCGTGTTTCTGTCTCAGTCCGACGAGCTCATGCCAAGATCAAACCCGACTTGGAGGCCCATGGGCAAAGGGTCGTGAGCCGTGGGTTGCGACGGTCAGCACACGGCCCACCATGGCACCGCCAGCACGTCGCGAGTGAGCCATCTCATCTCCTCGCCGCTGTACAGGAGGAGTCCGGCTCGCGCCTTCTCAGGGTACTCCGTACGGAAGGTGCGCAGAGACGAGGCATCCCTTAGTCGCGCTCGGGACGCTGTCTTGACCTCGATGGGGAGGAGCTTCCCGGCGGCCTCGATGACGAAATCTACTTCCTCCCCGGACGACGTCCGCCAGAAAAGGATCTCAGCGCGTTCGTCCCGCGCGTCCCGCCATGCTAGGAGGTCCTGGAGGACGAGGTTCTCCAGGTGTGCCCCGGCTGGCTCGGGGTCTCCGGCGAGGTGCAGAGCCAGACCCACATCTCCAAAGTAGAACTTCGGGGACTTGAGGAGTCTCTTTGTGCGGTTGACTGCGTACGGAGCGAGGCGGACGAGCAGATACGATGTCTCGAGCAGGTTCAAGTGCCGGTGGATGGTGCTCTGCGGGAGCCCGATGTCACGCCCGAGTTCCGTCTGGTTCACAAGCTGGCCGAGCCGGAGAGAGGCCGCACGCATGAGCCGCCGGAAGTCAGGAAGCGATGCAACAGAGGAAAGTTGCTGAAGGTCACGCTCGAGGTACGTCCGGACGTAGCCCTCGAACCACACCGCGCGGTCCGCCGCACGCCTCATGTGCACTACGGGCACCGGAAAGCCGCCGCGTTTCGCCAGCGTGCGCCAATCCTCGGACTGCGGATCCTGAGCGCGGAGCAGGTCGAGCCACGCGCCCTCCTCTGTGCCCAAGAGATCCTCCCACAGGCCACAACGGCCGAGGCCCTGCTGCTCGCGGCGAGTCATGGGCCAGAGCGTCATGTAGCTCGCCCGCCCTGCCAGAGACTCCGACACCTGGTGCATGAGCAGCAGGTTCGCCGATCCTGTGAGCAGGAACTGCCCGCTTCGGCGCTCGCGATCCACAGTCCTCTTGATTGCCGACAACAACCCGGGCTCTCGCTGCACTTCGTCGAGCGTTACTGGCTCTGTGCTGCCGACCAGTGCTTGTGGATCGCGTCGGGCGAGGTCCATAACGTCGAGGTCGTCGAGGGAGTAGAAGCGACGATCGCCCTTTGTTGACGCTTTGGCGAGGGTCGTCTTCCCAGTCTGTCGCGCCCCGGTCACCACCACCACCGGCATCAGCGAAAGCCTTCGTGCCAGTGAGGCTTGTACATGGCGAGGCAGAAACATGTCATTCACGTCGTGGATGATAACCATTCACAGCGTGAATGGCAAGAGATGGCCCGGAGTGGCTCGCCTCCTGTGGGGAAGTTCTTTGGGTGATCAAAGCTGGATTGAGCGTCTTTGCGCTGTTCGGTGTAGAGCGCAGCCGCATTCTACGTGCGTCGTGGATTCGTCTCGTATCGAGGGTCCGCAAGGCGGCGCATCTGAAGGCGGTCGGCGGGGCGTTCCGACTCGGGAAACGGCGTGGGTTGAACGCTGATGGCCGATTGCCCGGAGCTAGACGATGGAGATCGAAGGCCTCAGTGTTCGGTGGACAAAGATGCAGACTGATCTGTCACGGATCTGTATACTGATTCCCGTGAGGTGATCGGATGAGCAGCACGACGGTCAGAATCAGCTCATCAGCGAAGACTACGCTGAAGGTCCTCTCGGAACGCACAAACCGCCGGATGCAGGAGATCGTCGATGAGGCGATCGAGCAGTATCGGCGGCGGCTGTTCCTCGAGGAGGCGAATGAGGCATTCGCGCGATTGCGCGCGGACGAACAACGTTGGACCGAGGAACTCGAAGAACGTGCAGCCTGGGATCAAGCGGACGCTGTCCGGACGGAGTAGCGCGGTGAAGCAACCGTCCCGCGGAGAGGTGTGGTGGGTTGACCTGGCTCCCGTCCGAGGGCATGAGCCCACCGGGAGGCGCCCGGGCTTGGTTGTCTCAGTCGACGATTTCAATCGAGGTCCGGCGGATCTTGTCGTTGTGGCACCGATGACGTCAGGGATGAAAGGCATTCCGTTTCATGTAGAGGTCCAGCCGCCCGAGGGAGGGCTGCAGGAAACGAGCTACGTGAAGTGTGAGGACGTCCGCTCGGTGGCGAAGGAGCGGCTGGTCAGCCCATTGGGCCGGGTGAGCCGTTCGACGCTGGCTTCTGTCGAGGACCGATTGCGGATCCTATTGGGGATTTGACTGGGCGGGGGAAGCTGTTCTCTGAGAGCTGGCCGCTGAGGCTGATGCTCCTACGTTCAACTTGCTTTTCTGCGACAGACCCGGGAATGGAAGGGGCGGATTGGTTGTGAAGATCGAAGCGAGCACGGTCCACGTGTGGCGCTGGGCGACGGCTGCCCACCGGGACGACGCGGAGAGGGCTGTGCGAAAGATCCTGTCCATGTACGTGGGAACGAGCCCCGACCAGATTGAGCTGCGCCGACCGGCGGGCACCAGGCGGCTGGTCCTCGCATCCGGGCAAGGCCTGCAGTTCAACCTGACTCACTCGGGCCGGGAGGCGCTGCTGGCGGTGGCCCAGGTCAGGAGGGTTGGGGTCGACATCGAACGGACGCGCCCGGTGCTTCGCCTCGATTGTCTGATCCGTCGATTCTTCTCGGACCGCGAGGCCGGCGAACTCCTCCGCCTGGAACGGGAGGAGCGGGATGCAGCGTTCTTCCGCACGTGGGTTCGCAAGGAGGCGTATCTGAAGGCGGTCGGTGGGGGTGTCCCGGCCGGCCTGCGCCGGTTCTCCGTGTCGACCGCTTCGGACGGGCCGCCGGCGATCCGCTCGACGGGGCTGGAGGACGGCGGCGTCTCGTCGTTCTCGCTGCACGACCTCGACGTTCCCGAAGGACACGCCGGAGCCCTGGCCGTCGAGGGGACGGGGCATCGGATTCGCTACATGAGCCTGTAGTTCACGCTCTCGCGGAGACGCGGAGGACGCCAAGACGATGCCGTCCGATCCACAGGCCACTAACCACAGGCTACAAGCTATCACCATGAAGTACATGAAGAGCATGAAGGGAACTACAGAGAGGCCAAACCGTTTCCTCGCGGAGACGCGAAGATCGCCGAGAACGCCCAGAAGTACAGACCGTGAAAAGCAGGAAGGATGGACCGAACACCGTGAAAGGCTCGACCGCAGAGATCGCCGAGGGAAGCAAGAAGCATGAACCATGAAGAGCAGGAAGGGAAAACCGTGAAACGTCAAAGGCTTCTCTCGCAGAGGCGCGGAGAACGCAGAGGGGTGAAGCAGTGGTGAGTGACGGGTTATGAGTGATCGATCTTCCGCAGGGGCGCCGCCTGGCGCGGAAGCGATGGTTCGGCCCACAGACTACCAGCCACAAGCCCGAAGCCCTGAGAGACTCTCACCATGAAGTACATGAAGAGCAGGAAGGGGGAACCCCGAACCGCTTCTCTCGCAGAGACGCGAAGGGCGCAGAGACGCGAAGGGCATCGAGTTCGATCGTTGGCGGTGTACACCCTATACTTGCGAAGAGGCTTGCGTCAATGGGAGGAACGATGAACCGCCGATTCAAGGTTGTTGTAGAGAGGACTGGAGACGGATACGTTGCGTACCCACTTGGTCTCCGGGGCGTGGTTGTGAGTGATGGAGACACGTTCGAGGAGGCCCTCGCCAACGTGAAGTCAGCGATTGCCTTCCACATGAAGACGTTTGGCGAGGCGGCACTTGGAGATCACATCTCCGCTGAGGATGTCTTCATCACGGAAGCGAACGTCACAGTTGATGCAGAGATTCCCGCGTGATGCTCCTAAGCGCAGAGTACTCATGGCTCTCCGCGAGCTGGGGTTCGAAGTGGTCCGTGAAGCCGAGCACATCGCCCTTCGTCGGGTCGATGAAGAGGGAAACGTTACACCGATGACGATCCCAAATCACAGGATGTACAAGAGCAGCACGTTGCGAGCCGTCCTGAGGCAAGCTGGGATTTCGAGGGATGCCTTCATGAGCGCGTACTCCGGATCGCGTTTGTCATGAGACAATCGCAAGTGTCGGAACCATTCCCTCGCTTAGGCGTGAAGGACGCAGGAGGCGATGCCGTTCGATCCACAGGCCACTAACCACAGGCTACAAGCTGTCACCATGAAGTACATGAAGAGCAGGAAGGGAACGACAGAGAGGCCAAACCGTTTCCTCGCGGAGGCGCGAAGATCGCCAAGAACGCCCAGAAGTACAGGCCGTGAAAAGCAGGAAGGATGGACGAAACACCGTTAAAGGCTCAACCGCAGAGGGCGCAGAGATCGCCGAGGGAAGCAAGAAGCATGAACCATGAAGGGCAGGCAGGAAGAAAGGCCGTGAAGCGTCAAAGGCTTCTCTCGCAGAGACGCGAAGAACGCAGAGGGGTGAAGCAGTGGTGAGTGACGGGTCGTGAGTGATCGGTCTTCCGCAGGAGCGCTGCCTGGCACGGGAGCGATGGTTCAGCCCACAGACCACCAGCCACAAGCCCGAAGGCCTGAGACTCTCCACCATGAGGTACCCAGGAAGGGGAAACCCCGAACCGCTTCTTTCGCAGAGGGCGCAGAGAACACAGAGGGGGAGTAGTAACGAGTGATGAAGTTGTCGCTGCATCGCGCGGCGCCTTGTGTGCGACGGTCGTGGAGTTTGACTAAACCATGGACTTAGTCCATGATGGTCCGTGGCTATGCAGGTCAACACGCACGAGGCGAAGACGCAGCTCTCCAAGCTATTGGTGCGCGTGCAAGCGGGCGAGGAGATCATCATCGCCAAGGCAGGCGAGCCGGTAGCGCGGCTTGTGCCGATTGAATCGAATGCGAGCGGCAGAAAGCCGGGGACGGCCCAAGGGAAGGTCGTGGTCACAGCGGACTTCGACGAACCGCTTCCGGACGAGCTTCTCGATGAGCTTGAGCGATGAGGGCTCTCCTCGACACTCGCGCATTCCTTTGGTGGATTACCGACGATCCGCGGGTGTCCGCGCGTGCTCGCGAACTCATCTCTAGCTCTCGCAACGACCTGTTTCTCAGTGCTGCGAGCGGATGGGAGATCGCGATCAAGGCGGGTCTCGGCCGGATCGAGCTCCCCTCCCCTATGGAGCGGTTTCTCATTGCACAGCTCCGGGAGAATCGCATTGACGTGTTGCCGATCCAGATGAGTCACGCGCTCCGTGTTCATGCCTTGCCCCGTCACCATCGCGATCCGTTCGACCGAATGCTCGTCGCGCAAGCTCAATTGGAGAAGCTCCCGATTCTCTCTGCAGACAGGCGGATTGCGGAGTACGAAGTGGAAACGATGTGGTAGCTTGGAGAGTTCGCGCTTCCACGGCCCCGGCTCTTCACATATGATGGAAGCTGAAGGTGAGACCATGCCTATGAGCGGAGTAGAACACAGCCCGCTTCGGGATATCCTGAAAACCTTACGGGCCGTGCTGCCGGACCTTCGTGAGCGGTACGGCGTCCGATCATTGGGGGTCTTCGGCTCTTCCGCGCGGGGTGAGGCAGACCCCCACAAAGCGACGTGGGTATCCTTGTCGAGTTCGAACATGCCCCGACGTTCTTCCAGTTCGTGGAACTGGAGGACGAGCTGGGCCGGTTGCTGGCGGCGAACGTGGACCTTGTTATGAAGAGCGCGCTGAGGCCTCGCATTGGAGAGCGGATCTTGTCGGAGGTCGTTCAGGTATGACGGCCGAACGAACGTATGAAGACGATCTCCACGACATCCTGGATCACGCGGAGAAGGCCGAGAGCTTCCTAACTGGTGCTCCGTCTGCGGAGGCGCTTCGGAAGGACGAGGTACCCTCTTCGCGGTGGTCCGAGCGTTGGAGGTCATCGGAGAGGCCGCGAAGCGGATTCCGCAGGACCTTCAACAGAAGTATCCTGAACTCCCGTGGCGAGGTATGACGACGAGGTGTGGGTCCATGGGAGGTCGGAATGAGCGATGATCAATGGATCGCCGCTTGCGGATTGAACTGCGAAACGTGCGTGATCCGACGCCTGCCGTTCGATGAG
>Ga0315546_1001859_pt1 | contig 12836 bp, 13 predicted proteins | sample SalMarSW160170MG_FD_203833 | JGI IMG/M metagenome (GOLD analysis project Ga0315546, IMG submission 203833) | Salt marsh sediment microbial communities from the Plum Island Ecosystem LTER, Massachusetts, United States - Salt Marsh Sediment SW1601-170 ... | reverse complement strand
GTGAAAACACCTCTCTTGCTACTCCCTCTCATCTTAGGAAAGATGGGTTTCCCTCCTGTGGCGAGTAAAAGCTTTTCCCAAGCAATCTGTTCGCCGTCTTCCAACCGAGCAGTCTGATGATCTAGCTCTAGGTGGGTCACCTTCTTGCCTGGGAGAAAAATAATATTATTCTGGTCGTAGAAGTCGAGGGGACGAAATAATATCTCCTCAAGAGTTCGCTCTCCTGTAATGTATTTTGAGATAAGAGGGCGTGAATAGGCAGGATAAGGCTCATCGGAAACGATGGTCAAAGTGCCTTTCCTATCCACCTGGCGTATAGCTTCGGCAGCTCCGATGCCGCCAGCTGAATTTCCTATAATCAGGTAGTCTGTTTTCTCTTTTCTTGTCATGCGCGACCAACTAGTTGTATTGCCGTCTGCTCGCCCTAGCTCCCAGGGCAATTTTTATGAAATTGTCATAGATCTTGAGTCCGACCTCACCGCTCTTTTCAGGGTGAAACTGAGTTGCTATCAGATTGCCTTTGGCAATGACGCTGCATATCGGGATACCATATTCGGTTTCGCCGACGACTAACGACCTGTCATCCGGCTCGACATAATAGCTGTGCACAAAATAGAAATTGGTCTCATCGGGTATACCACTGAAAATTGCGTGATAAACTCTCTGGCTAACCTGGTTCCACCCTATGTGGGGAATCTTTAGGCCCGGGGGAAGCCTGTGTACTACGCCGGGGATGATCCCAAGGCAGTTGTGCCAGCCACCTTCTTCCGTGCCATTAAAGAGAATCTGCAGCCCAATACAAACACCCAGGAATGGCCGATCTTCGGCAATGAAGCGCCGAATCGGATTGACCAGTCCCAGCGTTTCGAGGTTGGCCATAGTATCAGCCGCAGCTCCAACCCCCGGCAGTATAACTGCCTGCGCAGCAAGTATCTCAAGGGGGATGCTGGTTATTTTCGCTTCGAAGCCCAATCTGTTGATGGCATTGACCACACTGCGTAGATTGCTGGCACCATAATCGATTACGACAATCATCTCGTTTTGTTTCCTCTACATGCTTATGACGGTCTAGTTCTTTACAGTGACTTCCGCTATGTTTTCCCGGGCGATGGCCTTTACCTCATCATGCTGCTTGACAAAGACGTGCATCAATCCTTTTATTTCATATTGGCCGTTTTTCAAACCCGTTGTGTCCCACCTCACCGGGAAATTTTCATGTATATCGTCGGACTCCCCTATCATAATCCATGTATCCGTATTCTTCCTTCGGTAATACCAGGGATTGGTTATCCTCACGATCGGTCCTGCGAGACCCAACTCTTCCAATTCTTTGTGCAGCAAGTCTTCGTCAAATTCCTCTCGTAGCAAAACACTGCCAGAATACGTTTCGAAAATTTTCGACGGAACAATATAATGCGGCCCCCAATTGTAAGACATGATACACCTCCTTTAAATTTATTTACTCAGTTGAATGAGCATTATCGTCAAACCGGTACAGTTACCTGGCTCTCTACATTGGGACTTTCAGTTTGCGACTCTACATATACCAGCGCTTCATTAGGACAATTAACTACACAGGCAGGTATCTCCCGCCCGGGACAAAGGTCGCATTTAATAACAGTTTTGCTATTCAGGTCTCGACTAAGCACCCCGTAAGGGCAGGCTACTATGCATGTCCAACAGCCAACACACTTTTCCATATCAACGCTGACCATGCCAGTTACAGGGTCTTTGTGCATCGCACCGGTAAGACAAGAATAAACACACCAGGGCTCGGCGCAGTGGCGACATTGAATGGGAAAGGAAATCTCTACATTCCTCTCCACACGCACGCGAGGTAAAGGACGCGGGGTCTCTTTTTTAAATGCCTTGATTAGGTCCTTAGATTGGGATTGCTCCACCTGGCAATAAACTTGACACAGGCCACAGCCAATGCAGACTTCTTCCTTAACATACAATCTTTTCATACTCCAAATACCTCTCGATTCTTATAATGGAAGTCGGTAACCGTTTACCTACCATAGCACCCTTAAAATATTTTGTCAAATCCCCATCCATTATCATTGTATCATTGTCAAGGGCGAGATAACTACCCAGTTGACTTCCGTTCTAACTTGTGGTTTTATAGCAGCCAATTACTCCAGGAACCAAGGGAATTGATGCGAGAGACCAAGCCATTGTAAGTTTCAGGCAGTAGTAAAGGTTATGTGAATTTCAGGGATAGGAGGCAAAGATGGCTCTTACGAATGGAGAAGTACTCAAGTTTGTTAAGGAGCAGAGTATTGAAATGGTGGATTTCAAGGTTGTCGACTTAATCGGTCGTTGGCATCATGTGACTATCCCCGCAAGCCAGTTGAGTAAGTCGACATTCACCGATGGTATCGGGATAGATGCCTCTAGCTATCCTGGTTATAAAAAGGTTACAGCCGGAGATATGAAAATAATACCGGACAATAGTACTTGTATCATTGACCGCTTTCCCGACCTTAGGACGCTCAGCCTATTGTGTGATATTTGCGAGCCTGATGGGACACCTTACCTTAGATATCCACGCAATGTTGCCAGGAGAGCAGAGCAATATATGACCTCAACTCGGAAAGGGGTCGCCCTGTTTAGCCCGGAGCTTGAGTTCTATGTCTTTGATGAGATCAGATATATTTCAGAAACAAACCAATCATCTTATTACATCGATTCTACTGAAGCCTTTTGGAACACTGGAAGACAAGAGAACCCAAATTTGGGATATAAGTTCCCTTCCCAGGCAGGATATCACGGCATCTCACCCGCAGACAGTACGTTTAACCTAAGGTCGAAGTTGGTCAAGCTAATAAAAGAGTCTGGTATACCAGTGAAATATCATCACCACGAGGTGGGCGCAGCCCAGGTGGAGATAGAGGTGCTACATGATACTCTACTAAGGTCAGCAGATGCAGTAATGCTCATGAAGTACCTAATCAAGAATATTGCCTACCAAAGTCGTAAAGTTGCTACCTTTATGCCCAAGCCGCTGTACCAGGAAGCTGGGAACGGTATGCATGTACACCAGTATTTATCTGACGGCAAGTTTTCACTCTTCTACGATAAAAACGGCTATGCTGGTCTGAGCCAACTAGCCTTAAATTACATTGGCGGTTTGTTGAAACATGGACCAGCACTCCTAGCATTTACTAATCCCAGCACCAACTCTTATAAAAGGCTTATCCCTGGCTATGAAGCCCCGGTGAATCTTTTCTATGCTGCGGCGAACAGGACGGCAGCGGTACGCATACCTATGTATGATGTAAATAGACAGAGGGCAAGAATAGAGTTCCGCCCACCAGATGCAACCTGTAATCCCTATTTGGCTTTGGCAGCCCTGCTAATGGCAGGTCTTGATGGAATCGAGAATCAAATAGACCCGGCTGCCGAAGGGTTTGGTCCCTTTGAAACAGACATTGCCGAGATACCAGAGCACCAGCGGGTTAATATTAAGGCGCTACCCAGTTCTTTGCAAGATGCCTTAAATGCCCTGAGAGACGACCATGACTTTCTATTAAAAGGAAAGGTGTTTACTGAGGATTTAATAGATGCTTGGATTGAATACAAGGTGCGTAAAGAAGTGAATCCATTGCGGGCTAGACCGCATCCCTATGAGTTTGAACTATACAGCGATATATAGAAAGCACAAAAACTAGAGGTGCCCCCAAAAGGAGAGGAGATGCCATCTATTGGCGTTGATATTATAGAGATAGAGCGCGTTGAATCGGTAATCAAGCGGTGGGGAGAGCGTTTTCTAAACCGGATTTACACCGAAACAGAGCTCAGGACTTGCCAGGATAGGCTTTCATCCTTAACATCCAGATTTGCTGCCAAAGAGGCGGTGATGAAAGTCCTAGGAACAGGGGGGATAGGTGTTGGCTGGCGTGAAATTGAGATTCTCACTGGCGACGATGGCAGCCCCTCGGTCAAACTTTACGGGCGAGCTTTGGATAAAGCTACAGAATTAAACTTAAAAGAGGTCTCTGTTAGCCTTTCTGATAGCAAGCAGCATGCCGTTGCTGTAGCTATAGGTATATAGTCCTTTATTTTAACTCTCTTTTTAATTTCTCCGTTATTTTGGCAAACTCTTGGCTGTATCTTTTTTCTTGATCAGAGAGAAAATCTTGCCATTGAGGAAGCTGTTTTATCGCCTCATCCACACTCAGTTGGATAACCATGGTGTTTTGTCCTTGCTGAACTTGTTTTACCCTTAGTTGGGGATTTCTTTCTACTTCAGCTCTTATGCCATTGTAGGCTTGCTCTATTTCTGCTCTATACCTCTTTTGTAAGTCCTCTATCAAGTTTAAATTTAGTTCAACTATAGAAGTATTTTGTTCTTCCTTGAGGGTTTCTATGGCTAAAATTCCATCCCGTTTCCTTTGCAGCTCGGCTGGAGTACTCCCAAAGCTAAGGGAATCTATCAATCTCAGCTGGGCTTCTCTCAGAAGGGATGGCTTGCCTTCTTCCTTTAACCTCCCCCACAAGCTTTCAGGGTCAATCTGACCTTGGTAAAATTCCGAGAGTAGAGAGTTCACCTTCTCGGAATCTATCATCTTCTCTTTTTCTTCTCGGGTCAACTCGCCAACCTTGGCTAATCTTTCTCTAGCGATTGGTGGAAGGTCTTTCTCCCAATTTTTCATTGCCTACCTCCGCATAAATAGGCGGCGGCCATTTTTTCACTATACAGGCGATAATATAGTATATAATATGAAAACAGATTTGGGGAGTGCGATAGGACTCAGACTTTATCAGGAACCGCAGCTTGAGAACCCTATTTTGGTAGCTGGTTGGCCGGGAATAGGAAATATCGGGATAATCGCTGTTGATACCTTAAGAGGGATATTAGAGGCAGAGGAGTTTGGAGAAATTGAGCCGTGGGATTTCCTTTATCCAAATCGGGTCTTGATTAGGAAGGGAGTTTTGGAATACCTAGAATTTCCCAGCAGCAAATTTTATTTCAAAAGCATGGGGGGCAAAGATATAATATTTTTTGTCGGGGAAGAACAGCCCACCGAAGGGGGGAGGATGTATGCTGAGGGGAAAAAAGCCTATCGCATGGCTAACCTTGTTTTGGATGTAGTCGAGAAATTTAGATGTCGCAGAATTTATACTTCAGGAGCAGCTGTGGCTTTAACCCACCATACTACAAAGCCAAGAGTCTGGGCCGTTCCCAATAACGAAAGTTTAATCCCTGAGATAAGAGGATACGGGAACACTGTACTCATGTCCGACATCGAAGGAAGAGGAGGGCACGGAAATATCACCGGTTTGAATGGACTCTTGCTGGGAGTTGCCAAAAAAAGAGGTTGTGAGGCTATTTGCCTGATGGGTGAGATACCAGTATATCTTCAGGGATTGCCTCTTTCCTACCCCAAAGCTTCGAAGTCAGTGCTGGAGGTCCTCAACCATAGTCTAAAAATAGAGGTTAACCTGGACAAATTGGATGAATTAGACCAAAAGGTGGAACGAAGAATTGAAGAGTTTTACCAACAAATCCCCTTGGAAATAAAGGGGCAGCTGGATAGATTAAAGCAAGTGACTGATGCCCAACCAGCTGAGCCTGGGCCGATTACCGAGGAAGAAGAGAAAAGAATTATGGAAGATGTTGAAAAGTTCTTTAAAAAGCGAGGTGGGGGAGGTTGAGCCAGGAGTATCCTATTAAAATTTATAAGGAACCAGACCTTCGCCGCCCTTCTTTGGTGCTGGGTTGGAGCGAAGATATGAGCAATTTGGGACGGAAAGCTACTGGCTACTTGAATCGGAAGCTAAAAGGGCAAGAATTTGCCGAGATTGAACCAGAGGATTTCTTTCCCCTGGGTGGAGTTGCCATAGAAGGTAATCTGGCCCAATTTCCTGAAAGCAAGTTCTATGCCTGCCGGGAATATGAGCTGGTGGTTTTCCAGAGTGGCTCTCCCGGGGCTGAATGGTATAAATTTCTAAACGCAGTTTTGGATGTGGCTGAGCATCATTGCCAAGTAAAAGAGCTATATACCATTGGGGCCATGGTTAGCTTTAGTGCCCATACTACCCCCCGGCGGTTGCTTGCTGTAGTTAACTCAGCAGAAATAAAAGAAGTCTTGAGCCAATATGAATTGGCCAGGGATTTGGATTATCAAACACCACCTGGTGAAAGGCCAACTTTGAATTCTTTTCTATTATGGATAGCTAAGGGGAGGAATATTCCCGGGGTGAGCCTGTGGGTGCCAATACCTTTTTACCTGGCGGCAGTGGAAGATGCCCAGGCCCAAAAGAAGGTCTTGAGCTTTTTGAATGAAAGATTAGACCTGAAAATTGATTTTAGTGATTTGGACCAGGAAATTCGAGAACAGAATGAACAGCTAGCCCAAGTAAGGTCTCGCTTTCCCCAAATCGACGATTATATTAACAGGCTGGAAAGCAACCTTATGCTGTCTGAGGAGGAGAATGGAGAACTAATTAAAAAAGTTGAAGACTTTCTAAGGGAGGGAGGCTGAGAGCCTTACTTAGATAAAGGAATTTTATCAAGATGCTAGCCAAGGTAAAAAGCGCTGCTGTGTTAGGTCTGGAGGGAGCCGTAGTGGAAGTAGAGGTGGATTTATCACCGGGCTTGCCTTCTTTCACCATCGTTGGACTACCAGATAAGGCAGTCCAAGAGGCCAGAGAAAGAGTAAGGTCAGCCATAAGGAACTCCTACTATAAATTCCCCAACAGGCGTATTACTGTCAACCTAGCTCCAGCCGACTTAAAAAAGGAAGGTCCTGCTTACGACTTACCCATAGCCATAGGCATACTGATGAGCTCAGGACAGCTAAATGCCGACTTCACCAACAGTATCTTTTTAGGGGAACTCTCATTGGATGGCAAGCTACGCCATACCCATGGAGTATTGCCCATGGTAGCTTTAGCCCGTGATAAAGGCTTATCTACTGTATTTGTACCTTGTGATGATGCTAAAGAGGCTTCCCTTATAGACAATATCCATATATTCCCTGCAGAATCGTTAGCGCAGCTAGTTGTTCACCTTCAAGGCGAAATAGGCATCCCGGAGTACCACAGCGAGCTAAATTGGGAGCAGGAATTTCGCCCTAGTTACGCCTTCGACCTCGTTTATATCAAGGGTCAGGAGCATGCAAAGAGAGCTCTGGAGATAGCGGCGGCAGGAAGACACAATATACTCATGTGTGGCCCACCGGGAAGCGGCAAGACTATGTTGGCTCGTGCTTTACCCTCGATACTTCCTATGTTGACCATGGAGGAAGCTATCGAGGTAACCAAGATTTACAGCGTTAGTGGATTGTTGCCGCAAGACACTCCCATTATTGTAGAGCGCCCTTTTCGTTCTCCTCACTATACTATTTCCCATGCTGGCTTGGTGGGAGGGGGACAATGGCCGCGGCCCGGGGAGATAAGCATGGGGCACCACGGGGTGCTTTTTCTGGATGAATTCCCTGAGTTTGGGCACGTTACTCTGGAATCGCTACGCCAACCAATAGAAGACAGAACAATTACCGTCAGCCGTGCTCATGGCAGTGTTACCTTCCCTGCTAGCTTTATGATGGTTGCAGCTATGAACCCCTGTCCCTGTGGGTATTATGGTGACCCGTTTAAGGAATGTAAATGCTCGTCAGGAGAAATCTCTCGCTATCATAAAAGGATAAGCGGACCATTACTGGATCGCATTGATATCTTTGTCGATGTTCCCCATATTGATTATGAAAAACTCACTGAAGATAAGCCCGGGGAAAGCTCGGATAAAGTCAGGGCTAGAGTCAAGGCAGCACATGAAATACAGCTTGGTCGTTTTCGAGGGACGAAGCTGAAGTGCAATGCTGATATGACACCTAAGGAGGTGAAGGAATTTTGCACAGTGGAATCAGAAGCGCAGAGTCTACTTCGTGCCGCCATGAAGCAGCTTCATCTCACCGGCCGTGCCTTCCATCGCATCCTTAAGCTTTCCCGCACCATCGCTGACTTAGAGCATAGCGACATCATCAAAACGCACCATATGGCTGAAGCTCTACAGTACCGTCATAAGGAAATAATTTGAGCATAGAACCTGGCTCTTTATTGCGTTTACGCCTCAATTGACATCAGCACGCCTCTCAACTCTGCGCATATGGTTTGTCGCAGAACCTCTTGTTTTTTCTCTTCACTCGATGAGCCGCTTCCCGAATCCTGTAATATCTTTGTCTTCAGGTTTGTAAATAGGGCATCAAATACTTTTATCTCAAACTCTATGCGCGCGGCGTCACGGATCACAGAAGTGAGATGAAACCCGTGCTCCGTGCTTAGCTTGTAGCCCTCGAAGAGGATCTCCTTGTCAAATATTACTTGGTTCGCCTTCGGCTGAGGGAAAACGAGAAATTCGCATCGCCCGAAATATTTTTCGTCGCATAGAAAACGAAGCAATTGGCGGAGTCTGGCAGCAAAGCCTGTTCTTGAGCGTGGTGGTCTCGCTCTCAATCGAGTTGGTGATATGATGCAGCGCACAAGTGCACCAGCATCCAATAGTGCGATGAAGCTATCCCTCTCTGCCAGCAGTAGCTTGTAGTATTCAGTGTCTTCATGTACGTCATCCTCCGAGAGCGAAAAGCAAGACAGCGTAGCCTGCATCCTAATGACATAACCATCCTGTATTTTGTTAGGTTCTTGAAGCAATGTCTGGCACGTCTTAACCAGTAGACGAGTTCGCTCCTTTGGGTCTGCAATGGACTCAAACTTGGAGGATGTTTCTACCTTATCTACCAAGGATTCTAATACGCGTTCTAGGGCAGTCGACGTATTCTCTCCCTCGCGTGGATTGGTGCTTATGACGTGGATAAAGGAGTGCTCTAAATCCTCTTTGGTAAATTCATCCACATCTGCAAAAATGGCGTACGCGTAACGCTGATGCTCTTTCAGGTAGAAGCCTATTTCAGCTCGAAGCTGGTTGAAATCCGGATCACCGAGCCTGTAGCCAACAAATAGGAAGGCCTTATCGAGCAGTAGCGCCGCGAGCTTGAGCCTGACTAACGGGTATCTCCTAGAATATGAATAGTAATCTTCTTGAGTAATAATTATTGTGTCAGGTTGTCGCTGGTCGCCGTGCATTTTTACTAGCGAGACCGCTTCTGCTGTCTGATATGGCAGCGTTTGCCCGCCTACTATTATGCGGCACCGCCTTCCAGCTTCGTCTAGTGTCTTTTCAAGCAAATCATCCCAGTTGGTGGTTACCCATGTCTGGATAGGCAGCCGTGCAAGTACTTGATGATTCTTTGTGGGTTTGATCCCGGTGGTATCGATCAGCTCCACCACCCGACTTATGAGTTCGTGTCTGCCGTGCCTATTCTCAAAATACTGCGGAACCTTTGTGAAAACTTCAGTCTCAATTCTTTGGCCTTTTGGTGGTACTTCATAACCAATCTCTGACGCCAAGCGCCGTGTCAAATCTTCCCAACTTGGCAACCCAGCCCCCACTGATACGCCAGCACCTATGAAGAGCACCACATCGCCCTTAATGATCTCTCCCGCCAGAGCATCAATCATATTCGTCAACTCTCACCTGCACCCAAACAAAGTAGCCTTACTGCGGGACCTTTCGTCGTGGCTTGCTCTCTTCCTAACCGCCCTTGATTATACACTTACGGCTTTTGGTTAACAAGAGTTTTCAGTCTCCCTATTGTCTCTTACTGCCGCGTAGGTTGTTCTGGAAAGCGTGATTATTTCATCTTTATTTCTTTGGGGCTTGCAGTTAGCAAAAGGCGGCAAAGTGAAAGCTAAAAAGGGCTGGGATTGTTTACCTTCTATGGCCAGCTTCAGGTGGATGTTGTGATAGAAAAATCAATTGCTACCTAGTATTAGAAGTCGTTATAATGCTCTTAGGCAGATAGGTAACAGAATTATCCCGTTAACTTTCTTGGAGGAGGCGGAGCAAACATTGGTTATCGAAAAAAGAGTAAAAAGGTACAAAGTCAAGGTTCAGTACCAACTTTTGGAAGAAGAGGAGAAGAAAGTGAAGCGTGAGGCGATTGCTCAGGTTATTCTCCAGAGCCTGCGGTGGCAGAAGGAAGGGAAGTGGAAAAGTGGTCAGGCTGCATCTCAAAGTCACGCGAAATCACGTAATTGAGGGCAACACGTGATATCACGAAAATCCATTACAATAATTGTTAGATAGTAGGATATTCTTTCTCAAGACGGGATCACAGAGAGAGCATCGTAAAAGTGGCGATCCAAGTATTTATCTCATATAAACGGCAGGACCCCGAAAGAAACACTTGGGTAGAAAGGTTATATCAGGATCTCCGCATTAGAGGTGTTGACGCGAAGTTGGACAGGTATGAAGTTGCTCCTGGGCAGTCATTCTCTGAGTACATGACCCGGAGTATACGCGATGTCGATCACGTTCTTTTCATCATTACCCCAGCCGCTGTAAAAGCAGTAGAGTCTGGATATGGAGCCCTTGCATTTGAGATGCAAATAGCCAATGCACGGCGATTGGCACAAAAGCATGGATTCTCCATTATACCGATTTTTCGCGAAGGAGAGGCAACCCCCACATATTTATCAGATCATAGATATTTAGATTTCAGAAATGACGCCAAATACGAAGTACAGTTGGAGGAACTTATAGGATGGTTAACCGGTCGAATTCAACCACCTCCATTGGGAAGTTTGATTAATCGCCTTGGATATTACGATGGACCTATAACTCAAGAAGCGGTTGAAGCGCGCCTAAGACAGGTTGGTAAATTCAAAATACTGGGGTACCCATACCCATTTGGCCATCCAAGCCCTGAAGTAGGAGAGCGAGGATTCATTTCACCAGCGATCGGACCATGGGAAGGCCAAATCAGCTATACACGGTTTGCTGATGTTTCGCGTTGGGACGACTGGTCAAAGGATTTTTACGCATGGGAGTTGGAATGGAACGAGCAACACGGTATCGTTGCAATTGGCCGGCGGGCAATGTCCCCAAAGTGAGACCTTGTTACGGCAACTTCGCGTCGGGCCTTGTCAATAGACAGCTAAATCAAGTTGAAAAGATATGAAAGACAAATTTGCTGAACTAGGCGAAGCCTATTTGGGACCGAACAAAGCTCACTTGCTATTCAAGCAAAAGCTCACAAATGAGAAGGTCTTTATTTATCTCTTTATGAGAAACAGGGAAAAGTTATTCGCTTCATTTCAGGCTCAGATTGAAGATGTCAGAAAAAGGGCTGGCAGCAAATTCTCCCTGGGTATTGTGACAAAAGGTATTTCCAAGACATCGTTCAAAGCCATAATCATTCGAGCCAACGAAAGCAACTTGATAGCCAGAAATTTCAACGAGTTTGAGTCTCAAGTATTTGGAAAGGCATTTGCTGAAGTGCATCGTATTTTTGTTGATTATATTACTGATCTTTACAACGAAATCATACAGCAGTTCCCGGACTTTCCTAGGTACGACAACTTGTCTTACAAAGGACCTCGTATGGAAGCATTCAAGCAGATAGGTCTTCCTTTAATGCCATCTGGGGACGTAGGTGGCAACACGGTGGAGGAACTGGAGTATCGACTGAATCTCCTTGAAAGCACAAGACACATTATCGAGCACAATAATGGCATTGTAGACCACAAGTATTTGGAACGCAATCCTAGAAGCAACCTGAAACTTGGTGATAGAATTGATGTGGGGCCGGAGCAAATTGGTGAAGCCATCGCATTAGTGGAAGTACTTGCCGAGGACTTGAATAAACGTGCTATCGACAAGTTCGGTATCGGCTAGAGGCTAAAGGGGGGAAAGGACAAAGCGAGAGGCTATTGCCCAGGTTATTCTTCAATCGCTTCGGCGTCAGAAGGAAGGGAAATGAAACAAGTGGTTAGATTCTCCATTTCATGTATAATTGTTGTTAGATAGCCGTTGGGCGGTTGCTTAAAATGATGAAGAGGCCGAGGCGGGACTTCATTGCATTTCAAGAATTCATGCCGAGCGAGCACGTCGGTAATAAACGGTGCATTTGGTGCAGGCAGCATTCTCGGTACAACAGAGCGCACATCATCTCAAGAAAGCTCACTCTATCGTCTCATGCCACTGCAATCCTGAGGTACAGTATATGCGAGACTTGCAATTCGAAATGCGGAGAGGTAGAACAATGGGTTCTGCATCACTCGCCCCTCGGTTGGATTCGCTTCTTTTATTACTTCGACAGCAACCGCCACTCTGACAGCACAAGTTTGTTTTCCTATTTCTTCGCTCACAATATTGGGGAGTGGGTAATTTACAATCTAGACACCAGCCAGTCACGAAGAGCCATTCCTGCCCAGTTGTTCTTGTCACATGATGGTACTCTGAGGATGTACACGGAAAACCCGCAGGTTGTTCATTACGAAGACTTTGAAAAGATTGCCTCAAGCATTCGAAAAGGAGATTACCGCGCTGACATTAAGGACTCACTGCCCATAAATTTCCATGCCCGAGCTCTTATTAAGAAAGGAAAGATCTGGGTAATCTCACGGACGAAAACAGAATTTGACCAATTTGTAAAAACATTTGACAGCTCAAAGTTCGAATCTACACCTGGTTATTGGTGTCAACTGCAAGATTCTGGACAAGACCGTCAGCATTTCCAATGGTCACGATCGAACTGGCTGAAGTTATGCACAAAGATCGCATATGAAACCCTCTGTCTCTTCGAAGGGCCGAAGCGATGCCTTGCTCCAGAATTTGAAACAGTCCGCAAATACGTCTTGGCCGGGTGTTCAGTTCACTACCATGAATTAGTGTTCAATGAAAATGGCCCGCTTGACGCACAGAATACCCCTTCAGTGATCAACGCTGATCTTACCCTGGGACAGGTCTTCCCTCAGCCGTTCCCCGCTCT
>Ga0315546_1001852_pt1 | contig 12867 bp, 9 predicted proteins | sample SalMarSW160170MG_FD_203833 | JGI IMG/M metagenome (GOLD analysis project Ga0315546, IMG submission 203833) | Salt marsh sediment microbial communities from the Plum Island Ecosystem LTER, Massachusetts, United States - Salt Marsh Sediment SW1601-170 ... | reverse complement strand
CGTTTTTTTCAGGATAATTCCGAGAAGAATTGTAAGAATCCAGAGAAAAAGCCCAAACCAAAAGACAGTACAATCTTTGGGATTTATTCACGACTAAAGACTTTGTTGCAACGCCGAACGGATGCAGACTATAAACTGCACCTTGTGTTTCGTGTTAATGATAGTGAAGACAGCTTGCGACTTGCTACGACAACGGTGCAAGATTTTGAAAAATTACATAATTCTGAGAGGGAGAAGCATATTATTAATACCGCCAAATGTCACGCCCAAGAAATTATCCGTAATTAATTTCTCAGACCTAACTTAATCAGACCATGCAAATAGTGGCGCAAATGAAAGCATAAAGTTTACGTTGCATTCAAAAAGACAATATCCTATAGTATGACTATGTGATGTGGCTACATACTCGCATAAAAATATATAACTATGGGAGATGGATGTGACAGAAAACAATAGTAATGATGCTGATAAGCCCGCACAGAAGCCTACGCCTTCTGTTTTGTCCATCAATGTCTGTGATAGTATCATCAGAGATGAATTCACAAAAAAAATCTCGTTGATCGGCCTTTTTAGTGTTATCCGAGCGAATAGTTTTCCCTGCACCCATCCTTTGCTGCATGTCTATGTTGCCTTGACCAACGGTCACGGCAAATATCAGGCAGATATCCGATTTATAAACCTCTCAGATAACAAACCAATCGTCGGCATGAGAGGACATTTGGAATTCCAAAATCCTCTGCAAGTGGTGGAACTGAATGTCTGCTGGCAACAATTGCGGTTTGAAAAACCTGGTGAGTATATTGTGCAGGTTCTATGCGACGGGACTCCTATAGGAGAACGAAAATTTATGGTCATAGGACCAGAACATAAGATACCTCCAACTTCCGGAACCAATGCAAGGTAACATACGGCAGAAGCCAACAAAAACCAGCACGCCAAATAGTAGCACAAATAAAAACAGTGAATAATACAGAACATAGAAATTAAATACGCTTTGGTATAGCACATCTAAAGACGCTATCCTGTAGGCAACGCCAGGGAGTAGCCTTCCACCCCAAGCTGTGGTATTAAATGGGCACAGTCGATTTTTATATTGGCAATTGACAGAGCAAATCTTTGCGGATAAAAACAATTAGGCGTGAGAGTTTTGAGGATGTTATTTGGGGGGATTTCAGAGAGGTGCAAGATGCGAGTAATAGATTTTTTAGATAAAGAGGGCATCAACTACGATATTACCGAACACAAACCAGCTTTTACGGCACAACACATGGCAGCGGAAGAGCATGAGCCGGGCAGATACGTAGCCAAGCCAGTGGTCGTAGAAGCTGATGGTAAAAACATCATGTGTGTTCTCTCAGCATGTTACAAAATTGACCTGCGTAAGTTAAAAAGTCAATTGGGTGCCAAGTCAGTCGAGCTGGTCGATGAAAACCAGATGGTAAAGCTTTTTCCTGACTGCGAGCTTGGTGCGGAGCCACCTTTCGGCAATCTGTATGATATGCCCACTGTTATAGATAAGGCCCTGGAGCAGGATGACCACATCATGTTCCAGGCCGGCTCACATGAAAAAGCAATACAGATGAGCATGGATGACTACCAAAAGCTGGTTACGCCCAAGGTGCTCGAATTCAGCTACCATTTGACATCGTGACGCTGCGTTGATACAGGATGTAATGAAAAACCGTGCACACGGAATTAAAGATTCAGCCCGTCCCCTCGGCTCTGCTCGAGGCAGGCTTGTCCGGCTGCGGTTCGGCGCTTCGCCGAGACGAGAGCCGCATCGAAGGAATTGCAGATTAACCATGGTCAAAGTGCTGTCTATCTGTGTATTAGTCGTGACCGTTTGCTTGGCCGCAAGCAGTGTTCGGTCAGCAGATAAAACGCCGCAAATCGCCCTACGGAGGACAACAAACACATCATCCAGTCTATATGCCAAACTTCAGAGTGTCGACATCGACGATGTGCGGTGGACTAAAGGTTTCTGGGCTGAAAGGTTTGATTTGTGCCACAAGGTTATGATCCCAAATATGTGGCAGCTTTTAGAAGATCCTCAGATCAGTCATGCTTATGACAACTTTCTTATTGCGGCGGGATTGAAAAAGGGAAGACACAGAGGACCGAAATGGCACGACGGTGACTTCTATAAGTGGCTTGAAGCGGCTGCTTTCGTATATGGGGTGACCAAAGACGAGAAACTAAATCAGCAGATGGATCAAATCATCGATGTAATCGGCAGGACCCAACGCGAAGATGGTTATATTCACACACCTGTAATAATATCCCAGCGTAGTCAAAGCCCAGACTCCACGGAATTTGCGAACAGGCTTGACTTTGAGACCTACAACATGGGACATTTGATGACCTGCGCCTGCATTCACTATCGCGCTACGGGCAAGGCAACGTTGCTGAATATAGCAAAAAAAGCCGCTGATTTTCTCTACATGGTATACAAGAAGTCACCCCAGGATTTGGCGAACAATGCCATTTGCCCCTCTCACTATATGGGTATTATTGAGATGTACCGGACCACGGGCGAACCGAGGTATTTGGAATTAGCAAAGGCTCTTATTGACATTCGTGACCCCCGCCTACGCGGGGGCAAGCTTACCCCTGCAAAAGCAGGGGAAACCGGCACGGATCACAATCAGGACAGAATCCCTTTTCGTAAACAAACCAAGGCTGTCGGCCACGCTGTCAGGGCGAACTATCTCTACGCCGGCGCCGCTGATGTTTATGCAGAGACGGGGGATAAATCTTTGCTGGCAGCCCTGGAGGCTATATGGCATGATGTTGCCTACCGGAAAATGTACGTTAACGGTGCCACAGGTGCCCTTTATGATGGCGCTTCACCGGATGGCTCAAAGAACCACGAGGCAATCCAGCTTGTTCATCAGGCTTACGGCAGAGAGTATCAGTTGCCTAATATCACGGCGTACAACGAATCGTGCGCAACGGTTGGCTTTGCCCTGTGGAACTGGCGCATGCTGGCAATCACTGCGCAGGCGCGTTTTGCTGATGTTCTCGAACTGGCACTCTACAATGGTGTGCTTTCAGCGATCAGCCTCGATGGAAAGAAGTTCTTCTACACCAATCCGCTTCGGGTGGTTGAAGACCTGCCTTTCGAGCTGCGCTGGTCACGGAAGCGAGAACCTTATATAAGCTGTTTTTGCTGCCCTCCGAATGTGGTTCGCACAATTGCCGAGGTAAGCAGCTTCGTCTATAGCATCTCAGATGAAGGAATATGGGTCAATCTCTACGGAAGCAATGTGCTTGATACTAAGTTTCCCGACGACTCCAGGGTCAAGTTGATACAAGAAACCGATTATCCCTGGGACGGGACAATCAGGATAATCCTTGAGGATGCGCCCGCAAGAGATTTCTCGGTGTTTCTTCGCATACCCGGTTGGGCCAACGGCTCTATTGTGAAGGTCAACGATAAGCTCGCAGGATATAATCTGAAAACAGAACAGTATTTTGAAGTCAAACGAAAGTGGTCGGCAGGCGACGTAATCGAGCTTGTCCTGCCCATGCCGGTGAAATTGATTGAGGCGAACCCTCTGGTCGAGGAAGTTCGCAACCAGGCGGCTATTAAACGTGGGCCGATTGTTTACTGTCTCGAGTCTGTTGACCTGCCGGATGGAGTGAAGATAACAGATGTATCCCTCCCGCCTGCGATCAAACTAAAAGAACGTTTTGATGAGGAGCTGTTCGGAGGAGCCACTATTCTTCAAGGCAAGGCCCATGTTCTCGCTGGGAGCACCTGGGGCGAGGTCCTCTACCGCCAGATATCACATCAGAAGCCGAAAGCTGTCGACATTCGCTTGATTCCTTACTATGCCTGGGGTAATCGGGGCAAGTCTGAAATGGCGGTTTGGATACCGCTAAGATAAGATAATAGAATGGTATGCACGGGTTCCCGCCGATGGCGGGGACCCACGGCATACCAAATCACCTTATTCAATTTCTTCGTCGATCCAGCCGAGAAGCTCTCTCAAGTCATCGATAGTAATGTCACCCATGTGAGCGATGCGGAAGGTCTGGTCTTTCAGTTTACCGTAGCCGTTTCCGAAAACGGTGTTGTGTTTTTGCTGAATAGCTTTGATGACTTCAGCTACATTGATACCACGGGTGTTTTGTATCGTAGTCAAAGTATTTGAAGCGTATTTTTCATCGCAGAGCAGCTCGAATTTGCTCTTCGCCCAGCTTCTTACAAAATCACCCATCTGTTTGTGACGCTTCCAGACATTCTCCATACCTTCTTTGAGCAACTTATGGCATTGATAGTTAAGGGCCATAATATGAGGAATCGCCGGTGTTGTCGGCGTTTGATTCTTCTCATTACGTTTTGCATATTGCTGAAAGTCGAAGTAATAACCTCGGTTGGGAACATTCTTGCTCTTGTCCAAAGCCCTCTTGCTGACGGCAACGACAGCAAGTCCCGGCGGAATGGCAAATGCCTTTTGCACAGAGGCGAACGCCACATCCCAGCCAAACTCGTCAAATTTCAAAGGTAGTCCCACCATTCCGCTGACTGAATCAACGAAAACCAGCACATCAGGATATTTTTCCTTCATCATCCGACTGATTTCTTCGACCGGATTCGTCAGGCCTGTGCTTGTCTCATTATGAATGAGGGTGACAGCGGCGAATTTGCCGGTTGCGAGCTTTTCGTCAATCATCTCAGGCAGAGTAGGTTTTCCCCACTCGACCTTTAGCACTTCGACGTTTCTGCCGCAGGCTTTAGCGACGTCAACCCATTTATCACTGAAGGCTCCGCAACATGTGCACAGAACCGTTTCATCAAAGCCTACGCAGTTGCGTATCGATGCTTCCCAGCCGCCGGAGCCGGAGCTTGTAAAAAGAAAAACATTTTGCTCGGTGAAGAGTATTTTTTTAAGCATGCCGATAGTTTCCTCTTGTAGTTGAGAATACTCTTTGCCGCGATGTCCCAATGTCGGGCGTGCAAGCTGCTGCAAAACATCGTCATTTACTTTTACCGGACCAGGGATAAACAGCCTGGGCGGATTTTTCCAATCTGCCATATCTTTTGTCTCCAAAAATCAATTTATATTTTTTGAATCACTAAACCTGTATACATCTTGGGATAAAAGTAAGTTGACTTATGTGGCATCCTTTCACCGGCGGCGGTAACCATTTGCAGCCGCTGCATCTTTGCCGGATTCAAAAGAAACAGCACCTGCTTTTGTCCGGAATCCACCAGCCGGATCAAATCGTCAATCGCATCGGGGATACCTTTTACATATTCAACATATCCATCTTTGATTATTTTTTGCTCATCAATGCCCAATAGCTTTTCCAGAACAAGCTTGTGCAGAATAGAAACGTCGAGTGATTTCCAGGCGTCACTTTTATCCGATACAGCCAAATCCATAGCTCGTTTATCTTTTAAAACAGCCACGTAGAAGGCACTATTGCCGCCATAGATGCCAAAAGCATTTCTATCGTTATCGTACTCGGTCTGGATTTGTGTAATCATTTTCTGTTTAGTGCCGGCCTTAGCGCCGGCGGAACCAAAAGACAGCTCCGTGACATTAAAGTTTTCTTTAAGGTCGGTGACAAATTTATCAATGTTAAATATTTTAAGATTGCCAATGATGCGGTGAGTAGCCGAGAGCTTTATCCCGTTCTGGTAGATATTAGCAAAAGAAAGCATTTGATACTTTGCTGCCGGATTGGAGCTTTCTTTGGAATAGGTCAGGCCTGTCATGTAACGGTGGTGGCCGTCCGCTATGATACAACTTTTACCACTCATCATTTTTACTATCACATCAATATCATCTCCATTATTTATTGCAAAAAGACGTTGACGAATGTCCTCAAATGTAAAATCAGCAAGCGGTTTTTGTGCGGCGGCTTTTTCGATGATTTTCTCTGCAATTTTTTGCTTATCTTCATAAAGCATAAACACCAGGCCAAACCTGGCAGCGGTTGCACGTTTTAGATTGAGCCTGTCCGTCATCGGTTTTTCAAAAACCTCTTCATGGGGCCGAACTTTGTCACCAAACTCTTCCAGCTTAGTCAAAGCAATGAAGCTTAAACGTCGATATGTTGTCTCAGCTAATTGGAAATCCTGCACGTAGGCGTAGATTACTTCCTTTGCATCCTGTTTCAGGACGCCGGATTTTATCCAGCGATTCAGATAATTAGCCGCTCTTGTGTATTGATTATTTTGCTCGTTATCGGAAGGGCTGGTTTTGCCTTTGGTTATCCGCGCGATATTATATTCGCTTTTTTCATAGAGCTGCTGCTGTTCGGCTGGACCGATTACGTCAAAGGGAGGGGCGATGCAATTGCTTACATCACCGACCATCTTTGGATCGAACCTAAATCCTTTGAACGGCTTAATTTCCATACTAATAACTCTACACTTTAGGCACACACATACGATTGACAAGCATTAAAGGATTGCGGATAATACTAAAGAAAGGACTAATTGTCAAATGGAGTATTTCAAACCCCGTTAGAAAGCCAATCGGTGTAAAATGGGGTGAACGATTCAGAAAAGTTTCTAACGGGGTGAAGCTATGCAGCAAATAATAATGCGGCCTATTGGAAAAATATGTTCACCATATAAAAAAAGCAGTAATATCCCTATACAAGGTACTTTTAACAGCGAGGTGGATGCGTACGTGGAACTGGAAGAAAAATATGTCGATGGCTTAAAAGACTTGGATGGATTCAGCCACGCAATAATATTGTACTATTTTCACCGGTCGCAGAGAGAAGATATCGTGGGCAGGCCGTTCTTAGAGCAAAATGAACACGGGATATTCGCGATAAGAAGTCCGCATCGGCCTAATCATATCGGCTTTTCAATCATAAAAATTAAAAAAATAAAGGCAAACAGGTTGTATTTTACCGAGGTTGATATGTTAGACCAGACGCCGGTTCTTGATATAAAGCCGTATGTCAGATATTTCGACAGCCGGGACAATGTTAAATGTGGGTGGCTGGATAAACACTTCCGAGATGGGAAAGTTCCTGACAAGGCAATTTATAAAGGTGAGGTACCTGATGGTCGATAGGCAATCTCACCTATGATTTTATGATATAGCTATTCAGATTGTGCGACGGGGGATTTGCTTTTTTCTGGCACCTCTGCCTCAACGCCTGTAAACCTCAAGTTCTCCTCGTCCTGCACGTCTATCTTGATGAGGTTTTTGCCTTTGAATTTGCCCGCCAGCACGGCTTCGGAAAGCGGGTCTTCAATGTAATGCTCAATAGCTCTTCGCAGAGGTCTGGCACCGAATTCAGGATTGTATCCCTTGTCGATGAGAAATTCCTTAGACTGCTCACTCGGCTCCAGCTGTAGGCCGTGCTCGGTCAGCCGCTTGAAGACCTTCGCAAGCTCGTAATCAACAATAGTTTGCAGATTTTCTCTCGTCAATGCCTTGAAGACTATTATATCATCAACACGGTTTAAGAACTCCGGCCTGAAGTGACGCTCTACTTCTTTCTGGAGGATTTCCTTCATCTTTTCGTAATTTGCTTCCGGCGTCTTCTTGCCGAAGCCAAAGCCGGCTTGATTCTTAATCAGCTCGGCGCCGATGTTACTGGTCATAATGAGGACAATGTTTTTGAAGTCAACGCCTCGTCCGAAGCTGTCGGTCAGTCTGCCCTCGTCCATAATCTGCAGAAGCATGTTATAGACGTCCGGATGAGCCTTTTCTATTTCATCCAACAGCAGCACCGCGTATGGCCGACGTCTGATCCTTTCGGTCAACTGTCCGCCTTCTTCATAGCCCACATATCCCGGCGGGGCGCCTACCAGTCGGCTGACATTGTGCTTTTCCATAAATTCGCTCATATCCAATCGGATGAGCGAATTTCTGTCGCTAAACATAAACTCCGCCAGCGCCTGCGCAAGCAGCGTCTTTCCGACACCGCTTGGACCGAGGAATATGAAGCAGCCCATCGGTCGATTCGGGTCCTTCATGCCGCTTCTGGACCGTCTTACAGCCTTAGCTACAGCGGTGATCGCCTCATCCTGTGAAACCACTGTTTTGTGCAGCTCAGCTTCAAGCTCAAGCAGCCTCTGAGTTTCTTTCTTCTCCAATTTCGTCAGCGGTACGCCTGTCATGTTGCTGACGACCTCAGCGATTACTTCAGTATCCACTGTGCCGGTCGCCTCTTTATTCTCCTCGTACCACTTCTTTTGCATGTGTGCTTTCTCATCCAAAAGATGTTGAGCCTCGTCCCTCAATGAGGCTGCCCGCTCGTAGTCGGCATTTCTAACCGCCTCATCTTTTTCCCGTTGCAGCTTTTCAATCCTTTCTTCAATCTCCGTCAGATCCGGCGGAAGAGTCATATTCTTAAGCCGAACCCTTGCACCGGATTCGTCTATTACATCTATCGCCTTATCCGGCAGACATCTGCCTGTGATATATCTGGTGGACAGCTCCACCGCCTGGAAAAGGGCCTCATCGGTGAATCGAACTCTGTGATGTGCCTCATAGCGGTCCTGAAGTCCTCTGAGTATTTCGAGGGCCTCATCTTTTGAAGGCGGTTCAACAATTATCGTCTGAAATCGCCGCTCAAGGGCTCCGTCTTTCTCGATGTACTTTCTATACTCGTCGAAGGTGGTAGCACCAATACATTGGACTTCACCTCTTGCAAGGGCTGGTTTCAATACATTCGAAGCGTCTATGGCACCTTCAGCCCCGCCGGCACCCACAAGCGTATGAAGCTCATCAATAAATAAAACAACGTTGGCGGCCCGTTTGACCTCGTTAATCACAGCCTTTATTCGTTCTTCAAATTGACCACGATATTTTGTCCCGGCAACCATCATCGCCAGGTCGAGCACGACAATGCGTTTGTCCTTGAGCAGTTCTGGTACCTGCCTATTAACTATCTGCTGGCTTAGTCCCTCGACAATAGCGGTCTTACCAACACCTGCTTCGCCTAACAGAACCGGATTGTTTTTTGTGCGTCTGCATAGTATCTGGATTAACCGCTCGATTTCTCTCTTTCTACCGATCACAGGGTCGAGCTCGTTGTCGGAGGCTAATTGCGTAAGGTCTCTTCCGAAACTGTCCAGAGCCGGGGTTTTGCTTTTGGGCTTTCTGCCTACCGTCGGCCCCATCTTCATTCCCAGCCCGCTTGGTCCGTCGTCCACTCCGGCACCGAGCAGATTCAGCACCTCCTGCCGTATATCTTCCAGCTTCAAACCCAGGCCCATAAGAACCTGAGCAGCTATTCCTTCACTCTCTCTCAGCAGACCCAGCAGAATATGCTCGGTTCCCACGTAATTATGGTTCAGTGACCTGGCTTCTTCGATTGCGTATTCAATAACCTTCTTGGCTCTTGGTGTTTGGGGCAGCTTACCCATAGTAACCATATCCGGCCCGCTCTTGACCTGTTTCTCAACCTCAAGTCGAAGTTTCTTTATGTCCACATCCAGGTTCTTTAGAACGGTAGCGCCGACTCCGCTGCCTTCCTTAACCAAGCCCAGCAGAATATGTTCTGTGCCTATATATTCATGGTTAAATCGCTGTGCTTCCTGATTGGCCAGCGCCATAACCTTACGTGCACGGTCTGTAAAACGCTCAAACATCTTTTACCCCGTCAAAGACTTATTCTTCAAAGTCTCATATCTATTTCATCACAAAGAAACATTATATACTGTTTTAGTGCGAGCTGTCAAAGGCTTCGCTGCTTTTTTCGGGTTTTAGAAACACCTAATTATTTATATTGTTCAAAATGAGTTTGTGTTCATTTTTTTCGGACATTGGTTTTATTCAGCTTAGCCTTTTATCGGCAAAAAGTGCTGCCAACTTTCCCATTGAGTTCAAAGACCTGCCTTATTTATTAGAAGATTTATGAAGTGAGCAGGTTTATCGTATGACCGACTCATGTGCGTATGGTTTATTTTGGGCGGATTTTTCTTTTAACCGGCATGTTTGGCCCATGCTTTATCCGGACCATTTTGTTTTTATGATGTATTGCAGGAAATTCTGTGTTTTATTCTTCCGGCCTTACCGGTTGTCTTCCTCAAGCAATTTTCGCAGATATTCGTTTTCTCTGCGAGTTGCTTCAAGGTCAAAAGCTTGATATTTGATGCATACCCGCAGATAATCCAGCATATCCAGCAGTCGGCTGATGCTGTTTTCGATCTGCTTACGGCTGGCTTGTGCCTGTTCGGCAAGCTTGGCTAACTTACTGGCTTGCAAATCGGTAGTGTCTCCAAACTCTTTAAGTAATTCATTGAGCTTGTTTTCTAATCTCGTCTCATCCATCACTGCCTCCTCCCAGACGCATACCCTTTTCTCATCACCGTATTCAAAAAACTCCAAAGCTAATTAATAAAAGAGTAGCAAAATTCATACCTATGCGCAAGAAATTTTGTATTTTATTCGATTTTACCGCTTACCCAGGACAAATAGCCTATGAAATCGGGCAGGTTAAATGATAGTAACTTTTGCTTTGATTTTCCGAAATGTGACTTTTATTCGAGTTAAACGCCTATGCTCCCAAAAACCAACATTGCTCCTTTAGTCACCTCATTTGTACTCTATTAAAAGCTTAAATCAGGGTCATTCAGGCTTAATGTTGATTATTATAAACATCGCTTTCGGTTTAGATAAAAAACCTTTGACGCTGCGAACTTATTGGCAATAAAATCGTAAAAACTTTATGTTACCATTTTTATCGTTATAATGTTAGCTGGTTTGTTATTCCGGATGGTTGTATAAATAATTAGGAGACTAAACATGGAGATTTCCACTCTCAAGCGGAAAAAGTATTATTTTGTCATTTCGGCTCTTCTTATACTCTGGCTCTTTGCCGTTCCAGGGTCGGCGCTTGCACAGGATACAAATAGCATTAACACTCTGCGCCGGATGGGTAAAGCCTTTGCCGAGATTGCCCAAAAGGCTTCGCCTGCTGTTGTCGGCCTCAAGGCTGAAAGGACCGTCACTCGGCAATACTCGATACGGCAGTGGCCATTCGGCGAACCGTCAGACCCATCTTCAGATGATTTATTTGATTACTTTTTCCGGCGTTCACCTTCGCCTCGTGAACGCACCCCGCGGCGTGAATACCAAGTTCCGCAGACGGCACAGGGCTCCGGATTTATTATCACTGCCGACGGTTATATTCTCACCAATAATCATATGGTAGGTGAAGCTGATAAGGTAGAGATTGAACTGGCTGATGGACGAAAATTTACTGCTGAAATTAAAGGTGCAGATCCTGAATCCGATGTCGCTGTGATAAAAATCGATGCTAATGACCTACCCTACCTCGAATTAGCTGACTCCGACAATCTCGAGGTGGGTGAATGGGTCCTTGCTATAGGCAATCCGTTTGGCTTGAGCCATACTGTAACCGCAGGCATTGTAAGTGCTAAAGGCCGCAGTGACGTTGGTTTAACTACGTATGAAGACTTTATACAAACCGATGCGGCTATAAATTTTGGCAATTCCGGCGGCCCTCTGTTGAATCTTGATGGAAAAGTAGTCGGAATCAACACAGCTATACTCGGCACGACTGGTAATATAGGAATTGGTTTTGCAATCCCTATAAATATGGCTAAAGTGGTCTACCCCCAACTGATCGAAAGCGGAGTTGTAGAGCGGGGTTATCTCGGCCTATTGCCTGATGACTTAACCTCATCAATGGCGGAACTGCTCGGCTTAAAGGATACAAAAGGTATTATCATTTCTGAAATCACGAAGGACTCGGCTGCGGATAAAGCCGGTTTAAAGCATAATGACGTCATTTCGGAGTTTAACGGCAAGCCGGTGGAATCGCAGAGCGAGTTTCGTCGCAACGTCGCATTGTTAAAGCCGGGCACCGAGGTCGAAATAGTCGTGTGGCGCGATGGCAAACGCAAGACTTTTACTGCCAAGCTTGATAAACGCCCACCGTTGGAAGAGCTTATGAGAAGCGCTCAGCCGGGGCGTATCAATGCATTGGGCTTTTCCGTGCAGAATCTAACTGATGAATTGGCCGAGCGTTACGGCTTCCAGGGCCAGAATGGCGTCATTGTCAGCAGAGTTGAGCCGGGTTCGCAAGCTGCACAGGAAGGTCTCAGCGCTGGAATGCTTATCATTGAAGTGAATCTAAAGCCTGTTCAAAACACCAGAGAATTCAGCGATGCGATGGAGCAGGCTAAAAAAGAGAAAGGTAGAGCCATCCTGTTAGTAAATGATGGACAGCGAAGACGTTATATTGAGCTGAAGCTCACTGAAGATAAATAATAAACATAACCTCCTTCTAACAAAGGATTTGGCCCCGCTCACATAGCGGGGCCTCTTTTTTTAATATCACGCCTCAAGCAACTATACAGACCCACACGCATCGAAAAAACAGACAACACAAGCTAATAGTAACTCATAGATTTATCTGTGACCCCGATAAGTCGGGGCTACAGAACGTAAATCCCAGCCGACTTTCCCGATAACTGCACTTCAAGCCTTCCGGAACTGACCATAGCATCAGACAGCTCATCAAAGCAACTGCTTAAAACACAACCATCCGGAAGCAACTGCTTTATGCGAGGAGGTACATTGCTATTGCTAGCTATATTTATCGACACAGGGACGGGCATCGGCTCATGGCCGTTATTTATCACCACAATAACAACGTTGCCGCGAAATTCCCGCATATAGGCATACAGGAACTCATCGACATATAGAGTCAAAAGATAGCCGTAACGAATGGCAGCATTCTCCGCACGCAACTTTATCATTTTAGTGACATGGCCAAAAACATCCAGCTCAAACGGGTGCTCCTGTGTAGGCCTGTTATCAGGGCCGAACAAAGACCACGGCATGTCACGCCGATTATCCGGGTCACTGCGCCCTTCCAGGCCGATTTCGGTGCCGTAATATATCTGCGGAA
>Ga0315546_1001844_pt1 | contig 12903 bp, 10 predicted proteins | sample SalMarSW160170MG_FD_203833 | JGI IMG/M metagenome (GOLD analysis project Ga0315546, IMG submission 203833) | Salt marsh sediment microbial communities from the Plum Island Ecosystem LTER, Massachusetts, United States - Salt Marsh Sediment SW1601-170 ... | reverse complement strand
TCGTGCTCTTCATCGACAACGATAAGTCCTACTTTCGGCAAAGGTGCGAAAATCGCCGAGCGGGCGCCGATTACGACGTCTGCCTGGCTGGCTTTTATCTTTTGCCACTGCACGTTTCGTTGAGCAGCGGTCAAGGCCGAGTGCATCACAGCTATTTTTTCAAATCTTGAGCTAAATCGCTGAACTGTCTGCGCCGTAAGGGCAATTTCGGGAAGCAGCACGATTGCGCCTTTGCCCTTTTGCAAAACCAGTTCGATAGCCCTTATATAAAGCTCGGTCTTGCCGCTATCGGTAACGCCGTGTAAAAGCGTTACGCCGAACTGCTCTGTTTCTATCTGGTTTTTGAAATGAGTAAGCGCCTTTTGCTGGTCATCATTGAGGATGATTTTACCCTCTGTTTTTATTGCCATTTGTGTCGGAATAGCGGGTAATGATACAAGGACTGTTTTCCCAAATACTTTAATAATTTGTTTTTCAGCTAATTTTTTTATTGGTTGGTTTGTGCAGCCGAGGGATTCTAAAACATCCTGCAATGGTAAGGCCGTTTCTTTATTGAAAGCCCCCCTGCTTTGAAGAAGATGTGCGATTTGCTTTTGCTTTTTGCCCTTTAATTGCTTGGTAGTGTCTTCAATGTCGGCGGCGCTAATGGCAATATAAATGCACCTTTGAGTTTTAACTCCGGCTCCTTTTTTCACCGCTGCCGGCACCATCGCAGCCAGGACCTGACCCAATGGGCAGACATAATAGCTGCTAATCCACCTCGCTAATTCCATAAGCTCAGAATTCAGCAGCGGTTCCTTATCAATTATCTTTTCAATGTGCTTGAGCTTGAATTTTCTCTCCGTCCTTTGTGGCTCTGTGCCTTTGTTCCTTTGCTCCCTTTCTACAACCGCAACACAAAAACCCACCTCAAGTCTATTTTTTCTGCCAAATGGCGCCTCAACTCGTTGCCCTGCTTTAATCGGCCAGATTTCATCCGGCACAAGGTAATCGAACTCTCTGTCCGCCGCCGTCTCAAACGCCACGCGTATAATATTATGACAGGCCGTCTTATCGGCCTGCTCGGTCTCAAACAAATTGGTTGTTTGATGTTTTCTCATTACCTGCTGGTTTAGCCCTTGCGGGGATGGCTGGGTTAACAATCCGACAAACTGATATGCCGGACTGTTATCCTGTCCAAAATTCATCAGCAAAAAGCACATTTTCCTTCATAATCATCGAAAAGTCAATCCGTTAGTCGGACTAATCTTTTGCTTTTGCACTTATGGGATGGGTAGGTGCTTCAGCAAATTTTTTTAGAAAATTGGCGGCTGCTGTCGAAAGAGTAATAGAGATGAATAAAAATTGCTCATTTATGCTGCAGGTCTGTTATCTGCTTTTTGTTTTGGTCTTTGCCGGCTGTGCCGAGCCGGTCGGCTATCCGGAAGTCGTCTCACAACAAGCCGTCCTTAAGCCGGTGCCTTCTTTAATCCTGCCCGAATATCGTATTGTTGGCCAATCCGTTCGTAAGCAGCCGCTTCTGTGCACTATCATTGGCAACGGTCAGGACGTAACCTTAGTCCTGGCGACTATTCACGGCAATGAGCCGGCGGGAACGCCTCTCGTCAGACATTTATCAAAATATCTCCAGCAAAACACGCAGTTATTAGAAGGTCGAAAGGTGGTGCTTTTGCCTGTGGCCAATCCCGATGGTATGGCCTACAACACTCGTTTCAATGCCCGCGGCGTGGATTTGAACCGTAATTTCGCATCGGGCAACCGTATCAATAGTCGAGAGTTCGGTTACAATGCACTTTCCGAGCCGGAGGCGCAGGCCGTCGAGCAGCTCATCCGCGAATATGAACCTGACCGAATTGTCAGCATCCATCAGCCGTTGGCCTGTATCGACTACGACGGCCCGGCTTATTCTATGGCTAATAAAATGGCTCAACATTGTGATTTACCTGTTAAAAAAATCGGCGCCAAGCCCGGCTCACTCGGCTCGTATGCAGGATTGACTCTTGGCATCCCCATCGTAACATTCGAGATGAAACAAAGTGATTCATCGCTCGGTTCGGATGCACTCTGGCAAAAATATGGCCCCGCCCTGCTTTCAGCTATCACATATCGGGCTACGGCGGACTCCGCCCCGACGAGCCCCCAAACCTACGTAGCGAAATAGAACCAAAAACCCCGAGGCAAGCCTCGGGGGTTAAACAGACCCTGAGGCAGGCCTCAGGGCTAACGGTTGCATATCGGTAGATTCGCGGATACCATTTGTCTTATGGGAAAGTTGGTAGGGTATATGGTAACGTGGACAACTTATGGAACCTGGCTGCAGGGCGATAAAAGAGGATACGTGCGGGAGGGAAAAATACTGCCCTCGGATAAAGGACTCGAAGAAGCAAACAAAAAACTGCAACAGTCCGGGCTTGTTCGGCTAACAACCGAGCAGAAAAAGGTCGTAGAGGATGTGATGCTCAAAGAGGCAGAGCGAATCGGGCAGGAGATACTTGCGCTGGCGGTTTACTCGAATCATGTTCATCTTGTGGTCAGCAAAGACGATGAGTCAATAGAGAGTACTGTGTCCCGGTATAAAAATGTGTCAACTTGTGCCCTGAAAAAAATGGGATTAACAAAAAGGATATGGACGCGCGGTTTTGACAAGCGTTTCTGTTTCAGCAGTGAACAGCTCGAGCAGAAAATCAAATACGTTCGCTGTCATCGTCAAGATGGTTTTCGCCACGACAAGACCGGTTAGCCCGCAGGCCTGCCTGCGGGTGAAGAATTGAAAGTTGTACACCCCGAAGCGGGCTTCGGGGCTAACCAAATCTGCTAATTTTCCCGTGAAATCCGCGCAATCTGCAGTTAAAATATAATATCCGTATTATAACTGGTGGGCTTAAGCCCACCCTACAAATTCGTATATCTGTGAAATCTGTGGCTAAAAATGGCGATATTCAAAATAAACAAGGAATTTAATCCTGCAGGCGACCAGCCGCAGGCGATAGAGCGGCTCGTGGAGGGTCTGCAGGCCGGTAAGAGGTTCCAGACGCTTATGGGCGTTACCGGAAGCGGCAAGACCTTCACGATGGCCAATGTTATCGTGCAGCAGGACCGCCCTGTCCTGGTTATATCACACAATAAAACCCTGGCGGCCCAGCTCTATGAGGAGTTCAAAGAGCTGTTCCCCGAAAACGCAGTCGAATACTTCGTCAGCTATTATGACTACTATCAGCCCGAGGCCTATATCCCGCAGAGAGATATTTACATCGAAAAAGATGCTTCTAAGAACGCCGACCTTGACCGGCTGCGGCTTTCCACCACCACCAGTCTTTCGGCGAGGAATGACGTTATCATTGTCGCTTCGGTCTCGTGCATATTCGGCCTCGGTTCGCCGGAGGATTATAAGGCCAGCGTTGTGGGTATTCGGACAGGCGACAGTGTCGATAGAAATGTCCTTCTCGGAAGATTGGCTGATATCCAATACAGCCGAAACGATATCGACTTTCAAAGAGGGACATTCAGGGTTCGCGGCGATGTAGTTGAGCTGCACCCATCATACGAATCTTTTGCCGTTCGCATTGAGTTTTTCGGCGAAGAGATAGAAAAGATAAGCTATATAAATCCTGTATCAGGTGAAATCCTGGCTGAGGAAGAGCAGGTTTTTATATATCCGGCTGAACACTATATTATGCCTGCTGAAAGGATTGGCTCAGCCGTGGATAGTATAAAGGCCGAGTTGAAGGAGCGGCTGGCAGAGCTGCAAAGCCAGGCGAAACTGCTCGAGGCGCAGCGTCTTGATGCAAGAACGAGATATGATATCGAGATGATTCAGGAGGTCGGCTATTGCAGCGGCATTGAAAATTATGCCAGACACCTCTCTGGTTTGCCGCCGGGAGCAAGGCAATATACGCTGATAGACTATTTCCCGAAGGATTTTCTTTTATTCATCGATGAGTCTCACGTTGCAATTCCGCAATTGCGGGCGATGTGGGCCGGTGACAGAAGCAGAAAAGAGGTCCTTGTCGAGCACGGCTTTAGATTACCAAGTGCCCTGGATAACAGGCCGCTGCGCTTCGAGGAGTTTCAGGAGAACTGGTCCAAAGTCATATTTGTCTCTGCAACGCCCGGGCCTTTCGAGCTGGAAAAATGCAATAACGAAGTTGTCGAGCAAATCATAAGACCTACCGGCCTTATAGACCCAGAAATCTTTGTGTATCCGGCCGGCAACCAGGTTCCGCACCTGTTGGGCGAAATTGAAAAGCGTGTCAAGGCAAAAGAGCGAATGCTCGTTACCACACTGACAAAGAGGATGGCCGAGGACCTTGCCGGTTTTATCACAAAGAAAGGTTTTCGCTGCCGGTATCTGCACAGCGAAATCGATACAATCGAGAGGATTGAAATACTGCGTGATTTGCGTAACGGCCAGTTTGATGTGCTGGTGGGGATAAACCTGCTGCGTGAAGGGCTGGATTTGCCGGAGGTCTCGGCAGTTGCCATTCTCGATGCGGACAAGGAGGGCTTCCTGCGAAGTCAGATTTCGTTGATACAGACCATCGGCAGGACCGCACGAAACATCAATGCCACTGTCTTTTTATATGCCGACACGGTTACCAAATCTATGCAAAAAGCTATTGACGAAACGAACAGACGGCGTAAAATTCAGTTAAAATACAACAAAGAGCACAATATTACGCCTGAAACGATAAAGAAGGAAATCCGTAATAGCTTAACCGAACAGATAAAGGCAAGAAAAACCGCCCGCAAGGCCATTCGCTTCGGCGAATCCGAATATGATAAGGTCCAGCTGGCTTCGCAGATTGAGCAGGAAATGCTCGAGGCAGCAAAAGAGCTTGATTTTGAACGGGCAGCTTTTCTGCGGGACCAGCTGCGAGAATTAAAAGAGCTGCCGGAATTGGTTCTTGTCAGCTCACGGAAAAAGAAAAGAGACTTTTTAGCAGAGAAAAAGCAAAAAATGCGCAGAAAGAAGAAGCCCTGAGCGGTATATATTTGGCTTTTTAACCTTTGGTGGAGTTCGACTATCAGATGAGAAACAAAAGAAAAATACTAAAACTTGATATGATACAGGCCCTGCCGATTATAAAAATGGCAATTGAGGAGGACCTTGGGCAAGGTGATATGACAAGCGAGCTTCTATTTAAACGCGAAACAATTGATAAAGCACATATTGTGTCGCGCGAGGAGATAATTGTTTGCGGGATGGATGTTGCCGGAGAGATTCTCAAACATTATGACGAGCGGCTCAAGTTAAAGGTTCACGTCAAAGACGGCCGGTCCGCCCACGTCGGCTGCAAGCTTGCTACCATCGAGGGGCCTTTGCGTTCGATGCTCAGCGCCGAACGCGTCATGCTCAATTTCGTACAGCGTCTCAGTGGTATCGCCACGACGACCGGCAAATATGTGCGAGCCATTCAGGGCACAAAAGCAAAAATCTATGATACTCGAAAAACGCTGCCGGGATGGCGAATTCTCGAAAAATATGCAGTTCGCTGCGGCGGTGGACATAATCATCGCATAGGGCTTTATGACGGCATATTGATTAAGGACAACCACCTGGCACAGCTTGGAAGGAAATTCCAGCCGAAACTTAGAAAAATCGTTTGTGAGGCCAAAAAGGTAAAGGGCGTCAAGTTTGTTGCCGTGGAGGTTGACCATGTCGATGACCAGTTGAATTACGTCCTTGAAATTCCGGGCATTGATATTGTGCTGCTTGACAATATGGGGCAGTGGCAGTTAAAACACGCTGTCGAAATGCGAAATGCAATGCGCGGCAAAAGCAAAAAACCGCTGCTTGAGGCATCGGGCAATATTACGCTAACCAGCGTTTCGGCTATCGCTCAGTGTGGCGTTGATAGAATCGCCATCGGTGCAATCACTCACTCGGCAGCAGCGGCTGATATCGCTCTCGACAGGTAAATGCAACTATGGTAGGGAATAAACTGCTGAACCCCGATAAAATAAAAGCAAATCTAAAGACGAAGCGTATCGGCAAAAAAATCCTCGTCTATAACAGCACTTCGAGCACCAATGATATTGCTGCCGAGTATGCAGTGAACAAAGGAAATGATGGCCTGGTGATTTTTGCCGAGGAACAAACAGCCGGCCGTGGCAGGAACGGTTCGAAATGGATTGGCGGTCGAGCAGAGAGCATCCTCTGCTCTGTGATACTGACAAAAATCAATAGCAGCTCCGAACTGTTGAGTCTGGCTACAGCTGTTGCCGTTGCTGAGACTATCGGTCAAAACGCAAAAATAAAATGGCCGAACGATATACTCTTAAATGGGAAAAAAACAGCCGGTATTTTACTTGAATCGAAAACCTGTGACAGTCATACCGTCTATATCATTGGGGTAGGCATAAACTGTCACCAGAAGGAAGATTCTTTCCCGCCGGAGCTACGGACGGTTGCAACAAGCATAGGCATTGAAAGCAAAAATGTATGCGATAGAATCTCGCTATCAAAGAGATTGCTTTATTCGCTGGACCACTGGCTGGAAACCTTAAAAGAAGACGGCACTGCAATAATTGAAAAATGGAGTGAATTGAGCACTTTGTTAGGTCAAAGAATTACGCTTGTTTATGACGGAATTGATTTTACTGGCAATTGTATTGGGGTTGACCCTGAGAAAGGCCTTATCTTGCAGCTTGATACCGGCGGCGTGAGAATGTTTGACGCTGCGCATACCAGCATCTTAAAATAATTCAAAAAGTGTCATTATATATGAGGTTATAGAAATGGCAGACAAATTCGACGTTGTAGTAATAGGTAGCGGCTCGGGCGGCTACTCAGCCGCTATCAGATGTGCACAAAGAAAGGCATCAGTGGCACTTATCGAAAAAAGCTTTATTGGAGGAACCTGCTTGAATTGTGGATGTATCCCGTCGAAGACCCTGCTCGCATCGGCTCATATATTGCTTTCAATAAAGCAAGCTGCGATGATGGGAATTGACGTTGATACGGCTTCACCTAATTGGCAAAAAATGCAGGCAAGAAAGGATGCCGTTGTATCGGGTTTTCGCAAGGGCCTGACAGGGCTAATCCAGGCCAACAAAATAAAGGTATTTCAGGGCATTGGAATTGTTACCGCACGAAATCAAATCGAAATTGCTTCTGATACCGCCCCGGTGCAGATACAGGCGGATAAAGTAATCCTCGCCACCGGTTCACAGCCGATTCAGCTTCCGAACATAGCCTTCGATGGCCTGACTGTTATCAGTAGTAAAGAGGCCCTCGAGCTACAGCAAATTCCGAAGTCAATGGTCATTGTGGGTGGTGGAGTAATCGGCTGCGAAATTGGCTGTGTTTATGCTGCTGTAGGGACGAAGGTAACTATCGTTGAAGCGCTCGACCGGTTAATACCGATGGAGGACGAATGGGTCGGCCGGTTAATGGGGCGGGAATTAAAAAAGCTTGGGATTAATTGCCTGACTAATCAAAAGGTAACTTCGGTTGAAAAAGATACCGGCCTGGTGAAAGTTGCTTTAGAAGGTGGCCAGACAATCGAAACAGAAAAGGTTCTTGTTTCGGTTGGCCGAAGACCGGTTATCGACAGAGAAACTGTTGAGTCACTTGGCCTCGAGATGTCCGATTATGCGGTTAAGGTCAGTAACAAAATGGAAACTAACGTTCCCGGCATATATGCTATCGGTGATGCCGTCGGGACGACGTTTTTAGCTCACGGTGCATTTGCTGAAGCCGAAGTTGCAGCGGCTAATGCTACAGGCGGTGATGAAAAGATGCAGGACTACTCACTTATACCGCGTGCCGTCTATACATTCCCGGAGATTGCATCCGTCGGAAAAACTGAACAAACCTGCAAAGAGCAAGGCATTGATATTTCTGTCGGCAGGTCGTTCTTCAAAGCCAATGGCAGAAGCCTTGCCCATAATGAAACCGTCGGAGAAATCCGTGCAATAAGAGATAATTCGACGAACAAAATTGTCGGTGTTACAATGGTTGGTGCTATAGTAACCGAGCTGATAGCAGCAGCCCGAACATTCATCGGCACTTCTGAAAAAATCACTGATATCAGTTTTCCGCACCCTACGGTTTCCGAGGTTCTCAAAGAAGCCACCGAGGATGCTTTTGCTCTAAGCGTGCATAATCCCCCGAAAAGCTAACTGCTTCAAATCCTTATACTTATGAAAATACATAAAAAGTCCTATAATTATTTTATTTTTCTTGATATTCTACCCACTCTCATTATTATTATTATAGTATTAGGTATTTGAATTATTGAAGTAAGGGCACTAAAACTTAACAGAAAGGAGGCGAATGGGCATATCTAATGTGTTAAAGTGTTGGACCAAGAATTAGTATTTTTCAGTTAAGATTTCGAATCAGGGAGGATTAGTAATGAAAGTGAAAAGGATTTTATTTGCCATTACAGGATTAGTTGTGGCTGTTGCTGTTAGTGTGCAGGCTGAGCCGGATTTATCAGGCATCCTGAATCATATCTACGGTGCTGGCAACTGGGAGCCATACGACGCACCTGATGAGTACTGGACATATTTATGCCCGGAGTCTGGAGCTGGGGCCGAAGCACAGGCCAGATTTGCCGGGGCGCAACAGGATTTTGGTTTCATTTCCGGTGTAATTGGGGGCACCTTTCAGTCGCTGTTTGATGTTACTGCTTCCGGGTATTTGTCTGGCAACCCCTCAGCGGCAGTTTCAGTATTACAGACAGGTAGTATCTTCAGGTTTGCAGATGACCCTTCTTGCCACCCTTTATGGAGTTCCTCGGCAGGTGATAATAGTGACGGCGAGGACCATATGAAGACATATCGTATTACCGACAGTGCTTGTGGTGTTGGCAATTATGTGCTTGCGTGGGAAGACCTGCCTAGTTTGGGTGATAAGGATTACCAGGATCTTGTTGTTGAAGTGTGCGGGGTCTATCCGATTCCCGAGCCAGCTACGGTTTTGCTGCTTGGATTAGGTTGTCTGGCTTTTAGAAAGAGATGCAGGGCTTAAACTGATACGGCATTTGATTCACGAATCAAGGGCTGGTATTACCAGCCCTTTTTTAATTGTCTATGCAAGCTCTGTATTTGGAGATAAAGTCGTGAAATTTGCTCAATCTGATGTTACAATTGAACCAATGAAAACTGTTGAAAAAACAATAAGTTCGCCTTTGCGAATTTGTGATTGTGGGTTGAGCAACTACCGTAAATCTCTGCGGCTTCAGCACGAGATGCAGGGGAAAAGACGCATAGGTGAAATACCGAATACCATCTTGATTGTTGAGCACGCCCCTGTCATTACTCTCGGTGCCAGGCAGAGTGCAAACAAGTTGCAGGCAGGTCGGGAGGAACTGGCAAAGTGGAATATCGATGTAGTTGAAATCCGAAGAGGCGGCGGCACCACTGCACATAATCCTGGGCAATTAGTCTTTTACCCAATTCTAAATCTGCGTGAATTAAACCTTGGCATCAATGAATACATTAGAGAGCTCGAGGAAATTGGTATTAAGCTTCTTGAGCAATTAGGAGTGAACTCTCAAAGACGAAAAGGTTTCCCGGGGCTGTGGGTAGGCGATAAAAAGATTGCTTCTATCGGCGTGCGTGTCTCAAAATTTGTTACCTATCACGGTATGGCGATCAATATTCAAAATGACCTTGGTATATTCGATTTCATTATCCCGTGCGGCCTGGATAACGTAGAAATAACTTCCGTTCTGAAAGAAACCGGTAAACAACACGAGATGAATAGGGTAAAGGAAAGATTGAAAGAGTTGCTTATAAAGAACTTTTCCGATAAGCGCGATTTCCCTCCGACAGTTCAACGCAATACCAAAGTCAGATTACCATCCTGGCTTCGCAGGCCCTTACCATCGGGTGAGACTTTCAAACATACTGAGCAGGTATTAAGTTCGCTGGGTCTGGAGACTATATGCAATAGTGCGAATTGTCCCAATCGAGGCCAGTGCTGGGCAAGGGGCACAGCTACGGTGTTGATTTTGGGCAGTATCTGCACGCGAAATTGTAAGTTCTGTTCGGTAACCGTGGGCAAGCCAGCCCCGCCTGACCCGACCGAACCGGAGCGTTTGGCTGAAATGGCAAAGAAGTTGGGTTTGAAATATCTTGTAATTACCAGTGTCAATCGAGATGATTTACCGGATGGAGGCGCCGGTCATTTTCGTGATTGCATTAAAACAGTAAGACAAGACTGCCCGGATGTGAATTTTGAGATACTCACACCTGATTTTCGAAATTGTCAGGAAAAAGCACTGAGAATTTTGCGGGATGCCCTGCCATTTGTGTTTGCTCACAATGTTGAAATGGTGCCCTCTCTGTATCCAATTGCCAGAGCAGGCGGGAATTACCAAAGGTCTCTCGACTTGCTTAAAATGGCCAAAGAGACCTGTAGTAATATCCAGACCAAGTCCTCGATTATGCTCGGACTGGGAGAAACCGACGACGAGGTTGAGCAGGTATTAAAGGATTTGCGAAATGTCGGTTGTGACAGGATCACAATAGGCCAGTATCTGAAGCCGTCGAAAGAATCACTTGATGTAGTCGAATATATCCCCCCTGCCGGATTCGATTTATGGGGGCAGAAAGCAATTGAATTAGGATTTTCCTGGGTCATCTCATCACCGTTCGCTCGCAGCTCGTATTTTGCAGAACGGCAAGATTCCGTATAGCAGTATATTCAACCTCAATTTCTCCTTTTTTATTGGACTTTCAAGACGAATATCATTTTTTGTGTCCTTGTGTTGTTTAGCTTTTTTGCCCTTATGGCGAATGTTTTATATATTTTAATTGGTGCTATAGAAGTTGCCTGGATTGCGTTAAGTTGGGGTGTTTTTCCGGTGGGGAGAAAGTGAAATCCGCAAGAAAATCAATCTGCCTTAATCGCCGAGGCACCGCCTTGATTATATCGATGATGTTTGTGCTGATATTCTCTGCCCTGGCTGTCTCGATGGTCTCGATGTCCGGCGTCAATTTACAAATCGCCGGAAATCAGCACAAGGTCAACTCTGCCCTTTCGGCTGCCGAGTCCGCCCTGGAATGTGGAAGATTCATTGTGGCCAACACTCCTTTGCCGAGTACCCCAATTAACATAGTAACTACCGCCCAGGCCGACCAGGTTTGGAGTTTACTTTGTGAACAGGTTCAGGCCCAGCCCTGGGTTGCCGGAGAGGCACAGCAAACAGAGAGCGAAATAATAACGCCCGCTGTGAGCTTCGGGGCGGCAAATGCTTCTTTTCAGGTTAGATTTTATCGAGAAGACACTCATACTATTAAGCTCGAGGGAATAGGAACTGATGGGCAGGTGGAAAAGCAGGTCAGCATAGATATGGATATTACGAAAGATAACGAGGTCTTGAATTACGCCATTGCCAGCAGAGGCCGAATGTGGCTTACAGGCGATACGACTATTCACGGAGATGTCTTCAGTTCCTGGGACCGTCTCGAGATATCACCTTATAATATGACCAGTGACTCAGCTATATTGGGGACGATTAATACCGTCCTGGAACTGGAGCAGATTGACGAGCAAAGCTACCAGTTGGAAACACTAAACGAAGATGGTTATCCAATCGATGCTAACGGCGACCCATTAGGGACTAATTATGAAGACCGTTATCACAGCCCTTACGACGAAATCCAGGCCTATCATGAAGGTATTAACTATGGTCAGCCATACGAGGATATTCCCGGAATGGATATATCTGATTATGACACTGATGGTTATAACGACGGCCTGACTAATATACCGTCGTGCCCGACTGAGTTAAGGGAAGTTGAGTACTTTCCGCACGCAGCAGGCAATTATAACTACCCACGTGACGGGACGCCATCCCATACTTCAAACAGAAAGCTGACCAGATACGTTTATGAAAACCAGACTTTTAGTAATGCGCGTCTTCCTGATAATTATAATGCATTATTCAGGAATTGTACTTTTGAGAACGTCCTGTATGTCGATTGTTACAAAAGCGGCAGTACCGGCTATAATAACGTTCGGTTTGAGAACTGCACTTTCAACGGCGTGATTGTAACCGATGTGCCTCAGGTATTTAAATGGATGTATAATTGCCTCTATTTCACCGGTGAAGCAATCTATAACAACACTTCTGAAATACAGGAAGCGACTATCCTCGCACCGCACTTTAATGTCAATCTCGGCAATACCAACCCTGAGCAGAATGATAACAATGTGCTCACTGGTGCGATTGTCGGCGGGATTGTTGACGTCCGCGGTAATGCACAAATCTATGGGACGATTATTTCGATGTGTGATACGACACAGTGGAGCTCGGGATATGTAACCAATATCGGTGCCACGTTGGATGACGGCGGTTCTGAAACGACAGAGCTGGGTGATATCGGTGTCATTAGCATTACGCCTGAAGAGGATAAGATGCTGCCCAGCGGTATCACCAGCCCAATCGTTATCAAACCTCAGCAGGAAACATACTCGGAAGGAGTATGACTGTAGTGAATTAGAGATATAAGTAAAAAACATAACTCTTAACTAACTCAAATAGGAAAACAAAATGAAAAAGCTCATCTTAAACATACTGCTGTTCACATTTCTCCTGATGATGTTATCCACAGTCGCAGTGAATGCTAACTCGGCTGCCTTTGTCGGCAATAAAATTATTTACCTCGACGACGACCCCAATGAGCCGGAGCCGGAAGCTGTATTTAGCTGCTCCGACGAGGACCCGAACGCACCCCAGCCCGAAATTATCTAATTCAGGCAAATGTTGTATTACTGGTTCGAGATGCTGAGGCGGTTTCCTTATCGCTTATGATATAGCTCTGGAAACATTCACCACATCTACCATTTCAGCTACGTCGTGGACGCGGACTATCGATACTCCTGCCGCCACACATAGAGCAACCGTTGCAGCGGTGCCGAATATCCGATTTGCTGGATTTTCTTTG
>Ga0315546_1001840_pt1 | contig 12921 bp, 18 predicted proteins | sample SalMarSW160170MG_FD_203833 | JGI IMG/M metagenome (GOLD analysis project Ga0315546, IMG submission 203833) | Salt marsh sediment microbial communities from the Plum Island Ecosystem LTER, Massachusetts, United States - Salt Marsh Sediment SW1601-170 ... | reverse complement strand
CAATTTCTTTTTATCTATGAATATATTTTTTTCTAAACAAGTGAGGTATAGTATAAAAGGAGTAAGATGTAGAACATCTTTGATTTTTGATTTTTTTGGTAATTGAGAGGAATAAAATAAACTTTTTTTAATAATTTCATTTTTTAAAGAAGCAGGTAATTGTAATCGAGCTAATAGTCTTTTTGTTTCATAATAAGTTTTAATTTTAAGGATATTTGTATAATTATATTTATATTTATTCATTCTTGAATACACACTATATTTAGGAGTACACTTTCTTTCAGATTTATATCCAATTGAGGTGGAAAGAAGTGGTGATGGATCTCTGTGAAAATTACTATGTGTGGAATGTATATAAGTTTGAAAATACGGATCATCGTTTTTCATATCAGGAGTTTCATCAAGAATAAGCCCACAGTCCTTACAAACCAAGAATCCTTCTCTATTGTTTTCTCTATTATAATGAAGACAGAACTGATTTTTCTTGTTTGAAACTACCACCATTTAAACCCTCAAAATTTAATGTAAAATATTCACAGGATATTGATTTTCTTTTAATTTTCTGATTTCTTTTTCATTTTTTTCAATCCTTTCGCTAATTTTGTTGTAAAGATTAACAAGTTCTTCTGTAGTCATGTTATCAATAGCTTCAGGATTGAGCTTAAGTAGAACCATTTTTTTAATTCTCCTCTTTTATTATATTTTCATGGATATCAGAAGGAAAGGCATAAGGAGTTTTACCTAATAGTTGAATTTTTTTAACCTCTTGGTATTTGTCTTTTATGAGATTTCTTATAACACCAGTATCAGTTTTTTCATTATACCAACCCTTTACGATCTCAAAGTTTTCAGCTTCTTTTCCATTTAGAATGAGTCTTATTTCTTTCATTTTTTATCCATAAAAAGTGTATTTTTTATGATCTAATTCATTTTTCAACTATTTAAACTTATCCATAAAAAATCCACTCAGAATGGATAACATATGGATATATCATATATTATATAATCTATAAGAAGAAAATTATAATATAGTCCATAGTTTTATTTCTTTATTATGGAACATAAGGAAGCTAAAGAAAAAGAATCAAAAGAACTTAGAGCAAATTTAGAACCTGAAATTTTTGACAAAATTGAAACTATAAAAGAATATTATGGAATTATAAATACAACTGAGCTTATCAGATTTCTTATTACTAAAATTGAAAGAGAAATTCAATTTAGTAAAATTGAATTACAAGAAAAAAGAATGAAATTTAAAGAGTTTATTGATAAATGGAAAGAAACAAAATTAGGTGAATTACCTGAAGAATTATCCTCAAAGAAAAAGATCGATTAATTTAAATTGTTCCTTATAATATTCAACTAAATTTTTTAAATCTTCAATAACTAATTTTTCAATTGTTATTTTCTTATGTTTAGATATTTTTATTAGATTTTTATATAATTCTAATGGAACATTAAGACTAATATATCCTTTTTTTTGATTATTTATAATATTATGATCATTAATCTTACTATAACTTGATAATACAGCAAAACAATCATTATATTTTATTTTACATGCGAAATTTTCAATATTTATAATAATACCATCTTTTTTTATTCCTCTATAATGAATAGAAATAACGTTTTCATCATCAACCTGCATTTTATTACATAAAACTTTTTTATCTTCAGGATGAATTATTTTATAAAATTCTCGTTTTTTCCAATTCAGAATTTCTTCCTGAGAATACCCAAAAATTTCACAAAATCTTTGATTAAAATATTTGATATATCCTTTTTGGATAATTAATACACCTATTGTTGATTTATCAGCAAATCGAAGGAATTGTTCATCCTTTAATTTAGTAGTAAATCCATTATTTTTCTTTATAATATTAGACAAAAAAGAACTCCTCTTTTATACCTCTTGAAATACATAATATTAAATTTTTTAAACATTTCTGTATAATTCTTATTTTGTTGCGATATAACATACATCAAACTGGGAATTCATTCCCATAACTCCTTATTTTTTTATTAAAGTTATCGCTATAATATATTAATTATCAAATATTTAATATTTTACTAAATCAGAAAACCTATGCCGAGTTTTGATTTATCTGAGAGAGGGAGAGGGATGATTAGAAGTAAAAGTAAGACTTAAGAATTATGTCGTTAGAGGAATATTATTATTAAAATTTTATTAGAAAATTGGAAGTGAAATTCGAATGGATTATAAAAAATTAAGATTTTTAACTATAATTTCAATAATAGTTGGATTTATAATATTAATAGGTATTCAATGGGTAATAGGAACGCTTGGGTATATGGATGTGACAGTTATTCAAGATCCATATTATTATAGAGCAGTTCGTATTGATCAATATGAAGCTATGATATTTTTATATTATGCTATGATTTTAACTATAATTGTTTTTATGGTTTTTCCTATATTATATTTAAGAAAAGTTAATAAAATACGTTTAGGAGCATCTAAATACTAAGTTTTCTCTTTTTTATATAATTATAATATTTACAACTTGTAAATTAATATTACAACTTGTATATATTTTGTCTACAACTTGTAAATACATTTCTTTTTTTATAAGGAGTCTAATATTCTTTTATCTATTATCATTATTTTTTTACTATTTTCTATTTTTACAAGTTGTAAAAACAAAAGACTTAAATATACAAGTTGTAATTATTATTATAACAAGTTGTAAATAAAAGTATATACAAAAACAATACAAAAAAAGTGAAAAAAAATGGAAAAAATATTCTTAGGAACTACATCCAAACAAACCTTCAATGTAATTTCTAAATACCATCAAAAAGTTTTTGGAGTTTGTTTAAATATGTTCAATTTTGATTCAAATTTAAGCAAGAAATTTGAATTATTAGAAAAATTAAATCTAAATATTTTTATGGATAATGGTTCTTTTGAAAGATTTACTCAATTTCTAAAGAATGAAATTCTTGCAAACGAATATTTTTCTTATGAAAATTCAGAACTTTTTTTTGATTCAATAACAAAAAATTATCAAATTCTTTTAAAAGAATCTAAAAATTCACAGAAAGTTATAATAACAATTCCAGAAGTTATAGGTTCAAGTGAATTAACTCAGAAATTACAAGAAAAAAATATCCAGAAATATTTAGAAATTGAAAAGGAATATAATATAAAAATTATAATAGCTTTACAATTTAATCCTAATTCTGAAAATTGGAAGGAAGAATTAAGAACAGGAGCAAATTTCATAAAAAATAATATTCCTAAAACTTGGATTATAGGTATTCCTTTTGGTAATGATTTTAAAATTCTAAGTAAGAAAAATAATTTTTCTGAAATTGAACATATTTTCAGAACTATATTAAAAGGGTTTAAAGCTCATTTATTTGCATGTGGTTCAATTGGGAAAATTGAGAAATTTGTTTTAAAGAATACTGATTTCATTTATTCTATTGATGCTTCAAGTATTATGAATATAGCTAAATATTCACATTATTTATCTACAAGTTCAAGAAAAGTATTAGATATTAGGGCTTTACATGGAAGAACTTGTTCAAAAGAAATACAAATTAATAAAATTAACGAATTAGAAGAAGATTCAGGTATTTCTTTTGAAGAATGGGTTGAATTAAATTATATTAAAAGATTTGATATTATTTTTAAGAATTTTGTTTCAATATTGATTTTTTTTCACATTTAATTAAAAAATATATACAAAAACAATACAAAAAAAGGTGGTAGTAAAAATGTATGCATGTCCAAAATGTAAGAAAACTTACCGAAATAACGGTAAATGGTTAAAAAAACACATGATCGAAATATGTCATGTGAAGTTCTTAACTCCTAATGAACTAGTAGTTAAGGACAGCATTGATTTATCTGATGTTATAAAAAGGATTGAAATTCTTGAAAATATGGTCTCAAATGATAAAATTATGCCCAAATATAGTGATGATCCGATTGAACGAATTAAACAAGAGGAAGAGCAAAAAATTATCGATCCAGCATTGAGAAAATACCGACAAGCATTTAAAGAATGTATTCAAGAGCTTAAAGATGTTTTGAAGTCAAGAAAAGAAAAAATAGAACACGTTCAACCTATTGAAATTGAACAACTTGAACTGGTGATGGTTTAAAAAATGGTAAAAGTAAAATTTGACAAGTTCAATAAACATCATCTATGTGAGGAATGCTGTGATAATACTCATTCTGCCTTTGTAGTGAAAGATCAACTACTAGGTGATTTGATTGGTCTCTGTCTTGGGTGTTATCGTTCATGGAAATATGGAGAATTTCCAGTTAAAATCCGAATTGTTCAAACCATAGTGGAGTGAAAATAAAATGGAAGAAAAAATCAACTTAAAGAAAATCAAGCAAATGGTTAAAGAAACAGAAGGGATAACTTCTGTTGATGATTTACTAGCTCTGAGTAAAGCAAATGATCCTTTTTATATTCAGGATAATGCAATTAAAAAAGCTGAATGGTTTGCTGAAGTATGGAAAAAAGAAGGTTGGGATAAGAAATATGAAGAATGGAATAGATTAGGAAAACCTCAAGATGAAAAGTTAAAACAAGAATACCTAATTCATGCAAGAGATTTTCATTATACAATTTTAGGATGTGGATATACTATAACTACTAAAGATGGAATAATTCCTTACGAAAATACTGATAGCTGTTGGAGTTATCTACAAAAAGGATGCAAATATGCAAAATATTTGGATCTTATTCCTTATGATGCAATTCGAGATGAACAAAATCCTGATCCTCAAAATGTTCCTAAATATTGGAGTCATGATCAATTTGAAATAAAAGATGTGACCATTTATGATGATATTGTAGAATTAGAATTACCTAGTCTAAATTTCGATAATGTAGATGAATTTATTGAAGATCGAATTAATAATATAATGGATGATTTATTCAAGTGGGTTGAGTATTATCCTCTTTCTGAACAACCTAATTATCTTGAAATTTGGGCAGAAAAAAAAGGAGTTATCCCGATGGATGTAGCAGAAGAATTTAATACTACTGTAAGACCTGCTGGAAGTGGAGAATTTTCGGTTGATATGTGTTTTCAAGCTGTAATAAAAGCTAAAAAAGAAAATAAAAATCTCCATATTTTTATGTTATCTGATTTTGATCCTAAAGGTCGAGATATGCCCAAGAGTGTAGCTCGAAAAGTAGAATTTGTGGCTAGGAAATTAAGAGTTAATGCTTTTGTTCATTTTGTCGCTTTAACTAAGGAACAATGTATTACATATAGTCTTCCTACAGTACCTGCAAAAATTCCAAAAACTAATAGTTCAGGAGCAAAAGGATATAAAACTCATACTGAAATTTTCAAAAATTATGCAGGTCAAGATCCAACCGAGTTAAATTCATTCAAAAAAAGAGAACCTAATGTATATAGAGATACCATTAGAGAAGCTATTAAACCATATTATGATGAAGAATTGGAATCTAAATTTGATGATGAAATGGATAGGTTAAGAGAAAATATTAGGACTAAATTAGAGGAAGAATTTGAACCAAGAAAAGATGAAATGGAAAAGATTCGAAAAGAACTTAAAGAGAAATATGAAGAGCTTAATTCAGTTTTGAAACTAATAATAGAAAAGAAAGAACAGGAATTTGGTTTAGATGAACTAAAGGAAAGATATGCAGAAATCGTTGATTTTAATGTAGAGAATTTAATAGAAGATGAAGAATTTGAAGTTCCCGAAGCAGAAGTAGAGGATCGAGATGATGCCTTATTAGATACTCGAAGGGATTATTTGGAGCAAATTAAGAAATATAAAGAGTTCGATATAAGAGAAAATGAGGGTAAAAATGATGAATAAATCTGATCACTTTAATAATCAAAATGGAATTGATAAAAAATTGTCAAAACTAAAAGAAAAATGGCTTAAAAAATGGTTTATTGATAAAGAAATTTCAAAAACAGAAATGTATTTCATTAATAAATTAGAAGACCAATTTTCTATTAAATATATTAGAGCAAAGGTAATATTAGAGTATTTAATACATGAAGAAATTAAAGAACTTTATTCTTTTGTAAAAAACAAACAGAGTTATACATTAAGCAAATTGGAAAACAAATTTCTTATTAATACACCTCATATATGGTTTGAAGTAGATTCTAAAGAAGAGATTATATTAAATTTTATGAAACAAGAATTAAAACAAATAAATTAAAAGAGATGATATATAAATGTCAAAAACATTAAAAAATAAAGATATTGTATTATTGAAAATAAAAGAAAACGAACCAATTACAAATACTCAATTAGCTGAAAATTTAAACATGGATCTGGGAAATTTAGGAAGGTATATTAAGACTTTAATTAAAGAGGGTAAAATTAATCAAGAAATTGAGAAAAAAGGAAAGACCAGAGAAAGAGTAAATACTATTAATAATAATGGAAAAAAATTAACTATTATTGAAAAAGTAGATCTTTCTGAGAAATCTATAATTCATGAAAAAAAGAAAGAAAGAAAGAAACTTGAAGTAATACAAAAGCCAAGAGCTATTCCATTAAATCAACTACATCTTCTTACTGAAGAAAATCTAATCATATTTATCAAACAAACAAATAAAACTAAACCCTATGAGCTAAAACATAGATTTTATAACAATTCGGTTTCCGAGATTCATGATTTACTTGATAAATTATTCCAAAAAGGAGTATTGGAAAAAAAAAATAATGGTTGGATATATTTGAAAAATGAGAAATTAAAAGGAAGTGAGCAAAAATGACTAAACAAGATAAAAACCATCATTTTTTACCTGTAGTTCATGTTGTTAATATAAACCAAGCAAAAAATCAAATGGAGATTGCTTTTAATAATAATGCTGATGGTGTATTTCTGATCGGTGGTCTTAGATATCCTGCTTTATTTGGTGTTTATTATCAGCTTCGGAAGATTTATCATGATAAATGGATTGGGATAAACTGCTTAGATTTAAACCCATTAGAAATGTTTATAAGACTTCCAGAAGGAGTAAATGGAGTTTGGACAGATAATGCATATATTGATGAAAGATATGATATTGACGACCAAGAATACCCTAAGCAAGTAAAAGAGTTAATAGATAATTTAAATTGGAATGGTTTATACTTTGGTGGAGTAGCTTTTAAATACCAAAGAAAAGTAGAGGATTATGCTAAAGCTACTAAAATAGCTTGTAAATATATGGATGTGGTCACCACTTCAGGAGCAGGAACAGGACTTTCAGCAAATCCAAGAAAAGTTAAGATAATGGGTACAATAGCTAAGAAATATAATAAAAAGCTTGGATTAGCTTCAGGAGTTTCAATTGAAAATATAAATAAATATAAATTAGTTAATTATTTTTTAGTAAAAACAAGAATATCACAGGATTACATCACATTTAATCCAATATTAGTAAAAAAATTAGCTGATAAAATTCATAAATTAAATTAATTTTTTTTATTATTTTATTTGAAATAGATTGTTTCAAAAACCAATTTTTTAACCCAAATTTTAGATGATTTTTTTTATGTCAATAAAAAATATATATTTTTTCTATACGTAAAAAAATTGAAGAAAAAAAAGAATTTAAAATTTCATTTTTCTATTTTCTGGATTTATATCCATTTCCTATGTTTAAAACGCTTTTTATTTCCATAAATCTTTCGTGCTATTTTATGCCTTCCCCCATCTGGAATACTAAAAGGATATATTACTGCAGAAACTTCATTAAAATGTTTTCCACTCCTTCTAAAGTCAACTTCATCTCCAACTGAAAAACTATTCCATTTATCTACTACATCTTGATGATAATCAAACTTACTTCCTGTGATAGCTACATAATGCAATCTAGGTATTTCTTCTGCCTTTAGATTCATTTTATTAATTGCAAACTTTAATTCATGGAATGCTTTTTCACATTGTTCACCACTCATATAAATATCATCAACGAATACTATATCATTCACATCAGAAATACTATAACCATACGGAAGACTTACAGCTCTCATTGTAGTATCTCCTGAAAATGTTGAATATTTTTCTAAATCGTAAGGAAGGTTCGTTTTACTGAGTCCATTTGTATAAGCAAAATCACTAATTATTTCGAATCCACCTCTAGGACTTGTAACAAAAATAGTTTTTTCTTTAGAATATGGATCTTTTCCATCCTTTTGAGCTATTTTTAGCATACCATATTTTTCAACTACAGTTTTTTCGAATTTTATAAAAGCTTTCTTTGAATAATGTCGTATATCATCCTTATCATAACATTTTATATGTTTGAGATATTCTTTTGTTATTTCTTTATCTTCGTCTGTATTTTTGATGAATTCATCTATTTCATTATCAGTTACTCCGAGAAGATTAGGATATTCGTATGACAAATGTCCCCAATCTTTTTCTGCAATAGCATGTTTTACTATTAAATCTGAGGTAGCAACCTTAATTTTTTGATTTCTTTCATAAGGACTTACATGAACATTTTTTCCTAGTCTAGGATCATATCTCGAAAATCCATTAGGATATCCAACTTTAACTTCTTTTTTTATATATTGATATTTTTTTACCATTTAGTTTATACCTCTTTTTTTGTTAAGAATTTTTTAATTTGGTTATTTGATAAATTATCCATATAATTTTGAATATTTTTATTTCCATTATCTGCTTTTTCACTTAGATTTACTAATCTTTTAAATTCTTTGGTATTTTGAATATTTTTCTTATAAAGGGTATGATTTATATCTGCTATTCGTTTGATCCGTTTAGTTTTTAATTGAACTTCAAAAATTTCTCCTGTTGAATTTTCTTTTAAAATTAAGTGAATTGCTTTATATCCTAGTTTTGGCTTGTTATAATAATCTCTTAGTTCGACAACTTTAAAGTTCTTTTTTAATGAATTTTTAATTTTATTTAAATCATCATAATTTTTGCCTATATACATCATACCTATTTTATCTGTTGTTTTTGGTATTTGAAGGTTTAAGGATTTATGTAAAAGAGATATTGGAGTTTTTGCTCTACTTGGAGTTTTCTTTTCTAATTCCTCACTACTTATTTTTGGATTTGTTTGTTTTATTGACTTTCTAAACTTTTTTAAAATTAATTTTCGATTTTTTTCACTTTCATTATGAATCTTATCAAGAGAAATTAATGCATTGGATAATTGCAATTCTTCTACTGTTTCATTTGATTTTTTAAGAGGTAATTTATCATCAATATTTTTTATTTTATCTTTATCAAAATCTCCTAAAAGAAACTGTCTATTAGTTATTGAACCATCTCTTTTTATGATTGTTGTAGCTTTTTGGTATTTCTTATATCTTTGATTTCGTTCATACGGATCTATATGAATATATTTTCCACTTCTAGGATCATATCGTTCAAATCCATTAGGTTTTCCAACCCATCTTTTTTTCTTATAATATGACATTTTTTAATATGTTTTATCTTTTTGGAATTAATCTATATGGGATAACATTCTTTTAACTTGTTGTTTACCAGTTTTAGGATTTTTTCTTACCCAAACAAATCTATTTTTACCGTTAATCTTTCTTTTACGTCTATCCCATTTTGTAGTTATTTTCTTTCTTTTTTTTTTCCTTTTTGATTTTTCTTTCATGTTCTTTTATCCATTTCTGAACTGTTCCATTATTTGTATAATATGTTCTAAAATGAGGTTTTACTGATATTGTTTTATAATTATATCGTGTCAATTTATAATATCACCTTTAATATTTTCGATGTTCAAATCTTTTTTTATTACTATATAATCTTCGAGCTGTATAATGATGATCATCATCAGGAATCGAAAACGGAAAGACTATAGCAGAAACTTCTTCAAAATGTTTACCTTCTCTTTTAAAATTGAATTCCTCTCCAACTATAAAACTATCCCATCCTTTATATTTGCCCTCAGAAGCATTTTTATTTCCAACCATAGCCATATAATGCAATCGTGGAATTTGATTTTTTGGTAAATCAAAATTACCCAGCTTATTTTTTAATACATTATAACCTCGATCACATTGTTCTCCTGACATATAAATATCATCAATAAAAACAACATCATTCACATCACTAATATTTGTTCCATATGGTAAGCTATCAGCTTTTAATGTTGGATATTCATACCCACTTTTTTCTAAATCATAAGGAAAATTCTTTTTATCTAGTTTATTTGCGTATCCAAAATCACTCAAAACATCAAATCCACCTCTAGGACTTGTAATAAAAATTGTCGTATCAGGATTGTATGGATCTTTTGCATCAGGAAATGGTTCTATATGATAATATTTTTCTTTCATTATATCTCTAAATTTTGCATATGCTGTTTTAGAAACTTCTCGTATATCATCTTTATCATAACATTTTATATGTTTGATATATTCTTTTACTACTTCTTTATCTTCAGTTGTGTTTTTGATAAAATCGTGTATCTCTTTATCTGTTAAGCCAAAAGTATTCGGATATTCCCCAGATTGATGCGACCAATCACTTTCTACCCGTTGATGTTCTAAAATTTTGGTGGAGTATGTATAATCTCTAACCATTTGGGTTCTGGTATGAGGTTTTACATGGATATCTTTTTTTCCTGTTCTAGGATTAACTCGATAAAATCCATTTGGATATCCAACCTTTATTGTAGCTTGTTTTAAACTATATTTTGGTAAATAATTTGACATTTTTTACACCTCTTTTTGATTTTTAATTTGATTTTAATTTTCTATTTGTTCAATAAAATGTTTATCTATTGTAAAATTATAATCTCCTGTGTGAGATTTAACTGTAATAGTTTTTTTATTTACTCTTTCAATATTATACCATTTCCCATATAGTTGAGAATAGACTTTTTTCTTTTGTTCTTTTGCTTTAATTAATTTAGGAGTTATTTTTTCCCTATATTCTTGTCTTTTTTCTTCAGCACTCTTTTTTGGTTGTAAATTAACATATTGAGATGTAATTTTATCTACTGTTTTTTTTGATTTCTCTAACTTTTCAGAAGCTTTTTTTCGAATAGCATCTGCTTTTGGTATTTTATGCATTGGGTATTTAGCAGAACCAACAACACTTACAGGTGGAGCTACTTGTTTTGCTCTATTATATTCTTGGATAAATTGATATACATTTTTACAATAATAATCAAAGGCATTTTGAACATCAGCAGGAGCATCTTCAATTTTACCTAGATTTAATTTCTTTAGAATCTGTCTTTCTTTTATATCAACTGAATTTTTAAATTCTTTATTCCAATCTGTAGGATAATGAGTTAGACTATTCCATGTCCATTCTTGCTCTTTCGTAAAAGGATTGTCTTTTTGCCATATAGAACCTTTTTGCTTTTCATGTTTTAAATATTTTTTAGATTTTGAATGTGCTTTTTCAATATTAGAGAGTTCGATATCTTCTTTTGTAATTTCTTGAATTTTTTTAATTTTTAATCCAGATATTTTTTTTATTTTCTCCAATTGTTCAGGAGATAATTTACCTCGAAACCCTTTTTCATTATAATCAAATTTTACTGATGCAATTTCATGGATTTTCTTTTTATTCAAATAAGTATCTCCTGTGATTAAATAATTTTCTTTTCCTCTATTATATATTTGATCTCTGATATCAGCAATATTATTTCCGGCAAGAATTTCTATTTTTCCTTTTTTATCTGGTCTATATTTCTTTAGAAATATTTCTTGCACTTCAGCATCTTTTATGGCTTTTTCTTTATTAGTTGTATGGGAAACATAATCAGCATAATTACCTTCAACAGAAACAATATAATATTTTTGTTTATTATTTAATTTTGGTAATGTTTGTAGCAAATCCCATCGTTTCTGTAATTTTAACTCATATTCTTTGCTATTAAAAATATTAACTCTTTTCTGTAATTTATTATATTTTTCTACTAACTCTTTTTGTTCTTCTTGAGGATATTTGATAACAATTGCAAAATCAGATTTATCTCGATTACTCTTTCTTTCTATATCCATGATTTTTTCTTTTAAATCTTTCATTTCTTTAAGATGTGGTTCTTTAGCTTTTCTTATGGATTCGTTGAGATATATTACTTTAATATCTTCAGTTTTTTGTATTTCTTTAGATTTCTCAAATTCTTGAATTCTTTTCTTAGTATCAATATCTTTCGTATCGGATTTATTTATATTTTTAGCCCAGTATTCATTGGGTTCATCAAGAACTTTCTTAGACGTTTTGGAAAGATCCATTGTTTTTGCTCTTTCTGATCGTTTGTTAAATAGATTTGATGCTTCTATTTGAGAAATGGTTTCATATTGTCTATATCGTTGATTTCTTGGATATTGACTGACACTTACTCGTTTGTTGATTCTTGGATCATATCGAGTATGACCAGAAACAGTAATTTCTTTACTATAATATTTTGGCATTTAATTTCCCTTTTTATTTTTTATTTTATCTTTTTTTTGATATTTTTTATTATAATGATTATTCCTTTTTTTATGAGGGTTTAAATCTAAATTATGAGCTTCACACCATTGCATTATTTTTTGTTCCTGAGATGTCATTTTTGTAAATTATAATTTTTATTTTTTTAATTTATTAGGAGAAAATTCATAAGAAAATGCTTTTTATGATGTAAAATTTTCTGTATTTAATTGTAATTTATATTCTTCACGATCTTTCTTAATTTTTTTAAAATTTACATAAATTGCTGTGTGAGATTTTCCAAACATATTTTCTAATTTTCTATAAGAAATGTTCTTATTATGCACTTTTTTATATCTCATATTTGTTAGATATGCTTGGATATATACTTCTTCTATTTTTTTAGATCGTATATAATCAAGCTCTTCTGATTCTATTAAATTATAAAGATCATTAATAATATCTTCTGGATCATCTTCATCTTCTTCCTCTATTTCAACTTTTCCTCCTTTTTCCTTAATAAAATCAA
>Ga0315546_1001838_pt1 | contig 12935 bp, 7 predicted proteins | sample SalMarSW160170MG_FD_203833 | JGI IMG/M metagenome (GOLD analysis project Ga0315546, IMG submission 203833) | Salt marsh sediment microbial communities from the Plum Island Ecosystem LTER, Massachusetts, United States - Salt Marsh Sediment SW1601-170 ... | reverse complement strand
TTATCAAATTCATTCTTATACCTTACGGCATGTAATCTGGAGGATGTGACAAGCATGGCTTTTGCCTGTCCGCCGATCTTTTTCGATACAATCTGCCTTAAGTGTTCAACCATTACCTCTGTCTTCTGGCTCAGGTTATGTGGATGAAGGGATACAAACCTTGCGATTGCCCTTTTAGCCTTCTTTTTATCTACCTTGGGATCATCCTCTATGGCCTTTGTCAGCCTGAAAAAGGTCTTGTATGTGGTGTAATTTTTAAGCACATCAAGAATAAAACCTTCCTCAATGGCCTGTCTCATGGAATAGAGATGGAACGGCCTTGGTTTGCCCTCTTCATCCTTTACCCCGAATACTTCAAGTGTCCTTGCTTTTGGTGTGGCTGTAAAACCAAAGAAACTGAGATTCTTATGTTGTCCCCTTAAAAGCATTGATTTGCGAATTTCATCTTCAATATCATCTGCGTCTGGATCTTCCGCTTCCTCCTCCATAGCCTCTTCAAGGTTTTTACCGGCCAGGATCTCTTTCAGCTTCCGTGACGATTCTCCTCCCTGGGATGAATGGGCTTCATCAACAATAACCGCGTAATCTCTTTTGGCCCTTTCTCCCTCCTCCTTTTCCATCTCAGCTATCTTCTCTATGACAAAAGGAAATTTCTGTAATGTCGTAATTACTATATTGGAACCCTTGTAGATTGCCTCGGCCAGTTGAGTTGAGTCTTTATCAATCTTTTTAACCACACCCCTTTTATGTTCGAACTGATAAATGGTATCCTGAAGCTGATTATCCAATACTTTACGGTCAGTAACTACAATTACTGAATCAAAGATGCGCTCATCAAGAGCATTATGTAGGCTGGATAAACGATAGGCAAGCCAGGCAATGCTGTTTGATTTGCCTGATCCCGCCGAATGCTGGACCAGATAGTTGATTCCAGCCCCGTTCTTCTTTGTGTCTGCCGACAATTTACGAACTACATCAAGCTGGTGAAACCGTGGGAAAATCATCTTTTGCTTAATATTCTTTTTACCTTTGACCTCTACTTCCTCTTTTTCGATATGAAGGAAACGTCCTATAATGTCCAGCCAGCTATCTTTAGCCCATACATATTTCCATAAATAATCTGTTCTGTAGCCATCAGGATTAGGAGGGTTGCCCTTGCCGGTGTTGAATCCTAAATTAAAGGGCAGATATGATGTTTTGGAACCGGCCAGCTTTGTGGTCATCCATGCTTCATCCGTATCAACAGTAAAATGAACAAGCGCCCTTTTATTGAACTGAAACAACAATTCTTTCGGATCACGGTCAAACATATACTGCTTTTTAGCATCCACTACGGTCTGACCGGTCATAGGATTTTTAAGCTCTATTGTGGCAACGGGAATGCCGTTTAGTCCAAGAACCATATCAACAGAGTTTTCATTCCTGGTGCTGTATTTTACCTGCCTTGTAACAGTAAGAATGTTGGAATCATATAACCACTGGGTATCAGGATTAAGACCTGTTTCAGGCCTGAAAAACGCCATTTTGAAATTAACGCCGTAATCTGTGAATCCCTTCCTTATCACCTCAAGGCATCCCTGATTATTGATCACTTTGATAATTCTATTTATGACATTTGTCTCAATGCTGGGGCCGTGGATATTTTCCAGCTTCTGCCATTCCTTTGGTTGGGATATCTTAAGAAAGGAGATGAGGGCCTTTTTATCAATGGCAATCTCACGGTCAAAATCTTCAGGAGAGCCTTTGACATAACCGCCATTGATCAACAGTTCCTGTTCAATGGCCTCTTCAAAGGTCTGTTCTGTATGAATGCCGGGCATTATATCTTTTCCTCTCTGACATCAATCTTGCCAGTTACAACTTCACTTATAAGGGCGGTGCGATATTCCTGTAAAAGCTCTATTTCTTTTTCGGTTTCGGATAATATTGAATCAATATGAGCAGTTTCTTTTTCGATATATTTTACAATAGAGTCCTGTTCATTTAATTGTGGATACCAAATAAACAAATTTCCAACATCTGTAGAATTGACGGCCGGATAACTGACTCCTGTTGACAATGAGCATATTGTGTCTATTATTTTTTCGCTTGTCATTAGATATGAAAGGTATTTGGGGTTTAAGTTATTGCCTGGAGTAATTACAGCAAATCCTGTTGAAGCGATGAGATTGTCTTTCTCCATATCTATGTATGTTATTGCTTTCAAATATGTTCTAACCGTCGAGAGGATTGTATCTCCTTTTTTAACCACTCTTCTCGCTCTTGATGGTGCGTTTTCAAAAGTCAATAATTTTGGAGAATCAACTATCTTGCCCAAAGTAACATTTCCAATATCAATATACTCAATTTCATAATCCGGTTTTGTTGTTTCTGGTAAAGTTTCTCGATTGACTTTTGCCTCATATTTTAGCCTTTTCACTTTCCAATGTGACGGTATCTCCCCCAGCCATTCAATCCCTGAATCCTTCATAGGAACATTAGGATTAAGTCCTTTTGTGACGGCCTGATTGATAACGGCAGTGCGTTCTTCTTTGAGAAGTTCAATCAACCTTTTCTTCTTTTCAATAAGGGAATCTATCTGTGCGGTTTTATGGTCAAGGTATTTGGCGATTTGTTTTTGTTCGGGTATAGGAGGAAGCAGAAAAAGACCATTATCTATTGAATACTTTGGAACGCCATAACGAGTGATACCCGTAGCCGATATTTCAAATTGAACTCGAATATCGTCCGACATAAACGAATAAAATAGATACTTACCAGCAATCCTTTCCGTTTCAGGATGAATGTGGGAAAGATGATAACCACAAACCATGTCTTCTGAAGATTCGATAACATAAGCAGGTATAGCGATATCATCCCATGACTCAGAATCTTTAGTGATTAATATATCCCCTTCGTGTAATCTGAACTTTTTCAATTCGTCCTTAGTAGCGGTAGCGTTCATAAATGAAAGCCCTGGATGAATATAATTACTGTAATAGACATCAGTATAATTACATAGTCTAACAGGCAACTCTCCTTCTATTGTCTTTTTGTCTACATTGCTATTATTAACCTTTGCTAAATACTTAAGTTTCTCCGTCTGCCAATGCGAAGGCATCTTTCCAAGCCATTGAATCCCAGAGTCGCTATATTTAGGATATGGCTTCATCCTATCACCTCTGCCAAAAGGCCATCTGTCTTTCTCTCTAATGCCAGTATATCCGCTCTTATATCTGAGAGTGGTCTTAGTGGATTATATTCATAGAAATATTTGGTAAAATTGATTTCATATCCTACCTTTGTTTTCTTATGATCCACCCAGGCATCAGGCACATGGGGAAGGACTTCCTTTTCCATATATTCCTGTATGTCTTCAAGGGATGATTCTATTTTCCCTTTTTTAAGCGGTATATTTTCATAGTCCCTTAAATTACTATCCGGTTTTGGGTTGCCTTTTTTATCTGTCACTACCTCCCCATTTTCAATAAGTGGCCGTTCAACAGTAATACGGCTATATCCAAAGTCAGAGTTATTGAATATTTTACAATATTTCCCTTGTCGAAGACTGCCATATATCCTGGTGATCTCTTCAATGTGCTGATCAGATATTTCGTTTCGTTTATTTCCGAGTGAACGACTCATTTTCTTAAAAAAGCCCACAGCATTAACAAGCTGAACTTTGCCTTTTCGTTTCGGCTCTTTGCGGTTGGTACAAACCCAGAAATATGTCAGTATGCCGGTGTTGTAGAATAGCTGATCGGGCAAAGCGACAACAGCCTCAAGCATATCATTTTCAATAATCCATCTGCGAATCTCACTCTCACCGCTTCCAGCACTTCCAGTAAACAATGGTGATCCGTTAAACACAATGGCAAGGCGAGATCCACCGTCTGTCGGTCTCATTTTTGAGATCATATGCTGAAGGAACAGGAAAGATCCATCTGATATACGAGGAAGGCCAGCGCCAAACCGGCCCCCATAACCTTTTTTTTCATGCTCTGTTTTTACATCCTTCTGAACCTTTTTCCATTCAACACCAAAAGGCGGATTAGCAAGCATGTAGTCAAACTTATCATCAGGGAATCCATCATTGGTAAAGCTATTACCGAACTTGATATTGACGGCCTTCTGCCCCTTTATCATCATATCTGATTTACATATGGCGTATGACTCATCATTGAGCTCCTGGCCGAAAACCTCAAGCCGAGCATCAGGATTAAGCTCATTCAAATATTCCTCTGCTATTGAAAGCATACCCCCGGTCCCACACGCACAATCATAAAGGGTCTTTACAATACCTTTTTTAGAGAGGATGTCCCTGTCATTGATAAAGAGGAGATTAACCATGAGACGGATAACTTCCCTTGGTGTAAAATGCTCTCCTGCTGTCTCATTGGACATTTCAGCAAATTTCCGGATAAGCTCTTCAAATACATACCCCATCTCCATAGAAGAGACACCATTCGGATGAAGGTCTATCCTGGCAAATCTCTCCACAACCAGAAAGAGAAGATCCTGTTGATCAAGGTATGTAATCTGGCCATCAAATTTGAATTTATCTATTATTTCTCTGGCATCCTTTGAGAATCCATTAATATAATTACGGAGATTCATGGTAAGGTTGTTAGGATCGGCAATCAGCTTCTTGAAATCAAACTTGCTCCTGTTGTGGAAATTATATCCCGCCACCTTATTAAGGACGGTCTCCATCGCGTCTTCATTGAGCTTTTTTACTGATTTGTATTTCTCCAGTACCTTGTCCTTTGTTTTCTCCAGTACACAATCCAACCTTCTGAGCATCGTAAAAGGAAGAATTATCTTCCCATATTCAGCCTGTTTGTAGTCGCCCCTAAGCAGGTCAGCAATCGACCATATAAAATTCGCAAGTTCTCTGTTATTCATTTTCGCTCCATATTCTTAACTCACAGCTATATTGATATTGTTCAACGCTAAAATTGAGAATTATTAAGCTGGCCAGTATAGTTTAATCAATGGGATTAAAGCTTTTGTTTCAGGGTCTGCGTTGTCATAGTTTTTTATTAGTAATTCAGCAAGCTCATCAATATCTATTAGGGTTACTGGAATTGTAGATCTCTCCGCCTCATACCTTGCCTCTTTGGTAAAGCCTCCAGTAGAAACATATAATCCTCGGTCATCTTGCCTCAATCCACCAAGAAAGCTTCTTAATTCCGGTGCGCCTATACTTCCTGGTTTATGCTTTACCTCTGCCCTTATTCTTGGTTGTTCTAACCCTAAACCATCTGTGGAAAGGGGGACGTCCTTAAGTTTTTAAATATCTTATTCTATTAACCGGCAATTCCGGTCAGGGTAAAAGCATAAAACCCTGCTCTCAATTTGAGAAACAGGGTTTTATGGTACTTTAGCCCATTTTCACTCCTGATGGTAATTCATATCGAATTAATATGAATTAGAATTTGTTGCTTTGCCTAAGTTTTTATTAATAAACCTGCCCATGAAAGTCAACAATTATCGCTTCTCGCGATTATAGCTCATAGCTGTTAGCTCTTAGGAAAAGGAGTAAAAAGAGTGAAAAATAGAAATCCAAATAATCCTGTAAATCCTGTCTAAAAAAGAGGGTATTTTTTAATTTTATGAAAAATACTTTATCAGAATGCCGGAATATGACAATCAGGAATTTCATTAAAATTAGTAGGGAATTTCCTAGATTATAAATTGTGAAAATCAGATGTGAGGTGTTGTGAATTGAATCCGGGTCGGACCAGACTATCCAATCGTTTTTACAATAGGTTACTACAGCAACGCGTTTGATGCCTTGTATCTTCGGCAAAGTTACCACTTGCATAATGCAGGGATAAAAGTGCCTTATTGTAAATGAACTCCCTAGACTTTAAATGCCTATATTAAAAACCATGGCACAGCATGAATATTTTCTCCCAGGGTCACCACTTCCTTCCCATTATAGATGATGAGCCCCGCGCTTAGACCGGGCAAAATATCCTTCAAAAAAAAGATATTCTCCGCGTCTCTGAAACTTACACTTGTGGAAGACTTGGCCTCTATGGCAATGACCTTGCCGTCTGTTTCCAGGATAAAATCCACTTCCCTTTCTTTGCCCCCCTGGGTGCGGAAATAGAAAAGCTCACCGCCGGAGACTGAAGAGACAGCAAGCAGATTGAGGAATATATAACTCTCAAAAAGGGCTCCTTTCAGAGATTCCGTAATCTGATCCGGATGTTTTATCCCTGCGAGTGCGCAGGCAAGCCCTGTGTCCACGAAATATATCTTAGGGGATTTTACGAGCCTTTTAGAGATATTCCGGCTGTAGGGTCTGATTTTTACTACGAGCCCGCTGACTTCCATGAGGTTAATGTATCTGCCGACAGTTGCCTGAGACATTCCACCGGCCCTGGCAAGCTCGCTCTGCCTTAAGATCCGGCTGTTACGCGCGGCAAGGAGTCCCATTATCTTTCGAAAATCCGGCAGATTGCTTATCTGGGAAAGGTCCCTCAGGTCCCTTTCCAGGTATGTATGGATATAACCCTGCCACCAGTCATGGATGTCCGCGTTATTTGTCAGGAATGTCAAGGGCGGGAGAGAACCTTTAAAAAATTTAGCACCTGTCAGTGAATCAGAAAATGAATCGGCTGAAGAAGGTCCGTTTTGAGGCGATGTGGTAATCCATTGAGGAAAATCCCTTTCATTTTCTTCCCCATATGAAAAGGGAAAAAGCTCAAAGTACAGGGCGCGTCCCGCAAGACTCTCGGCGACCGAACTCATTAGGATAAGATTGGCGGATCCGGACAGAATAAAACGCCTTTCCCGGTTTTTATCAACAGCTCTTTTAATGCTTAACAAAAGATCGGGGCACCTTTGAACCTCGTCTATGATAATTTTATCGGAAATGGCAAGCAACTCTTCCGGCCTTTCTTTGGCCATGGACAGGCTGTCAATGTCATCCAGGTTGATCAGGCGCCATTTGTCAAAAGGGGCTTCATGCTGTAAAAGGGTACTTTTTCCTGTTTGTCTGGCGCCGGTAAGTACTATAACGGGAGAGAAAGAGACGGCCTGGCGAATCCGTTCTGCAACCCAGCGTGGTCTATATTGCCAGTTCATAATCCATCCTTTGATTAAAAATATATCAGATTATGATATAAAATATATCATAACATTATTTTTGTCAAGTTAAATTTAGTTTAATTGTATTTTAATTCGCAAATACTGAATCGAATTCGGGATGTACCAGACTATGAAGGTGGTCAAGTCTGCTCTTGACTAATGTGTATTGCTATTTCTATTTCCTCGCCCCTTTTTCTCATTGTTAGAAAATTAATTAACAATGAGCAATGAATAATGAGCAACTATCAATGATCATTTTTTCTTTTTCCCATACTTCGCCCTCGATTCCCTGACTTCAAAACCGATTCTTCTTTTCGGTCTTTTCTCTTCACTCTGTTGACCCCGCTTTAAGGTCACATTTTGTGACCTTAGAGACTGATTTTCTTGTTTTGTCCGTGGATCAGAAAGCATAAAACCCCGCTCTCGATCGCGTGGCGCAGAGCGCAGAGCGCATGGAGCAAAGCGCAGAGCATCCCCTTAAATATACTCAAAGCTTAATATATATTATACCACCTCCACTAAAAGTGGATTAACCTTTCACTCTTTCTTCCGCCCTTCGGCAGTGAGCGACTCGACATGAGTCCTTCGACAGTGCTCAGGACCATGAGCTTGCCGAATGGCTCGTCGACATGTCTCAGGGTCGAACTGGAAAGAGTGAAAAATAGAAATCCGAATAATCCTGTAAATCCTGTCTAAAAAAGAGGGTATTTGTTAATTTTATGAAAAATATTTAATCAAAATGCTGGAATAAAAACAATCAGGAATTTCATGAAAATATGGGAAACACGGGGACGCCCTTGACAATTTGGACTAACTTTGCCTGGTATTTCTTATAAAGGGGATCAAATTTCCTGTTAGATCTTGTGTTTTGAAACAAGAATTCATATCTGTACCCGAGAGGCAATCCAACAGGAAGTATAGTGGACAGGATTAAAAGGCAGATAATATGTAAAATTCAGTATTTGATCCTACAAATTCTAAAAAGACGTTTAGATTTTCCAAGACACTTATGATATATTTGGGGTAGTCTATAATTCAGAGAAACTTAGGATTATGGCCAGTATGCTTAACTCTAAAGCCATTTCTTCCCGCCACAACATTACGAGTCTGAAGTTAGCTTGACATACAAAGGCACATTTTCTATACTCCGCCCATCAAAAAGCGATTTTTACCACCTTTTAACATACGATTCCCTTTTTTACCAATTTAGGCACAGGGACAGCCTGGAAAGTGTATTGTCTGAGTCGTCAGTGGAATCAAAACATTTTGGTTTTCAAACGAAGAAACACCTATAGCCGTTTTTCAGGTCCGGATTGGATTCCTTGTTTCGGTACAAGCATTTTCTCCCCTAACCGTAGATTGAACACAAATCGGCAAATACGGAAAAATATGCATTATTCCGATTTCCATGGTTCGACCTTGGGGTAGAATCGGTGAGGTTGATCTATGAAAAAACGGACATATCAGAATGTCATTGCAGTCCTGTTCGCTTTAACCTGGGGGTTTGTGATTCTGGACAGGAATGCAATTGCGTTTTTGTTTCCTATATTAATGGAGACTTTCGACCTGAACAATGCTCAAACCGGCCAGATCGTTTTGGTCACCGGATTAGGCTTCGTAATATCCTCCCTCTTTCTTACTCCTCTGGCAGACAGATCAGGTTTGAAAAAACTGTGGCTGGTGCCTGTTATCATCTGTGCGGGAGTATTTTCGGGAGGCACCGCGTTTGCAGGTTCCTTAACGGCAATGTTGATTGTCCGCTTCCTGACGGGCTTTGCCGACGGCCCCGTGTATCCTTTAATGACCTCGATTCTTACTATCCAGGGCGACCCGAAAAGATTCGCCTCCTATATCGGGCTCATGCAGTTTTCCATAGGACTGATAGCGATGGTCCTGGGCCCGGCATTAACCATACGGTTGGCGATTCATCTGAATTGGCGTTACGCGTTTATATTTACCAGCCTGCCGACTGTAATAATCGGGATCATTATCTGGTTTGTCCTTAAGGAGGTAAAGCCGGGCGAAGCGACGGCAGGAGACAGCAAGGCCTCGGAAGCGCCGGCAGTCAACAACACCATGAAATGGAAAGACGTGCCGAGGATATTCACCTATCGAAACTGCGTGCTGTCCTATATCGCGAATGTCCTGGTCATGGTTGGTTTCTGGGGTGTGGTCAGTTTCGGGACAACCTACTGGGTAAACGAGGGAGGGCTTACGCTGAAACAGGCCGGGGACATGACTTCGATCTCCGGAGTTGTCGGTCTGGGATGGGCGTTTGTAATTCCGATCATACTGGATCGCCTCGGCAGAAAACCCTCGGCTTCCATATTAACGATCTATGTTGCCGTATCCATGTTCATCATATATGTCGGCCAGGGATTGCTCGCACAAACCGCTTTTGTCCTGGTAATCGGGTGCTGTGGATTCCTATCGGTTCTTTTTGTGGCCATTATCTGCCAGGAATCGGTACCACCCGCAATCGCGGCAACCACCACCGCAATCGGCATGGCTATCGGAGAGCTTTTCGGCACGACGATAGCTCCCCGTGTTCTCGGATCGCTAGGTGACATGTATGGACTGAGAACAATCTTCCTGGTAGGCGGTATCAGTACATTAATAGCATTCTTTATAACATTTGGCTTAACTGAAACCAGAAAAGTAGAACTCAAACAAGATTGAGACGAATCATAGATTTCCGAACGCTAATATGCCTGATCCGCATTTCTCATGGAATTTCGTAAACCATCATCACGTGAGGTCACGGGTGTTCTTTTCAAGATGACATCTCCAAAAGGAGCCCACTCAAGGTATGCAGTGGGCTTGTTCTCAAGGGTTTGCTCCACCAGAACACCCATTAGCCATTAGCGATTAGCTTTCAGCTATTCTCTCTTGATTTCCTATCGCACCCCCTAAAGAGGGGAAGGAAATTAGATTTATGCCCTGCACCCTGTGCCTTGCGCCTTACGCCTTGCGCCCTGCGCTATGTGCTTGTCGTCTTGAAAAGGACCAGATGTGAACGGATGTTAGCGATTTAGGGGGCTGTCGATGGTGGCAATATATGCATATCAACCCGGTGTTCTGGCAGTGAGAGTCATAAGGATTTTTGTTTTATGCTGTAGGTTCTCGCTGGATCGACCTAATTAATCACGGTGGCGTGACGGGCATACCGCTGAATAGCTGGAAGTACTGTAGGATGTGGTCACGCCACTTGGCGGAGTCGGCCGCCTGAATGGCCAGCCTGTCAGCAACCTCCTTATGGCGTCGTGAGTCGATCCTGCCGGCCAGTGACTGCCATGTGCCTTGCATCGCAGACGCCTGCTCCGCGCCCGAATAATACTTGTCACACAGCTCCTGCCAGAGCATTTTGCCGGACTTCATCCGGTAATCCCAAGAGCAACGGTGGAACCAGAGGAGGAATTTCTCCGGGCAGGACGCAAGGTTGTCGAACAGATCGCAGACGGGCGGGAAATACTGTTCAACGGCTTTGTTACCCCGCTTTGTCCGGTCGAATCCGATGCCGTCGGCATCGGCCCGGTGGTAAAAAACAGCAGTCCAGTCTTCACGCGGGGCGGTGTCGTTCTCGGGCATGGGCGCGTAGTGATCGAAACCAATCAAATGGTGTAGCCCGAGCGGCATGGTGTAGCTGACATACGTCTCCCATGACGACATCATCATGTCACGGATGGTATCCACGGTCGGGTCGTCATTCGTGAACGTCATGCGTGTCCATTCCTCGGCTATTTGTTCGGCGGAGAGTCGATGATTCCACGCCAGCCGCCCAAAGGCGTACCAGTTAGCCTGCGAAAAGTGATGACCGCACCAGTTCGTGTCAAGTCCGGGATTGACCACCGAAACCATGCCAGTGATACGGTAGGGATGAACCGCGCCTTCGAGAACCTTGCCAACGGTTGAACCGGAGCCCCTGGCGAATGTGTCAGAGTCGAGGAATTCCTTCCACATCGTGCCATGATAGACGAGGTGCTTGGCCTGGCCGAGGTATTCCTGTGTTGCCTGAAGCTCCGCTAACACCGGGGTCTGTTTCATGCCTCCAAAAAGGGAATGAAACGGTTCGCGTGGCTGAAAATCAATCGGACCGTTCTTCACTTGCACTACGGCGTTGGGACGGAACTGACCGTCAAGTCTTGTAAACTCTATGTAAGCGCGCTTGACGCGATCCGGGTCCACGTCCTCGTCATAGACAAAGGCGCGCCAGATCACGATGCCGCCGTGCGGCGCGAGGGCATCGGCGAGCATGTTGGCGCCTTCAGCGTGGGTGCGGCCGTAATCCTTGGGGCCGGGTTGCCCTTCTGAATTGGCTTTCACCAGGAAACCACCGAAGTCAGGAATGAGCCGGTAGATTTCTTCCGCCTTGGCCTTCCACCAATCCACCACGGCCGGGTCAAGCGGATCTGCGTTCGGCAGTCCGCCAAGCCGAACCGGCGCGGCAAAGTTGGCCGACAGGTAGACGCGGATGCCATAGGGCCGCCATAGGTTCGCCAGGGCCGCGACCTTCTCCAGATACTCCCCGGTGAGGATGCGAACATCCGCATTAACATTGTTGATCACCGCCCCGTTGATCCCCACTGAGGCATTGACGCGCGCGTAGTCGGTATAGCGCGGGTCAAGCTTGCCGGGCAGTTCATTCCACTGCCAGAGGGAACGACCGGCGTAACCGCGCTCAATTGAGCCATCGAGATTGTCCCAATGATTGAGTAGCCGAAGTTGTACCTTGGGGCGCTCGACGATGGAGAGTTCCTGAATCGACTGACCGGTTTGAAGCAATCGAAGGAAGTGGAATGTACCGTAAAGCGCGCCGATTTCGCCTGCGGACGCAATGACGATCACCGACTGACCTTCCATTCTGGTTGAGCGGATGATAAACCCGTCCAGCCCGGTTGCGATAAGATCATTCTCCCACTTCAGTCCACGTATCACCTTCGATGTCGCTGGAGTTCCGATAATCACTGCGGGCTTTGGTTTCCATGTTCTGGATACCGGCACGGGAGAGCCGAACATCATATTCAGTGCTGAGCTCAGTTCCTTCCCAATGATTCGGGATGTTGCCGAATCACCCTGCACTATAACCAGACGGATCAGACGGAGGTATTGATCAACAGACTTGCCGGGGGGCGCATAGCGCAACCAGAGCTTATAACCGTTCTCATCGGGCACACGGGCATCGGCTCCCGGCGTGGGCGTGTCAACCACATGGCAGCCAATAGATAAAACCGCTAAACCCACAAAGCTGGCGGCCAGGAAATTGCGTCGTCTCAGTTGCATGGTTTCTTCACAGCCTCGTTATCCGCCTTCGCAGAATACCACGGGCATGCCCGTGGATGAATGCGTGATATGCTTCGGCGCGATGTTCGCCCCAAAACGAAGGCGGATAACCGCGGCGTAGCCGCAGGCGAAGACGGGTATTATTATGGGACCACGGGTTCACCCGTGGGGCTCCATAAGAGGTCCACTCGACCTTTTGGATTTTACTGCAGATCGGGGCAAAAACTCTGGAAATCGTAGATAGGGGACAGACCAGAAAAAACATGTTTCATCCGGTTGATGAGTACGTAAAGAACCAAAAGATTAAACCTTATTATAAGTCTTAATGGCCCATGGGGCTCTCTTTTACGCGGCGAAAATATTAACAGCATGCTAATTACGTAAGGTGCCACCCAGGCGGGCGGAATACCTATGAGATGATAGAAGATTTTGGAGTCCGGCCTAGTCCGGAAAAGGCACCCGCCCGCCTCGTCTTGTTTTGTGCGGGGTCATTGCACATAAACGAGTTCGCCGCTTAAAAGAGAACCCCATGGCCCATATGACACAAAATATTCAGATATAATTAAGTGGCGTAC
>Ga0315546_1001837_pt1 | contig 12942 bp, 8 predicted proteins | sample SalMarSW160170MG_FD_203833 | JGI IMG/M metagenome (GOLD analysis project Ga0315546, IMG submission 203833) | Salt marsh sediment microbial communities from the Plum Island Ecosystem LTER, Massachusetts, United States - Salt Marsh Sediment SW1601-170 ... | reverse complement strand
GAGGGTCTCGTTGGAATACCGTTAATAAGACCTGAGCATCATCACAGCATAGCTGCAATTGGTGCCGCCCTTAAGGGGATGGAAGAAGGCTCTACGTTCATTCTTGCTCCAGGCAGGCTTGAGGAGGTCACAGAGTATGGCCGGGAGAAAAGGCAGTTTGCGCCTGCCCTTTATAAATATCTTGATAAGGTTCATCAAAAAAGCGTCAGCCTAAATGAATCAATAGAGAATTGCACAGAGGTAGTATTGGGAATAGACGGAGGCAGCACTACAACAAAGGGCGCCCTTGTTGAATTAAAGACGGGCAGACTGTTAGATAAACTTTATATCAAGACCCATGGGGATCCAGAGCAATCTTTGAGGCACGTTATAAAATACCTGAGCAGGCACAAGGACAGGGTCATTGTCAGAGGGGTTGGTGCCACCGGTTCTGCCAGAAAGTTATATGAGAAGATATTAGTTAGTAAAAAGAAGTTAAAAGAGCTGGTAGATAAGGGTGTGGAAGTAACAGACAGAATCACAGATGAAATCACATGTCATGCTCTTGGCGTAAAACATTACGATCCCGGTATAGATACGATTTTCGAGGTTGGCGGACAGGATATGAAGTTCACCACTTTTGCTAAAGACGAAACGGTCAAGCAGGCAAAAATGAACTATAGCTGCCAGGCAGGCTCAGGCCAAACCCTTGATAATATGGCGGACATTATAAATCTAAATGTTGAGAATTCCCTGCAGCAAGCAGCTCTTAAGGCTGAGAGGGTCCCCATCATCGACTCTACCTGCGGCGTATTTATGGAGATGGATGAGAACAGGCTCATCGCCGAGGGTTTCAGCAGGGAGGAAATAGCCGCCGCTATAGTGCGGGGGACAGCCGCAAGCTATTTTTATAAGTTCGTAGGAGGCTCTCAGCACGTTGGACTGAAATGTTCTGCTCAAGGCGGCCCTCCATTAGGCACAGCCTTTCTTGCAGCCCTTGCCCAGGTGACAGATAAGGAAATCGAAGCCTATCCGCACCGGGAGATGTTTGGTGCCTGGGGACAGGCGCTCGACATCATTGAGAATATAAAGCGGCTGGAGCAGCAGGGGAAAAAATGTGAGACCGCATTCAGAGGGTGGTCCTTGGTTGATATGTCTTTTGATAAGAAAAAGATCTCATGTAGAGAGTTATTCAAAGAAAAGTCCTGCGGCATGAGAGATTGTCAGCTTGAAGTTTTCTCTATCGAGGATGACAAAATTTTTACAGGTGGTTTCTGTCCGAGGGGCAACTCGGAATCTGCCGGCAAGCCTAAAACTGATTACGTTGAAAAATATCACAAGATATATGAAAAACACTTCAAGAAGTACGGCAGTCTGCTGGAGGAGATTTCTTCTCTAAGTGATAAAGCCGTTAGGACGGTAGGAATCAAAAGAAGCACTGCGACGCTCAGCGAAAAGGGAATCTGGAGCGCAGCGTTATTCAAAAAGCTCGGTTTTCATCCGGTTGTATCGCCAAGAAGCGATAAAGACATAGCCAAGATAGGAGTTGATAACTCAAGGACCGAGTTCTGCATAGCCAGAAAGCTGGTAACGGGCCACGCATCTATTTTAAATGCCTGCGCGGATGTGGAGTTTTTATTTAATCCGAGCTTCATTGAGCACAGAAGACAAGCTCCCCCGGACCTTAAATACTGTATCTATACGGAATCCGAAGGTTATGTTTTAAACGACGTCCTTTCCCTCGATAAAAGCAAACAGATAAATCCAATTTTGCATTTCGGAGATTTAATGCTGCTTGTTGGAGAAATAAAAAAAGAGTTCGAAAGATTAGGTTTTAGATTTACGGATAAACATATAAGGCAGGTAATCAGGTATGCAGATGAGGCGGAGGACGGTTTCAAGGACGAGCTTTACAAAGAGGGTGACAAGTTTTTGCAGAGAATTGAGCAGGCCGACCAAAAGGCGTATGTCGGAATTGGAAGAGACTATGTCCTGCTTGATCCGGAGGCAAGCTCCAATTCAGGAGCAATGTTTTCCCAGGTGCGCGGACTGAACTATATACCACAGATCTTCTTAGAGCATAAATTCGAGAATGTCTCGCTTGATGGCTTCGTGGAGAACGAGTTCTGGGTCGAGAGTGTCAAAATACTCAAGGCGCATTTATTTGTGGCTAATCATCCTAATTTGTTCGCTGTAAGGATGATGAATTTCGCCTGTGGGCCGGACAGCTTAAAAATCTACCAGGAGGAAAAGATACAGCAGTCGGCTAATAAGCCTTTGCTTACTTTGTTGACGGATGCCCAGACGAACAACGCGCCCTTTGTCACGAGAACGGAAGCCCATGAAAGGGTCGTGAATCAGAGCAGGCCGAAACCACTGAGGATTGAAGATCTGAAGATGACTTCGAATAACGGCAGTGCCAACCGGACCTGGTTGATACCTTATATGGGAGATGCCAGCTACCTTGCGGTGTCGGGGCTTAAGCATTTTGGAATCGATGCTAAGGTGCTGCCTACTAATACGCAGAGAGGCAATGAAATAGCCAGGCAGCATATTTACACGGAAGTTTGCCATCCCCTAAAGGGCGTTGTTGGTGATGCGCTCGGATTTCTTAATGAGGAGATTGAAAAAAGGTCCAAGACATACGTAGAAGATAAATATCTTGTTTTGCTGCCGACGACCAGCGGCCCGTGCAGATTTGGAAAGTACTCGGAAATTCTAAGAGAATTTATAAGCCAGCGGGGCTTATCAAAGATCCCGGTGTTAGGCCCGTCTTCAGAAACAGATTACATTGATGTTCCGCTACCGAGCGGCTGTAGCTCGGCAGACAAAATTAAATTGCAGAAAATCTTGTTTAAGGCAATAAAGGCCTCCGACCTGCTGGAAGATACCTTTTTGAGATTTTACCCTTACGCGCAAGATAAAAAACAAGTAGAGAAGCTCAAAAAAGATCGACTCGGTGAGCTGGAAAGGGTAGTGGAAAAAGGCGCCGTGACGGCGGATCTCCTGCGGTGGGGCGAGGAAACGGTATCTTTGTTCAAAGCAATTAATATGCGAAACGGCGAGAGGTTTCCTCTTGTTCTTTATATAGGTGAAATCTACATGAGGCAGCATGACCCATATACAAACTATGTAATTAGGCAATTAGGGGATTCCGGCCTGGAGGCAATAAGGGACCCTATTACCGATTGGCTGGATTACGTAAACCGGATGAACCAGAGAAATGCAAAGCGGGATATTAAATTGGGGATTAAAGGGCTTAATCCGGCCAGGACACTCAAGCAATCAGCTAAGTTTGCCAGGTCTTTTATTAAGGGCAGATATATGTCTTACGTCGAGCAAAAGATAGCTGAGCCGTTTCATGAGGTGCTTGATGGCAGGCATGTTCTTCCAAAGCCGATGGAAATCATTGAGACTTTGGAGGCTGAGCATGAATTTCATGGAAATATCGAAGGCGAATCCCCGTTGAGCACCGGGATTGCGTATTATTTTATGAATGAGCTGATCAGGCCTAAGGCTGATGCGTATATTTCAGGCATCTTCCATGTGGGACCTTTTACCTGTATGCAGGAAGGAGTTGCAACGGCGAAGATCGAGGGGATGGCAAAAGAATTAAGGAAAAGAAAACCAGATTTGGTTTTTCCAATAATCCATGCCTTCTTTGGCGATTCAGCAAGCGCAAATCTTGATTCGGAGATTGCGGTTTTCACTGAGCAGTGTTATCAAAAGAGAGAAATGCTCAGGGAAAAGTATGGGCGGCAATAGCTTAGCTCACAAGGCCTGCCGCAGAAGTCTTGATTCTGGTCCAAAGGATGAGGGTGCATATCATCTTTGTAGGCAAAAAGTGCTTGTTTTGGAAAAACCATCCCCAATCTTGATAAATCGTGATTGGGGCTGCCACCCAAATAAGAAATGAGGGACGAGGAATTATAGATAATAAATGGCGTGTGGCAGCCTCAAGCGCAGCTTGGGGATGGATAACTGCTGCACTCTATTTCTCTTGCAGCGTTTTTGGTTTACCTGTACACTAAATAAAATTTATCAGGCTGGTTTCCGCATGTTTTTGGGTCGGTGCCCGAGTGGCTAAAGGGGACGGGCTGTAAACCCGTTGGCGTGAGCCTACGGTGGTTCGAATCCACCCCGGCCCATTTTCATTCCGCCATGTCTCGGCGAAGTCTGACATATCCGCCGTGGGAGAGGCGTTATACCAATTGTATAAATTACTGCGCTTCGTGCGTTTAGAACATACCGGTGGCAGCCTCAAGCGAAGCTTGGGGATGGCTTTCTGGTCGTTTATGCAAAGCGCAACATTTAATTACAATTGGTATTATATCTTTTTTGAGAATTCTTCAAGCAGGTGGGCAATACCCAAAAGAATTTCCCTTTTAGGTATCGGTACTTTTAGATGACGCTGGCCGGTGGCTTCATCTGCTTCAATCTTTAATCCAGAAAATAATTCCGCAGCAGGCTGCTGTAATTTGCCTCCTTCATCACCGAGCATTTGGCCAAGCTTATTGAGGAATGATAAACCTGCCGAAACAAGATCGCCCCGTGCTTGCTGCTGAAGAGTATATGACGCATCTTTTGTATCCGCTTCAACCGAAACCTCTTGTTCTAAGCCATTACCGTCTCCGCCGGCCTTGGCTTGCTGGGGCATTTGCTCAGGAATGGCGCTTGTGGCCTTGTCCACCGAGTCCATAAATCGTTTTAGTCTTGTCCCGCCAAGAAAAACCTCGTCCATACCATTGTCGAGAACGCCTGAAAAAAGGGATTGCTTGAATGACAATATCGAAAGCATACCGTGCTCGATTGTTCCCTGGGCTATAAAGTTTACCACCCGTACAGGCCTATGCTGGCCAAGGCGATGGATTCGTCCGATACGCTGTTCAAGGACCGCCGGATTCCAGGGCAAATCCATATTAACTACTGCTGAAGCGTTTTGCAAATTCAGTCCCACACCACCTGCATCTGTTGAGAGAAATAAGCGGCAGTCAGGATCATTCTTGAATCGTTTTATTAGCTCCTTTCTTTTCTGGCTCGATATTCTGCCGTGAAACAGCACATGATTGTGTTTAAATGATTTAAGACGATCCTGAATTATTTTATGCGTTCCCAACCACTGGCTAAAGACCACTACCTTTGCATCTCCTTCTCTGCCGGACTCGAATATCTCCTCAAGCGTTGAAAGCAGCTCATCAGCCTTAACACCATAATCGGTTTTTTTGTCAAGCAGATAAGTGCTGTTGCAACTCATACGCATATTCTGAAGAGCAATCATAAGTATTCTCTGATCTGTCTCAGATAAAAAGCCGAGACGTCGCCATTTGGCTACTATACGTGCAACAGTTTCTCGATTTTCTTCATGATATTTCATCTGTTCACCAGTCATTGGAACAAAATAATTCTTTTCCAAGCGTTCCGGCAGCTCTTTCAAGACCTCATTTTTAGTGCGACGAACAAGGATTAGCTCTAATGACTTGGCAATCTTGGAAAGGTTATGATACCCTATCACTCTGCCGTCTTCATCTACATGCTGATGCTCGGCAAGGAAACGGAACATAGGCCCCAAGCGGAAGTGGTCGACAAATTCAACGATGGAATGTAGCTCTTCCAGTCGATTCTCCAAAGGCGTTCCGGTAAGAACAAGAGCATACTTGGAATCAAGTTTTTTTACGCTTTGTGCTCTTCTGGTTTTCCAGTTTTTGATCCGTTGTGCTTCATCAAGGATAATCATTTCAGGTGCCCAGTTGCCAATAAACTCACGGTCGCGGTGGATAACATCATAATTGGTAATCTTATAAAATGAATCAGATGCGTAAAGACCAGCTCGTTTTGTGATTGATCCTTCCACAACTTCGGCTGAGCGGCCACAGAACTTTTCGATTTCCTGTTTCCATTGATGCTTCAGCGAGGTGGGAGATACAATCAAAACGCGCTCAAGGCCGACTGTGCGGGCCAATATTTCTACTGCTGCAATTGCCTGAATGGTTTTACCAAGGCCCATATCATCAGCGATGAGGCTTCTTCCTGCTTTTGCCGCAAATAAAGCTCCCTGGCGTTGATAATAATATAGCTCAACCTTTAACAGCTTCCTAAAAGCAGTACTGTCAGCGCCATTTGGGAAAGCTTTCTCAATGTGTTTCTTTAGTTGGTCCTGATCTCTAACCTGGGCAATAAACTTTATTGTATCCTCATAACAACGCAAATCATGCTTGATTGTCGCAGCTTTTCTCATGAACCTATCGAATAGTGAGTAACCCTGTGGCTTTAGAATTCCATCTTTATTGAAGTAATCTGAGGCAAGCTCTAATAGAGGTCTTGGACAATCAGTACCGGGACTAAAAATTACTTCCCGCTTGGCACCGTAACGCAGATAGACTTCTGAGTAGGTGGGCTTAAAGCCCTCGGCAAAGGCTTTTTTGCCTCTGCGTGTTTGCTGAATCTTGTCAAGTGTAAACTCGATATGTTTACAGGTTCCGAGGGTGTTAACTGCAAAATCCGAACATGAGCAGTAATTATCGCCGATTCTTTGTCCGCGAATTGCAACGCGATATTCGCCACCGGTCTCTGGATTTGTAACAATAAATTCAGAGAAAATTGGCTCATTGCCAATGTTCTTAAGAAGAAAATTCTGTTTCTGTGCAAATTGCTTGCGTAAAACAATCTGCCATTGCTCCAAAGGCATATCTACCGGCTTTCGCAGGCGTGAAATCTTTTTGATTTTGTGGCTCTCAGATGATTTTCTTCTGGTTTTGAGTTTTACCATGTGTTAAATTCTCATTATAAAACCTATCATGTACTAAGAACCTATCCAAATAACCCGCTCTATTGCGGCCGGCTGCAAAGCCCGATGCCTGCGTTGTCGGTCAAAAACGTTCTCAGCGTGGAGTAAACCACGCCTCCGAGCCTTTTTGGCCTGCCGCCTTGGCCTTGAACTTTTCGCTCGGCCTCATAACGACCCGGTTATTCGGATAGGCTCTAACATCATTTTGAAAGAATTATGTCATGAACACATATTATATAGGACCACGTGTGCATTGCAATAAAACAGAATTGGCTGTCAAAAACAAAAGCAAAATTATACAAAGATTTTCTGCGCCAAAAATTTTACAAACCATCCCCGAATTTCCTGAATCTCTGCCAGGGAAATGACAAGATTGTTGAACTTGACCATTCACTTTGGCTTGCCCCTAAGAGGATTTTCCTGTAGCATGTATATGTGGAAAAGTCAGAAATAAACAAAGGATTTCATTAATAAAATTTAGAGCGTACGGAGCTTTGTACTGTGAGAGTAAATATAGGAAATAGTGTTTTAGAGCTTCTCGAAGGTGATATTACGGAGATGCAAACCGAGGCTATTGTTAATGCTGCTAACGCCCAATTAATCCTTGGCGGCGGTGTAGCGGGGGCAATCAGCAGATATGGCGGCCCCCGGATACAACAGGAATGCAACAGGATTGGAGGAACTTATGTAGGCGGGGCCGTGATTACCACCGGCGGCAACCTGAAGGCAAAGTACGTGATTCATGCGGTCGGGCCACGAATGGGTGAAGGTGACGAAGACAGCAAATTGAAAAATGCCACGCTCAATTCACTGAAGTTAGCGGATGAAAATAACCTAAAGAGCATTACCTTCCCGGCTATAAGCACAGGCATTTTTGGCTATCCTGTCCGAAGATGCGCCGATATAATGCTGAAGGTCACTATCGATTATCTTAAAGGTCAAACCAGACTGGAAAAAGTCGTTTTTTGTCTATTCAGCCGGGATAGTTACAGAGTGTTCGAGGATCGATTAAAACAGGAAACAACAAAATAGGCCTGTCTTGAGGGTAGTTAATAGGCTTAGCTTCAAAAACTTATTTGTCAGTTTATTTTCAGTGATAGATAGATATCTTTGTAAAGGGATAGGCGTGAGCCTCCGTGCTCCTTGCCGTCCCATTAATAAGTACCATCTCGCATGAAAAATGTTTCTTGTGGAAACTACGTATTTTTATTACTTTACAGGAGCTTTGCTGAATAGCATAAACAACGTAAATAAATAGTTCGATAAAATCATCTATGATAATATTGATAAAATCTATACAATATTTTGACCGTTCCCTGTTACAAAAAGGGATTTTATTTTACCTTGAGAGATTTGCTTTAGTTAGTCGATAGCACCTTAAAAGTGCTTTTAGCAACAGTGCAAATCAGCGTAGCACCAACAACGAACGGAACTTTTTATGAGCAGACGAAAAGGAAAATCATCGCGTGAGCTTGGCTTGGAATTAGCCGCGATTTGTGGCAAACATTTTTTCAAGCTTGAAAACCTGCATTACGGCTATTGGACTCTTGACTTGAGTATAGACTTAGCCAATTTGCATAAGGCTCAGGAGCAATATACGGATTTTCTGATATCTCACATTCCGCACGAGGTAAAAACGATACTGGATGTCGGATGCGGCACAGGACATATCGCCAAAAGACTGATGGATGCAGGCTATAACGTGGATTGTGTCAGCCCGAGTCCTTTTCTTAGTGAGCAGGTCCATGCGCTTTTAGGAGATAGAGCACATTTATTTGAGTGTATGTTTGAACAGTTAAAAACTGACCATAGATATGACCTCATTTTGTTCAGTGAGAGTTTCCAGTATGTCGGCATGGGCAAAGCACTGGAAAACATTACAGATTTGCTCAATGCCGGAGGTTGCTTGCTAATATGTGATGTCTTCAAGGTTGTCCCGAGCGCGGTCGAGGGAATTGATAACGGCAGAAATGGTGTTATGGGCGGCGGACACAAACTACAAAAATTACATGACCTGATAGCACATCATCCTTTTGAGCTTGTTAAAGACATTGATATTACACCTCAAACGGCCCCAAATCTTGACCTGTTCGATACTGCAATGAAGAATGTGGCTGCCCCTGCATTGGAAGCGAGCCTGGACTTTTTAAACGGCAGATATAAACTGATGGCAAGGTTTCTGCAATGGAAATACAAAAAACAGATAGAGCGCGTGTACGCCAAATATTTCAATGGCAAAAGATCCGCGGAGGATTTTAGAAAATATAGGACATATAGGTTCCTTCTCTATAAGAAGTTATATCCGCATTTTACTTCTATAAGCACGGTGGAGAGTCACAAAAAACCTGCATTATGTTGTTCCACCAAGTGAGAATCCGGAGCAGAGTGTAACCGGGGAGACGGATTTACACACAGGTAGTCTGTGTGAATTTAACACACAGGAAAAAAATATGTAAGAAATTTACAACTTACTTTCAAGACACATCTTACATTCGAAAATCACTCAGAAAACCAGCTTTTTAGGACTGGTTTCTTGACCTCATTTTCTCATTATTATATTATGTCTCCGTCTTCGACGGATTGGCAGCAAGCCAAGCCTTCGACCTTGCTCAGGGCGGGCAATTTATGTGCTACGAGCAGCTTTGTAGCTACTTGATCTCAGGAGGATATGCAATTTCAAGGAGGGTAACGTGACATTACGATTGTTGGCTTTGAATTTTTTACCATTTCTTTTACTCGGAGCAGGCGGTTGTAGATTTAGCAGTGCACCGCGACCGCGATTAGGATGCTATCCTACTACCACAATAGGTACAAAGTTCCTGAATCCCGAACATCTTGGATCACATCGGTACAGGTTTAATTTGTTGGAAAAGAATGGGATAGTCTATACCTGCAATGCAGGGCATATTGATGTTACGCATCTGAGGATAGCCGCTGACTGGACGGAATATCTTGCAATAAAAAGTTTTAAATGCTTGATGCAGGCCGATAACAGATTTTCATTCAGATTAAATGCAGACCGTTCAAAATATTATGTCCGAATTGATTACCCGGACAACTGGGCAGAATTGCCGAAAGAGATTAAGGAACAGGTCGCCTGTGAGGCCGCCATCAAGCTTGGGCAGTACTTAGCTTTCACTGCAACTACCTGGCACGAGATCATGACGTGGTTCGGCTATAAGTGCATAGGAGTTTTTCCGGAGTATCCATCAGCCTTTTCATGGGAAGATTCGTTTTCAAATCTGCTTGGTACTCATATTGCAGCTCAGGCCTTTCAGGATACCTACCATAAATATGACGATGCGATGACGTTGGCTATTGAGCGGGAATTTGAAAACCTGGCCGTTCAGCCGGCCCAAACAGCAAAAAATGCGTCTGCAAAGGTAAGAGGAAAATGGTTTTCAGGTCACATTATGTTTTTGGTAAGCATGAAAAAGAGAAATTTTGACATAGGTGTTGATGACGGATATGTTACACCAACCCTCGTTCCTTCTGTCTGCCGGTGCACGGGGGCAATAGCAAAGCCGTATCCGGTTCCGACTCTTGACCGTCTTTCCCAGTATGGTTTTTCGGTAAAACTTGAAATTGAGCCAAGAGAGATGGAAAAAAAGAAAGTCTTAAAGATTGCCTATCCGAATGCCAAAAAAAGAAAAAAGCGGATTGAACCCGCGATTCACTTCGCTCGAATTATGGACTATATCAAAAAAGATGCAGTAAAAAAATATGGTAGAGATTTGATTCTAACGAATTAGGGTAACACTGTATTACACGGACTATAACACTGACATACACTGACCTTCGTGTTAGTCAGTGTTTAAATTGGTGTCCGTCAATATATCAACTCTTGCCAAATTTCACCTCCCTGACTATCATAATGCAAATGGCGGCAAAACCACGCAAGCATAAAGACGAGCAGGCTCCCAGGGCGGTTAATAAAAAGGCCTATCGAAATTTTGAGCTTATCGATAAGTTTGAGGCAGGCCTTGAGCTTTTAGGTACCGAGGTAAAATCGCTGCGGGCCGCGCAGGCCGACCTCGACGGCTCGTATGCGAGGATAAAAGATGGTGAGTGCTGGCTGGTTGGAGCAAAAATAGCCCCGTATCAGCAGGCCGGACCGGCTTCTCATGAGCCAACAAGAGGAAGAAAGCTGCTGCTGCACAAAGCTGAAATTCGCAGGATAAAAATCAAGCTTGAACAGCGGGGCTTTACCCTTGTGCCTCTGCAAATCTATTTCAGTAAAAGAGGTCTGGCAAAGATTGAATTGGCTTTAGCTAAAGGGAAAAGACAATACGACAAACGGGTGTCGATCACAGAACGTCAGCAAAAAAGAGATATCGATAGAAGCACAAAAAAGTATCGCAAATAAACCATAATGGATACTCGGCGAGTATCGAGAATCGAGGTGAATTATGACTGAAGAAGAAAAAAAACAAGAAGATAAGAAGATCATAGTCGATGAGGATTGGAAACAGCAGGCTCAAAAAGAGAAAGAAATATTAGCTAAAAAAGAAGAGAGCGAAAAAAAGGAATCCGGAGATGAGCGCAAAACCCGCGGTCCAATACCAAGAGGTAATTTCGCTGCGCTGGTAAGCATGCTCACTACACAGGCGTTGTTTGCCTTGGGCCTGTTGGAAATAAAGGGACAAGAAAAAAGGGAGCCGGATTTGGAGCTGGCAAGATACAACGTTGATATGCTCGAAACCCTCCAGGAGAAAACCAAGGGCAACCTGACACAAGAGGAAGAGAAGGTTCTTGAAAATACCCTTAACGAGCTTCGTATGGGCTATGTGACCGTGGCTGACAAAATGAAATAAGTATTTTTCTAATATAGTTTGCTGCCCAAGATGCTGAAAAGTGCCTAAAGTATAAAGTGACAAAAGTGAGCTAAAGTTAGAATTTTAGGCACTCCAAAATTTAGGCACTACGGGGATAAAATAACATTGGCAAATATCTTAGACAAGATAATCGCCGACAAACGAACCGAGGTTGAAACTCGTAAACGGCAAAAAACTCTGGATGAGCTTAAAGAGCAGATTCGCTCGATGCCGAGATGCCGCAACTTCTATAAGGCAGTCACCAAGTTCAGCCGCCGGGGCATAAACGTTATAGCGGAGGTTAAAAAGGCCTCGCCCTCTGCCGGTATTATCCGCGAAGATTTTGACGCGGTGGAGATTGCACTTGTTTATGAAAGGTGTGGTGCCGATGCCATCAGTGTTTTGACCGATGAAAAATATTTTCAGGGAAAACTCCAATACATAGAGCAGATAAAGCAGGTAGTGGCTCTGCCAATTCTGCGGAAGGATTTTATTATCGATATCTGGCAGTTGTATGAGTCCCGCGCTGCCGGTGCCGATGCGATACTGTTGATAGCCGAGGCCCTAAAGCCCGGCGTACTAATGGACTTAATGATAGCTGCTGCGGAATTAACTTTAACTGTCCTTCTGGAGGTTCACGAGGCCGATACTCTATTAGCCGTCCGCAGTCTGATTGGTTTTCCGAACAGAGGATACAGCGTTCTGGGAATCAACAATCGTAATCTCGCCACTCTGGAGGTGGACTTGAACAACACGAGCAGATTGGCCAGCCTCATCGATAACAAAAACGATCTGGTTGCGGAAAGCGGGATAAAAACACGAGCCAACGTTGAAAAACTAATAACGGTCGGCGTAAGGGCGGTTCTAATCGGCCAGACACTGTGTGAAAGTCCAAGTATAGAGGAGAAATTCAAAGAGCTTTTCGGCACATAACCAGAGAGGATCAGGACATTATGAATATAGCACTTTACTTATTAGTCGGCCTATTGGGAGGTGTTATCAGCGGTATGCTCGGCATTGGAGGGGGAATAGTAATGGTGCCGGCTTTGGCCTTTTTATTTGGTTTGAGCCAGCATCAGGCTCAGGGAACAACGCTGGCACTTATGGTGCCGCCAATCGGGCTGCTCGCGGCTTGGACATACTATAAAGCAGGTTTTGTGGATATAAAAATTGCCGCTTTTATATGTCTGGGCTTTTTCTTCGGCGGTCTTGTAGGGGCAAAACTTGTCGTGGGACTGCCTGAGCCTGTGTTACGTAAAATCTTCGGCATAGCCTTACTAATAATTGCGATAAAGATGATTTTGACAAAATAAGGCCAGAGCCGCGACCGTTAGGGAGCGGAAAGTGATAAAAGGAAATCAGATT
>Ga0315546_1001829_pt1 | contig 12977 bp, 7 predicted proteins | sample SalMarSW160170MG_FD_203833 | JGI IMG/M metagenome (GOLD analysis project Ga0315546, IMG submission 203833) | Salt marsh sediment microbial communities from the Plum Island Ecosystem LTER, Massachusetts, United States - Salt Marsh Sediment SW1601-170 ... | reverse complement strand
ATGTTCTTTTATTTTATCAAAATCAATCGGAGTTTCCATCCAGGGTCTTGCAATTTCAACAACTTCTTCTCCTTCTTCTTCAATTGTGTTTTTATCCAATTCCATCCAAGGTGCAACAAAAACTACACCACCAATTTTAATTCCAAAATCCAATATTTCCAAATATCTTAAAATCGCCTGACACCCAACGCTGTGCCCGACAAAATAAGTTTCCTCATCCAAATCTTTAGCATTCTCTTTTAAAAATCCAATCCATTCTTCAATCTTAGGTTCATCTGTATTCGGCATATTAAAAGAAATAACTTTTATGCCTAATTTTTTAGATTCTTCTTTAAGCCAGCCAAACCAGCCCTCACTGGAATCACTTCCTCCCCATCCATGAATTAAATAAATTTTTTTCATTTAAATTTCCTTATATGCAAAATCACAAGATTTTGCAATTGTAGTTTTCTTTTACAGTGTAGCTTTTCTTTTTCTAAAAGAAAAACCCAAATGCGGGTATTAGGATTCGAACCTAAGTAAGCACTAAGCTAACAGGTCCTAAACCTGTCCCGTTTGACCACTCCGGCATACCCGCTTGCAAAAATCAAACAAACCAACTATATAAAAACTTTCTCAATCCTGTCACTTTTTTCCAAAGTCAATTAATTTTAAAAAGAACTTTTTTAGAAACAAAAATGGACGATGAAAAAATGCCCGCAGAACTTGTAATAAAAATTATAATATTAATTTTAATTCTATTAATTCCAACAATTTTATTTCCTCGTTTTGAACAAATTGGTTTATTATTCATTTTTGGTATTTTAATATTTTTAATAATTTTTTCAATTCAAGATAAAAAACTCAAAAAACAAAAAGAAAACAACTTCCTAAAACAAGACGATTCCTGGTTTAAATCAAAATACAAACTATCAAAAGAAATTCCTTAATTTTGTTTTATTTTTTTCTTTGCTTCTGCTTCTTTTTGTTTAATCTTTTCTTCTAAATCTAATTTCTCAATTAATTCTTTATACCGATTACGAATTGTAACTTCTGTTATTCCGGCAATATCTGCAACTTCTCTCTGGGTTTTTTTCTCATCATTCATTAAAGCAGCGACGTAAAGTGCTGCAGCAGCAATTCCTGCAGGTCCTCTACCAGAAGTTAACTCAACACCTTCAGCATCTTTCAAAACTTTCAAAGCATCATTTTGTGTTTTAGGACTTAATTTTAAAACAGAAGAAAATCTCGAAACATAATCCTTTGGAGAACTCTGCGCAACTTTTATTCCTAATTTTCTTATAATAAATCTGTAAGTCCTTCCAATTTCTTTTCTCTCAACATCTGAAGCAGTAGCCATTTCATCCAAAGTTCTCGGAATATTATAACTTCTACAGGCAGCATACAAACACGCAGCAATTACTGACTCCATACTTCTTCCACGAACCAAACCTCTTTGCAAAACATAATTATAAATTCTTGATGCCTCATCACGGACAACATTTGGCAAATTCAAATAAGAAGCAATAACCCTAAGTTCTGCCATTGCCAATCTCAAATTCCTCTCAATAGATGTTGAAACCCTTTCCTGCCATTTTTTTAATCTTAAAAATTTTCGGGTTTGTTTTGGATCTAATCTATAAATATCAGAAATCTCTCCCACATTTGTTGTTAAACCCTTGTCAAATTTCTGCATAGAAATCGGCGCACCACCACGCCCCTTTTTCTCTGACTTGTCAAATTTACCAGACAAATCAACACCAGTATCAACCATTTTATCCTCAACAACAAGCCCGCAGTCATTACAAATCACTTCACCAAGATGAGAATCATAAGTCAAATTTACACTATCACATTCAGGACATCGTCGTATGTTTGCCATGTTAGAATTTTACTATTTTAGAGTTTAATACAATGGTTTTTAAAGTTTTTGTCTTTATAAAGTTTTCGGCGAGCGTCGTCGAAAAAAGGAGTGAAATTTTCTAAAAACTATTCAACTAAAATTCCATTAACAGCACCTTCCTGAGTCGGTCTGCTTGTTATTTGAACATTGCCTAAATCTGTATCAACAATTGTTCCTTTTGTAATAACATTTTGTCTTGCTAAGAAACGATTTGAAGGCGTAGAAATAACATTCTTTATCTCGACTTTTTTCGTCTTGCCTTTTGTCTGAACATTAACAAATTTAGCCCTCAAAAAAAACGTTTTCAAAATACCACCTCTTACTCGAAGAGTTTTTCTTTTTTCTGAATCCGAAAGCTTGACAACTTTTTTTTGCCCTGCTCGCTCATTTTTCTTTTTCTTTCTCTGTTTAACATATTTTCCTCCGGAAATTTTTTTTCCTTTCTTTGTTGTCATGTTATTTTGATTGAAATTTGATTTAAAAACCTTACTAAAAAATTTCGTTTTAAATAAAGAGAAATATTTAAAAACAAATTCGCAATAAACAAATTATGGTTAATGGAATTGAACGACCTCTTGACCTTTTGAACAACTCAAAGGGAAAAGAAGTTCTAGTGCATTTGAAGGGCGAGAAACAGTTCGTTGGAACTCTCCTTGCTTTCGACATCCACATCAACTTGGTGTTGGACAATGTCAAAGAAATGCAAGATGGAGAAATGAAAAGAAGTTTGGGATTGACTTTCCTTCGGGGGGATACAATCATTTACATCTCTCCTGCTTCAACAGCACTAAAAGAATAAGTAGCGATTTGCCTGTTTAGATTTCGCTGGGCCGTTTTCTGGCTTGTTATTGATAGTGAGAACTTTCGGAAGTTTAATAAATAATTTTTCTTTCTATATTCAATGGCATCAAAAATAAAAATAACATTCTTAGGCACAGCAGCGCAAATCCCAACTGCAAAAAAAAACCACACAGGAATTCTTCTGACTTACAAAGATGAAAATATTTTAATTGACTGCGGTGAAGGAATTCAAAGACAATTCAGAAAAGCAAAATTAAATCCATGCAAAATAACAAAAATTCTTATAACTCACCTTCACGGCGACCATATTTTTGGACTTCCAGGATTATTATCAACTCTGGGTTTTAGTGAATACAATAAAACATTAGAAATCTACACTCCAAAAGGAACTAAAAAACCCCTTGAAGAATTTCTAAAACTTTTCAAATTCGAAAGAAATTTAAAAATAAATGTGACAGAAATTTCTTCTCATACAAAACCTTTCTTTGAAACAAAAGAATTTAAATTAAATTCTGAATCTATGAAACACAGAACACCAACAAATGCTTATTCTTTTGTAATAAAAGATAAAATCAGAATTGATAAAAAAAAGCTCAAGAATTCAAAGATTCCTGCAGGAAAGCATCTTTCAGAATTGCAAAAAGGAAAAGACATAAAAATTAATGGAAAAAAATATACTGCAAAAAATTTAACTTATTTGGAAAAAGGAAAAAAAGTTTCAATAGTTCTTGACACACTGGACAATAAAAAAATTGTTCCCTTTGTGAAAAATTCTGATTTATTTATATGCGAATCAAGTTTCTCGTCGGAAAATTCAAAAGAAGCAAAAGAACATTTGCACATGACAGCAGAACAAGCAGGAAAAAATGCAAAAAATGCAAAAGTAAAAAAATTAATCCTAACACACATCTCCCAAAGATATGATTACAAATTAAAAGAACTTTTGCAGGATGCAAAAAAACATTTTAAGAATATTGAGATTGCAAGGGACTTTGATGAAGTAATCTTATAAAACAAAAACATTTTAAATAGTTCTTCAACTAATCTATTATAATCAAAAGCTCCGGTAGCTCAGCCTGGATAGAGCGACTGCCTTCTAAGCAGTAGGTCGCAGGTTCAAATCCTGTCCGGGGCATCCTCAGAAGGATTTGAACAAAGTTTCGTTCGGCCACGCTTGGACGGACGACGCGAAAATCTCGCAGAGATGTTTTCAGCACAAATCCTGTCCGGGGCATCCCCTCAAAAATGCGCGGATGGCACAGCGGCTACTGCAATCGGTTGCAGCCCGATTTTTCCTGGGTTCGAGTCCCAGTCCGCGCTTAAAGACTTGAACTTGTTTCGTGCCTGAACTTTCTCAAGGGTTCAGGTGCGACACGAAAATCTTTGATTTTCAGTACGAGTCCCAGTCCGCGCTTCATACAAAGTTTTCAATAAAACTTTGTCCGAGACGAGAATTCGAGTCCCGAGTTGTTTCGCGAGATCAAAATTGCGAAGCGTAGCATGAAAAATCCGAGCGAGGCAAGGAGCAAGTCCGCGCTTCATGTTTGCATTTCAATTGTTTTAACTTTCAAATAATAACAAAACAGAAACATTTATAAAATCAGAATTTCTAAAATTTTCATGAAAAACAAAACAAAATTAGGACTTGCAGGAATTGTTTTAGCAACAACTTTAACAGGAAATGCAATTGCACAAAAAAATTACATTGATGGAACAATAAACAATGTCGAACTTTCAGACAAAAAATCAGATTCAAACTACAAAGTTCAGGGAACAGTTTATTTCAAAGAAGCAGGAATAAACACAGGATTCTATCATAAAACAAATCAAGAACAAAACAATGGAGAATTAGATTTTGTTTTAGTGCCTGAAAAAGAAGCATATTTTCTTGAAGATTCGCAAGGCAACACAACACTTTTACCATCAAATTACAAATCAAGCGATTACATTCCAATTTCAATTCCAACAAAAGTTATAAATAATAAAAAACCTCTTCATATTTTTGAATTAACTAATCTTCCAAAAGAAATGAAAAAAGAAATTCTAAAAATAAATTCAAAAGCAAAAAACAAATCAAGAAAAGATTCACAAAGTTCATTTGGATACACTTATGAAATCTATGGAAAAGATATAAAATCAAAATTACCTCAAACAAATATCAATGGACAAAATTACATTTACATAAATTCTGATTGGGGCGAATTTGTTGATACAACAAACAACCAAATAAAAAAAGAAAATTTAAGAGAAAGCAAGGATCTACAAAAGATATTATTCATTCCAGAAGAATCATTAAGCATTGGGATAAACCCTTCAACAAAAAAAATAATTCTTACAACAGACAATGCATTTTACAATCCAGTAAAAGAAAATCTTCAAGTTCAAATAAACAAAGAAAAACAAGAAACTTCTGAAAATTATTACATTGTAAAATCTGGAGACACTTTTTGGGGACTTTCAGAAAAATTTTACGGAACAGGAAAAGACGCTCCAAGATTAATGAAAAAAAATAATTACAAAAACGCAAAAGATTTGAAAGCTGGTGATAAAATTATTTATTGAATTAATTGAAATTACCTATTAGAAATAAGAATTTCTCTAAGTTCTTCCATTGTCCCGCCTTTTTCCAATCTTCCCTCAGCATCATCAACAAATAAAGAACCAAAAGCATAAAGCGCACTTCCAACTCTTGTAGGCAACATTTCTTGATATTGTTCTTCTGTAATAAATTCATGTATGTAAAGATAATCAGTAAAAACCCTGTTCTCAACATAAGTAGAATATCTTTCAGTAGAACCAAGCCGATTAACATAATCAATATAACATTCTATTGAATCAACATCAAAACAAAGAGAAGGCAAGTTTTCTCTGAATTCTAAAAACGCAATAAGATAATCCAAATCTTCTGAAAAATCCGCAAGATTGTTTTCATCCTCACCAGAAATAAAATTAAATTCTTTTGAACTTAAAATTCCTAAATCTTTTAACTCTCTCACAACAACAGAAATGGAAACATCTTTTCCTTCTTTTCTCTTGTCCTTCAAATATTGAATTATAGCAGGAACATTCTTTGTAGAAAATTTCTCTGAAGAATAGACTTCAACATTTCCAAAATCAGAATTTTGATTAAAAAGATAAACCAACCCTTCACCATAATTTTTGTTCTTAAGTCCACTAATAAAACTTTCAAAGTTTTCCATGTCAATTTTTCCCCTGTATTTTGTAACTCCTTCTTCTTTAATTACATATCTTGAATTGGTTTCTTTTTCAATAGAAAAATTATCAACTTTAATCCAATCAACATCTCTGTCTAAATCCAATGCCTTAAAATACCAACCCTCATTTTCAGAATAATTAAAATAAATTCTTCCTTCATCCTCAAAAAAGAAATAAGGATTTTTGGAACTTACAGGAAAATAAATTTTTTCTGTCTTTAATTTAACTCCTTGTGCAATAACAAATTCTGTCAATTCTTCCAAACCTTTAGAATAAGATTTTCCTTTCAAACCCTTAATAAAATTCCTTATCTCCAAATCAAGATTTCTGTAAATATCTTCTTTATAGTAATCCTCATTAATTTTATCCAAATCAGCTTCAATCCACTTGCTTTCAGCAGAAATAGAAACAGGTTTTGAACCAGAAGAAACATATGAAACAGTTGAAGAAGATTCAGAAATTCTCCAATACCAAGATGATTCTGCAAAAACAAATTCAAAAGATTGCTGAGTTACCTGAGTAACCGAACTTTCTAAAAAGGAAATCACAAAAAGAGGATTACTGGATTTAATTATGCTTGTTTCTGCATCGGTAATTGTTCCTTCATCTTCTGTCTTTTCATCTGTTTCATCACCTAAAATAACCGGCTTCCAATACATATAAACAGAATACTGTCCGTCACTCAAATCAATTGTCCTATAACCAAACACCCTATTTCCGTCGCTGTCCTGATTAATCCAGTCAAAAATTTTCGCTGTTTTTTCTCCTTTATCAACCCATTCAATGAAAATAACATTATGTCCGTATTCTTTACTATAAACAATTGAAAGCATATCTCCTGCTTTTAAATTATTTAATTTGCTTTCTTCATTTAATCCTGCTAAATCACAGGCATTTTCATTAACAAAGAACTTCTTATTATCTATTTCAATTGTTTCACCATCAACTTGGTATTCTTTTCCAACCTTATCAGAATAAACACAATTAAAAGTTACTCTGGCTGTATTGTAAACATGCAAGGTTGAATCAAAACAATTTATACTTCCACTTTTGTCATAATCACCAATAACAGAACCCTTCAAAGCAGATTTTCCATTAAGATATTCTGCAGCTTTCAAAACTCTTTGCCGCGCATTTGTTTCTTCTAAAATTTCATCAGTTGTTTCAGGAAGTTCTTCTTCACCTTCTTCAACCTCCCCAGCAGAAATAACATCCCGCTCTGAAATCAAGTTCTTTAAAGCCAAATTTCCATAAGACAAACCTCTCAGCAAATAAAGTTCTGCTTTCTGATTACTGTAAAACACTTTATCAATTATTTCATTAATTAAAATAATTTTCTTCTCTGAATCGCCTTCAGATTTTATTTCTGAAACCTTCTCTGAATAACCCTGACTATCTATATAATTTCCTGATTCAGTCAATGCCTTAAGATAACTATCTGAATTATCTTCTAAAGCTGATTCTTCAATATTCAAAGTCCTTATTGCATCTTTAACTGTATTAGTATCAATCCAGCATCTTACACTCTGGTCTCCGCAATAACCAACATCTCTCCATCGTGCATCTTCTGTATTCCAGTTTGCATCTGTTTCTTTTCCAGGGTTCTCTGTTGCACAAATTCGTGTAATTCCGTCGGAATATAAATCTGTATCAGTTAAACCCTCTGCAATATCCTGCAAATTAGGATTAATCAAACTATACAAACTTGCAGTTCCTGATGTACAATCATCCTCTGTCTTAACTTCTGAAGTTGCTTGTTCTTCTAAATACAAATCATTCAAATAATTCTCTGCAAAAGACGTTGAAACTTTTCCAAAACCGCACTCAACAGCACCATTCACAGAAATGCACAATTCTGTATAACCTGAAGCAGTTGTAAAATCAGGTGTCTCAGTTACATAACTTCCTGCAGAAATATAATCTGAAGCAACCAAATAAGTTGATGAAAAATCCTGATAATAAGAACCAGAACTTCTTCTCAGATAAACCTGATAAGTTGCTCCAATATCCTCACCAGAATAAATATAATAATAAACCTTGTAATGAGATTGCGGAGGATTTGTTGCAGTTGTCAAAACTGTTTCTTCAAAACTTCCAGTGTATTGTGCAGGTGAACGGGGAGTAGTCAAACTCTCCAGCAAGTCAGCACCAGAAGTATAAACTATTGACGCTGAAACCTTGCAAACCGCACTTCCTGCTTCTTCAGCACTTCTAATTTTAAATGCTTTATATGACTCTGCAGCATAATATGAAGTAAAGTAATCAACTGAATCTTTTGCATTTTGCCATGCAGATGAAAATCCTAAATATTCAGAACCTCCCCTAACACCCTCGCCGGAAATTGAACTAACTGCTTTTGAAATTCCAATCTTTGCCAAAGGAATTGCTTCTTTCCAGAAAAACTCACATACATAAATACTGTGAATCCTATCACAAGTTCCTGTAACTTCTCCATTAGCCAAATATTCCTGCAAACAATCTCTATATGATTCTTCAATATTTACCCAACTCTCCAAGCCAGCCTGAACACCAGTTGTGCAAATTGGCAAATAAATTCCTTCTTTATAATTTGGAGCACAAAGCAAAATACTTCCTACAACACCTGTTGAAACAACATCTGAAACAGGATAATTTCCTCCAAAATCACAACGCGACGACGGACAAACAACAGGGTCACAAACATTAAACAACAATTTGCAATCTTTTGGAGACATATAACTCTCGCATTGAACTTGCGAAGACGACGAAGCTGGCTTCCCAACATCATACCCAACACCATCAATAGTAACAGTACTGACACCATTCCTGTATGCATCCTGCGCCTTTTCAACAGAAGTTTGTGCTTTTCTCAAATAAAAATTTGTTTTATCCGGGCTCAAACCCCCAAATGTAACAACATCATGAGTCAAATCATACTGCTGACAAACATCATCTCCAAAATCATTTGAATAAAAAGAAAATTCCTCAAGCCCGTTTTTACCAACATTGCAAAGCCAAACAATCCGAACTTTTCCAGAAGCATCATAAGCAGCAACACCTGAATCAGCATCTTTAATTCCAACATACCAGCCATCTTCAACATCCAGAGGAACAATCGCAGGATATTCTTTGTAACTTCCTGACTCATAATAGATTAATTCAGCGTTCAAATAACCATTTTCAAAATCTCCTGAATCATATTTCTTAAAATAAAAATTAAAGGGATTTGATTCAATTTCTCCAGTAATTTTATCTTTTTCACCATAAACAAATAATGTCTTTCCACTAATCTGGTAAGTTCTTTTAACAACCCCATCTTTTCCATAAACAACTAAATAACTTTTTGCACTTGAAGAATCTTTCACAACATAAATATAATCAGATGAAGAAATCTTTGCACTCCCATCTCCATAACCATAACCACTGTAACTTGAAGCGCCAAATATTTCATATCCTGTAATTGCAATTTCAATTTCTTTACTTGTTCTGTCTAAATTCATTATTGCATAACTATTTTCCAATCCACTTGCAGATTTCAAATCCTGTGCAGCATTAAAACTCTGTGCATTAATAACCAAATCACTCAGAGCAGAATACAAATTATCCTGATAAAATTTTGTCTCATCTTTTTCAGCTTTTTTATCTGTCTCCAAAGCATTTGAATAAAGTTCTGCATAACGCTGAATATCTCTCAAATCCTGTGAATCATAAACTCCTGAACTAATTGCTTCATCTGAATCCAAAAGCCCCTGAATATCCTCAACATTAATTGAATCTCCTTCACCTTCTGAATTAGAAACACTGCTTCCGACATTATCCAAAGAATTAGAAACTTTCCTTGAATATTCTTGTGTGAATTTTGTTGAATTAATAACTCCATTTGATGAAGTTGCTTCCTGCAAAGATTTTATCTGCTCATTTTGTGCTTCCATGATGCCTTGCATTTCATCAACTTGAGCATCAATTGCATTTGCATTTTCAAAAAAACAATCTTCTAATGAAGTGTAAGGTTTACTTGAAGCAGAAGAATAAGTTCCTGTTGCAAGATATTGGTTACACCTTTCTGTCCAGCCACCCTCGCTATTCATAACTTCTTCACGGGCAATTGCACTTCCGTCAGAATTTTTAATTAAATTCTTTAAAGTCAAATAACCACCTGTTGCCAGACAAACTCCTCCAAGCGCCCGATTAAATTTATCCAAACCATCAACAACTTCATTGAGCGTCTTCATAGAATCATTCAATGTCTCAATCCTGTTATGAATCATTTCATCAGACAGCAAAATGGTTCTTTTTTCAATTCCAATTTTAAAATTAAACTTTGATTCTGATTGCTGATAATTAAAACTGGGAATTATTGTAATCTTTGCATTTCTCTCAATATTTGTATCAATCACAGTAAAAATATGCGCACTTCCAAAATTATCTGATTCATCAATTTCCAAATTTTTCGTGCTTGGTTCAAAAGCCTTGCTTGTTGCAGTTTCCTTCAAAGCATTAACTTTAATTTGTGCAGAATCTTCATCAACAGAAATTAATTCAAGATATTCATTTGTCGTCTCTCCTCCCTCAGCTGTTGCGCCTTTACCTTCCAAAAGAGCCACACCTTTTTCTTCACCATAATCTACAAGTTTCTTCATTGTATTGATATGGGATTCAGAAACATCTTCCTCATCTAAAATTTTTTCACTCCATTCATCTTTATCAAACGACCAAGACCACTTTTCATCAAACTTGTAATAAACTTTCTTATTTCCATCACTATAAGAGTAAATTACAGAAGTATCAACATCTTCCCTAAAATCATTCAAATAAACTTTCTTTCCTTTTTTCAACTCAAAACTTTCTGTTCTTCCATTTGCACCACGAACCACAACTTCAGCTCCATATTCTTCATAACTCGGCTCATAAACACCTTCAAAAGAAATTTCTTTCAAATCCCCATTAACCTGAACTTCATAAACAGATAATTCAGAATTTGAAATTTTATACTCATTATCACAAACAGAATTAATTGAATTTAATTTTTCTGAATCCGGATAACTTCCCTTAAACTCGTCGCAAAGTTCAAGCATTGTTTTCATCTGTCCAAGTTTGTAAGAAAGCATAATTGCCTCATATAATCCTCTTTCACCATATGTCTCAGAAGCAGTATCAGTTGTCTGCGAAGAATAACTATTCGCCAAAGTTTCATAATCTCCCATTGCATCTGCATAATATTCCGAAGACAAACTTTCAGCACCTGAATCACTTGAAACAAGTTTCTTCAAAACTATTTCTCCTGTATTAGAATTAATTATTCCTGAAACAACATCATCAAAAAACCCTTCATAATCCCCTTCTTCAAATTTCAAACCAGTTCCTGATAAAATATACTCTGAACAATCTTCATGTGTTTCACAATCTTCTCCATAAAAATTCGCAACAATTCCATCATTAGAATTTTTTAAAGAAATCTTTGGACTCGCACCTGTTGTTTCTATATCACTATATTCCAAACTTAAGCCAACACTTACTCCGGAATCATCCTTAATAATATTATTGCTCGCAGAATAAATTTCCTCTGTAATAGAAACCAAACCAGAATCCTCTGCACCTGAAAATCCTTTAATTGAAATTTCTTTTTCTTTAAACTCCACTTTACTCTGAGAACCAGATGTTTCTAAAACAATAAAATCCTGTCCTGCAACAACCCATTTTCCTGCAGTAACTGTAACACCTAAAATTTTCTTCCCAACATTTCCTGCAAAATCAACAACACCTGCACCAGTATCAACTTCATCAAAAAGCAAATTCATTTGAATTGCAATACTTGAAATCTGACTTGAAGTTAATTTTTCCTGCCCTGAATAAGGATTTGCAACCAGCACAACAAACAAATCCTCTTTCTCAATTGAATCTCCTTTGCTTCCAATATAACCCAAATAAACTGTTTTTTGATTCAAATCATCAGTAAATAATCTGTCACCAACAGCATATTCTTCAACTTCATCATCAACCTGCAAAGAAACTTTTGGATAAAGTTTTAAATTAAATGTTTCTGCTTTTCCTTCGTCATTTTTGCAATAAATTGAAACTTCCTGATTAATTCCATTTTTTGTTACTGAACGAATCTTGCATGCGCCGTCTAAAAAACTCTCTCCGTCTGAAACTTCAATATAATCAGAATTAACTTTCAACTTGACTCTTGTATCTGGTTCTTCCAAATCATTCAATCGAACTTTCATCGTCGCTAAACAAGGATTCATATTTGAAATGTAAAGTTCATTGGAAACTTCCCCTTTTTCTAATTGAACACTTCCAATTCTCTGGAAAGATGAAGTATAAAGAGCAATTGTTGCACTCTCACCATCAACACTCAAAGCCCGTGCATAACCTCTGCCGTCCCAAAAACTATATTTTTCTGTATTATCTTCAAACTCATTATCATTTAAAACAGGCAAATAAAACTGTGCATTTCCAATTCCAAAAGAATTTTCAATATCATAAGTTAATCTTGCTGTTAATTCTCCTTCAACAAAATCCGGCATTGAACTTTCATTAGGATTCTGCCTTAAAGTTATTGCAACATAACCCAAATCATTCAAAGCCAAATTATCCAAACTTCCATCATACCAATAACCCAAAGCTGCTTCTGACGGGAAATAACCTACACTTTGCACATCCCGGGAATAATCGCCAGTTATCCGAATACGGGTAATTGTATCAACATCAATAAAAGGATTAACCTGCGTCGCTATAACCTTGCAGTAAATTGTAACAGGTTCTTCCTCAAGCAAATCACTTGTAACAACAATTGGCTTGCAACTAAACGGCTCTATCTGAATTAAAAAATCACTTCCTCCTGCACAATCTTCATAATCCAAACCAGTTGAATAATATGCATTGCTCGTAACCATGCTTCCTGAATAATCATAATTTGAAATTGTATAACCTGAAGTTAAAATTCCAAAACTAACAAATAAAATAAAAATTACAAAAAACAAAAAATTAATCTTTCTCAACTTCATCTTAAACTTACCTCTGCAATTTTATTTTCAAATAAAACAGAATTTTCCTGAATCTGAACAAGAGAATCCGGCTCAGGGAATTTCTCCAC
>Ga0315546_1001821_pt1 | contig 13010 bp, 10 predicted proteins | sample SalMarSW160170MG_FD_203833 | JGI IMG/M metagenome (GOLD analysis project Ga0315546, IMG submission 203833) | Salt marsh sediment microbial communities from the Plum Island Ecosystem LTER, Massachusetts, United States - Salt Marsh Sediment SW1601-170 ... | reverse complement strand
AGACCACAAGTTTTACCATTACTGCCGCTGAGACGGGACATCTTGTCTTCAGCACGCTGCACACTATTAATGCACCTCAGACCATTGAGCGTATTATAGATATTTATCCTGCGAATCAGCAGAACCAGATTCGCACGATGCTCGCCAACACGTTGCAGGCGGTTATCTCACAAACGTTGTTTAAGCGTATAGATGAGCCTGGTATGATACCGTGTACTGAAGTAATGCTGTGCACTTCGGCGGCACGGAACTGCATTCGTGAAAACAGAATCTATGAAATACCGAATATTATTGAAACTTCACGCAGACTTGGTATGCAGACCCTGGATTACAGCATTGCCCTGATGTATTCAAGGGGCTATATAGATAGAGAAGAAGCAATCAATCGTTCAAGCAATCCTGGCAGAATGGAAAAGATGCTTGCTGTGCCTGCTGAGAAGCTCCAGGCGGCCCAGCCCGTTGGAGCAGTAAGCGTAGAAGGGTAAGCACAGTTATGATTGAAGAATCTTCGCAGAATCATAAAGGTGCCCCCGCCCCCGCTGCTTCGCGTTTGCGAAGCAAACCGGCGGGGGGGGCAGTTTTAGATATGATGGACGAATATCGTCCATCATCTATAGTCCATCATCCATCGGCAATTCCACGGCCTTCTGATAAGGCCAAGAGCCAAACTACAATGATGAAAAGGATACAGAATTTCAAGGTGGAATTCGGGCCGAGTAAAAAAGAAATTTTAAATGTCACAAATCAGCTTGCGGTTATGATTCGAGCTGGAATAAGTCTTCAGGATTGCCTTGAATCCATAGCCGAGCAGGTCGAGAAGCAGAAATTCAAAGCGGTCATTAGCGATTTAAAAATGCGTATCGAGGCAGGGCAGAGTTTTTCGCAGGCGCTTGCTGAGCACCCCCAGGTCTTCAGTAATCTTTATATAAACATGGTTGCCGCTGCGGAAGCCTCGGGTTCGCTTAGCGATATGCTACAAAAATTGGCAGAGTATTTAGACCAGGAGGCCGAAACCCGTTCGCAAGTTATAGGTGCTATGGTTTATCCTGTTATAATCGCGGTAATGGCCGTAACAGTAACCATTTTCCTGTTGTGTTTTGTTTTGCCAAGGTTTACAGCGATATTCGCGGGAAAGGAGCATCTGCTGCCCCTTCCTACCATAATTTTGATGGCTGCCAGCAGGTTACTGCGGAATTATTGGATTTTCGTTTTACCGACCATCGCCGCATCAATATGGGGATTCTGGTACTTTATAAATACCCGTTCCGGCCGGCTATGGTGGGATAAGACCAAGCTGACGCTGCCTCTTATCAGGACTCTATGCCGCAGTCTGTACATAACGAGAAGTCTGCACACGATGGGTGTCCTGACAAGAGCAGGTGTGCCAATCCTGAATACGATTTCGATAACAGCACACATAGCGGGAAACGCGCTCTATAAAAAAATGTGGCTCGGTGTTTATGAAGAGGTTCGTCAGGGTAAAAAAATTGCGTCAAGTCTAACCCGGTATGGTTTGATGCCAAGCAGTGTTGTGCAAATGATAAAAAGCGGGGAAGATTCGGGCAATGTGGGTGATGTGCTCAGAGACGTTTCCAGCTATTACGCAAGAGAGCTTAAAACTGTTATTAAGATGGTAACGTCAATGATAGAGCCGATAATGATAGTTGTGATGGGTGTTTTGGTCGGCTTTATCGCAACAAGTATTATTCTGCCGATATTCAAGATGTCTCAGGTTGTTACGAGCAAATAAAAACGATTGTCGATTTACGATTGCCGATTGAAAAATTAAGACCCGTGTAAATCCGTGTGTAAAAATCGTAAATTGAAAATTGGAAATCGCAAATGAAAAAAACTGCTTTTTCTCTTATTGAGGTGTTGATTGCAACTATCCTGATAGGTCTTGCAATTACAGCTCTATTGGCGGCCAACGGTTCGTTCACGATAGCCAACAGCGCCGGCGCAGATTTGTCAACCGCTGAGTTTCTTTTTGAGCAGATAAGGGAGCTTACGGCCTTGCTGCCGGTGGTCGATCCTCAGACCGGCACTGCTACCTTTGGACCGGAAGAAACAGGTTTGACTTATTATGACGATTTGGATGATTTTGATGGTGCAAATTTTTCTCCCCCAATTGATGCTAATAGAAATGTTTTGAACGATTTTGCCGCATTCAGCCAGCTCGTGTTCGTTGAAAATGTTAATCCTGGCAATTTTGAACAGGTTGTCAGTGACCATAGCACCAGTTTTGTCAGAGTGACTGTAAATGTGTTTTTAAACACGAAGCAAATCTGCTCAACAAGCTGGATTCGTGCCAGATACTAATGAAGCAATTTACGATTGCAGATTGAAAATTGAAAATCGAAAATAAAAATCGTGGTTTTACCATCGTTGAGTTGTTGCTTGCTTTGGCGATAACAGGCATGCTGCTCGCCGCTGTAGCTGTAGCTTTTAATGCCTCGGTAATCAATTACCGGGAAAACGAAGAAATCTTCAAAACAATTAACAACGCTCGGCAAGCCCTGCTTCGTATGACGAGCCAGCTTCGGACGGGATATTGGGTCGATCCCGATGCGCCGAACAATGAATGCAGCTTTTTCACCGCTGACGGGCAAGATTTAACCTACGAGCACAGAAGTGCGGATAATAAACTTTATTTGATAACCAATAGCGACGACCAGGAGTATGTTCTGTGTGAAAACGTTACTTCGATGAATTTTATTAAGACCCCTACGCTTGATGGCTCAGATTGTAAGAGTGTTCAGATTTCTATGACGATCCAAAGCGGCGACATGCAGCGAACCATGTCAACTGCGGTAGTTATAAGAAAAAACCTGATGTAATAGTTACTGTCGGGTGAAGCACATCTTATGCTTCGCTGCGAAGCACGAGAACCGCGTTATACACATCAGCTCAGTTCAATTCATAAAAAGTTCTTGATTTTTGTTTTTTGGGATTATATTCTGGAGGTACAGTTTTAGGGCGGTTAGCTCAGGTGGTCAGAGCGCCTGCTCGACACGCAGGAGGTCACTGGTTCAAGTCCAGTACCGCCCATTTGTATCAGCCCTAAAAGAAATAATATCCTGCCCCGACTAATGTTTCCTTAAGCAAATTAGTGAAGAATAAATAGCGTTTTTTTCGCTATGTAACTACTGTTTGGCTGGTCGGAAATCTCGTATGTGATTGTTATGTATTGAGTAATGACTCAGAATCTGTGTAAAATTTTATTGACTTTAATTGAAAAGTCGCTATAATAGATAATCGAAAATGTAGCTTTTTTGTGGGAATGGAATTAATGCAACATTTGTCGCAAGATAATTTGTTCAGGGTGTCAGGCAGATTTGGGCCCAAAGGCACATTCTGTGCATTTAGGTTTTGGTTTAGCGCAGTTATCAAGGAGAAGCGTAAGATGCTCTGAACAGAAAAATACAAGAAATATCGAAGGCCTTTCAGAGCCGAGCGCTTTGAAAGGCCTTTTTAATTGGACCTAAAAAAGAAGGGCAAAAAAGATGGTAGCGAAAAGGCAAATATCTGTAAGGGAATTTAGATTAGCGGATTTGGACGACGTAAAAGAGCTGATAAACAGGACGATAAATGTTTGCTACAACGGTTTCTATCTTAAAGAAGTTATGAATTATTTTGATATGTACAACTGGGATGGAAATATCCTTAAGGCAGCCCGTGATGGGTATATTGTCGTTGTGGAAACGCAGGGGAAAATTGTTGGCACGGGTAGTGTTATAGGTGACACCATCTTAAGAGTATTTATTGACCCTGGTCACCAGAAACAAGGGCTGGGCAGAATGATTATGAACGAGCTTGAGAGGCAAGCTGTATCCAACGGTATAAAGACTTTGCAGTTGCGGGCATTGGCAAATGCACGAAAGTTTTATGAATCGATAGGATATTTGACAGTTGATAGAGGTCTTGTCGAAGTTGACAATGGCAGGCACCTGGAGTACTATCAGATGGAGAAAAAGTTGAAATAGAAGGCGTGCTGGCCAAGAACAAAGGATCGGTAGACTTCAAGTATATTACTCAAACTGACCGATTCATACTGTCATACCCGCGCAGGCGGGTATCCATTTGCCGTTTCGTAGCAATGGATTCCCGTTTTCGCGAGGTATGTGTTTAGCCAGATATGGTCTATACGGTCATCCGAAAGCTTCCGCTTGAGGCTGCCAATCATCGACACGGACATGATTTGGAATTTTATTATGCCTATAGAAAAGACCACACTTGTCATTTCGACCGAAGCGACGCGAAGCGTCGTGAAGTGGAGAAATCTGGCCACGGAGCCGATAAGGCAGATTTCTCGACTCCGTCCGTTCCGCCCAAAGGGGGACCGGACTCCGCTCGAAATGACATTCTGAAATTCTTTTCTACGCAATTTTATTATTGTTTTTCTGTATTCTGTATCCCATTGTGTGGCTTTGGGGATGGATTTTTCTATGGCTAAACACGAACTGCGCGGGAATGACAGACAGCGAGAAACGTTATGTCAAATAGTACTGTTACTGCATCAAACGGAGTATGTTATTGATGAATAATACTATTACCTCACCAAAAGGTTTTATGGCGGCTGGCTTACATTGTGGGATTAAAAAATCGGGTAAACCCGATTTGGGCCTACTTGTTTGTCCGACAGGAGCAAAAGCGGCGGCGGTATTTACAACCAACAAAGTCACTTCAGCGGCAGTTCAGATAAGCAAAGAGCATATAAAAAGCCCCCAAATCTATGCAGTGGTCGCCAACTCCGGCAATGCCAACGCATGCACCGGTAAGACGGGCGTGAGAAATGCACAGAAAATGTGTGCCGAGACAGCACGGTTACTCCAAATCGAAAATCGAAAATCGAAAATCGAAAATAGGAGTATCCTCGTTGCCTCCACCGGTATCATCGGCCACCAGTTGCCCATAGATAAGATTACCGTTGGTATTTCAAAGGCAGCCGAAAAACTCTCGACCTCTGCTTCGGCAGGTCTGGATTTCTCCAGGGCGATTATGACAACCGATACCAAACCAAAGCAGGCAATTAGGAAATTTGCGATTGCCGATCACCGATTGCCGATTGAAAACCTGGGATCGCAAATCGCAAATCCTGTTATTACAATAGCCGGTGCTGTAAAGGGAGCCGGCATGATTGCTCCGAATATGGCTACTACACTTTGCTTTATCACGACCGACGTAGCGATAAGGAAGCCTTTATTGTCACGAGCCTTGAAAACTGCCATCGATAATTCGCTCAACAAGTTAACTATTGACGGCCATCAAAGCACAAACGATACGGTGATAATCCTGGCCTCCGGCTTAGCAGGCAATCGCCCAATAGTTACCCAATGTCCGCGCTACAAAAAATTCACTAAGGTATTGATGGAGCTGTGCGACGATTTGGCCAAACAGATGGCCTTAGATGCCGAAGGGGCGACACGGATGTTCAAGGTGGTCATCAAAGGTGCGGCCAACAAAGCCGATGCAGCTAAAGCTGCAAGGGCTGTAGCTGATTATGATCTGCTAAAGTGCGCCATTCATGGCGGCGATCCGAACTGGGGCAGGATTATCTGCGCCGTTGGCTCGGTCGGCGTAAAATTAAATCCGAACAAGCTCTCCTGCAGGCTCGGCAATATAACCGTCTTTAAAAACGGAACACCTAAGAAATTCGATGTAAAAAAGGCCAGCAAGATTATTTCACAAACCGAGCATACAATAACAGTGGATTTAGGTTCAGGAAAACATAGCGATTTCTGCTATGGATGCGATTTAAGTGCGGAATACGTCCGAATCAACGCAGAATATCATACTTAGAGACATCAACCGGAAACGAAATTAATCGGCCCGGTACTTGCAAATCTGTTGGTTTTTTGCTTTCTGCAACAAAAGACTTGAAAATCGTCTGCATTTAGTTAAACTGCTTTGACTTTTAATACGTCTGGTTAGAACAATTTTAGAGTTGAAATTGAAAGGAGCAAAATCGTGAAGATGCTAAGCAGAATCACAGCATTTCTGCTGCCTGCTTTTGTCTTTAGCACAACTGCACTGGCGGCAGGCGAGGAAGTCTCAACTGAAATGGCGGGCACACCGATAAGCTGGTGGCTGGCTCCCGTTGCGGCACTGCTCGCTCTTGTGTTTGCGTATTATTTCTACAAGAAATTGATGACTGCACCTGCGGGCACAGAAAAAATGATTGAAATCGCACGCTATGTCCGCGAGGGTGCCTACGCATACCTGTTCCGTCAGTACAGTGTTGTATCTGTGGTTTTTCTTATTCTACTCGCGATTTTCGCTTTTTGCGCATACAAGGGCGTTCAGAATCCCTTCGTGCCGGTAGCGTTTCTGACAGGCGGATTCTTTAGCGGCTTATGTGGTTTTCTTGGCATGAAGACCGCTACCAATGCTTCCTCCAGAACCGCACAAGGCGCCAGTGAATCCCTCAACCGCGGCCTGCAGGTGGCCTTTCGTTCGGGGGCCGTCATGGGCTTAGTGGTTGTCGGCTTCGGCTTGTTTGACATCTCGATGTGGTATCTGGTTCTCGACAAGCTCGTCTACACAGCCGAGCACATGAAGAACGGCTTGAACTTCTTGGGCCTTACCTTAGTGCACCCTGGTATGAACACCGAATATAAACTCGTGGAAATAACCACTACGATGATTACGTTCGGTATGGGTGCTTCAACGCAGGCACTCTTTGCCCGTGTAGGCGGCGGAATATTCACTAAGGCTGCTGATGTCGGTGCGGACCTTGTCGGTAAGGTCGAAGCCGGCATACCGGAAGACGACCCCAGAAACCCGGCTACGATTGCCGATAACGTCGGCGATAATGTTGGTGACGTTGCCGGCATGGGTGCCGACCTTTATGAAAGCTACTGCGGCTCAATTCTTGCAACGGCTGCTCTTGGAGCAGCTTTGCCGCTATCGGCTGTAGCAGAAAGTGGAATGGATCCATTAAAGGCGGTTTTGGCTCCCATGGTAGTTGCGGGTATGGGTATCATCCTGTCGATTCTGGGTGTCTTTATGGTGCGCTGCAAAGAGGACGCCAGCCAGAAGAACCTGCTTAGAGCATTACTATTCGGTACGCTGGGTAGTTCCGTACTGATTTTAGTTGCCTTGGCTTTCATGGCAAGGACCGATTGGATTAGCTGGGGCATTTTCGGGTCGGTTGCTTCGGGGTTGGCAGCAGGCGTATTGATAGGCCAATTTACCGAATACTATACCTCTGATAATTATAAACCTACACGCTCAATAGCTGAGCAGACAAAGACAGGACCGGCAACTACAATCATAGAGGGTTTTGCAAACGGCATGTATTCGTCCGGTCTGCCGGTAATCACAATCGTCATCGGCATTTTGTGTGCGTATGCCTTTGCCGGTGGTTTTAAAGATGTATCAATGGGGCTTTATGGCATTGGATTTGCCGCGGTTGGAATGCTCTCAACTCTGGGTATAACCCTGGCGACTGATGCGTACGGACCAATCGCTGATAATGCAGGCGGCAACGCTGAGATGAGTGGACTGGGGCCAGAGGTCAGAAAAAGAACCGATGCGCTTGATTCGCTCGGTAATACTACTGCAGCGACGGGCAAAGGCTTTGCGATAGGATCGGCGGCGTTGACAGCTATGGCGCTATTGGCGGCGTACATCGAGGAAATCAGAATCTGGATTAGCAGACTGGCAAATGAAAGTGCTGATGGATTGTTTCACGTCGGCAGTGTGGTATTTTCAGGCAAAGAAGGTGTTATTGATGTGATCAATGTCAAAACCGCCACAATGATGAATTTTATCGATGCCTTCGGTCTGACTATTATGAATCCGAAACTGCTCTGCGGCCTGTTTATCGGGGCGATGATGGCTTTTGTATTCTGTGCTATGACCATGAAGGCTGTCGGAAGGGCTGCAGGAGCTATGGTTGAGGAGGTTCGGCGTCAATTTAAGAAATTCCCCGGTATCATGGAAGGCAAGGACAAACCCGATTATGCCCGTTGTGTTTCCATTTCGACCCGTGGCGCTCAGAAAGAGATGATTTTGCCGTCACTGCTGGCCATTATTATGCCGGTTGCGACGGGGTTGGTTTTGGGTGTCGCAGGTGTGATGGGACTGTTAGCAGGTGGGCTTAGTTGTGGTTTTGTCCTGGCGATTACCCTGAATAATGCCGGCGGGTCCTGGGACAACGCCAAAAAGTATATTGAGAAAGGAAATCTTGGCGGCAAAGGCTCACCCGCACATAAGGCGGCTGTCGTTGGTGATACTGTTGGCGACCCCTTCAAGGATACATCCGGGCCGAGTCTTAACATCCTTATCAAGCTGATGAGTATGGTTAGCGTCGTCTTTTCCGGCGTTGTGGTTAAGTTTGCTCCTGTTATCAGTGGTTGGCTTGGTTTGGGTAGTCAATAAGAGAGAGTGTCTCGATGCTCAATGCTTTACGCAGTATACCTTTCGGCAGATACTCGATAATGTCCGCCTTGGCGGATTGACATTATTGTTGAATGTTTGTAATTTAGCGGGGTGGTCTAATCGGCCATCCCGTCTTTTTATTGGAATAATGAGGACATAATTTGACAAAGAAGAAAAAAACAGAGGAAACCTCCGTTGGAAAACCTGCAAGTACTTGTTCTGCCGAAGTGGGCCGTAGCGAGAAAGGCCGAAGGCGAAAAAAGAAAGTTTCTGCTGATGCGGGGACGTTCGCTGTAGCTGCCGCCAGGATAGCGGATGAACGGCATTGCGATAGCATTGTTATCCTTGACCTGCGGGGTTTGTCGCCGGCTGCCGATTATTTTGTGATCGCAACCGGCACCAGTGGCAGGCAAATGCGTACCGTCGCCGATGAAATCTGCGTGGAGGCAAAAAAACAAAACCAGCAGCGATTCGGCCGGGCCGGCTATGAACAAGGACGCTGGATTGTGCTCGATTTTATTGATGTCGTAGTCCACATCTTCGACAGCGAGTACAGGGACTACTATGACCTGGAGCTGCTCTGGGGCGATGCAAAAAGAGTTGATTATTGATACCTACTTTTTTGCCACAGAGGGCACAGAGAACACAGAGAATTAAAATATAATGGCTGACGCATTGACTGAAGGAATTATTGGGGCTGCTATGGAAGTGCACAAAGAGCTTGGCCCCGGACTTCTCGAATCAATTTATGAAGAAGCCCTATGTTACGAATTCGATCTGCAAGGTATTAAGTATGCAAGGCAGGTTCCTGCGGATGTTATTTATAAAGGCCATGTCATTAAGGGGCAAAGACTCGACCTTTTGGTGGAAAAGGAAGTCGTTATCGAGATTAAATCTGTCAGCAAACTACCTGATATAGCTGTGGCGCAAACAATTTCTTATTTGAAGGCAACAAACCTTAAGCGTGGCTTGATTATCAACTTCGGCGAAAAACGACTCATAGATGGCGTCAAACGTGTTTCTGTTTAGTTCTTTTTTAGCCACAGAGAACACAGACTTGTCCGCCTAAGGCGGAGAACACAGAGATAAAAGACATATTTAATAAAAATAATCATGGAGCAAAAAAATAATATAACTCAATCTCCTAAAGAAATTACCATAAAAGACTGGGAGCATTTTAATAAAGTCTGTTGGAAATTAGAAGGCTGTGGGTCTGACAGCACTGACGAATTAATTTTTCGTGGACAGCAGGATTACACCGACTCAAATCTTACCCCTTCTCTTTATAGGGAAATAGTAAAAAGAGGTGTGGATCAGCAAAAAATATATGACATTGAAGAAGAATTGATAACTGCATTTATAAAAATGTGGTTTCCACCTCAGATGGAACCTTATGTGAGACATAACTTACTTTTTCAGATACTTTCTATAATGCAGCATTATGGGATGAAGACAAGAATATTAGATTGGACTTTTTCATGGCTAGTGGCGGCTTATTTTGCTATAGAAAATAAGGATTCAAATGATAAAGACGCTGAAGTTTGGTGCATAAATAAAACACAGATTGAGAACCGATTGAAAGGATTTTGTGGAGAAAAAGAATACAACCAAAGGTCTTTTAATCGTGGCATAAGCTCTTTGAATGATTATAATCTTTGTTTGAAAAATGGAAATAAATGCCCAGTAAAACAATTAAATAATCGGATACAATGCAACGCTATTTTCTTTAAAGATATACTTTCATCTTCAACCGATGTGAGAATGATAATCCAAGCATCGGTTTTTACTTATTGCCCTGATCCAATCGCAGACCACATAGAATGTATAGCGAAAATTTTGGGGGACGATACGGGAAAATATTGTACGAAAATGGTAATACCAGCAGCGTTAAAGCCCCAATTTATGGAGAAAATAAAAATATCTTTGGAGTATAAAGAAAAACATGTATTTCCTACCATAAACCAAATCGAAAATAATAAAATCTTTGAAGGTGTTATATCCAAATATCAAAATAAATAATTCTCTGTGTTCTCTGTGCCCTCTGTGGCAAGAATGATATGACAATGAAACCTGTAATCGAAATCCTCGAAGAAAAAATTAGTGCTGCGATGGCTGCTGTCACTGGACAGAAGGATTGTGCTGCAATTGTAAGCCCTGCAACCGACCCGAAGTTCGGCGATTACCAGGCCAACGGCATAATGGCTCTTGCAAAAAAGCTCAAAAAGAATCCTCACAAATTAGCCGAAGAAGTCGTCAATAATCTGGAAGTCAGTGACATCTGCGAGCCACCAGAAGTCGCCGGGCCGGGTTTTATCAATATGCGATTGAAAGCCGGTTTTGTCGCTAACAACCTGCTTTTAATCAGTAAGGATGCTGTAAATCTCGCCGTTGAAAAGACTGCCGAACCCAAGACCATCGTGGTTGATTTTTCTGCGCCAAATATCGCCAAGCAAATGCACGTTGGTCACTTACGGAGCACAATAATCGGTGATTGCATCTGCCGAATGTTAGAATTCCTCGGCCACAATGTCATCCGCCAAAACCACATCGGCGACTGGGGAACTGCATTAGGGAAAGTAATCCTTGGTCTATGGCATATGTGCATGGCAGAGAAACGCGGAGGCAAACCATATTATGAGGACGATATCGAAGATTTGAAAGCATACAAGGACAACAAGCGGGAACTAGAAAACATTTGTGACCGAATATGTATACGAGATAAGGAGGATTGGGAGGAAGATTTTGAAGAGAGTCGAGGCGACGGGAGAAAACGCTTTAGGCCGTTCCTTAAAAAACTCAGGGACCGAGAAAAAGGTAAAATATGGGAGAAAATTACAATTCTATACCAATATGTAAATTTACTGGAAGAATCATTAGTTGGAATGGGGCTAATGACCACAACCCGTAAGAAGAAGAAATCTTATGGAGAAGGTGAAGAACCTTTCGAGTATATCTCGATATCATTTGAAGACCTTTCACGTCATATAACATCTATGTTGCAGAAAATTGATGATCCTGATAATGAGCAGGAAAAGGATGCATGGGAACTGATTACTACAATCTCATTAGAACACTGCGAAACTGTTTATGATCAACTCAATATTAAAATTACAAATAAACACTTTAATTATCAAGTTGTTAGAGGCGAAAGTTTTTATAGAGATAAGCTACCAGAAATAGTAGATGAACTACAACAAAAAAAAGATTCACAAGGTAACCCCATTGCTGAAAAGTCGGAAGGTGCAATCTGTGCATTTCCAAAAGGGTTTAAAACTAAAAATGGTACTCGCTTGCCCTTTATCATTCAAAAGAGTGACGAGGCACATCTTTATGCAACGACTGACTTGGCTGCGATGTGTTACCGTGTGAATGAACTAAAGGCAGACAAAATTATTTATGTAACCGATGCTCGGCAGAAATTACATTTTGAAATGCTCTTTGCTGTGGCACGTATGGCAGGATGGGATGAAAGACAGAAGACAGGAGACGGAAGACAGAAGACAGAAGAAAGAGAGCAAAAAACAGAAGCCTGCCCTGAGCGAAGCCGAAGGGACAGAGGACAGAGGACGGAATTTGTTCATGTTACTTTTGGTTCGGTACTTGGAGAAAATGGCAAGCCGTTAAAAACTCGTGAGGGCGAAAACGTAAAACTAAAAGAGCTGCTTGATGAGGCAGTCGAACGAGCTAAGAAAATCGTTGAAGAAAAAAATCCAGAGCTGCCTGCTGAGAAAAAAGACCAAATTGCCAAAGCGGTAGGTATTGGTGCAGTCAAATATGCCGACTTTTCCAATAACCGCACGAGTGATTATGTCTTTAGCTTCGATAAGATGCTGGCGATGGAGGGCAACACGGCTCCTTATATGCAGTACGCTTACGCACGAATAAAATCAATTATGAAGAAGGGCAAAGACAGAGGAATAGATACCAATAAAGAGACTTCAGAAGAAACAGCTTTGGACCTGATGGAGCAAGCCGAATTAGACCTTGCAAAATATCTGATTCGTTACGGCGAAGTAATCCAATCTGCGGCTGCCGATTACAGGCCGAACTATCTGACGACTTACCTCTACGAGTTAGCCCAGAAATTTAGCGTCTTTTACACAAATTGTCCCGTTCTGGATGCCGGCCCCAATAAAAGACCCACGAGACTTCTGCTTTGCGATTTAACTGCACGAACTATCAAACACGGCCTGAGCAATTTGCTCGGTATAGAAGTCGTAGAGCAAATGTAATGGACTAAGCCATGCTTTATGGCATTGAGGAACCGCTTATGAATATCGTCCAGCAAGAATTCAGCGTAAGCACAAAAACACGCTGTCAAATGATTGACATTACCAGCCAGGTTCGATCGATTGTCGGTGAATCCGGCATCAAGGATGGTGATGCAATTATTTATTGTCCCCACACCACGGCTGGGGTCACTATCAATGAAAACGCAGACCGTTCTGTGCCCCACGACATACTGCTTGCGCTGGAAAAAGTGGTACCTGAGCATCAAGCAGGCTTTAAGCATATCGAGGGTAACTCCGACGCTCACGTCAAAAGCTCAATCATCGGTTGCAGCGAACAGGTCCTTATATCAAACGGCTCACTATGCCTTGGCACCTGGCAGGGCATTTTCTTCTGTG
>Ga0315546_1001818_pt1 | contig 13024 bp, 9 predicted proteins | sample SalMarSW160170MG_FD_203833 | JGI IMG/M metagenome (GOLD analysis project Ga0315546, IMG submission 203833) | Salt marsh sediment microbial communities from the Plum Island Ecosystem LTER, Massachusetts, United States - Salt Marsh Sediment SW1601-170 ... | reverse complement strand
GCTGTCACCCCTCACTCTTCCTCGCCTTCTTTCTTTCCTTTCTTGATTACCTCTGCCTCTACCTGGGGCGACATCTCCGGTATCACCTGAGCCTTCTTCGCCGTTTTTTTCGGCTTTTTCGATTCTCTCCGCCTGAAATCTCGCCTACCCATGGTTATACCCCACTTTCACCCAGGCTAGCTGTGATGCTTCCATCTCAGCAGCCTTCTTACTCTTACCTGTGCCAACGCTTATGACCTCATCGCCCATAATAACCTCAACAGTAAATCGCTTATCATGGTCAGGACCAGCAACCTTCACCACACGGTAAACCGGCACCGACATGTTCTCCTTCTGAGCAAATTCCTGCAACAACGCTTTGTAGTTGAGACTCACCTTCCCACTCTTTATTCTCTCCAGAAAAGGCTCGACCTGCTTGAAGATGAATCCCTTCACCCGAGACAATCCCCGGTCAAGGTATATAGCACCAATCAGAGCTTCCAAGCTGTTTGCCAGGTTGCTCTCTTTACTCCTCCCCCCGGTGACATCCTCACCCCTTCCCATTAACAACCAATCACCAAGCTTGAGGGAAGAAGCGACCTCAGCCAAAGTATCCTGACAGACCAGATAAGCACGCATCGTGGTTAGCCAGCCTTCACTCAACTCGGGAAACTCGCTATACAGCCTTTCAGCTATCACAAGTCCAAGCACGGCATCGCCAATAAACTCCAACCGCTCATTGCTGGGCCAACGGAAGTCCTGGTTCTCATTTAAGTAAGAGCTATGCACCAATGCTTGCAGCAACAAAATTTCATTGTTAAAGGATACACTCAACGCTTTCTGACACTGGTCTAAATCGACCATGTGCTTATAAGTATAGCAACAAAAGCCTGGCTCGCTCAACTTTTTGTTATAATTAATCTGGTTATATGCAACAACTTAAACGCGTGGTTATTTACACCGACGGTGCCTGCCTGGGAAACCCCGGACCGGGGGGTTATGGGGTAGTCATATTATACAGAGGAAATAGAAAGGAATTGTCCGGGGGTTATCGGAAAACCACTAACAACCGAATGGAGCTGATGGCGGCGATCGTCGGGTTAAAAGCACTCAAAGAGAAGTGCAAGGTAACGCTCTACAGCGATTCTGCATATCTGGTCAAGGCAATAGCAGAAGGATGGGCAAAAAGATGGCGCAAAAACAATTGGCGGCGTAACAAGAAAGAGAGGGCGTTGAACCCTGACCTCTGGGAGGAACTTCTACAGCTATCTGACACTCACCAGGTTGAATTCAAATGGGTAAAAGGACATGCCAGCAGTGCTGAAAATAACCGCTGTGATGAGCTTGCCCTAGAAGCTGCTCAGCAGCCAAGCCTGCCTGTTGACCAGGGATATGATGGCAGAGAATGAGACTCACTTCCTTTCCAAAATACCGCAAACACCCATCCCACCACCACCACAAATAGCCTCAAGTCCGTATCTTACGTTGCGCCTTCGCATCTCATAGAGCAGCGTGGTCAGGATTCTAGCACCAGTACAACCTAACGGATGACCAATAGCAATACAAGAACCGTTTACATTCACCCTATCATGGTCCTTTTCAGTTATTCCTAACTCGGCAAAGTTTGCCAGCACCTGAGCGGCAAATGCCTCGTGCAACTCAATGAGGTCAATTTGTTCCAGAGAGAGTCCACCACTTTGTAACGCTTTGTTAACCGCGGAAGGAACCGCCTTCCAGGTGTAGCGTGGGTCAGCACCACTAAAGGCAAAGGATTTAAGGTAAGCCATTGGCTCCACGCCAACTTCCCGAGCTTTTTCTACTGACATCACCACACACGCTGCGGCGCCATCATTTTCGCCAGAGGAATTACCGGCAGTGCAAACCCCGCTTAGTACTGCCCTTAACTTAGAAAGCGCTTCCATGCTGGTATCGGAGCGGGGATGCTCATCCCGGTCAACCAATACTGGCTCACCCTTGCGTTGTGGAACCGACACAGGAATGATTTCGTCTTCAAATTTCCCCGATTCTATAGCAGCACATGCCTTTTGATGGCTTAATAAAGCCCACCTATCTACATCCTCACGACTGATGTCATATTGCTTGGCTGCCGTTTCAGCCCAGGACATCATTGTAGGCAAAACGCCAAATCTTTCCTGTGGTTGAGACATCATTCTGCCACGCTGCATTCTGTCATACATTGGGATTCCCCACATTGAGCTGTAGCCATGTCCTTTAGGCATATCAGCGGTTCCTCCCAATCCCCACCTCACATCACCTGTTATGTAAAATTCAGCCGTGCTCATGCTCTCCACACCCCCAGCGATCACAATATCGGCATTGCCACTTTGAATTGTCATCGCGGCAAGACATACAGCGTCAAAGCCACCACAGCAACGACGGTCGATGGTAAGCGCCGGTATCTCCACTGGCCAGCCAGCCTTAAGCAGTGACATCCGAGCAATATTTACATACTCACCACTCTGGTAATTCTGCGCCATCATTACCTCGTCAACTAAGCTCGGAGCTATCCCTGCTCTCTTCACCACTTCATTGAGAACCAGAGCAGCCAAATCATATGCTGGTATAGTTCGTAAAGAACCACCCAAATTACCCACAGGTGTCCGCGCAGCACTGGCTATAATTACTTCCTTCAATTCGCCCCCAACGGTAATTAATTTACTGGAAGTGTAGCACATCGCCCAGCGCTCGGTAAGGACTGCCCCTATTTGAACTAGATCAAGGAGAGCACAGGAAAAATTGACAAAAGCTTTCCTCAATGGTATGGTGAATACCAAGGATTATGAAAACGGGGGATGATGATGGATTACAAACGTGAGTTACTCAAAGGCAACACCGAGTGTTTGCTTCTTTGCCTGATTAATTCTCAATCTATGTACGGTTACCAGCTCATAAAGGAACTGAATAGGCGTAGCAACGGGTATTTTCATTTCAAGGAAGGAACTCTCTATCCAGCGCTACACCGACTGGAGAAAGAAAAGCTTATCAAGGGTAACTGGGAAAAGTCACCCGCTGGGCAAGAAAGGCGATATTACCATATAACGGGGAAAGGACGCCGAGCTTTATTCCAAAAATTGAGTGTGTGGGAGGATTTTTCTACTGCGATCAGAGCAGTTGTACAACCAAGAACAAGCTAGTATAACCATGGCAGACAAATTAGCCAGTTACCTGGAGAGCCTCAAGAACTGTCTGAAGATTGATTCTGCAGTTAAGGACGAGGCCATCCGAGAAATTTCTACCCACCTTGAAGATGCAAGCCAAGAGCTGAAAGAAGGCGGGCTTAACGAAGAAGAGGCATTAACACTCGCCACCGACAAGTTCGGCTCAGCTCGCTTGATAGCGCAAGAAATATGCGAAGTACATAACCAAGGGAGCTGGCAGGATGCTTTTTTTACCGCCTTACCCCATTTTTTGGTAGCCACGCTCTTCGCCTCCTACTACTGGCAGAACACGACTTGCCTGTTACTGGTACTGCTAGCAACAACTTGTGTGGTCATCTATGGTTGGCGGCATAACCAGCCACTGTGGCTCTTCCCCTGGCTGGGATACTATCTACTGCCAGTAATGGTTACCGGTATTCTTCTGATTTCTTTGCCCCAAGGTTGGACCTGGTTAGCAGCACTGGTGTATATCCCGTTAGTTTTGTTTATTGTTGCCTATATAGTAAGGCAAACGACAAATCGAGACTGGCTTTATGTATTGCTTATGGTTATTCCCATTCTTGTGGTATTTATGTGGCTGACCTCCTCGAGCACTGGAGGGCAATTTTTACCCAGTAGCACGCAGCTTCAGGCGAACACACTGTGGTTAACGCTTAGTTTCTTCACCCTGGCTGTGGCAACCATTGCCTTCGTGCGGGTAAAACAACGGTGGCAAAAAGCAGCCGCTCTGCTGATTCCAGCAAGCCTGATACTACTTGCAGTAACTCTGGTAAATCGCGAAGGCATTGGCCTTGGTGCTGGGAGTATCTTAATCCTTTCCCTTCTCATCCTAGTCATGCCAGCGTGGATACAGTTGAAGCCAGAACCACGCTGAGTTAAGTTCTTTAGTTCAGTTCTAGAGGTGACCTTGCCTCGGCGGCTAGGTTTGATTCCACAAACTTGTTTGTGCTTGAAAAGTTTTAGGATAAGATAATCCTAGATGCTCATAAGCAGGTTTAGTAACCACCCTGCCCCGGGGAGTACGCGCTAAGAAGCCTAACTGGAGAAGGTAAGGCTCGTAAACATCCATAATCGTATCGGCATCTTCGTTAATAGAAGCAGCGATAGTCTCCAAACCCACAGGACCACCATCAAACTTGTCAATGATGGTACGTAATACTTTGCAATCTACATCATCCAAGCCTATGGAATCCACTTTAAGCTTTGAAAGCCCTTCAAGAGCTATTTCCCTGGTTACCACCCCATCAGCCATGACCTGGGCATAGTCTCGCACTCTTTTCAATAGCCGGTTGGCTACCCGGGGAGTCCCTCGAGCACGCTGAGCAATCTGTTCCAACCCTTCCTCCATAACTGATACCTTCAGAAAAGTAGCAGCGCGTTTTAGGATCAGCTTTATAGCTGATTCATCGTAGAAATCAAGATGGTACGTGGCTCCAAATCTGTCACGAAGCGGAGGGCTCAACAAGGCAGAACGCGTTGTAGCCCCAATTAAGGTAAAACGAGGTAGCTTCAACCGTAAGCTTCTGGCTGCCGGACCTTTGCCCAAAAAAATGTCAAAAACAAACTCTTCCATCGCCGGGTAAAGCTTTTCCTCCACCAAATGGCTGAGCCGGTGAATTTCATCAATAAAAAGAATATCGCCGCTCCGCAAGCTGGTAACAATAGCCGCCAGGTCCCCAGGACGCTCTATGGCTGGTCCCGAGCTTACTTTGATGTTAACTCCCATCTCAACAGCGATAATGTGAGCCAGTGTGGTTTTGCCCAGTCCAGGAGGGCCACAGAAAAGAATATGGTCTAAAGGATCGCCCCTTTTTTGTGCCGCTGCAATGGCTATGTTTAGATTCTCTTTAACTTCCTGCTGACCAACAAATTCACTAAGATGCTTGGGGCGAAGAGCTAAATCAGTGGGTACATCCTCAGAGACCTGCTTGCCTGAAACTGGCCTCATTCTTCATTTCCCTCCTCATCGGACGAAGCCTGAGTGCCTAGTTGCAAGCCAACCAGGTCTTGTCGGGCACCTAACGCCCCAGCCGGGATAACTCTACCAAGAATAACATTTTCCTTTAAACCACGAAGCCTGTCTACCTCCCCTGCGATCGCTGCATTGCGAAGGACATGATCCGTTTCTTGAAAAGAAGCAGCAGCTAACCAGCTATCTTTATGCAAGCTAACCCTGGTCATCCCCAAAAGAACTGCGTCGGCTATCGCTGGCTCACCGCCTTCAGCCAGTACTTTTGCATTCACCTCTTCATAACTGAATCGGTCAATCAACTCCTCAGGCAACAGCTCCGTATCTCCACTGGAAGTAACCCTGACTTTGCTTAACATCTGACGGACGATAATGGCAATGTGCTTATCATGTATATTCACTCCCTGGGAGCGATATACTTTTTGTATTTCATTTATCAAATAATGCTGGACTGCTTCCTTGCCCATAACCCGCAAGACGCTGTGGGGATCAACGGTTCCCTCGGTAAGCCGTTCACCTGCTTTCACCTCATCACCAGATTTAACAAGCAAACGTAAGTCAGGCGGTGCAAAATACTCTTTTTCCTCCCTTTCCCTCCGTCTGATGTAAAGACGCTCATTCTCAATCACGACTTGTCCCGCAGCTTTTGCCTCTATGGCCTCTGATTTCACTACCGGCAATTTCTTCTTAGCTTTACTTGGGGATACTTCAGGATGAAAGAGTACAGTACCAGCGTCAACCAGCTGCCCCTCTTCCACAGCTAATTTCGCTTCGGGAGGAAGTAGATATTCGTCCTGATAAAGCTCTGAACTAACTACTCTGATCACGGTTTCTTCTTCACCGGCAACCACTTCAGCAATACCATCGATCTCAGAGACGATAGCACTACGTTTTGGCAACCTCGCTTCAAGAAGTTCCTCCACGCGAGGCAACCCACTGGTGATATCAGTACCTACCACACCCCCGGTATGGAAAGTTCGCAGGGTAAGCTGGGTGCCTGGTTCACCAATGCTCTGAGCAGCAATAATACCTACAGCAGTGTTAAGCTCTACCAGCTTCCTTTTCGATAAGTCTCTACCATAACACCTTTGACAAACACCAAACCGAGAATGGCAACTAAGAGGAGACCTTACGTATACCTGAGCAATATCGGCCTCAATGATCTCCTTAGCTTTCTCTTCATCAATTTCCTCGTTGTGGGCAACGATAACCCTCTCTGTGCCAGGCTCAACGATCTTGCTTGCAGCAAGATAACCAATAATCCGTTCCTTAAATGGAGGCAAGTATTCCTCTTCAGTTCCCTTTAATATCCAAACCCCTTCAGTGGTACCACAATCCTCTTTGGTTACAATGACGTCCTGAGCTACATCCACAAGACGTCTGGTAAGGTAACCACTGTCCGACGTTCTCAAGGCAGTATCTGCTAATCCTTTACGAGCACCATGAGTGGAGATAAAGTATTCCATAGCTGATAAACCGTCACGAAAACTGGACTTAATGGGAAAGTCTATTATCCTTCCTGATGGGTCGGCCATTAACCCACGCATCCCCGCCATCTGTGTTATCTGAGACATATTTCCTCTAGCTCCTGAGTTAGCCATCATGTAGATTCCTCCAAGAGGGTCTAAGGATTGCGCTACACGGTCAGTAATCTCATAAGTGGTTTTCATCCATGTCTGAACAGCATTTTCATAACGCTCGTCTTCAGTAATCAATCCCTGATTGAATTGTTCCTCCACAAGAGCAATTTGCTCCTCAGCCTCTTTGAGAAGCTTATTCTTATCATAGGGCTCATTGATATCGCCTATTGCAATAGAAGTACCTGATTTTGTAGCGTAGTAAAACCCCAATTGTTTGAGATCATCAAGGATAGGAGCTGTAGCCTCTTCACCCAGCAAGCGAATACACTCAGACACCAATGATTTTAAGGATGCTTTGTCCATGGTTTTATCATAAGCACGCAGCTCTGGAGGCAAAATCTCATTAAATAAGACCCTTCCCACGGTGGTCTCTATTCTTCCTGACTGCTCATCTTGTACTGTAATCTGGGCACCAAGCTCAATAAGACCCCACTCGTGAACAAGCTCAGCCTCCTCAAAACTGCTGAATACTTTCCCGGTTCCTTTAGCCCCAGGCTTAACCATAGTGAGATAATAGCACCCGAAGACTATATCTAAACTGGGCACTGTTATCGGCTCACCATTACTTGGCGACAGCATATTGTGAGTACTGAGCATAAATTTCCTGGCTTCTTCCACCGCTGCTTTGGATAGAGGAACATGGACTGCCATCTGGTCACCATCAAAATCAGCGTTAAAGGCAGCACAAACGAGAGGATGAATTTGAATGGCATCACCATCGATTAACACTGGTTCAAAAGCCTGGATGCTCAACCGATGTAGTGTAGGAGCACGATTGAGTAACACTGGACGCTCTTTGACTACTTCGTTGAGCAAATCCCAAACTTCAGGATTACCCCTTTCCACCAAGGTTCGAGCGATCTTTAAGTTATTAGCATAGCCCAACTCAATAAGCCTATTCATCACAAAAGGTTTAAATAGCTCTAAAGCCATGCGCCTTGGCAATCCACATTGGTGAAGCTTGAGATTGGGGCCAACAACGATTACTGACCGTCCACTATAATCCACCCTCTTTCCCAAGAGATTCTGACGAAACCGACCTTGTTTCCCTTTTAGCATAGCCGATAGAGATTTCAGTACATGCTTGGTTCCAGTAGTGACCGGACGTCCTCTCCTTCCATTATCAATAAGAGCGTCGACGGCTTCCTGTAGCATTCGCTTTTCATTACGGATAATAACCTCTGGCGCACCTAATGCTATGAGACGCCGGAGACGATTATTGCGATTAATGATACGACGATAGAGGTCGTTAACATCACTGATAACAAAGCGACCGCCATCCAGCTGAACTACAGGACGAAGCGCCGGGGGCAATACCGGAAGCACATTCAAAATCATCCATTCAGGTTTATTTCCACTAGCTTTGAAGGCTTCCACTAGTTGTAGTCGCCTGCTTAACCTCTTACGATTTTGCCCAGAGGCATTCTGTAATTCGTCGAGAAGTTTGCCATGCAAGCTATCAATGTCAACGTCCCTCAGTATCTCTGAAATGGCTTCAGCTCCGGTGCCAACTCGTAGAATATCACCATATTTATCCCTAAGTTCCTGATATCTCTCCTCGGTAAGTATTTCACATTTCTTCAGACTTTTTACTTCCTCCCTCATCGCTCGGCATTCCCCTTCAATCTCTACCCTGTTCTCCTCAAGCTTAGCCCTTAGCTGATTTATCTCCTCGATTACGTCTTCATCTTCGGGAGCTGCCTTCAATTTGGCTTGCAACTTCCCAATTTGCTTATTCACCTTCTTTTCTTGCTCGGCTATTTTTCGATCTCTATCTTTATCAAGCTGCACAATCTTCTTCTCACGAACTTCCTCATCAATGGAAATAACGATGTATCGCGCAAAGTAGATGACTCCTTCCAAGTTTCGAGGCGTGACATCGAGGAGGAGACTGATCGGGCTGGGCACAAGCTTGGTAAACCAGATATGGGCAACCGGTGCTGCTAACTCGATAATCCCCATGCGCTCCCTTCGCATACTAGATGGACCAACTTCAACACCGCATTTCTCACAGATGACGCCTTTGTACCGTACCTTTTTATATCGCCCACAATGACACTCATAGTCTTTGACGGGACCAAAAATCTTCTCACAGAATAAGCCGTGCCTTTCTGGCTTTAATGTGCGGTAATTTATGGTCTCCGCCTTAGTTACTTCGCCATGAGACCAACTCCTGATTTGCTCTGGCGAGGCAAGGCTTATCCTAATAGCGTCAAAATCACCAAAATCAGACATTTCTTTTTACACCTCGATTTCTTATTCCAGCTTTGAATCTTCCAAAGTGTCCACTGTAGCGAGGCTTGCCTGCTTCCTTCCTTCATTAAGCAACTCCACGGCAAGGCTTAAGCTACGTAGTTCCATAAACAGCACCTTACATGCTTCGGGGATGCCGGGATGGTGAACATCTTCGCCTTTAACGATAGCCTCGTAAGCTTTAGAGCGGCCAGCAATGTCATCCGATTTTATGCTAAGCATTTCTTGAAGTGTATAAGCTGCACCGTGACCTTCCAATGCCCACACCTCCATTTCCCCGAAGCGCTGACCTCCAAATCGAGCTTTCCCGCCTAAAGGTTGTTGGGTGACAAGCGAATATGGTCCGGTAGAGCGAGCATGCACCTTGTCTGAAACAAGATGTATCAACTTCATCAGATAAACAACACCAACAGTCACAGCCTGGTCAAAAACCTTCCCAGTTTGACCATCTCTGAGTTCCATTTTCCCAAAAATAGGTGGATAAACTCTTCGTTCTTTGTAAGCCTTCTGTACTTCTCGCTCCAATTCATCCCCGCTAAGATCCCGAGAATCTATGCCTAAATCTTCAAGCCATAAACGCAAAGCTGCTTCTCTTGCCTTTCCTTTATGTTTCCCAGCTATCATTTCCTCTATCTTTTCCCTATCAAGTCCTCGAGCAGTGAGCCAAGCATCAATCTTCCCAAAATCAGCTACCCCTCCAGTCAAGCCATCTTGATATAGAGAGACAGCACCAGCTTTCCATGCTATCCAAGACATGGCTAAATAATCTTCAATCCCGGCAATGTCAGCTCCATCAAAAATGGGATTAACCGCTTTGAAGCCCAGAATGCGAGCTGCCCAGCCTAAATGAGCTTCCAAAACCTGTCCAACATTCATTCGAGATGGAACACCCAGAGGATTAAGGACAATATCTACAGGTGTGCCATCAGATAAGTAAGGCATATCTTCTTCAGGCAATATGATCGAAACAATGCCTTTGTTGCCATGCCTGCCTGACATTTTATCGCCCACTGATAGCTTGCGTTTCTGCGCAACCCATACCCATATAATCTTATTTACTCCGATTGGCATTTCGGCGTGGGTACCACGAGAGAGTACCTTTACATCAATCACCTTCCCCGCTTCACCAGCCGGCACTCTAAGAGAACTATCCTTTACCTGGCGTGTCTTTTCCCCGAATATCGCTCTTAGTAACTTCTCCTCCGCAGAAGGCTCAGTCTCGCCCTTAGGGGTAATTTTCCCCACCAATATATCATTGGAACTTACTTCAGCTCCTATGCGTATAATGCCCTGCTCATCAAGCTCGCCAAGGCTTTCTTCACTTACATTTGGTATATCTCTGGTAATTTCTTCAGGACCAAGCTTCGTGTCACGCGCCTCAATTTCATGTTTCTCTATATGAATAGAGGTGAAAACATCGTCTGTGACTAGCCTTTTACTAATAACAATGGCATCCTCAAAATTGTATCCTCGCCAACTCATAAAGGCACAAACAACATTTTGCCCCAGAGCGAGCTCCCCGCCCTCCATTGCACAACTATTAACGAGTGACTGTCCTTTCCTAACCTTGTCCCCCTTACTTACTACGGGATATTGGTTAATACACGTTCCTTGATTGGTTCTAACAAACTTATTCAACTCATAAACATGTTCCTTGTTTTCCTCATCCTTAACCATGATTTGCGAACTAGTGGCTGAAGTCACTACACCATCACAGGGAGAAAATATTGCCTGCGCACTGTATTTAGCTACCTCTTTTTCCATACCTGTGGCTACTAAGGGGGCTTGGGGAAATAGCAAAGGCACAGCTTGGCGTTGCATGTTGCACCCCATTAAAGCACGATTGGCATCATCATGTTCCAAAAACGGAATAAGAGAGGCAGCAACACTGAATATCTGCTTGGGAGAGACATCCATAAAATCTACCTTATCAACAGATCCCTTAAAATATTTGCTACCTTTCTTAACTTCAACCCTTTGCTGGATAAACTCACTCCTGCTATTAACAGGAGCATTAGCCTGAGCAATGGCATATTGCTCTTCTTCATCGGCAGTCAAGTAAGTAATCTGCTCAGAAACAAAGGGGATTATTTTAACTGTTTGTATGGGGAGAGAGGCAAGCTTATCAGCGATTCCCTTAGTGATCGATGTACCTGAGTGGATTACCACCTTACCACTATGGTTTGTCACATCTTCCCGTATTGTTCTTCCCAATAACTCATCTTCAATATTTGGAACCTCATGAATAACCTTACGGTAGGGGGTCTCTATAAAACCGTACTTATTGACCGAGGCGTAAGTAGCTAACGAACCAATGAGTCCGATGTTTGGTCCCTCCGGTGTCTCTATAGGACAAATACGGCCATAATGTGAATGATGCACATCTCGAACTTCAAAGCCGGCCTGCTCCCTCGATAACCCTCCAGGCCCCATGGCAGAGAGGCGCCGTTTATGAGTTAATTCAGCCAATGGATTAGTTTGATCCATGAATTGAGATAGCTGAGACCTGCCAAAGAACTCCTTCATAGTGGCTACTATCGGGCGAATGTTAATTAGCGAGGCTGGAGTCGCTTCCTCAGGACCAAGAATGCTCATTCTTTCTTTGATAGCTTTCTCTAACCGCAGTAACCCAATTTGAAATTGCCTCTGTATTAGGGCACCTACTGTTTGTGCCCGCCGATTGCCAAGGTGATCGATGTCATCAGGGATATCTTCATGCTTATTGATCAAGATAATGTGACGGACTATTCCCACCAGATCTTCGGGGGTCAAGCCAAGCTGCTCTTGAGCAAGGTCAAGTCCTAATTTCTTATTAAGCTTGTAGCGACCTATTTTCCCCAAGCTATACCGCCGTGGATTGAACAAAAAGTTATTCAGCAATGCTTGAGCACTCTCAAGGCTAGGGGGATCACCAGAAGAAAATTTACGGTAAATATCAACCAAGGCATCAGCTCTAGTCCTAATCAAAGGATCTCGCTCTATTGTGGAGCGAATGAATGAATGATCAGGCAAATTATCTACATCGCGGAATTCGTTAATTAGCTTTTCGTCAGTTTCAAAACCTATAGCACGCAATAAAGTGGTGACAACCATTTTTCTCTTCCCACCTAACCTTACTGAGATAACATTACTGCTGGAGGTCTCAAAATCAAGCCACGAGCCATGTTCAGCAACAAGCTTGGCAAAGCATAACTCACGCCCACTAGCAGCATCCCTCTGTAAAGTGAAATAAACACCAGGAAAGCGGCTCAATTGGTTTACTACTACCCGTTCCACTCCAGAAATAATAAAAGTCCCTCTATTCGTCATTAGCGGAAAATCGCCAAAGAATAATTCCTGTTGCTTAATTTCTCCCGTCTCTTTGACTATTAGCTGAACGGTGACATTGAGAGGAGCAGAATAGGTTATGCCTCGCGCAAGACACTCTTCAGCAGGGTGTTTTGGCTCACTGAACTCGTAGCCACCGAAGTGTAGCTCCAATTTATTACGCGTATAGTCCAAGATAGGGGAAATTTCCTCAAAAAGCTCCTTCAAACCCTCTTCCTGAAAACAACGAAACGAATCAAACTGAACCCGAACAAGAGAAGGAATCTCGACAACCTCGGGAAGTTTAGCAAAGGACTTTGTTAAACTATATCTAGGCATCGACAATGCAGTCATAATTCTTACTCCTTAAAATAAAATTCAAAAAGCTACCCTAAGGCATTCAAAGTGTTGTAATATATTTAGTGAGGGAATTTAGACCTGATAAACACTGAAAGGCAAGAAACAACATAGAACAAACTCGCAGTTTAGCATACTGAAAAATTTTTGTCAAGTCCTCAGAAAAATTATGGTTGCACACACGATAAAATTTGGCACAGATGGTTGGAGAGGTATTATAGCCGAAGACTTTACCTTTAACAATGTGCGTATTTGCTCCCAAGGTATAGCTAATTACCTCACTAGAAACGGATTAAATCAAAGAGGATTGATCATTGGCTATGACACTCGTTTTGCCTCTG
>Ga0315546_1001810_pt1 | contig 13058 bp, 10 predicted proteins | sample SalMarSW160170MG_FD_203833 | JGI IMG/M metagenome (GOLD analysis project Ga0315546, IMG submission 203833) | Salt marsh sediment microbial communities from the Plum Island Ecosystem LTER, Massachusetts, United States - Salt Marsh Sediment SW1601-170 ... | reverse complement strand
AATCAGATAAAATCCAGGTCAGCGGCTTTGTCGTCAGGGAGGAATGTTACCAGCCCAATCACTATTTAAGCATCAAGACGCTTCAGCAATATCTGGCTGAATATGACATACCAGGGATAAGCGGCGTGGATACCCGCGCCATTACCCGCAAGCTGCGCTCTGGCGGCGTAATGATGGGCATGATAACCACTGATAAAACTCCCCAGCAGGCCCTGGAACAATTGCTAAAGCTGCCCGACTACGGTGAAACTGATTTTGTCAAGCAGGTAACTACCGAAGCCCCTTACGAGTGGGAGCTACACTCGCTGGAAAAAGCCCTGACCTCCCTGCCCAGAGTAATAGTCATTGACTGCGGGCTAAAATTCAGTATCCTGCGCATCATGCACCGCATGGGCTGCCGGGTAACGGCTGTCCCCGCCACCATGACCGCCAAGGAAATCCTGAGCCTGAAACCTGATGGCATCATTCTCTCCCCCGGCCCGGGCAATCCCGCCGTCCTTGACTACCTGGTGGAGACGGTAAGAGCGCTCATCGGCAAGAAGCCGATTATGGGCATCTGCCTGGGCGGCCAGCTAATCTCCCTCGCCCTTGGCGCCAAGACCTTCAAGCTCAAGTTTGGCCATCGCGGCGGCAACCACCCGGTGCGCGACTTAAGCACCGGTAAAATCCACATCACCGCCCAGAACCACGGCTATGCCACCGACCCCACCACCCTCCCCGAGGGGTGGGAGGTTACCCATATAAACTTAAATGACGGCACGGCGGAGGGCTTGCGCCACAAGGAGCTGCCCGTCTTCTCCATCCAGTATCACTCCGAAGCCTCCCCCGGCCCCTGGGACAGGATTTCCCACTTTGAGGATTTTGTGAAGATAGTGAGGGAGAATAAGAAGTAAATAAGGGAATTTTGGAAGAGTGTTTAGCTACCCACCCTGACCCACCCTACAGAGGTCAGACCTCTTTAACACTCCCTACAACAGGGGTGGGGAAGGAAAGTTTTTGAAGCGCAGCTTATGAGGGTGGGCTGGGTGGGAAGAAAAACACAGGTTAAAGGGGGTGAGGTAGATGGATAAAAAAGAAAAATCCACAAGCGACAATACAAAACAAATGGCAGTTCAATGCTGGTTAGAAGAACATAGGGCATTAAGAGCTGTGATTGAGCTACACTTTACAACCATGCGGTATTTAGTAATATTTAATATTGCTGCTTTAGGAACTATTAGTGGCTTAATTCTAACGGATATGGAAAACAACATGTGGTTAGCGCTAATTGTACCGATATTGTCGGCTTTTATTGGATTCCTTGTCTACTTTTATAGTAAACAAATATCTCGGCTTGGACATTACATCAGAGACACAATTGCAAAAAGACTTCATGACTTAGTAGAAGACGAGGAAGTGATAGGTTGGGAGAGTCATACTCGCGAAGAAGAGAAAGAAAGAAACAAATTACTACAGTGGTTTTCTATATCGGGCATGAGTTTACTTACGTTTATACTAACAAGCACGTTTGCCTTAATATTTACTGCTAAGCAGACTTTTCTCGAAGGTGCTGTCTGGCAAATTATTCTTTGGATTACGGGTTTAATACTTACTATATTGTTAATCCCAGCTTTTATCAGTGAGCGAAAGTTTTGGTTTGGTGAAGAAACTAGAACAAACAAGGAGCAAACTTGAAACCATCTAAAGTCCTAATCATCGGCTCAGGGCCCATAATAATCGGGCAGGCGGCGGAGTTTGACTACGCCGGCACTCAGGCCTGCAAGGCGATGCGGGAAGAAGGTGTAACCTCGGTGCTGGTCAACTCCAACCCCGCCACCATCATGACCGACGAGGGCATCGCCGATATCGTCTATATTGAGCCGCTCACCGTGGAAATGGTCGGGCGCATTATCGAGCGGGAGCGCCCCGACGGCTTACTCCCCACCCTCGGCGGGCAGACCGGGCTTAATCTGGCCGTAGACCTGGCTGATGCCGGCATTCTGGACAAGTTCAAGGTAAAGTCTCTGGGCACCCCCATCCAGACGATAAGAAACGCCGAAGACCGGGAGCTTTTCAAGCAGTTAATGGCTGAAATTGGCGAGCCAACGCCAGTCAGCGCCACCGTAAACACCCTGGAAGACGCCAGGAAGGTAGCCAAGAAGATAGGCCTGCCGGTGGTAATCCGCCCCGCCTACACCCTGGGTGGGACGGGGGGAGGCATGGCCTATACCTGGGAGGAACTGGACAGGGTGGTAACCGTTGGGCTAGCCACCAGCCCCATTCACCAGGTGCTGGTGGAGAAGTCGGTGGTGGGGTGGAAGGAGATAGAGTATGAGGTAATGCGGGACGCCGCCGACAACTGCATTACCGTGTGCAACATGGAAAACGTCGACCCCATGGGGGTGCACACCGGCGATAGCATCGTCGTCGCTCCCAGCCAGACCCTGACCAACAAAGAGTATCAGTTCTTGAGGACTGCCAGCCTCAAGATTATCCGAGCCCTGGGTGTTGAAGGCGGCTGCAATATACAGTTTGCCCTCGACCCCTATAGCGAAAATTACTACGTAATTGAGGTCAACCCCCGAGTCAGCCGCAGCTCGGCTTTAGCCAGTAAGGCTACCGGCTATCCCATCGCCCGAGTAGCCGCCAAGATAGCCGTCGGCAAGAGGCTGGATGAAATCCCCAACCAGGTAACGGGAAAGACGATGGCTTCTTTTGAGCCGGCGCTGGACTACCTGGTGGTCAAAATTCCTCGCTGGCCCTTTGACAAGTTTGCCTCCGGCGACAGGATTATAGGAACTCAGATGAAAGCCACCGGCGAGGTAATGGCTATTGACCGATGCTTTGAAGCCGCCTTGCAGAAGGCAGTACGCTCCCTGGAGTTTGGCCGAAGGTCGCTGCTCTGGGAAGACCCGGACTGGGAACTGGGGGAAAATATTGACTCCTACCCCCTGAAGCCCAACGACCTGAGACTGTGGGCACTAATGGCTGCCTTGAGACGGGGGATAAGCGCTGAAAAGCTATCCGAGCGCACCAAGATTGACCTGTGGTTTACCACCAAGCTCCAGAACATCGTGGATATGGAAAGGGAGCTCCTGTCCCAGCCGCTGACTCCGGAGCTCCTGTGGCAGGCAAAACGGCTGGGATTTTCCGACGAGCAGATTGGTACTCTGGCCGACAGACTTCCTGAGCAGGTGAGGCAACTGCGCCACGAGTGGAATATCCGCCCGGTTTATAAGATGGTGGATACCTGTGCCGCCGAGTTTGACGCCGCCACCCCCTATTTCTACAGCAGCTATGAGCAGGAGAACGAGGCTGAATCTTCCCCGGTGAACAAGGCAGTGGTTATCGGCAGCGGACCCATCCGCATTGGCCAGGGAATTGAATTTGACTACTGCAGTGTCCATTCTGCCTGGGCACTACAGGAGTCCGGCTACCAGGCCATCATGGTAAACTCAAACCCGGAAACGGTGTCCACCGATTTTGACACCAGCGACCGCCTCTACTTTGAAGCCCTGGACGAGGAGAGCCTGCGTGATATTCTGGAAAATGAAGGCTACAACGGCCAGGCGCCAGCATCAATAGTCCAGTTCGGCGGTCAGACAGCCATAAACCTGGCTGAACCCCTATTTCGCAGCGGGATGCCCCTTTTAGGCTCCAGTGCCGAAGCCATTGACCTGGCTGAGGACAGGCGCCGCTTTGAGAACTTCCTCAATGAGTTAGGCATCCCCCAACCGCCAGGAGCCGGCGTAACCTCTATAGAAGAGGCGCTCAGCGTGGCTAAACTTATCGGCTACCCAGTGCTGGTCCGCCCCAGCTATGTCCTCGGCGGCAGAGCCATGGAAATAGTCCATGACGATAGCGAGCTCAGCCGCTACATGAAACTGGCGATGGAACTGGACACCAAGCACCCTGTCCTTATCGATAAGTATCTGGAGGGTAAAGAGGCAGAGGTTGACGCCGTAGGCGACGGCGAGGATATCCTCATTCCGGGAATAATGGAGCATATTGAACGGGCCGGAGTCCATAGCGGCGATTCAATGGCTCTCTACCCCGGGATAAACCTGACTGAAGTCGAGGTGGAGACCCTTGTTGACTATGCTATCAAGATAGGGCTGGCACTCAAAATCAAGGGCTTGATGAACATCCAGTTCGTCATTATGCGCAGTAAAGATACTCAAAGCTCATCAGTTTATGTACTGGAGGTAAACCCCCGGGCCAGCCGCACCATCCCCTTTATCTCCAAGGTTACCGGTGTGCCCATGGTAAATGTAGCCACCAAGGTCATGCTGGGTAAGACCCTTAGAGAGCAGGGCTACAAAACTGGACTGTGGCCAAGGCAAAAGCTGGTGGGCATCAAAGCCCCGGTTTTTTCCATGTCAAAGCTGGCTGGCGTTGATACCTACCTCGGGCCGGAGATGAAGTCCACCGGCGAGGTAATGGGCATTGACTATACCTTTGATGCTGCCCTGGCCAAGGCGCTTCAAGCCGCTGGACTGATGCTTCTGCCCCAGGGAGCTATACTCTTCAGCATCGCCGATAGGGATAAGCCGGAGGCACTACCTATAATTAAGAAGTTCTCCCAGATAGGCTACAAGCTCTATGCTACTGAAGGCACAGCCGCCATGATTGAGACCGAGGGGCTCCCGGTAACCATGATAAGTAAAAAGTTGAGCGAGGGGCACCCCAACGTTATTGATATTATCAATGATGAGACAGTGAGCGGCATCGTCAATACCATTACCGGGGGTCGTATTCCACTGAGGGACGGCTTCCAAATCCGCCGTGCTGCCACCGAGAAGCGCATCCCGTGCTTCACCTCCCTTGATACCGCCCAAGCTGCCCTGGAGGTGCTGCTCAGCGGGAGCCACATTTATAGTGCCCAGCCTATATCAGACTATCGGAGAAAGGAACCCACTTGAGACAAGAGGTTGCTTCCGTTACGGCAAATACTGAGCTTATGCCACAAGTTCACCTTATCTGGCTGGAATCTCTACAGATAGCCTCCCCGGCCCAGCCGGGGCAATTTGTCATGGTTCGTTGTGGGGAGGACTTTGAATATCCGCTGCGCCGCCCCTTCAGCATCCATCAGCAAGATGGCAACAAACTTGCCCTGCTCTTCAACGTGGTGGGGAGGGGAACTCAATGGCTGGCTCAGTGCCAGGCTGGTGATGAGATAGATTTGCTCGGGCCATTAGGCAACGGCTTTACTATTCACCCCGGCTCAAAAAAACTGCTACTGGTGGCTGGCGGCATTGGCATTGCCCCGCTAGCCTTTCTGGCTCAGCAAGCCTTAAGCCAAGGACAGGCGGTAGAACTGCTATCGGGGGCAGCAACCGCCCCCCAGCTTTACCCGGAGCATCTCCTCCCACCTAAGGTCAAGCTCATCACTGCCACCGAAGATGGAACGGCGGGCAAAAAGAGCATGATAACCGACCTCCTGCCCGATTTTATCGGTGGGGCAGACCAGGTCTTTGCCTGCGGACCTATCTCAATGTACCAGACCATGGCTGACCAAAACCTCGCGACAACAAAGCCAGTCCAGATTTCCCTGGAAGTGAGGATGGGGTGCGGGCTGGGCGTCTGCTACGGCTGCACGGTAAAGACCAAAAGCGGACTAAAACAGGTATGCCAGGACGGGCCCATATTTAATCTGGATGATATATTATGGGAGGAGTTAGCTAACGGGGGTGTTTAAGAGGGATGAAGCCCCTCCCCCGTTTTATATCTATTCCCACCCACCGCCCTTAAAGGAAGGGATTAGCCTCCCTACCCTTAAGCAGAAGGGGAAGTAAGAGAGGCTTTGCCCGCCGCCCTTAAGGGGCGGGGGAAGAGAGTTTTAGAGGCGAAGCCTATGAGGGTGGGCTGGGTGGGAAGAAAAACCTAAATTAAGAGCGGGGAGGTAACCAAATGATAGCCACCAAGAAAATCAGCCTGCAAAGCAAAGGGCACTGCGATATCATTGACATTACGCCAGAGGTAGAACAAAGGCTCGGTGAAACAGATGTAAGCAGTGGAACAGTCACCCTGTTTGTTACCGGTTCCACCGCCGGGATTTCCACCATTGAGTTTGAATCAGGGCTGCTTTCCGACTTCCAGGGCATGTGGGAGCGAAATGTCCCCACCGACATCACCTATAAGCACGACCGCGCCTGGGGTGAGGGCAACGGCTATTCACATGTCCGAGCCTCACTACTGGGTGCCTCGTTGGTAATTCCGTTTAGCGACAAGAAGTTAGCTCTGGGCACCTGGCAACAAATAGTGCTGGTAGATTTCGACAATAGACCGAGGTCAAGACAAATCACAGTGCAGATTATGGGTGAATAGCGGGCTTTGACAGAAACTCAAGCCAGAGCTTATAATTATGATGTGCTCAATGGCAATAAATTAAACCGTAGAAAGGTAGTTTTAGATGGCAAATCAGATAGGCAAGAGGTATTGCTGTACCAAGTGTGGCGCTGAGTTCATCGTTACCCGCGCGGGCGATGGCACCATCCACTGCTGTGGTCAACCCATGGAGCTAAAGAAATAGATGGCGAGTCAATTAGGTAAAAGATATCGCTGCGCCAAGTGTGGCACTGAAATACTATGCACTAAAGCCGGTGAAGGCACGCCTACCTGCTGCGGTCAGGAAATGGAACTTCAAGAACCCAGACCAATACCGTCTTCAGACTAATCCAGCTGCCTACCCTGCAGCAGAGAGAAAAATTCAGCCCTGGTCTTGGCTTTACTGCGAAAGGTACCCCTGAGAGCTGAGGTAACAATAGCGCTTCCCGACTTCTTGATGCCCCGCATAATCATACACAGGTGCTCAGCCTGGACAATCACCCCCACCCCATCAGGTTTAAGCCCATTAACGATGGCATCAGCAATCTGGGTGGTCATTCTCTCCTGAATCTGGAGGCGCTTGGCAAAGATTTCCACCACCCGAGCCAGTTTGCTAGCCCCGACAACACGCCCGGTGTCATTGGGAATATACCCGATATGAACCACACCGTAGAAGGGCAAAATGTGATGCTCACACATGGAATAAAAGGGAATATCCCTGACAATTACCATTTCGCGGTGCCCTTCCTCAAAGCCTACTGTCAGCTCTTCCCCGGGGTCCATATCAAGTCCCATAAAAAGCTCGGCATACATCTCAGCCACCCGCCCCGGGGTGCCCACCAACCCCTCCCTCTTCGGGTCTTCACCAATAGCCTTGATGATAGAAGTTACTGCCGTCTTGATTCCCGTCTCATCAAACACTTCTGGCCCTCCTTTAAACTTGTTTCCACTTAGCTTCAAAACTTATAGACCTGTACCCCACTCCCTTTAACCTTGTATCGTATCAAAATCACACTAAAAATAATAGCTAGTGCACCAAGTGCTGCACAAATTGAGAAAGCTAAACTGTAACTCTCGGTTATATCAAAGATAGTTCCAGCCAAAGGTGTCCCCACACCTCCCCCCATTGTACCGATAAGCAAAATGCTCCCAAGTACTGTGCCCAAGGACTTCAGCCCAAATAGCTCAGCAGTCACGACAGTTCCTAGTGGAACCATACCACCCCAGGCAAGACCAAATACCACAGCGAATATATATAACATCCAGACTTCCTTGGCAAATTGAAGCCATATTAGAGCCAGAGTCGCTATGATAAGGCAAGCGCTCATTGCCAATCTACCTCCTATCTTATCAGAGACAAAGCCTATGGCAAGTCGACCGAAAACACTGCTACCAGCAATAACAGACAAGATGCTTGCCGCTACCGCTGCTGAAAACCCAATACGCACAGCATAAGGGACGATATGAACAATTAGTACATGAACGGAGAACAGAAAACAGAAATGTAGTAAACCTAGCATCCAAAAACGACTGGTCCTAATTACCTGATTAAAGGAAAAACCACCATTCAAAGCCGAGGACTGCTCATCTATTACGGTCCCCGCTTCCCCATATGCTTTGACCCCCGTCCGTTCAGGACTATGTTTCATAAATTGCGCTAGGGGGATAATAACGGCAAATATTATTAAACCTAGGACAAGAAAGGCTCGCTGCCAACCATACGCTGATATGAGCCATTGGGCTAAGAGGGGCCAGATAATTCCGCCTATTCCGATACCAGACACAGCAATTCCAGTAGCTAAACCTCTCTTTTCTTCAAACCACCTTGGTATTGTGGATATGACAGGGATTAGACAACTTCCCCATCCAACCCCCACAACAAGTCCCCAAACCAAATATACTTGCCATAACGAGTTAATGTACGACATTAATAACAGCCCGATTCCCATTAACAGGCCAGCAACTGTCAGTAAGATTCGGGGACCATATTTATCACTAAATCTTCCAGCAATAATGCCAAGAAATCCACTCAGCAGGAAAGACGCTGAATAGGCACCAGACAATGCCCCCCTCCCCCAACCGAATTCCGTCGTCAACGGCACCAAAAATACGCCGAAGACCTGCATTGTAATCGCCTGTGCAGCTAGAACAGAGGCACTGATAAAAACTATAACCCAACCGTAGTGCAGATGTCTCAATTCTATTACTCAGAGACGTTAAACAGGAGTCTCTTCCCTCTTCTAGCGCCAGACACCTATGAAATGCTCTTAACGCTTACCATAGACCTTGCGGTCTAGATGCTTTACCGTCTCTCTGGATACAGTAACATAGCGCTCATTGCCCAGATATAAAACGGGGCTAACCTCAGCTAAATCAAGGGTTTCCTCTGGAGCAAAGGCTTCCCTCAGCGAATGAACTGCCACAATCTCTCCCACCAGCAACCTGTGGTCACCATAGACTAGGTCATCAACCACCTTGCACTCATAGGCGGCGTAGGCATCCTTCAAGATAGGCACTCGCGTCTTTACCGGCTTGTCCTGGGCAATATCAAACTGGCGAAACTTGTCTATCTCTTCTCCCTTGCTACCACCCACCGAGGCAACCAGCCCAGCCTGGCTAAAGGGCAGGAAATTAACCCCAAACTCCTTACTAGCAACAATAAGCTGATAGGTAAACCTCTTGGGAGAGAGGGATATTGCGTAAAGCGGAGGACTAACAGAGAGAGAGGTGTGCCAGGCTACCGCCATGGCATTTTGCCTGCCTTTAGCTTGAGCAGTGACGATAGCAGCTACCCTGGGGTAGTGATGATAATATGCTCCTATGTCCTCAGTTATTACCTTAGCCATTTTAACCCCCTTTAGCCAGTCCCAGGGCTTGCTCCACGGCGGCTAAATCAGCCGGCAGCTCAAGAAAAGGCTCAGCATCTTTCACCGCAGTCTCAGTATCCTTAAGTCCGGTGCCGGTTACTATACAAACCACCCTGCTTTTTGAGAAATCCATTCCCTTACGGGAAAGCTTCACCAGGCCGGCTAGAGAGGCAGCCGACGCTGGCTCACCAAAGACGCCCCCCTTGGTTGCCATAAGCCTCTGGGCGGATAGAATCTCGTCATCGCTGACCATATCAATGACGCCGCCGGACTCATCTCTGGCGGCTTCCGCCTTTTTCCAGCTAGCCGGGTTGCCTATCCTTATCGCCGAGGCAACCGTCTCCGGCTGCTCAATAACATAGCCCCGCACAATGGGAGCAGCGCCCTCCGCCTGAAAACCCATCATCTTAGGTTTTACCTTCGCCCTACCCGCTTCACGATATTGGACAAAACCTTCCCAGTAGGCAGTGATATTGCCGGCATTGCCCACCGGGATAAATAGGTAGTCCGGAGCTTCACCCAGACTATCGATAATCTCAAAGGCGGCGGTCTTTTGCCCTTCTATCCGATTAGGGTTAAGCGAGTTCACCAGGGCAATGGGGTGCTTATCGGTGAGAGCGCGCACTATGGTCAGCGCCTGGTCAAAGTTGCCGTCAATAGCCACTATCTTCGCCCGATAGACGATAGCCTGGGCCATCTTGCCCAGGGCAATCTTGCCTTTGGGCACAACGATAACGGCGCCAACGCCACAATAGGCAGCATAGGCAGCGGCTGAGGCACTGGTATTGCCGGTGGAGGCGCACATGAGAGCCTGGCTGCCAGCCTCCAGCGCTTTAGCCACCGCCACCACCATCCCTCTGTCCTTAAATGAACCGGTGGGATTACACCCCTCCAGCTTGAAGTAAAGCTCACCGCAGCCAAGCTCTTTCTCAAGCTGAATGCACCTGACCAGAGGGGTATCCCCCTCCCCTAAGGAAAACAAAGGCGTCTTGGGCGTGATGGGAAGAAAGTCTTTATACCTAGCTAAAACTCCAGGTTTCATAGCCATTTTTCACCAAACCTCTTAGCTATTTCCTACCAACCCTCCCCCCTTTATCCCCCCTGTTTTCAGTTGTCTTTCTTCCCACCCAACCCACCCTACAGGGGCTTATCACCCCCTTTTATTGGGGGGAGTTTCCCCTCCGTTTAAGGGCGGTGGGCGGGAATAGATATAAAACGGGGGAGGGGCTACGCCTCGACCCTTATAAAATTGCCTATTTCCTTAATCGAAGCCAGATGCCCCAGCTCATCAAGGGCTTGCTGCATCTCCGCTTCTTTAGCCGGGTGGGTCATAATCACAATTTCAGCCGTCTGAGCCACACTATCAGCCGCCTGCTGAATAACTGAGGAAATACTGATTAGATGGTCGCCCAGAACCTTAGACACCTGAGCCAGGACCCCGGGTCGGTCAGCAACATTTAGCCTCAGGTAATATCGGGTCTCAAGCTCAGCCATAGGCTTGATGCTTTTACCCGGCTCTAATACCCACCTCGCCCTACTACCCCCACCAGCGATAACATCCTGGGCGGCTGATACCACATCAGCTACGACGGCACTGCTGGTAGGTAGAGCACCAGCTCCCTCACCATAGAAAAGCACCTTGCCCACCAGGTCACCTTCCACCAGAATAGCATTATAGACACCGTCAACCTTAGCCAGAAGGGACTCCTCGGGGATAAAAACGGGATGGACGCGCACCTCAACCAGGTTATCGCCCTGTTTAGCTATAGCCAGCAGCTTTATGGCGAAGCCCAGCTCCCGAGCGTATTTGAAGTCACGACTGTCCATTCGAGAAATGCCTTCACAATGGACATCCTGAGGTTGCACCTGGCAATGAAAGGCTAAGGAGGCAAGAATAGCCAGTTTATAGGTAGCATCTATGCCGTCCACGTCATTCTTCGGGTCAGCCTCGGCATAGCCCAATTCCTGGGCTGTCCTAAGTGCTGAAGGGAAATCTATGCCCTCTTTCGACATCCGGGTAAGAATATAATTAGTAGTCCCGTTTATTATGGCATAAATGCCGCTTATCTTATTGGCTACCAGGGCATACTGAAAGGGGGCGATTAAAGGAATGCCACCACCAACACTGGCTTCATAGTGCAGTCCTACCCCATACTGCTGAGCCAGAGCAAATAGTTCCACCCCATGCTTGGCGATAACTTCTTTGTTGGAGGTAACCACATGTTTACCGCCGGAGAGCGCCCGTTTCAAATAATCCAAGGCTGGCTCCTCACCCCCGATAGCCTCAACCACTATATCCATATCAGGTTGAATAAAAAACTCGTCGGCGTCGGTGGTAAAAAGCTTTAACCCCAGCTCCTTCGCCTGCGGCTTGACTAAATCCGACTCCAGGACCTTGACCTTTCTCAGGATAAGAGGACAACCAACCTGTTCCGCTAAAACCTTAGCTTTATCGGTCAGAACCCTGGCTACTCCCCCACCAATCACCCCCAGCCCCATTAATCCTACCCCGATGTTCTGTTTTTTCATTGCTTTAGCCCCCGATAATATGCAAAATTGCCCATTGCCTCTTCTCGTTATCCAGATAACTCACGATATTGTTATCCGGGTCGTCCCATAATGCGTCAACCCACTTACTTAAAGCATCCCCCTTGAGCAAATCCCTACTTTCCTCATCAATCTGCCGGTTATCATCTATATCCACAACTTCTATCAACCAGTAGCCGCCGGTGGTGCTAACCTCTTCATCCCGTATTGGCTGGCTTAAATTACCCAACTCCACCTCAGGGTCAAAGACAAACTCGTTAAAGGCTGAACTTATCGTATCCGCAGACGTCAGCTCAAACTCCCCACCATCTTGGCTAGACGCACTATGCTGAGAATACTCCTCAGCTAAGGTGGCAAAGTCCTCCCCATCTTCCAGCCTGGCTCTGACCTCATTAGCCTCCTGCTCACTAGCCAGCAGCATCACCTTAACCTTGGCCTGAATCTCCACCTCCCCTCCCTCCTCAGTTGCCGCTGCCTCTTCCTCCTCAGTCTGCTCTTCTACCTCACTCCGCTCTACTACCTCAATTAACCAGTAGCCCACCATCTTGGTCTTGGCCTCTTCATATATCGGCTGGCTTAACGCCCCAACCTCACAGTTGAAGGCGTTTTCCTCAAGTACGGAACTTCCTATCAGCAGATACAAAACTCCTTCAGGTCGCCAGCCAAGGTCGCCTTCTCCTTCTTTACAGGTGGCATCCAGGGAGAACTCAGCAGCCAGCGCGGTAAAATCCTCGCCCGTCTCCAGCCTGGCTATGACCTCATTTGCCTGGCTCTCGCTCTCCAAGAACATCGCCATTATGTGCCTTTGCCCGGCAAACTGTGGCACCTGTTGCTCAAAATACTCATCGTTTAGTTTTTTCAGCAGTAACTGTGCCCGGATTGCATCTTTAACCGCCGGGATATCATCATATCCATAGCTTTCAAGTATTTCCTTAACCTCAGCATCACTAACAGTGAAGCCCAACTCTTCAGCTTCTTGCTTGATTAACTCATTCTGCTCTATGGTCTCTATCACGTAATCAAAATAATATTCCACATAGTAATAATAATCTCCCAACTGAAAATTGATAGCATCTATACAGTATTGCATATTAAACTTGGTACCGTTCACCTCAATTACAGTTTCATGCAGTGGTTTATACTTAGGGGCATACCACTGACTATAAAACCCAACCCCAACAACGGCTAACACAGCAACGACAATCAAAATCGCTGAGCCAAAGATAATGCGCTGTCTCCTCTTCTGCTGTTGCCACCGGGAAAGCTGGCGCCTGGTGAACTCACGCTGGGGTTTCTCAACCTTCTTTTTCGCCAAATATGAGCCTCTGAATATTTAAT
>Ga0315546_1001808_pt1 | contig 13059 bp, 25 predicted proteins | sample SalMarSW160170MG_FD_203833 | JGI IMG/M metagenome (GOLD analysis project Ga0315546, IMG submission 203833) | Salt marsh sediment microbial communities from the Plum Island Ecosystem LTER, Massachusetts, United States - Salt Marsh Sediment SW1601-170 ... | reverse complement strand
CGAAGAGGGAAAGGTAAACCCTCACACATTCTGCATCGACGAGATCGACAATAAAATCGTGGATTACCTTCTCGATCATAGAGGAGCCACAACCACCGAGCTTGCGGAGTTTCTGGAAACACGGATATGCCCTAAAACATTGTTGTTTTGTAAACCTTTTTGTAAATATTTTGTAAATATTACCCATTACCTCAGGGTCAAAACCCAAATAACCCCAAAATGAGCCTGTTTTCACCAATTAAGACATAATAAAAATATTATGAACATCATTAAGATTTCACGGTTTTTTACAAAAAATGAAAAAAATATAATATTGGAGTAAACGGCAAACAGGCATGAATTTACCCTCCTTTCAGTAAAAGCGTCATATAACTTTTGCTTATACGCCTAAAAGCTTATATTCGACAATTACCCAATTATCAGATTAGAGGGAAGACCCATTTCGACAATAGCGTTCTATTACCCCAGTGAAAAATTCTCCAAACTCGAAGAAGTTTTACAAAAGTTCGGTTTCTTGCCATTGAAAAAAGGTGAACCTGCTAGTAAACCATACCAGTTATTGTGTGATTCATTGGTTGACGGTTCTCTCTTCAAGAACCAGTCAACAGTTAATGAACTCAAGACAGGTGTTCGCATCTGCCCTATGACTGGTAATCAGGTGAGCGTCTCTAGTGTCTGCTCTCGCTGTTACAAAAAATCCCCTGATGTATGGATGAAGTGTTCTGCAATGCTTGTGGATCAAGGAATACTACCTGAAGGAACTATCCCCAAAGCACCAAAAGGTAAACAATACAAAGGAGCGATCAGGTGATGCCTAGAAATAGCAGGGAGGGGACTCACCTACCCTTTGCCCATCGAGGTCTAAGCAATACCTCAATATCCCTGTTAATTGAGCAAAAGATGAACCTGAACGCTTCTGATATGTCTAAAAAACACCAGTTCGGCGAAAAGTTAGAAACACCACACCCTTACGAACACCTGCATACTCTGAACCAAATACCCCAGGCAAATTGAACGTGAATACAAATGGAAACTAAAACACGGATTATCCAACGAAACAATTCAACACAGAAGGCAACTAGAATAAAAACCAAAGAAACAAACATCCCTCTAAAACCAAAAAGGAGGAATTAGCAAAAATTGCCGAAAAAGAAGAGAAAAAAGTCCCTCAAAACCCTAGAGAAGGAACACAAGGCTCTAGGAAAATGGATAGAGAAAGTGCGGAAGCAAGAAGCCAAGAAATCTGAAGTTGCCGAGCTAGAGAAGAAACTCAAGAAACTGAAGGGCAAGAAAAAATGAAAATTGAATGTAGAAAATGCGGATTTAAAGGGGAAGGTCATCAAGTCGGAAGATACAGTATTCCCTATGTTATAATCCAATGTCCTGAATGTTGCTTCATCCATGACATAGTGAAACTTGAATCTCTCATTAAACATAAGAGGTTGCATGAAAATGACAAAAGACCTGAAGAAACAGTATGAAAAAGAATACGATCTACTAATTGACGACATTAAAAACATAGAATCAAACCTAGATTCCGTCAAAGACAGGGTAGCACGCCTAGAACTACTGGACAACATGATACAGGAGGCAAATAAATAATTGACATCAAACTCTCTTAGGCTAGCTCGATGGATTCTTTACAGGCTCGCAATGCGTCAGGGAATCTCGGAAATGGAATATGCTGAGGCGTTGAAACCATGATTAGACTATTACCCTTTTTAGGAATGGCTCTTGTCATAACCGTTTACCTGTGGAAGCGAAGGCATGACTAAAACCCGTGATCGCCTCAAAATCCTCTACGACATACTGAAAGCCATAGACAACATGAAAGGCGGTTGCCTCTACCTGATCTCCATAAGAAAAGTAGCTAATCTAGGAACTCCCTCCTACCATGACCATGCGGAACGATACTTTGACGTTCTCAAAGACCACGCCATGATTTTCGTAGCATCCCCTCAAGGACATAGAGAAGCCACAATCACAAAGAAGGGAAAAGCCTTCATCTTCTACTATGAGCAAATCCTGAACCTGTTTTCAGGGCATAACTACATGACCTGAGGAAATGAAAAATGAAGCGTGGAGATAAATGCCCTCGATGTGGGTATGTCTTTCGGAAGTTTGCGGCTCGGCAATGTCCAAAATGTCATTTGCCACTAAACCCTGAAGATTTGCGAAAATATGCAAAACAGATTGAAGAGGGTTGAATGAAAAATGAAAACAAAACAGCTTCAAAAAACAATGGACGGAAAACTAACATGGCACGGAATCTGCTGTAAAAGCTGTTGGTTCGCAAAGGGAAAACGCTGTAGCTGCCGCTGCAAAGGTGTCGGACATGGCAGAGGACTCAAGAAACAGGGGTGAAAAAATGACTAAGGGAAACCCTCACAAGCCAAGACTTGATGAAATTAAAACACTTTCAATGCTTAAAATGGAAAAGAATTTCATTGCTCATAACGAAAAAGGATACCCAAGACAACCATACAAAGAAGAAAGGCAAACAATCGGTTTCTTAATTCAAAGGATAGAGGAAGAACTTAACGAGCTGAAGATTTCACACAATTTTAGAAACGAAGTATCTACAGCCATTCAAGAAATGAAAGAAGAATGTGCCGACATATCTAATTTGGTGGACTATCTCTTTGAAAAACTATGCAATGACTCTTTAAGGAGGGATAAACTTGAAACTAGAAGAAATCAGAAAACTATGTAGAGGAAAAGACCATCTTCATGTAGAAGACAAATTCGCAATTATCGTAGATTTAGATTTCAGATGCAAACGTGCTTTTTCCCTCAATGAGGAAGGAGAATACACAGAAATCAATGTTAAAGACATGATTAAACAGATAGCAAAATATCTCTCGAAGCATGTAAACTTAGAGGCTCTTTTACAGGATAGGCTTCTGCATGAGCCTACAGAAACAATCCTAGATTTGAATGAAAGAATCAAAAAAGAACCTGAAGTGAAAGAACGAAGAGGTTGTTACACTCTGCTAATAAAGGGCAAGCAAGGAAAACCAACAGAGTTACAGCTAGTTTAGATCACTTTTTTGACTGGGCTACTCAAAACGGGAGATCGGGGAGGATTCCAATAATAAAAATGATAATCAGGCAAGCTCTGAAGCCTCAAAGCCACTTCCTTCCCAAGAAACTTCCGATAATAGTGGTGAACATCGTTAGGCTCGAAGCTCCTGAAAATAAAATGATGCTGACAATTCCCAACCATGTCATTATGAACGTCTGCTAGCCTTCTTGCCGTGACCCAGTAGCTACTTCTTCCCCATTGATAGTTTCGTCCATACTGCACAAAATCTCTTAGTTCAGGCGGCATCCATCGGTTAGTCTGAAAAGCGTCAATGCCTTCAATGGCTAAGATGAAATATTTTTCATTCACAACTTTATGTAAGACCTGCATCAAAAGAGCTTCTCGGTCAGTTCCTCTTTTGCCGTGAATGATCGTTTGCCGTGAAGGGTCTAAAGGCTCCCAATTATGTATTCCCTCCATGTCGATGAGAATAAACTTGGCTTTTGTTCTCTGAAGCATGTAAGCCATAAGATTAGATTTGCCGCTCCCTGTCATGCCATAAAAGATACATCGTTCCTGATAGGGCTTAGCAATCCTAATCTGAACTACGGTCACGTTTTCTTCAGCTCTGTTGGATGCTCAGTCAACCACTTGTGAAACTCAAAAATCGTATATGTTGAATACTTCATGCGCTTGAGCTTAAAAGCTGACTCCACTTCCCCTGTCACACTCAAGAGCAGATAGGCTAATTGACCTCTGTAATGCCCATCCTCTTCAGCAATGTAAACCAAAACCTTCTCCACAACATCCATGAGCTTAAAAAAATTCTTGTCAGAGTAAGCCCTCTGCACTTCCGCATCTTGCACGTTCAAGTTAGCTCTAACCCTACCAAAGACTCTAGCCAACAGCAACGTAACATTTCGGGTAGGTTCTACCTTTGGGCATGCTCTACCAAAAAGAGGCATAAGCCTATTAACAACTTTTTTTAGGCGCGCTAGTTTCGTCATTTCCATTCTTCCTAGCTGGCATAAATGCTGTCGACCTCCTGAAGCCTACCCAAAGCTCTCCATCCTTGATTAAAGCCCTGATCTCTACAGCCTTCTTGCCTTTGACCGTGATCTCAGCCTTCAACGGCACAACAGTTTTCAGTAGCGCGGCAATCTGATCGAAAGCGTCAATACTGCCTAGCACTCCCTCAAGAATGTCGAAGATTCCCTCAGTTGCCTTCCCTTTGAACTTCTCTCCTGCCTTCTTGATTTTCTCCATTTTACAAATTCCCTCCTGTAACCTTCTTTACGAAAGCCTTCTGAGCCTTCCTCTGACATTGAAGGCATAAATTCGCCTTCGAGTCAGGCGCAACAGGTTGCTTGCCGCAGGCTACGCACATAGGCACTCTTTCAGTAGGGTCCTCTACGGATTCCGCACTCTCGACAGCTCCGATCTCCCCTTTAGGCTCTTCCTTTTTTTCCGCTTTCCACACTTCAGGGACAGGCTTCTCTTCCTCCCGTTTCTTCTCTTCACTACGTTTCTTGAGCCATGCAACCAACACCTTCAACCCTAAACTTCCGAAATGAAGGCTCGCCGTGAACTCCAACAAATATTCTCTGATTTCAACCTTCAGATACTTCGCAACCATGAGCATCGTCAAAAAGTTGGTGTCGTCACTCTCCTGCTTTGCCAGCCCTATTTTTGTGAGGTCGAGCAACTCGCTGAAAAGCACCTCAAAAATTCTTGAGACTGCCCTTCCTGCAATGTCTCTGAGCCTTCTCTCCTCTTCCTCTAGCTCCCCCTCTATCACGATCTCCCCAGAAGGCTCTTCCTCTGCAACCTCAGAAGGCTCTTCCTCGAAGCTCGGAACATCAGAAGCCTCTTCGCCTTCAGTCTCTTCAATAATGATTTCCTCTTCATCATCTACCGTGAACACAGGCTCACTAGCAGAAACAGCTTGCCTTCTCTCGTCAGGCATCCTCCGCAACCACTTGTAAACTAGAGCAACAGAACAATCAAGCTCCTTAGCCCATGCTTTGATAGTTTCAGGGTCAGGACTCGGATTCTTCGCAAGCTTCGCCTTCACCAAATCAGTTTTAGTTGGCAACCTTCTCAACCCTCCTAATTAACCCTCTTCCACAAGTTTCACAGATCGGAACGAGCCTTCCCGTTCCTGCTTCAATCTTTGCCCTGACAAATCGCCTACACTCAGTCTTACATACTGGATTCGGACATTCATAGACCACTATCTTTTTAAATTTCTTCACTTCCTTCAATCTCTCCAAAAAAGCATCCTTCGCAAAACCGTAAAGCTCGGCTTTACCCCCAAGTTTGCCAACTGCCTCATTGTATTGTTTGTCATTTACCCAAAACCTTACTTCTTGCATATGCGCACATGCGCCCACTTTGCTTATATCCTTTTTGGACTGAACAGTCTAAATAAATAGAGGAATTTTAATTTGTCTCTCTTTACTCTCCAAAAACAGAAAGCTATTGAACCTGAAGAGCTTATGCCGAGACCCGCATGCCTCGAAAAAGCCTCTGACGCCGCCGCAACTGCACAAACTTTTGATATTGACATTCCAACAGACCACTTCATACACTCGATTCTGATCTCCATAGCCGAAAGCACAGCCACAGCAGGGCAAGTTCTTGCAGACGACCTAACTGACATAAGCCTCATTCTGAACGGTAACAACTACGTCAAAAGTATGACTGGTGGAATGTGCAAAGCCATCTCCATAATGAACAAAAACGCCATGTCCACAGGTTATTACATGCTCTATTTCACTGACCCAAAAATCCAAAAAGCTAAGCCTCTTCCCGCATGGCTCTTCTCCAGCATCGTTCTCAGACTGGTAGACGACGCTCCCGCCGCAGGCGATAAACACTTCATCAACGTTACTCTCTTTGAATCGGCAGGACGGGAAGTATCAGGCGATTGGGCACTCTTAATCGAGAAATACCTGAGATGGAAGAAATATGGAACTGACACACTATGGCAAGATTACGATCATGAAAGAGCCTACAATGTTTTCGGCTACCTCTACTGTGTAGACGATGCCGCAACCTTGAGCGACACAGAATTTGACAAGCTCAGAATCATAGCGCGAACCAAAGAGGGAGAGAAGCGCATCTTCAACGAAACAAGAATGACTCACATCAAAGAGCAAGACAAAGTGGAATATCAAAATGCTCTGCCAACTGGCTTCTTTGCTGTAGAGTTTCCTTCAGGCTTGCCTACAGCCAAATACACGTCTTTGACCAGTCAGTTGAACATTCCGTCCGCCGCAACCAACGCGGGACTGAGAGTTTTAGAGAGATATTGTCTATAGGAGGAAAAAGAAACATGACCCTACAATCAATACTCTCAGGTTTACGAGAGAAGCATTGGAAGATCGTAGAATCTTCAGGCAGCATCGGCATAATCGGGATCGCAATCGCCGCTCTTGCCGCTGTTCTCTTGCTGTGGAAGCCCTTCTTGGGAGCTTTCCTAAGCAAAGTCGTAGCCCTTGTCCTGTTGGTTCTTGTCCCAGTGTTCAACCTATAGAAGGGTTGAAGGTTGGAAGACAAATTCAAAGCCCTGATCACCTGTTTTGGAATAGGCTCCATAACAGCCATAGAAATCGTTAACATAGCGGTCACGGGAATAGACGGAGCTGTCGCCGCCGCTATTGTAGCTTCTATAGCAGGTATTATCGGAGTAGCCATCGGAAAACTAGGCTCTAAATGAGGTTTAGTTGATGGTCTACATAACACGAAAAACTCCAAGCAACTACCGAAACCGTCATTCTGACTGGTATAATGGAGTTTTCAGGGACGTTGTTCATCAGATCGGTCTTGTAGGCGAAGCTCTCTTTTGGCTAGACTGTGAAGGAAAATGCGGTTTCGTTGATTCTCTTATTCCTGACTGGTATCCTCTAACAGAAATTCAAAAAGCCTTTATCTCTATCTTCAAATCGCATTACAACGCCAAATACATTGATGTTTATGATGATTGGTGTCTACAGGGATGCAAAACCTTTGAAGTTCTTGAGGGCCAGGTCAACAATGTTCTAGGTCAGATCAAAGGACAGGTTGACGAAGCCAAAGCCTACATTCAAAAGAACCTCATCGACCCCCTCAAAAACAAGATCAACAACGAAATCTTACCTGCCGTCAATGATGCAGTTAGCAGGGTCAGAACGGCAGAAGCAACAATCCGAGACGCTCAAGTCAGCATAAACGAGGCTCTCGCAGACGTTGTGAACCTAGACAGAACCGTAGCTTCTCTGAATACTCAGGTCAAGGATGCTCGAACAAAAATTAATGAGGTAATCAGCGACTTCAACACCAAAATAAGGAATGTAGATGAGCAGATCAGAGACGCAACCAGTAGCATAGGCTCTCTGAACAGTCAGATCAAAGACTTCACCGACAAAATGAACACATTGGATTCACGGATAAGAGACGCAACCAACATCGTAGACGGTCACACCATAGACATCAAAGACCTCTGGGCAAGCATCCAAGCCTTACAGCGTGGCGAACCATTACCTCCAATGGGAGAGTCAGCTTTCGATGAGCTTGTCAGAAGAGTAAAGGAGGCATTGATCTAAAAATGGGATTCTTAACTGATTTGTGGACCCAAATATGCGAATTCTTTGAGATTGAGGCAGTGGAGCCTATAACTTCGAAAGAGCCTCCTAAACCCCTTGAGCCTGTTGAAAGCGTGACCACTCTACCTAAGAAAACAGAGCCTATAGCTCCGATAGAAGAAATAGAGCCTCTTCCCGTAGAGCCTGTTTCTGAGCCTACATCAATCGGAGAACAGGGAAGAGCAGACAGAATTAAGGTTCTTCCTGCAAAGCCTGAGCCTGAAACTCCATTTACAGAGCCTCCCTCAGCTGAAGACTACCCTGCAACCATACAATTTTTTGTGAAATCTGAAGGTATGCCTCTAGCAGGTGCTAACGTCACTTTTCTTGGTCAAACAGCAACCACTGACGGAGGTCAATGCTCAATCAGCGGCAGGATGAAGATTCTGAAAAACTATCCAATAACGGCTTCAAAGTCAGGTTACAGAACTGCAACTGACGAAATCAGCTTTGCCTTTGCGCCTAGAAGCGGCACACTTGGAGGAACGAAAATTCTCTACATGGAAAAAATCACTGTAGGAGATATGGAGCGGTTATCATGAGCGAAGAAAATGTAGTTATAACGAAAGCTCAGATCATGAGTCTATGGCTTGGCAGAAATTGGTTTTGGGTAGTCTTAGGGCTCCTCATAATCGGGGGAATGTATGTTTCGGCAACGTATCTGTGGAATGTGTTTAGGGGAGGCGAAAAGGAAAAATGAGCAAACGCAAGATCGTAGCTTTGCTTCTGATTGTTGGAGGTATCCTAGTGTTGGCTCATCAATACTTCTCAAAAGGCGTTCTTGTTGAAGTTTCGGATATTGACTGTCACGAGTTCATAGCCGCTATTCTGCTTTCAGTTGGACTTGGAGGTTTTCTGTTTTGCCAAAAGTGAAGCATAGAAAAAAGAAAAGCAAGCCTACGTCACTAACAGACATGATGTTGCAGGCACTAAGCCCATATTACCTGTATCAAAGGAGAGTCAAGAAGAAATCTCCTAAAGCGGCATGGAAGGCAACGACTGAAGGCTTCAAAAAAGCCATCGGAGGATGAAGTAAATGAGCGACAGACTACCATACGATAGAGGGCAATTTCCCCAGAGAAACAAGACTGAAGCAGAGATTAGGCTAGACCCCAGATATGACACAGAAACAGCCACTAAATCAGGTAATAGCCTTTGGGAGCGGCGAAGAGTCTTAGACCAGTTCACAACTTCCAACAGCTACGAAGACAGCAAAATCTTTGATGCCCGATTCTACAAAGATAAGGCGATAAGCATAAAAAACATTCATGCGACTAAAGTTGCAAAATATAAGGTGCTTGGTTGCATAGACCCTTCGATCTGGCATGAGCTAGTGGCAGAGGCTACCTTAGCGGCGGGAGCATCAATAGCACTGGATTCAACCGTCACAGGAGCAGAGCAACTACGTAAACCCTATGCCTTCATCAAAATTCAGGTAGCCTCAAATGTTGCCGACAACCATGCAACAATAAACGCTTTTATCGCGGGTCAGAAATGAGCTTCCTTGACGGTCTTGAACGGTTTGCAGGTGAAGTGGAGAAGTTTTTTAAGGGCAAGCCTGAAGCCCTAAACCTGAGATCATGCAAGAACTGCCCTTACTATCAGAATGGCTACTGCACTCAAACGAGCCCTCCAACAAGGATTCTATCCGAATATTACGCTCAGGGTTGCATCTACTATGGTGCTGAAATGCCTGTTATCGGCAAAGACGTGACTGAATTGGCGACTAAGGCTGATGTTGAAAGCATGAAAGCTGACATTTCAGCCATGAGGGCAACATTAGGGTCAGTAGGTGTTATGAGGACTGCTCAGTTGATCGAAAAGAAGGGAGGATCAATAGGTTTTAAAACCGATGCAAACGATGAAACAGAGTTCGCTGGGAGTAGCAGTTATGGTCTAAATAGAGAGTTTAATGTTCCTACCCCGACACCACCTACAAACATGATAGTTTATAACTTTGCTTTGATGATTTCTGTTGAACTAAAGGGTGCTACTTCACCCTACAACATAGCATGCAGAATAGACGTTGACGGTGAGACTATAGCTGAAATTCTATCAAACTCATCAGCCTATATTTGGTTTGACAGAGCCGTAGATGTGGACGCGGGAAGCCATAACGTGAAAATATACTTGAAAAGGGTATCACCCTCAATAACTTTTATGCGTAAAACTAGGGCAAAATGTGGAATCGGAACTACAGAAATTACTGAAATAAAGGTTGCTCAGCTTCAGACAAGCGGACAGGGAAAGGGGTCTTATGTAATTGCAAGCGAAGCCTATGAAGCCCCTGCTACTGTAACTGGGGTTTTGAAGGCTGATGAAAGCGAAGCCGATATGGAAACTCTTGATGTGGAGGTTACAGCAGACGGTTCTACATATTCAAATAATGCCGAACTTTCGACTATGGTTCTTCAGCTCCTTAGCCTGTATTGTTACACAAGCTCTGGGAACGTAGCAAGTTTTCTTCAGTGGTTTGAATCAACATTTTTGATGGCAATGGGGGCTGAATAATGAAGGCGAAAATTAAGCGGAAGATTCTGAGGGAAGGCGATGAGTTAAATATTCCGTCTTTGGCAAAGATTAAGCCTATCGCGACCTTCAGGATTCAGCAAAACCGTAATGGCAAGTCTGCTGTAGCCTTAGAAGTGTGGTATCTCGAAATAGGCTCATAGTTACACTTTCAGTTGCCTCTCTCCCCTCTCTTTTTGTCCAATTAGGCAATTTGTAAAAAAGGTTAAATGCTAGAAGAAGCATATTTTACAACTGGTCAAGATGTCTTCTACTGTAAGGTTGAATCGAAGGGAAGTTGAGTTTCTCTTCTCTAACATGAAAAAGCGGAGGGGAAAATGGAAGGGCATAACGAAGGCTCAGAGGGCTTTCAAAGAGGAATTTGGCAAGTCAATTAGCAGACCTACAATCTACAAGATTATTGAGTTGTATCCTGAAGGAACCGTGAAAAAGGCTAAGAAGATTGAACCCCGTTATGTGACAGAATTTACGAACACTGAAGCATGGAAGAGACTGAAAGACCACAAATACGCTACGGAAATTAAATTCTCGTTGTTGACCGCATGGAGGCTTCTTGGCAAAAAAGAGCCTGTGGATTGGACTATAGAAGACGTTCAAGAACTGCGTAAGCCTATGGTTGGAGGGAAGGATAACATTCTCTACTTGAATGTAACGAAGGACATTTCGCCAAAAGCGGCAACCAGTTTGAGAAGAGCCTTTCGGGGATTATCTCTGTATGACCTTGTGAAGCCTCTTGAACATGTTCCTAAAAGACCGCTCGGAACTCGAAAACAATGGTATCTTGAGAATAGTGAGATCATTAAGCTGTTTGAAGGCATTGAAAAGGTTGATACTCTTCTTTTTGTGGTTTTAGACCTTCAATGTGGAGCTAGACCAAATTCAATGGTGAGAATCAAAGTTAGCGACATCAATTTTGGCAAGAACTACATCTACTATTATGAGTCAAAGACTAAAGAGCATATTCCCCGATTCTTCATCCCTGAGACTATGAGCCTTCTTAGACGCTATATTTCAGACATGCGACTGAAGCTGACTGATCGCCTCCTCAAACGTAGCCTCAGAAACTATACTGAAGAACTGAAGGCAATAGGGAAAAAACAGGGCATAGAAAAGCTGATTGTCAAAGGAGCGGGAGCCTATGTTCTACGGCATACCTTTGCTACTCAGGCAAGCGAGCATGATGTTAGCCTAGAGGTTGTTATGAAACAGGGAAACTGGAAGGACGCAAAAACACTGATGGATCACTATATGTTCATTAAGACATCCAAAATGATGAGAGAGCTTCTAGGTGTTGAAGTGGAGAAGCCTAAAAACTTTGGCGAATGGGTCAAACAATTCGTTCCTTATTGGGAAAAAAAATATTTGGAGATTAGACCCGTCATTTAATGAAGTATCGCAGGTCTTTGAGTAAGAAGATTATGAACTTGCCATCCACAATCTCCCTCTTCGCTTCTATGGTTAGCTTATTTTTCTCTATTGACTTCTTTAAAGCATCGTAGAGAGAGTCATATTCTTCTTGGGTTTTGATGTTTTCGATTTTAAGGTATCTTTCGGGGAGTCTATCTATTTCATCAATGAATTGAAGAGCTAGCCTTTTCCATTTTCCTCTTGTTGGTAGTTCCTCTTCTTTTGCGGGTTTGAGGGTATAGTCTCCTATCTTGGTTTCTTTTTCTTTTGTCAAATAGTTCACCTGTATCTCTTTGTTACTTATTATCTTTGGAAATTGTATAAAAACATTATTCTTCTAGGAGAACACAAAAAATTTTTGCCGTTTAAAAAGCGTGCAACCCTTTTTTTGGATGCAAGAAATGTTTTACATTTCCTCTAAAACATTGTTAATTATTGTAAATATATGTGTTTCTGGAAACCAACCGCTGGCTTGTTCTAAACCGGCTCAGAAAAATTGAGAGATCAGCCAAAAAGCAACTTGGAAAAGCCATCATCGAATACTATTCAGGAGAAAGGGCTGGAAAAAGAAAAGCTTGGTGGATAATGGAAGACCTAGTTGAAACATGACGCCTATCTCTTAATCTAAAAAGATTTTAAGTATGTTCTTTGACCATGTAGCTGTGGGGTTGAAAGGGTATGTCAGAACTTGTGAAAGCCTATTTAGTTGCTAATGTAAAACGGGGAGCCGAACACAAGGTTGCCAAAAAAATTCGAGAAATGAAGGAAGTTACGGAGGTCCTTGTAACATATGGACTCTGGGACCTAATCGCCCGCATCGAAGCTAAAACTCTAGGGCACCTCGACAAGATCATCACAGACATACGGCAGATCGAAGAAATCGAGCAAACCAGCACACTCATAGGCTCCTAAAAAATCTCCAAAAACACATCCTTGCAGAGACTAGGCAACAAAACTTAACTTATACAAAGGAACTGGATGAATGCAAAGGGGCCCGTAGCCCAGACAGGATTAAGGCGCCGAACCATCCCGCAAGGACGGTGCGCAAGCCTCCGAAGCCGGAGACCCGGGGTTCAAATCCCCGCGGGCCCGCCACTTTGTAGGTGCAGATACTTTTATTAGCGATGGTTCTCATAGGTTTATTCATGTCTAAGAAGGATTTGAGTGCTCGCCCGCGCCCGCTCAAGTATGCGGCTTTTGAGAAAGACCCCACGTTTGTTCGTTGGCGCACGAACCTTGCTAGGGGGAGTCCTATTACGGCTGAAGTTGCTGTTAGAAGGTTGGGCAGGGTCTGCAAGTTGCTTAGCACAACTCCTCAAGAAATGCTTGAAACGGCTGAGAAGGATCTTAAGGGTTTTCAGGATTCTTTAGAGGATTTGGTGACGAGGCTTGAATCTGAACGCAAATCTCCTGGCTACATAGTTGGATTGCTTAAGGCTGTGAAGTCTTGGCTTAGATACAATGATGTGAGGT
>Ga0315546_1001805_pt1 | contig 13073 bp, 9 predicted proteins | sample SalMarSW160170MG_FD_203833 | JGI IMG/M metagenome (GOLD analysis project Ga0315546, IMG submission 203833) | Salt marsh sediment microbial communities from the Plum Island Ecosystem LTER, Massachusetts, United States - Salt Marsh Sediment SW1601-170 ... | reverse complement strand
AGGCGCCCTCTTTCATCGGGTCGTGTTGCCACCGGTAGGGCAGGTAGTCGTCCGCACGGGTCCACCCTTCGCGGATGTTGAAGGCTTTTTTGATCGTGTGTGCCCGTTCGCCGATCAGGTCCACGGCGTCGTAGTCAAAGTCCCAGCCCGTCGTGGCGTTGATCAAATTGGCGATGGCTGGCCACGCGCCCGCCCGGTCGGCCTTGCCGGTGAAGCAGCGACGGATGAACTTGCACAGCGGCAGCGTGTCGTACACGGCCGCGTATTCCTCCGTGCTCTTGGCGACCTCTCCACGGGTCTCGTCAACCGTGAAGCGATTCGTTTGCCCTTTGATATCAGGGTCGTAGGCCGCCGTCCGGTTGTGGCAGGCGCCGCGCGTGCCCACTGCCAGCCCCAGGGCAAAGGTTTTGAGCCCGCGCGCGTCGTAGCCGGGCGTCTCCAGCCCCTTGATGTTCATGGCCCACTTGTAGGTCTCAGTGCCACGCTCTTCGTCAACCTGGGCGCTGGCTCGCTTGGTGCCCTCGGCCAACAGGTCCCCGATCCCCTCGCGGTCGCGGATCATCTCGGCCAGCGTCACGGCCGCCTCGGCGTTGCCGAAATTGGGCTCGAAGCCATCGGGATACTTGGCGCACTTGAAGTCCTCCTTCGTGAAGATGCCCCGCTCGAAGGTCTCCATCGCCCAGGAGATGGTCACGCCATTGCTCATCGCGTCCGTGCCACCCCTGTCGCAGACGTCAATGATCTTGATCGCTGCCTGCAAGTCCTTCAGTCCGAGGTTGGAGGAATTCGCGTACAGACATTCGTAGTCAATGCCGGTCATCGCCCCGGCATACGGCCCATCTTTGGCGCGGGACATCTGCTCGCAGGCGATGGGGCACTGCGCGCAGGCGATGGTCTTGACATTGTAGTGTTCGTGCAGGTACTCGCCGCTCACCAGTTCGGCGTACTCGAACACGCCTTGCTGGTAGTTGCGCGTGGGGAGCAGCCCCAGCCGGTTCATGTTGAGCACGTTGGCGACCGTGCCCAGGACGCGATACTTCTGAGTGTGTGGCCCCTGCGCTGCCTGGACGATGTCATAAGACAATTTCAGCAGCGTATCCGGGTCGGCCACAGTAACGCCGTGCGTTCCCCGCACGGAGACGGCCTTCACTTTCTTGGAGCCCCACACCGCACCGTGCCCGGTGCGCCCAGCCTGGCGACCGTCGTTGGTCACGTTGGCTATGCGCACCAACTTTTCGCCGGCCGGGCCGATGGTCGCGGAGCGCACCTGGTCATCGCCCAGTTCCTCCCGGATGGCCTCCTCGGTCTCGTAGGTCCCCAGGCCCAGCAGATGAGAGGCGTCGCGGAACTCGACCCGGTCGTCGTCAACGAAGACGTAGATCCAGTCCTCGCTGGCTCCGTGGATGACGAAGCCATCCCACCCGGTGCGCTTGAACGCGACCGAGAACCAGCTCCCACAGAGGCTGTCGCCGATGAAGCCGGTCAACGGCGACTTGGAGGCCAGGCCATACTTACCCCCCACCGGCACCGGCGTCCCGGCGAAGATACCGTTGGCGATGCAAATTGGGTTGCCCGGCGAAAGCGGGTCACATCCCACCTCGATGTTTTCCCAGCAAAGCCGGCTGGCCATAGACACACCGCCGATGTAGATCTTGTACCACTCTTCTGGCTTGGATTCCATCCAGGTCTTGCGGGTGGCCAGATCAATGTGAAGAATCTTTCCACTGTAGCCATACATAGTTTTAACCTCCTGCTGATACAGACATCAATATGATACGATCACCATCGCTGGGGCTGTCATCCATCTGACTCGCCTTGATCATCCGTTTGGCGTTCAGATTGAAAATATTGGGGGTCTGCAATGTCTCGCCATCGGGCTGAATTACGTTCCCGATCATTTGTGGGTACCTGGTGCCTAGCATACGCACAATGTCACGAAACGTTGTGCCCTCTTCCAGGTCTAACGCGAATTCCTTTGCCCCGGCTGCGAGTCTGGAAAGCCCCAGAAGTTCCAACTGGATGCGCACCTCTTGCCTCTTGCCTCCTGCATCCTGTCTCCTGCCTCTTGTTACCCCCAAAGAAAACCGCAGCACTGCTCTGCTGCAACCTCAGAAGCAGCGTCGGGAAGAGCCCCAGCGCAAGCATCCTTATTATAGCCAATCCCAATACAAGCGCAAGTGCGCGTGTTGGTTCATCGCTGTGGATAGTGTGGAATGCACTTCCTGTACCAGACGACGATTTCAATCGTCGGAATTTGGGACTTCGTAGGCCACGCCGCCACGAGCCTGTCGCCGCAAGACGACGTGCACCAGCCCCTCGTACTGGCGCATCAGTTGGGTCGAATTCTTATGCCCGACTTAATTGCGGTATCCCTTGAAGCACCACGGGATCACTCAAGCCCTTCCCGTGTTTCCTCCACTACCTGGTCTACCACGGCGCGGAAATCCCCCGTGCGGCGATAGACGGCCAGTTGGCGGTCGGCGCTGGTGCCCTGGCGCAGGATGTTGTGAACGTATTCGACCTCCGCCCGGCTTCCCAGTTCGTCCACCACGTCGTCCAACCAGGCCAGCAGTTCGTGGATCAGTGTGGGGAATGGCACCTCCTTCGCTTTGCCGAAGTCAATTAGTTTCTCCTCGACGCCGTAGCGCACCGCACGCCACTTGTTCTCGTCAAGTAGATGTTTTCGGTAGAGTCGCCAGGTCTGGTTGGCCTGCCGCAAGCGCACCAGTTTGGCCACGATGGCCTGTACCAACGCAGCCAGGCACAACGTCTCATCCACTCGCGTGCACATATCGGGGATGCGCACCTCCAGCGTGGGGAACTTCTCGCTGGGGCGCACGTCCCACCAGATGTGGGTTGGCTCGTCTATGCTGCCCGTCGTTAGTAGCGTGTCCACGTAACTGCGGTAGTCGGCGTAGGAGCCGAACTGCTGAGGGATGCCGGTGCGGGGGAGGCTCTCGAAGACAACGCTGCGGTAAGATTTCAAACCTGTATCACGACCGTGCCAGAAGGGAGAACTGGTCGAGAGGGCGAGCAGGTGGGGCAGGAAGTAGCGCAACTGGTTCATAATCTCGATGAGCAGTTCCCGATCCTCGATGCCGATGTGGACGTGCATGCCGAAGATCAACAGCCGCCGTCCCACGTCTTGCAGAAAGCGGGCCAGTTCGGGGTAGCGGCCAAAGGGGGAGACTTCCTGGCGCGCCCAGGAGGAAAAGGGGTGTGTGCCCGCCGCCGCTACCCATAACCCCTCGCGTTCGGCCAGCTCCCAGATCGAGCGCCGCACATGGATCAGTTCGCGGCGTGCCTCCTGGATGTCGTGACAGATGCGGGTGCCTACCTCCACCTGCGATTGCAGGAACTCGGGGTGGATCTGATCGGGCAACACCGTCTGACCCTGCTCGAGGAACCGCTGCACGTAGGAGCGCAACTCTCGCGTGGCGGGGTCAATGATCTGGTATTCCTCTTCGATACCGATAGTCAGCGATGGGGTGATCATGTCTCTCCAGCCTTGATTATATCACATCGGTGGGTTGTTCCAAAATTGGAATGCGTTCGCTTGTCCTCGTAGTAAGATATGATACAATCCTGCCTGGGGTTGAGGTGGCGGGTGCATCTGCTTGCACGACCGGGCTATCGCCGCTTGGTGACCTCGCTGTGGATAGGATCAGGCCCGGAACACGCGCTTCTGACAGAAGCGTAACGCTGTGCCGGGGTACGTGTTTCTACTCACGAACCTACGGATAAAGGAGGCCAAAATGGAACGGGTTGTACGCATCGTGACCGACAGCAGTTGTGATCTTCCACGACGGCTGGTGGAGCGCTTCAAAATCGCCGTGGTGCCGCTCATCGTGCACTTTGGGCTGGAGGTGTACGACGACGGGGATTTGCCGGTGGAGGAGTTCTGGCAGAAGGCGGCCGGGCCAGACCATCCTCAGACCTCTCAGCCCTCGGTCGGTACGTTCGAGGAATTCTTCGGACAGTTGGTCGCACAAGGGAAACAGGTGTTGTGCTTGACGATCACTGGCAAGCACAGCGGCACGTTCAACGCAGCCCACCTGGCTGCCCAGCGCTTTGGCGAGATGGTAAAGGTCTTTGATTCCTTTTCGCTTTCCCTGGGTCTGGGGTTACAGGCCCTGGCAGCGGCGCAAGCTGCGCAGGCTGGTCGCTCGATGCAGGAGATTCTCGCGCTGCTGGAGGACACGCGGGCACGGATGCGTCTGATGATCGTGCTAGACACGCTGGAAAACCTGCGGCGCGGGGGACGGGCTGACGGGTTCATCGCCATTGCGGACCGGATGACGCGGGCGCTCAACATCAAAGCCATCATCAACGTGGTGGATGGCCAACTGCGGCTGCTGGGCGCGGCTCGCTCGTTTCAGGGTGGGCTGAGGCGCGTGCTGAACCTGGTCGAGCGGCTGGGGCCATTGGAACACCTGGCGGTGGTGCATACGCGCAGCCATGAGATGGCGGAGGAGATGGCCAACCGGTTGGCGGAGCGCATCGGCTTCCCCAGAGAGCGTATCTGGGTGCGAGAGACAGGGGCGGTGTTGGCCTGCCACGCCGGTGCGGGAGTCATCGGCGTCCTGGCAGTGCCCGTCGGGTAGTGTAAGCGACCAGAGAGGCTCGATGGAAGCGCGTCGCCCGCCATAGCGACTCAAAGCAGTGACTCGCTGCAAACGATGCGCGGGATCAGCACCGTTTCCTCGGCCCGGTTGGAAGCGGCGCGGTGGGCTGCCTCCAGGCTGTAGTCGCGGACGATACGCAGGAGTTGCGCGACCAGGGCCTGGCCAGTGACCTTGCTGCGACGCAAGGTATTGAGTTCACGATGGGCGCGGGCAGTCAGTGGGACGCTGGTGAAGATCTCGGACAGAAGGACTAGACGCGCTTTTTCCTCCGCGTCCTCCTCGGCCTCGAAGACGAGGCGCAGTTCCGCCAGCGCATAGTCGCGCCCCAACGCCCTGCCCACGGTGTGGCGTACCTCGGCCTCGCGGGCGCGAACCTCGGCGTCGAAGTCGCGCTTGACGGCGGCGATGCGCTCGTTGATGCCGGCTGGCAGCGATAGCGTTGGCTCATCTTCCTCGCAGCGGATGGCGCGGATGGCCTGCTGAGGATCGGCAGTGCGATGGCCCTTTTCGTCAACCAGGTAGAGGCGCTGGTAGCCCCCGGCCTGACAGAAGACGAACAGGCCAGGCTCGCCAGCAGCCTGACGCGCACTGCGGACGCCGTCGGGCATGGCCGCGATCTCCCGAAAGCGATCGGGGTCGGTGCGCTGGAGCTGGCGCACGAGTTCTTCGGCCTCCAGCAGGTTGAAAATGTCGGCCTCGGGTTCGTCCTCCAAGACGCCCTCGTCGCCGCGATAGATGGCGTACATGGCCTCCTCGTTGATCCGCTCGCTCTTGTGCAGGATGGCGGCGTCCTCGCCGATGGTGCGATGAATCTCAGCGATGCGATGCTCCAGGCGATGTTCGATGCCCAACTCGCGCTCCAGGCCAGTCTCGGGGAGAAAGTTGTAGACATAGATGGTGCTGTGCTCGGTGCCGATACGGTCTACGCGGCCGATGCGCTGAATGAGACGGATGGGGCTCCAATGCAGGTCGTAGTTGATGACATAGTTGGCGTCCTGCAGGTTGAGGCCCTCGCTGAGGACGTCGGTGGCGACCAGGATGCGCAGTTCTTCGTCGCCGGGACGGAGTTGGTAGTGGTTGGCCCTGGGGGCAAAGCGCAGGATGACGTGCCCACGGTCTTTGGTGTCGCTCTCGACAGCGCGTATGCGGCCCAGGCGCTTGAGGTCATCGTAGAGGTAGTGGGCAGTATCAGCGTACTGGGTGAAGATGAGCACCTTGCCATGAGTCAGGTCACCGGGCAGGGGACGATGGCCGGTGAGCGTATGGCCCTGGGTCATCATAGAGATGAGTTGCTGGAGTTTGTTATCCTCCTGGGGGCCAATGGGCTCGACCAGGCGGGCCATCTCGTCCAGGAGCGCGATGTCGGTGTCCAGCGCGGCCTGGAGTCTGTCCACGTCGAAGTCGGCGATGGGATAACGGGTGCTGGCCCGCTCCAGCGCCTCGTAGAGGCTGAGTTCGTCGTCCAGGTCGGACTTGTAGAGAACGTCCGTGGCCTCGTCACCAGCGGGGACCAGGCCGCGCTCCAGCCCACCCTGGAAGGCGCATTGCAGGTCTCGGAGGCGATTGACCGTCTGGCGGAAGGCGTGCACGCTGGACTCGAACCGTTTGAAGAGCATGACGCGCATGAGGCCGCGCAGCGCAGTGCCGGCCCGTTGCAGCTCCTGATACTTGGGTGCGTTCTGATGCTCGGGCAGGGCATAGTCGAAGAGGGCATAGCGGGCGTAGGTGAGTTGACCCATCAGGTCGTGCAGTCGCCTGTAGACGTGCCCCTTCCCCGCCGCGTCGCCCGGGCCACCGTAGGTCTCCTCGATGCTGTAGGTGATGGTCTCCAGTTTGCGGTCGGGGAAGACGAGGGGCTGGCCGTTGATCCGGGCATCGGGGTAATAGGTGCAGATGTGGCGGCGGGTGCGACGGATGAGGACGTGGTTGAGGATCTCCTGCAGGTCGCGGCTGGGCGGCTCTTCGTTGCGCGGCTCAACCTGGTTGAAGAACTCGGACAGGTTGGGCGGGCTGATGGGGATGGCGGTGGTGTCCTGCGGATGCCACAGTTTGATCTGATGATAGATGTCCCAGGCGCTGGTGGCGCGTGGGGTGGCGGTCAGCAGGATGGTGGGCCGGGTATGCGTGAAGAGTTGGAGGGCGGCGTAGCGCTGGATGTCGCGGTGGCGGAAGTTCTGAGACTCGTCCACCAGCACCAGGTCACGGTCGCGGTAGCGCCAGTTGTCAACCAGCAAACGCTCGTTCCCTTTCTGGCTGAGGAGACCCATTGAGATGACCGGGGCGTCAACCTGGTAGCGCTCCATGAACCATTCCCACATCTCCACCAGCGAGGCAGGGCAGACGACGAGCGGGCGGGCGCCACGATAGAGGGCATAGTGCTTGAGCAGCGTGGTGCCGATGTAGGTCTTGCCCAGGCCAACGACGTCGGCCACGAAGACGCCGCCGTAGGCGTCCAGAATCTTGATCGCCTGGCGGACGGCCACGCGCTGGAAGTCGGCCAGTTCGGGCATCTCGGCCTCCCAGAGGAGTTCGGCGGCCTCTGCACCTGGGCGGCCCTCCAGCCGGTCCTTGACCAGCGTGTAGAGGGTCTTGAGGTAGATGTCGTGGGGACTGACGGGCCGGTCGCCCTCCGGCGTGAGCACCTGGCTGGCGGCCCAGGAGCGGCGCAGTTCGCGCATCAGGTCTGCATCAAAGTCCTCGGCCTCGCCCCACAGTTCGTTGAACCAGCGGGAGAGTTCAGCGTGATTGCCGTCGCCGAAGACGCGGACGTTGAGTTCGGTGTTGTGGGTGACGCCGCCGAGGGAGAGGTTGGAACTGCCGACGATGGCCGCGCCGGTTTGGGCGTGGATGCGGGCCGGGTCGAAGTCGAAGATGTAGGCTTTGGCGTGCAGCCGGCCGCGGGTGTAGACCTTCACCTGCACGATGCCCTGGGCGATGAGGTCGGCCAGGGAGAGCACCAGGGCCTGGGCATCGTCGGTCTGATCCATCAGTTCCAGCGTGGTCTGGATCGAGTCGGCGGTCTCGGCACGGATGCGGGGAGCCTGGGCCCCGGCCATGCGTTCGCGGCGGACGGCGCGCTGGGTCGTCGCCAGGTGGTGGTAGCCCTCGGCCAGTTGCTCGACCGTCTGGCGGTTGGTGACGTTGCTGATGAGGAGGCGCAGTTGATCCAGGTAGGGGATGTGCTCGATGATGGCCTGGAAGCCGGAGAGGAAGAAGTAGCCGACGGCGAAGTGCGCGCGGATGCTATCGGCCAGGAAGTTATTGATTTCGGGAGCGAGCTCCCGGGTGCGGTTGTCTATGATGTCGTGGACCATTTGGTACTCTCCATTCAGGCTTGCGAGGTCTGGCAGGCTTTGGCGGTCTCCTGAGACATTCCCTCCAATTGTCTGATGACTACATCCAGGGACCACCGGGCGACCATCGCTGGTCGAAGCGTCGTCCCTCCGACAGTGCTCGAATCACGGGCTGGAGAAATGTGGAAATGACCTGGGCGGCTTCGCGCAGGGTGGCGGGCGCATCTTCCAGGCGGAGGCGGCGAATAAACGCAACCCACTGGGCCTGCTTCTCGCGATCCTGGGCAAAACTGTCGCTGAGCGCAACTGGATCGAGAGAGATATCTGTCTGCCGCCAGCGGAACGTCTCACGAATCGCTCGAGCCAGAACAGAGCCGTCAAAGTCAAAGTGAGTGGCCAGCGACCAGATGTCGTAAAAGTCTTTCACCCGGCTGTTGACCTCCCCCAGGTAGACCATGATCTGGTACTTTTCGGCAATCGCGCTTTCGCGGCTGTAGCCCTGCAGTTCGGGTGGAGGGAAATCCAGAATGGTCGGCAGCCGAATGAGGGATGGGCCGGGCACCAGCGGGTCGCCGAAACCGATGTCAATCTGCATGGGGATACGCGCAGTGCCCAGATAGGCGGTAAAGCGCACGCGCACCCCAGCATAGTTGGCCGCCTCAATAATACGCTCGCCGACGATGCTCTTGGCGTCAAAGCGCAGGCCATCCTTCGGCGCTGGCTCCTGGCAAATCGCCCGGACCGCCGATACAGCGTGCTCGACGGAGTTGTCCAGGCTGCCTAGCAGGTCAATGTCTCGAGTGGGCCGGGAGAACGGCGACTGCCAGACAGTGAACATCAATGCTCCCTTGAGCACGAATTGACCGCGCTGAGGGGAACGCCCCAGGCGATAGAGGAAGCGTTCCAGCGCAAAGTATTGCAGTACCTCGTTGAACGGACGTCCCTCTGATCTGGCGTGGTTAAGCAATCGCTGGTGAACGGAAGCAGCGAGGTTGCGGATCACAGCAGCGCCTCCAGGTAAGGGTTCATCACTTTTTCGACCCGACAGATGCGGGCATAGTGTAGCAGTTTGCCGACGTCAAAATTATGATGTCGGCGGTACTGTTTGAGGGCCTCGAGGGCCACGTCCAGGCCGATCTTGCCACGGTATTTAAAGACGTCGGCTATGCTCTTGGCCGGGTCGTAGATGCGGACGGGAACACCGTCTACCTGATAGGTCTCCACCCCCTCGCTCCAGGCCGGGCCTGAGAACCAAAAGATGCGCAGGGGAGGATATTCTAGACGAGGACGCCCGCTCCCCCGGCGCAGGGCGACGTCCACGGTGTGGGGAACCTGGGTGGTCAGTTCGTGGAAGGCCAGGGCGGAGACGAGGCAGACGACGGCCTGGGGGACCTTGAGGGTAACGGTGACCAGATCGGGGTTGGAGAGGGGGGGCAGCTCGGCCAGACGGTAGAGGCCCCGGTTGAGCCGCTCCAACACGCCAGAGTCGCGCATGGCGTAGAGGGTGCGCGGGTGGATGCCCAGGCGCAGCGCTTTGGCGGTGCGCAGGGTGCCGCCGTGTTGACGGAATTGGGCGATAGCATCTTGAACTGACTTGCGCGTCTCCATCGTCACGTCACCAAGGATGGATAAGAATACCAACACTTTTTACGATGTGGTGGTCATTCTATCCACAAAGGGTGATCTTGTCAAGGGTTGTGGACAGGCAGGCTCAACACAGGTTGCTGCGCTGGTCGGCGAAGTGGACGCGGACCGAATCGGCCAGAAGATTGTTGATTTCGGGAGCCAGTTCCCGGGTGCGGTTGTCTATGATGTCGTGTCGAGTCACAAGTCCCCCTTTAGTTGTGCGGCGTTCGACGGTCTTGACAAATGTTCGAGTCATGATACACTATCATCGCCAGGGGACAAAATTCGGCTCCACGCCGTGTGATCGTCTAGCCGTGGCTGAACGATCCTATATCCCCGGCAGGTCTTTTAAAGCCGCTAAAGTTAGCGGCTTTTTTTGCGAGTAATAGACCCCATAAATATGCCCCCGTCTATTAAACAACGTGCCATCTCCGGCCTCATCAACAGAATAATGGCGAATTGAGGGCGATCGTTCTTTGGACTGGCTCATTTCCCCTCCATCACGACGGTTCAAAGCAACGCCTCGCTGCAAACGATGCGCGGGATCAGCACCGTTTCCTCGGCCCGGTTGGAAGCGGCGCGGTGAGCTGCCTCCAGGCTGTAGTCGCGGACGATACGCAGGAGTTGCGCGACCAGGGCCTGGCCAGTGACCTTGCTGCGACGCAAGGTGTTGAGTTCACGATGGGCGCGGGCAGTCAGTGGGACGCTGGTGAAGATCTCGGACAGAAGGACTAGACACGCTTTTTCCTCCGCGTCCTCAGAAGGTGACCAGTTTCGTTGCTAGCGAGCTTCCAACTGGCGCGTCGCTCTGCTTATTCCCCATTGCTGCCATGGCGTACAGTTCCTGGTAAACTTGGTAGCTTAAAGACACTCGCTCCAGGTACTCCCGTGTCTCCCCAAACCCGATCCAACGCAGCAGATCGTCTCGGTTTGAGACCAGTGGATCTGCCTGCCAACTATCCACGCTGGCTGCGCCACCGTTATAGGCAGCGATAGCCAGATCGAGGTCTCCTTCGAAGTAGTCAGCCAGAAAGTGCAGGAACCAGGCCCCCATGCGAATGTTGGCCTCCGGGGTGTAGGCATCGCCTGGCTGGATATCCTCATCCAATTGCTCTGCGATCCAGGCTTGGGTTGATGGCATGAGCTGCATCAGGCCCCGTGCTCCGGCGTAGGAGAGGGCTTCCGGATCGTACCGGCTCTCCTCGCGCATCACGGCCCAAATGAGCAGCGGGTCTACATCGAACTCTGCCGCCGCTGCTTCCACCGTCGCCGAATAGGGCCTCGGATAGCTCAACTGCCAGAAGGCCAGGGGGGTCTGCGGATGATCTTCTATATATGCTTCGGCGATAGCCTGAGCGTCGACCACATAGCACCTCGAAGCCAACGCCTCCGCCATCGCCAGGTCCACCTCCGGCGCACGCCGAAATCGGGCGGCTAACACGAATTCCATGTGCGCCAGGTCCTCGCGCCCAATCGATTCCAATGCCCACGCCTTGTCCAGAATGTCGCCGCCTGCCGTGACCAAGGATGGCGCCGTGACCAAGCTGAACTTGCCCCTGGCGGCTCGCAGCGCCAGCCAATTCAGACCGAACCTATCCAATAGTGCCTTACCCTCAGCCTGAGCCTCTTCATCCCTCACTCTCTGGGCAAGAACGTAGAGGCGGTACGCAGCGTCATCGGCAAGATAGGTATCAGTTTCCCCCAGGCGGGTATAGATGGGCAATGTCTCCGTCAGCCGCCCTTGCGCCTCAAGCATCGTGGTCGCGGACCACCAGGCCACCGGGTAGGGGGAGTTCAGATAAAGCGCCAAGGCTTGATCAGGATCTTCCTCTTCCAGCAACTCAGCCTGGGCCAGATGGCTGTCCGGTGAGTCGACCGTCCGGTAGAGAGATAGCGCCTCATCATCAGGACGGCCAAGGCGCACCAGGACCCGGGCCAGGCCCAATTGAGCCGTTACATCATCGGGCATCTCCTCCAGCCAGGCCTGATAGGCCGCCTCCGCCTCTTCGTAGCGCCCCAGTCCACTCAGCGCCCGTGCGCGCAAAGGCAGTGCCCCGGGGTCATCGCTCCCTCGCAGCGTCTCCAGGGCGTCACTGTAGTAAATGGCGGCGTTCAGATCCTCGGCTACGGCAAGCGGATCCTGCCCAATGCGTCGCATCCCGGCGAAAGCATCCGGTTGTTCGCCCAGAATATGGAGGTACTCGGCATAGGCTCCTTCGTCGTCTCCCTGCTCTTCCAGGTAACGCGCCAGTTCCAGGCGCAAAGCGACCGTGTCATGCAGGACCAACGCCGCTCGATACTCATCTTCCGCCCCTGGGACCTCGATGCTCGCATAGTGACGGGCCATTGCGATGTGTGCCTGGCGGGCGGCCGGACTCTGGGGCCGGAAAGCGACAACGGCCTGCAGCGTGCGCATCGCTTCCAGGTCTGGCATCGCAACCTCGGCAGCCCACAGCCGGACATACTCCTCTATCTGCGGCAGTTTCTCGGCCAGCCGCTCATATAGCACAGCCGCCCGCTCTGGGCTCGCGCTCTGGGCCTCGTGGTAGAGGGCCTGAGGCGAGCGCAGATAATCCCTGAAGGTCCACACGAGGATTACTCCCGCGAGCAACCCCAGGAGGGCGACAGCCAGGGCCAAATGCTTGAAACCGAGTTGCCGATTCATACCTCTTACCTGCTCCGGTTCCACTACTAACCTCCTACTCCGCTCCCAGGCTGAAGGCGTGCAGTCGCCGATCGGTGGAGCCGACGAAAAGCCTCCCGTCGGCCACGGTAGGGCCTGCCGCGATGGCGCCTCCGGTGCGGTAACTCCACACCAGCGCGCCTGTCTCGCGGTCCAGGCCGTAGAGATAGCCATCGTCAGAGCCCACGAAGACCAGACGCCCCCACACTACTGGCGAAGACCGGATGATGTTCTTGGCCTGGTATTGCCAGACGAGGCGACCGTCTCGGGCATGCAACGCATACAGCCGGCCGTCGTTTGCGCCGACGTATACCACACCGTCGGTAACGACCGGCGATGACTCAATGGCGTACTTTGCCTCGAAGGTCCAACGCAAGTGGCCGGTGGCAGCATCGAGCGCATAGAACTTCCGATCAACAGAGCCCACATAGACGGTCCCAGCGGCGATGGCCGGGGTAGCCACAATGCCTCCTTCCGTCCGGTAACGCCATCGAAGTTCGCCGCTGGTGATGTCGAGAGCGTAGAGATAATTGTCGGTCGAACCGACGAAAACGAGGTCTCCAGCCAGTGCCGCCCCTGCCTCGATCCGGTCGCCAGTCTCATACCGCCACACCAGATCGCCGTCCTCTGCCGCCAGGGCGTAAAAGAAGCCATCGTGGGAACCAACGTAGAGGATGTCATCACTGATCACAGGGGAGGCGGTGATCCATCCATCCGTTTCGTATCGCCAGCGCATCCCGCCCTGCCCGGCATCCAGCGCGTAGACGGCGCCATCCCAGGAACCGAAGTAGATCGTGTCCCCAAAGACAACCGGCGATGAGGTGATATTGTCGGCCGTCTCATAAC
>Ga0315546_1001799_pt1 | contig 13117 bp, 10 predicted proteins | sample SalMarSW160170MG_FD_203833 | JGI IMG/M metagenome (GOLD analysis project Ga0315546, IMG submission 203833) | Salt marsh sediment microbial communities from the Plum Island Ecosystem LTER, Massachusetts, United States - Salt Marsh Sediment SW1601-170 ... | reverse complement strand
CTTTTTACTCGGCACAGCCTACATCTGGTTTGTTATTGAGCCGCACCTTATCTATAACTGTTTCGGCAACATTCTGTCGGATGCACCCATATTTATAACCGGGTGGCCGTTTCTGAAAAACTCGCTGGGCCTGTCCGGCGGATTCGTTATGTATGTATCGGGCTTCCTCTCCCAGGGCTTTTATTACTCCTGGCTGGGAACCGTTATCATTATATTGTCGGCCTTGTTTCTGTGCGAACTTTCCAGACGTCATCTTGTAACCGCCGGTTATGCACGCGCTGCCGTCCTGGCCTCTTTCCCGGCGATATTGCTTTTTCTGATATACAGCCGCTACAAACATCCACTGCCCGCTTCTCTGACCGTCTCTCTCGGATTGTTCTGTTCCCTTGTTTTTGAAAGATTGCCTCTGCGCAGATTGGTGGTTCGTGCGGCCGTATTTTGCCTTATGGCAGCACTGCTCTTCTGGTTGACCGGTGCCGGGGGACTATCGGTTTTCTTACTAATGACCGTAATCTACGCTATCTTTGTCCGCAGGGACTGGGCATTGACTCTGCTGGCCCTGCCCGCAGGCTGTGCTGTCATCTGGTTCTTTGCCCAATACGTGTTCCTGCTCCCGCCCCGACAGGCATTTCTTATATTGACACCCCTTTCTCACATAGTAACCACAGGCATGAATACCTTTTCAAAGGTCCTTGTAATCATCCTCTACAGCTTTGTGCCTGCGAGCGTATTGCTCTTGTTCTTAACTAAAACACTGTTAAGCAGTACCGGCCAAAAACGCACGAGTCGCTCTAAACGAAAACGAAAAAAGGCGCATACCTCAGCCGGGAAAAAGAAGCTGTCTCTGACCATCCTCAGAAAATCGGTTGTCCTAATCCTTCCCATCGCCCTGATGGCCGCCGGTCTCTACTTCAGCTACGACCGGATGAGCAAGCCGCTTTACCTGGCACTCGATTATTCCCTCAGCAAACAATGGGAAAAAATCATTGAACTTGGTCGCAGCCTTCCCAAAGGCAAGAGCAACGTGTATTTCAATCACGACATCATTCGGGCGTTGTATCACACCGGCAGGCTGCCCTATGACCTGTTCCAATTCCCACAGACTCCGCACGGAATTTTTCTCACACACGAGAAAAAAGTATCTTATCTGACACAATTCAAATTATGCGATGACTACCTGGAGCTTGGACAGGTCAATATGGCTGAAAAGCTCGCCTCCGAAATCCTGGCTACAAAGAACCATTCCGGCTTCGCCCTCGAAAAACTTGCCTGGGTCAACATCATCAAGGGACAGAGCCGCAACGCCGGGATTTATCTAAACGCCCTGAAAAAAGACCTTATCTATCGTTCAACCGCCGAAGACATGCTCGGCGCCCTAAACAATGGCTTTGCCCCGGACCAGTCGGCCTATATTGACAGGCTCCGTTCCTGTATGCTTCAAGCCGGACACCCGGGGACCGGCAGGGATTCTATCGAACAAATGCTGACAGCATTACTCATCCGCAATCCCCGCAATAAGATGGCGTTTGAATATCTGATGGCCTCCTATCTGCTTACAGGTCAGGTTGACAAAATCGCAGCGAATATCGAAAGGCTCGATGACCTCGGCTATCAGACGATGCCTGTCCTTTATGAAGAAGCCATCCTTATACACCTCAGCTCTCACAAACAGAAAATCGACTCAGGCAAGTTCAACATAAGTCCTCAAACCATTCAACGCTTTTATAAGTTTGGACAGCTCAGAACCGCCATGCAAACCCAAAATCGCCAGGCCGTACTCAATCGCCTTATCCTTGAATTCGGCAGCAGCTACTTCTTCTTCTACACCTTCGGCACCGTCGGAGTCGTATAAACTGCGATTTGCCGGCAATCACAGGTCGTAAATAAAATGATTTGAAAATTCACCTGTTCGGTGTAGACTGTCCGATTGTAGTTAAGGAAAAGTTTTTTATTTGCAGGAAAGATTATGTCTGAGTTCAATATGGAAACCCACAACAGGCGGATTTCCGACAAACAGATTAAGCCGGCACAGAGAATACAGCGTTTACCGCCCTATCTTTTCGGCCGATTGAATGCCCTGAAATTAGCCAAACGACAGCAAGGTGCCGATATCATCGACCTGGGGATGGGAAATCCTTCCGACCGGGCGCCGCAGGTTGTGATTGACAAGCTGTGCGAGGCGGCACAAGACGGACGCAACCACCGATACAGTGCGTCACGGGGTATCAAGGGGCTGCGTAAGGAAATCGCAAGGAAATACGAGCAAAAATGGAATGTGAAACTGGACCCGGAAACGGAGGTGCTGGCGTGCATCGGCTCGAAGGAGGGCTTCAGCCATTTGTGCCTGGCGATGCTTGGGCCGGGCGATACGGCCATTGTCCCCGACCCAGCTTTCCCTATTCATAATTACGCCGTCGCTTTAGCCGGCGCGAACGTGATTTCAGTTCCTCTTGGCTGCGATGAAAAATTTATAAACAACATCGCGATGGTCTGCGAAAACCTTTATCCGAAACCAAAGCTGCTGATTCTCAATTACCCACACAATCCGACCGCGATGACGGTGGATGAGGGCTTTTTCGAGCCGGTCGTGGATTTGGCAAAGAGATTCAATATAGCGGTAATACACGATTTTGCCTACGGCGAGACCTGCTTCGACGGTTATAAAGCGCCGAGCTTTCTTTCGGTAAAAGGTGCCAAAGACATCGGCGTTGAATTTACTACGATGAGCAAGCCATACAGTATGGCGGGCTTCCGCATCGGTTTTGCGGCGGGCAACAGGGATATGCTCGAATACCTTGCGACGATAAAAGGGTACTACGATTACGGAATATTTCAGGCGGTACAGATAGCCGGTATTATTGCGCTGCGGGAATGCGAGGCCGAAATTACCGTCCAGAACGAAAAGTACAAATCCCGGCGGGATGTGGTCTGCGATGGGCTTGCCAGGATCGGCTGGGAGGTGGAAAAACCGCGGGCTTCAATGTTTGTATGGGCAAAAGTACCGGCCAAACATCTGAACGGCAAAGGAACAATCGATTATGCGATGGACCTGATGGAGCATGCTGAGGTTGCCATTGCTCCCGGAAGGGCCTTCGGTGAAAACGGCGAAGGCTATATGCGAATAGCGCTTGTGGAAAATGAGCAGCGGCTTCGACAGGCAATTCGTAATATCAGCAGATTCGTCCAGCAAAAGCCAATTAGAAAAAAACCAACAAAGAAAAGCTAATAACAATTGTATTTATCTACTGCGCCTATGGATGTCATTGCAAGCGCTCTCCTTTTCTGTCATTGCGAACGAAGTGAAGCAATCTCAACCGTTCGTAAATCGGAAATTGCTACACCCGCCAAAAGCGTACTCGCAATGACAGCCTTGGATATAAAACTATTTGCACACTTGCTATACGGAGCGCTATTATTAAATACAATTGATATAAAGGCCATCCATCTGCAGCCGGCCAAAAAGTTTCCTATAATCAGCAGTAGTTCACGCAAAAATTCCAGCCTATCTTTTACCTGTGAAAACCACATATTACTTTGGTTTTACGTGATATTACAGGACAATCGGCTGTGGATTACCCGTCAGCGAAGCCGGAAATACGAGAAAAAGCTTGACTTTCAAGGGCAAATCTGGTCTAATTATTAACAATACAAAGGTTTATACATCTTAAGATAAGCAAAACAACGAAATTGGGGTGGAAGGGATTCCTTAAGGTTAGTTTTGGTATTCTGGGAAATAGTTTTTCTGCAAAGCAGTTTTTTGGATATTTTCATTTTCAAAGGAGGAGAAATGACAAAGGAAATGACGAAAAAAATCAGGCTCTTTAGTCTATTGGTCGCCGCGGCTCTATTCGCTCAGGATGCATCTGCGACACTCGCCCCGATACTCGAGAGTTCATACTACGATGGTTATGTCTTTTACTACGAAGACGGCCTCTTTGGACGGATAGATTTCGCCGTTTATGACACTTCCGTTGAGGAGAACAGCCACGAATACTTGGACATCGGGATTACAAAACCTGGGGATGGCCAATATATTTATGCATATCAGATTTTCAATGATTATTCTTTTAGCGCGGAGTCGGTCGCCTATTTCGCACTGTTGGATATCATTGGAAATTCCATAGAGATAGATACTATCGGTTCGCAGGAAGACCCGGAAAACGGCATAGAGCCCGGCAGTGCGTATCTTAACGAGGATGACTACAAAATAGTTTGGGAGTTTAATGGGGGCGCCGGCTACATAATTGCCGGCGAGCATTCGTGGTTTTTGATCTTCAGCAGCGATAATGACTGGGTCCCCGGCAGCTACGAGATAAAAGGCCCTGACGATGTTCCGGTTCCTGTTCCTGAGCCGGCCACAGTAGCATTACTTGGCATCGGTAGTATGCTGATACTTCTGAAGAGAAGGAGATACGTTAAGTAAGATAGTGTGCCGATACACTGTCAAATCTGACAAAAAAGGGTGGGGGATGATTAAAAACAATCCAAAATATATTGGTTACCAACGGCTTATATTAGTCTTGGCCCTTGCGGCTCTTTTCTGTAGTCTGCCTGAGCTGACATTTTGTGAAAACGCAGGACCGGCTCTTTTGCTTCAACAAATACCCGCCGAAGGTGGGACAATAATACCAGGCACGGGTGTTCATTACCTTCAACTAAACACAAGCGTTACTTTGACGGCTGTCCCGGAGCCCGGCTATGAATTCGTTTATTGGCTGGGCGATGTGACTGACCCTACACTAAATCGCACCACTGCATATCTTGACGCACCAAAAATTATTGTTGCTGTATTTGAGCGAGCCGAATTCGAGCTTGAGGGTGCAGCGGAAACGATGGTACCCGGCGGTTTTTGGGGCCGTCTGAGGAGAGGTGCCGCAGATTACTCCCGGCAGGGATACAGCGGTGGAAGCGGCAGAAAGCCGAGTGAACGTGCACCTGCACGCAGACCCCCTCAACCCCCGCCGCCGCCAGATTTCCCGGTCCCGATACCGGAGCCGGCTACGGTGGTGTTGTTGGCCCTCGGCAGTTTTCTGGCTTTTGCCGGACGACGGACAAAAAAATGAATCTGTACAAAAAAACTAAGATAAAACAATAAAGCAAAAAACGTAAGAGTTAGAGCTAAAAAAACTGTTTTTACAGTAACAAAAATTCGCCCCCCGCCCCCCCTGGGCAGAGTGAAGTCGAATGTCTGTGGGCGGGGCCACATTTCGCACCACTGAATATTGCGTTACCCTTCAGTCGAATCTGATTGTCCACAAAATCATGGCAGCAAAGCCGCTGAAATTCATCCCTGATTATTATAGTGATTCCAGCCAGTTTTTGGCAAAGACATATAGGTCAAACAGATTTATCCTGCCGTCCAGCGGATCCGGCGTCACATCCGGAGGCCAGCCCTCAACCTTCTCCATCCAATGATTAGCTAAAATGGCGAAATCGCCCAAATCCACGTTCCCATCAGTATCAAAATCGCACAGGTTCCAGTGTGTCCCCTCTCCGCTCAGAAGGACTTGCCCGTTAGTGTAGGAAGTTACCGTTACAGTATCTTCAAGATTGCCAATTTGCTGCGGGTAGAAACTCACGGTAAAATTCCGCACCTCTCCCGGAGCCATGTCCACGGGAAAACTGCTCCCTATCGGATATTTTCCGCCGTCGAGGTCCAGGATAAAGTTCGGGTCGTTGAGGTGCGTAATTGCGCTAATCTTCAGATCCGCATCCCCCACGTTGCCTACATCAATAACCAAATCCTCCGAGGTCGCCTTAATCTGCTGAGGACCAAAGGCGTGTTCAGACGGCCCGACCAAAAGATCCGGCTCCGGCACCGGAATCCCCGTCCCCTCCAGCAGCGCGACGGCCTCGGCAGAGAACGGGTTGTTCGCATAGACACGCAGAATCGAATCAAAATCACCCACTGTCGTCGGCGTAAACGTCACACCAACTGAGCACCGCTCGCCGGGTGGAAGGGAAATAATCTTAATACCCGGGCACGCACCCGGATAGGGAGAAGGAACGACATGAAAATTATCCGTGTCAAAGACCGTGACACCGGAAGTGATAGTAAAGGTATAAGTGCTCGAATTATTCTTGATTGTAAACGGCGCGGTTACGGAGGTTTGTCCGACAATCACCTCGCCAAATCCTTCCCAGTTCTTCGGCGGCACGATTTCAAGATACGGGCCTGGTAACGCGAAACACACTCCGTGCAGGTCGACTGTCACGACAGGTATATCCGGATCATCAGACGGAATGATAAGTTGGGCATCAAACGACCCAAGGCCGGTCGGGTCAAACGTTACGTCAATCTGGGTGGTGCCGTCAACCGCCAGGCTTATCGGCAGCGAGTCCGTCTTGCTGAACTGGCCCGCGTCATCCCCGGTGATGGAAGCGGCCCCGACCTTCAGGACCTGATTGCCCACGTTCCGGACAACCACCGGCAGTGTGGAATACCCGCCTTCATTGGCGATAAATGACAGCGAAAGCGGCTCTACCTCAATCGCCTTGCTCGGCAGCGTGTCCGTGGCGTACATCAGGCATTTCGTCTGGTCATCATAGTAGCTGATGTATACGCCGGCAGCATCCACCGCAATTGATGGATAAGGATACTCAACGCTGTCGGCAACGTTTTCCATCTGCCAACTGCCGGACACATCGGTCGCATATTTGAGTGTCTCGCCGCTGCTATAGCAGATATGCAGATGATTCGTCGAATCAACGGCCAATGACAAATGCTCACTTAGTCCGCTTATATCATCGACCACTTCATCGTCCCAATATCCGGCTGCGTTGGTATAGTGATGAAGGACAGACCCGATGCCAGACGAGTCCAGGTAAACGATATGGACCTTGTCCGCCGAATCGATTGCAATTCTGACATATCCGTAGTATTTTGACAGAGGGATTGTTTGTTTCAAGGCCCAGGTGCCGGACGCATTGCTCTTGTACACAATTTGGTTATCCGTATTGACCGAATAAACCACATGACTTTTGCCGAACGAATCGACAGCAATGGACCCGGACTTTACAGCCCGGTATTCCAGAAAGTCCTGGGCCCATGTTCCGCCGGCATTTGTAGAGTGATAGAGGTAATAATTGTGTCCTGTGCAAAAGCCAGGTACAGGAACTTCGGGGGGGTAACAGACGTATTCATATTCATCATCAAAAAGATGAAGCACGTGAGCATTATCGCTGGAGTCCAATGCAAGAGCGGCGATATTCCCTGTCCTTGAATCCACCAACTCTTTAACAAAAGTACCCGAACTGTTTTCACTGTACATTAAGCTTTCTGAAACGCCGCGATATACCATGTGCAAGGTATCCGCCGAATCGAACGCCAGCGCTCGATCGCTACGTATCCGGCCTTCGAAAAACAAGCACTCACTTTCCCAGGTTCCTGCAGAATTTTCAGCAATAAAAATATCTCCCGAAGCGTGGTAGGCAATGCTGACATCACCGGCTGAATTGACCGCCAGAGACCATGGGACGCCAAGCTCAATCTCACGATCTATGGGTTTGATATCCCATGAGCCGGAGCTGTTTTGGGCACACAGGATCTCCGAGGTGGTTCCGTTATATTTTTTGAGTAAAATATGGACATTGCCATCAGATTGAACTCCGATGGTACAATACCTCGTCTCTTTTACACCGATATATTCAGTAGTATAGGAACCTAATGTCCCGCATGCGTGATATAGTTCCAAGGAGTAATGCTCGTCCTCAATACTGTAGGCAATATGGACCTGATTAGCCGCATCGATCGTTATGGCATTTGCAATGATGTCTCGATTATCCGTCTCTTCGAGTATTTCACTCTGCCATGTGCCGCCTGCATTGGTAAGATGACACAATTGATAATCTCCATGAAGAAAAACCGAAATAACCAAGGAAAGATGAAATACACCCTCTGAAGAGGCCTTCATGGAAAATGTTTCAACATTTGCGGTAGATATGGGCTCCGGGTTATATAGCAGCTCGTGTGTCCAGGAAGAGCCGTCCCGAACCGCCATCATTAAGTTGCCTTCCCAAAGATAAGAAATCGTTGGCCGCCCGGATGAATCCAACGCAATCAGCGGCTTGGCCTTAATACCAGAATAAGCAACCCAATCAACAAGATGAACCCCGCTCCTGACCCAACTGCCCGTTGCGTTGGAAATGTATTCAACCTCATAGTCTATTAAATTAAAGCTCTTTCGGCAGTACGCGATATGGGCGTGATCGGACGCATCCAGAACAATCGAAGGAGTGTATATAGATTTGGGGTCTGTATCCAGAACGGAAATCTGCCAATCGCCGGCAATTTTTGTGGCATACCTTAATTCGTAATGTTCACTTCCTCTTGAGATGGCATAGGCAATATGGGGTTGGTCCAATGAATCCACTGTAACCGAAGCCCAATTGACTGAGTTTTCTTCATTGGGATCTACGATCTCCGCTGCCCAGCCGCTGCCGTCATTATGTAGATACTGAAGCCGCAGATACCCTGAACCAATACCTGCCGGATAAACTGCATGCAGGGTATCCACACTGTCGACTGCCAGGGCTTGATCGGATAAGTTAATAAAGTCCCGTCTTTCGGTCTCTGCCACAACCTGCCTGGTCCACCGCCCGGCATGGCAGGGAGCTGCCGCAGAAAAAACCGTGAATACAACAGAAATGAATACGTACAGCAGGTACTTACAATCTTTCACTAATCCACCTCCTCAAAAAATCGTTATTAAGGCCAAATCACTGGCACAAACATCACAATATTTGTCTTATAATAACATATCAAGACCGCTAAAGAAACCAAAATCAGCCTGTTTCTTAATTTTTCCGGCTCTAACTGAATATCCGGGTTCTTCTCTTCGCCTGTTCAACTAATTTTGGCTATTTCACTAAACATCCCTGAAACGTCATATTATCAATACAATCCTCATTATTGGAATGAATGGCCGCACGTATCGGCTGTAATAAACTCGGATTCGGTTCTCGGGTATTTTCTGCAATTTAAGGGCCTTATCTTATAAATAGAACAATACGAGCTACCATCTTCTCTATAGTTGAGGAAGGGACAGACGTTAGGCAGCTTGCAGCAGGCACCGCAATTAACACATTCACCCCGGCGCCTTTTAGACACAGGCAGTACCGATGTAAAAGTCCTTTTTATCCTGGCGGACCAGGTATTTCTCTTTTTATCAGCCATAATCTTCTAATTTACGCAAGCTGCGATGGTAACATACATTCGTAATGAATATACTCGAAACCCATTCAAAGGTCAATCGACAAGAGCCGGCGTCGCCGAAAATCTCTTACGATTTTCTAAAAACGGCGACAACATTTTCTACGTCGACGACGAAGAGGCGATTGTCGCCCTCGAAATCGACGGGTATTGCACCCTTTGGATTGAACAGGACCTTGTCGTATTGGGAAAGTGGAATGTCTTGCGAGTTGCGTACCTCAGCCGAGATGGCTACGATTCGGCCGGTTATCGTGGGAATCTCGATATTGTCCGGCAGACGGATACCGCCCTTGGTCTCTTTCTTGTCCTCATCCTTGCGAATCAGGACCCGGCTGCCTATCGGCTCGACCGTTTCAAGTGATGATGTCTTCGTTTGGTCTTTTTTCTGGGCCACTTTGCATTAATCCAATTAAAATAAGCTGCCTTTAATTCTGTAATAATTATACCCGCCCAAGAGCAACTTTGCAAGCCACTGAATTTTGCCCCGTTTGAAATTGGCTTTGATCCTGCTTCGCCAGAGGCTACGCCAGGATAAATTGGGTTTGATTGGGTTCGTTTTGGGTTCGTTTTCACCAAGTGTCCAATTGGGTTTATTTCCATAATCCTTTGTTAATACTTTACTTACGTCCATTTGGTCTTTCCCGAAATTGGGTTCGTTTTGCATAAAAAGGTGATTTTGTAGTGTGCTCTCTACACTTGTAGAGGGAAAGTTAGTTAAGAGTGAGCTAAAGTGCCTAAAGTGAGCTAAAGTTGGATTCTCGATGCTCATGATTGGTGATTTCCCCTTTGTAACTGGTTAATGGTAATTGGCTCCTGGCTACAGACTGCTGACTCCTGACTTCTGATTGCTCAATTTTACATTCTAAATTCTCAATTCTAAATTGCTGTTCATATTATACCAAACTCCTCCTAAATGTTCAACAAATACCAAACTTTTTTAAGAAAAAAATCAATACTTGCTCTCGACACCGATCGGGAGAGCGTGGATTGTAATTTAGAGTTTCCCATGATTCTGCCAACTCATCCGGTTAAAATCTAAATTTCCGCCCACACCATCATCACTCATGCCAAAGATTGCTTGCGCCTAATCCTTCTCTGTAAGAGACCATAGGTCTTCCGTCAGGAATTTACTGAACAACGAAACTTCTTTCGACAGACGTGCATCTGTCATCATGTTAGGCCGAGGATCAATATAATAAACACCGTCCAGTGGATTCAAAGCCACAGAGTAACCCAAAAAATGATTCGATTTGAACGTGCTATTGATTCCAAAGATACTTCCCTGTTTTTTTGCCCTCTGCACATCGTGAAGGAAGATAGCAATCAAAGGAATAGTACGCCCAAGAAATTTGCTCAACATAAATTTGTCGAGAAACACTTTATCAATACGGTCCTTGCTTGTGGTCTTCACTGAACCCACCACTTCATTTTCTCCTATTATTGAGGTTTCAGACGTGACAATCGCTTTATTCCTTGAAATCACCAAGTCAAGTTCGTACGACATAGTATAACCCGGACAACCCGGCAGTTCGAGTTTGATCGTCCTACTCTCGCACTCAACTCCGACTTCTTTGATTAATAACATGATTAGTTTCTCGAAAATCATCCCGACCCGCTTCCTGGACTGGTTCGCATTCTCGAAGGTATCACCTATGCTACCGATGCTTTGCTGCATCGTGTATATAACACGTTCTATTCCTTTACCTGCCAAGAACTTTTTATACTTTGGCATCCTTGAAGCCTTCGATTCCTTCCTCCTTAGGTCACGCAGCAACCCAATAAGCCGGTTGAAATTTGTACTGAAAGCTTTCCTTCTTTCACATAAAATCTCGGTATTCAATGGTCTTGTTATTTTGTGGCCAAATTCCTCACCAAACTGGAAGAAGATGTAGTTATGATTAGTAGGCGATATTATTTTTGTTGGGCGTTTATCCGCCAATAGCTCTAAAAACGAAACGGTAATGTTAAAATATTTCTGCAGTGAATCAAAAGCCCCCGGATCTTTCACAACTTCCTGAAGTTGGTACAAGTCCACTATGGTCTCCTACCTGATAGATTCTCTTCGTTGCCGTCCCATACGGTCCATCTCAATCCATTTCCGAATCGGTTTTTTTTCAACATTCTCAAGCCTTGCCACAGCCCAGTTGTTATATTCCTCCTTAATTTCACATCCACTCCATCTACGATTAAGCTGTTCGGCACATACAAGTGTTGTCCCTGATCCCGAGAACGGATCAACTACCAAATCCCCTTCATTTGAAGATGCCAGAATAATATGCCGAAGAAGTTCTTCAGGTTTTTGCGTTGGGTGTGGTGTTTTCTCTTTCATGCCATTGTTTGTGACTGGAATCTCAAAAACATCCTTAGGCTTGGCGCCATCAGGATGCGGCTGCCAATGCTTTCGGTTTTTCTGTCGATTGAGATATTGGCTAGATGAAGCTTGAGGATGTACAGGATACTTAAGCGTATGTTTTCCGTATGGTACCCGTACCTGGTCAACGTTAAAAGTGAAATCTTTATTCTTCCTAAAATGAAGGATTGATTCGTGCGATCTTCCCCAATCATCAATTAGATTCGCTTTATTTTTGTAATACCAAATTAACCACTTACCCTTATAGAAAAACAGCGAAGCTGGCCTCCTAATATCAGCAAGTATCTCCGAAAATCCACAAACATACAGGCTACCATTTGCTTTAAGGACTTGTGCTGCTTGCTCAATCCACTCCAAAGACCATTGAATGTACTTATCATGGCTCTCAAAATGATCCCAATCCGCCTTCCCCAGATTGTATGGAGGATCGGCAAAAATCAAATCAACAGACTCGGGCTCTAATCTTCTTAACCACTCGAGGCTATCCCCAAGCCAGATCTGACCGCCTGGATGGGAATAAAACAACTGGGGCTTGTGTGCATATATCATATTAGGATTTAATTTACTCAGCTTGCCAATCAAATTTGGCTTCCCAAAAAAGATTGGAAGGGAAACATTCTCAACAAAAGTATTTCCTACCTTAATCTTGGGCACTTCAGTCTACTCCTCTGTCGCTTAACCTACCCACAAGTTTAACACACTACCAGACTTCAACGATATATATTATCTTATATCGAGATGCGCATCAAAGCAATGAATTTCGCTGCTCTTACATTTTAAACTTACATGTCATACTCTAAAAAAGACTTTCAAATCCGTCAAATCCAAAAAAAACAGTGTCAACTTGTGCCTGCGCAGAGAAGTATCTATACAATCCGTGGTTAGTTTTGAATTTTGGGCCTTTGAGAATTGAGATTTATCCTTCGACTTCGCTCAGGATGATGAGCCTGTCGAATTATTGAGTCTTTGCGACTTTCTTTTTTGCTTTTTTTCTTCCGAGGAGCCGGTCGGCATCTTCGAGTGTTTTGGGTGGCCATTGGCCTTCGGCCTGGAGTTTCTTGAGGTGGTCTAACTGCTTGATGCTGATAATGGTCCTGCACTTTGGGAATCGGCCGCAGCCGAGGAACGGGCCTTTTTTGCCCTGCCTGATAACAAGCAGGCCATCCTTGCACTTATGACATCTGATTTCGGTCGGCTCGGGCGGCGGTTTGGGCGGCAGGACGTTGCCGTCTTTATCGATATTGAGGATGGTCCTGCAATCGGGATACCCGCTGCATCCGAGGAATGGTCCGAATCGGCCGTTCTTATACACCATCGGCTTGCCGCAGGCCGAGCATTTATGTTCACTTACCTTTTCTTCGAGCATTTTGCCTTCCTTATCGCAGGGTGCGCTGAATTTACAGTCGGGATATGCCGAGCAGCTCAGGAACTTTCCGTTTTTGCCGAACCTGTAAACGAGCGGCTTTTCGCACTTGGGGCATTTATATTCGCTGGGGGTGACCTCGGCCTTTGCGTGTTTCATCTCCTCGGCGGCG
>Ga0315546_1001787_pt1 | contig 13209 bp, 4 predicted proteins | sample SalMarSW160170MG_FD_203833 | JGI IMG/M metagenome (GOLD analysis project Ga0315546, IMG submission 203833) | Salt marsh sediment microbial communities from the Plum Island Ecosystem LTER, Massachusetts, United States - Salt Marsh Sediment SW1601-170 ... | reverse complement strand
GTGTCAGTGGAGGGCGAGATAGTTCTTACATACTGTATTATCTTGTGAAGGTATGTAATCTGAGGGTGATCGCTTATACTGGCGATAATGGGTTCATCCCTGAGATAGCAAAAGCCAATATGAAGAACATGACAGATATATTGGGTGTAGAGCTTGTCACTGAAGAGAATGACTTGTTGAAAAGGTGTATCGAGAACAATGTCTCATCGTGGTTGCGAAACCCTTCACCTGCTATGATCCCGATGGTATGTATCGGTTGCAAACTCGGTCCGGTTCGTGGGATGTTGGAATACGCTAAGAAACACAAGATTCCTCTAATCGCTCAAGGGGTTGAGACTCCCGTAGAGACTGGTACACTCAAGCGAGCATTTTTTACTGCCAACCCTTGGGGTAAAAGGTTTAAGAAAAGCAAATCACTTTCAATGTTACTCGGTCTTTTGTATGAGATAATTAGAAACCCTTCTTACTTGTCAAACCCCTTCAACGCGTATGTGTATGTGATGGAATACCTCTTCTTCTTTCAGTTCAATGCGGTTCGAAGGTTATTTTATCCTAACCAAAAGATACTAGAGTTGTACCGCTACATTGAGTGGAACGAAGACAGGATACTCTCAACAGTCAAAACCGAACTGAATTGGACGAAGGGTGATAGCGCATCCTCCTGGCGTTTTGACTGCCGGGTCAGCTTTCTCAAAAATCATCTATTCCTGGAAAGTGTGGGATTTACAGAGAAAGATGACTGTTTGTGTAATATGATAAGGGAAGATATGATAACCAGGGAAGAAGCACTGGAGAGAGTAAGAGCTGAAAATGTAATTCCACGGGAGTTGGTGACCGATCTTCTGGATGACGTTGGATTAGGGGACGTGAAAGAAATAATCTGTCCCATTGTTCGCTGACCACAATGCTGCTTAACCCGTTTACCGGCAATGGGGTAGGGGCGGGCCTTGTGTCCGCCCCCACCAAAGGAGAGTTTGCTGAATGTATTCTTTTGTGAACAATATCAAATCTTTAGCTCGCCGGGTACTCAGAAACCGGTGGGTTTTTCGGCTCATTGGCGTAGGTGTGTTTATCTTGATCCTGCTCAAAGTTGATCTGGGTGAGGCTCTGCGAGTCCTGGTCACCGTTGACCCGCTTTTCCTGATCCTCTCCCTCGTGCTCCAGGCGACTGCGTTGGTCGTCACCACCTTCCGCTGGCAGCTCATCATGCACCGCCTGGAGATCCACATCCCATTCTTGCGCTCTTTTGTGCATCAATTGATCGGTACGGCGGCCGCTCAGGTCACCCCAGGTCAACTCGGTGAGTTTGTCAAGGTGCTATATCATCGCAGCCACGGGTTCCCGGTACCTGAATCGCTGCTAAGCGTGCTGATGGACCGCGCCTATGATCTGCTGATGCTTCTGCTGTTCGGATTCATTGCCCTGGCTGTCTTGTTTGGCATGCCGTTGACTTTGACGGTTGCCATTGCTGCCAGTGGTGGCATTGTTCTTGTGACTGGGTTCCTCTTTGCCAGAAACAAGGAGGAAAGCGCACGGTGGATCGCAGCCGCTCTGGCGAGAATCAGCCCCCAGGTATACAAGGAGACAGTGCAAGGAAACGCCCGCCGTCTGGCCCAACGGGTCGGTGGGTTTAAGCTGAGTTTCTTGGTCGTGTGTGGTTTGTTATCTATTGTCAACTATACGCTCCTGGTGCTTCGCAACTATTCTCTGGCCCTGGCGCTGCACATAGATGTGCCGTTTGGGTACTTTGTGATGGTCGTGCCTCTGCTCCGTCTGGTGGGGCTTGTCCCTATCTCTATTTCAGGGATCGGAACCCGCGATGTTACGGCGATTTATCTCTTCGCCCAGGTGGGCATACCGGAGGAGTCTTCGTTAATCTTCTCAATGCTCGGCCTGCTCACACTGGAATTTCAAGCGTTGGTTGGGCTGTTGGCCTGGTGGCGATACCCGTTGCAATTGGGTGAGAAGAACTTGCCGTCCTTTAAACAATTGCCATTGAGAAATGAGGCTGTTTCTGCGGGGGAGCGAGCAGTGTCGTAGGGTGGAGTAGGATTATGTTGAGGTTACTGTTGTTTGATCGTGGTGCCCTATCCGGGCTGGGGTGTTTCTTGTTCCAGGAGAGTCGCTTGCGCGGCTGGGGTCTCGTCGTCTGGTTACTTACCTTGATTCTTACACTCTGTGGTATTCTCCCCTACTTCCCCGACTGGATTGCCCTGGGTATTGCGTTCTTTACACTGTTTATAGGAACGGGATTCTTGGCGACCACCTTTCTGTTTGCTGACCGTGACATTGACTGGCTGGAACGTCTGGCGATTGCCTTTGCTCTGAATATGGGCCTTTTGGCAATACCAGCGGCCATCGTCTTGATCTTGCACCTAACACTTGATCACTTTCTGGCGTTGTTTGTCCTGGATGGCCTGATTGTTGCAGGCTTGACGATCTTTTTGAAACCGCTCCCAGGTGTCCGAGTCAACTCGGAGCAGTGGAATTGGGTCTCTCGCATTCTACTGCTCCTCGTGTTACTAGGCGCGGTCTTCGTTGCGTTCGCCAGCAGTCGCGCGCCGACGGCCTTCGATGAACCCAACTATCTGGCAACCACGCGCGACGCCATGGAAACTGACCACCTGGCGCTCACTGAACCGTTCTTTGGAAGTGGCCTGCCGCTATCCCCACGAGCATATACAATCTGGATGCTGCTGCCCGCCTCGGCAGTCAGAACGTCCGGCGTGGAACTTTTGGTCGCCTATCGCGACATGATGCCCCCTTTGTTAGCAGCGCTATCGGTCTTGGCGTTCTACGCGCAGGCAAAAGGGCTCTCGAAAAATCGAGAGTTTGCCCTGTTGGCCACGATCTTGTATCTTGTGTATCTGATTTCGTCTATGTACCATACTTCTTCTGTCTTTCGCCTGGCGTTTCAGGAACGCGGCATTTCATTTGACAAGATCGTGATGATGCTGCTCTTGGTCCCGATTGCGCAAGTGTTTATGGTGCGTTATGTGGTAGAGGGACACAGGCGCTACATCGCAACTATCGCCTTAGCGGGGGCATCGCTAGTCAGTCTGCACCCCCAGGGGCCGGTCTTCATGGGGCTAGGTTTTGCCGCTTTTGCCACAGTCCACTGGCTGGTAAATCGGAGTTGGCACACGATCCGGCGCTTCATGCCCATCGTCATCGTCCTGAGCGTCATGATTGGCGTCCTGTTTTTGCAGTACCTGGCGATGAAAAGCTTCGACACGGCGGTCTTTCAGGATTTCAGCGGCTTGCCGCTGGTCGAGCGTCCGTTGATCCCCCAAAGCGATTCCCTGCGCACGTTACATATGCCGCCGGTAATCCACCGCTTTACCAAAGCCGATACGACGAACCCAATTTTGCTCTCCATGCGTTATTGGTCCACAGAGGACTCGGTGTCCCAGCGCACCTATCGTATGGCAACGGCCGGTCGGCGGGGGATTATCCTTTCCCCAACCCAATTCATTGTACATCCTTACGTCATTATGCAACCCGTGACGATTCTGGCTTTCCTGCTGACGCCGTTCTTGCTGAAAGGACTGCGCCGCTCTGCGATGGCTCAGTTGTTGTTCGGGTTGATGATACTGATCCCATTTACGTTTTTTAATCCTATTGTCACACCGCTGGTAGCCAGTTTTGTCACTCCCTGGCTGGTATGGCGCTTTGTCTGGTTGTTGCCCGACACGTTGGTGGTGGCAAGCATTGGATACCGATGCCTGTCCTGGATACGGCAAAGACTCCAACGTCCTGTTGGGCGAAGGTCTCCCGACCGAGCCCTGTTCGCCCACAGTCGCCCCACGTTTCACGCAGCGCGCCTGCTCGCCTCGCTTCTACCATTGCTGGCTATCATTGCGCTATTGCTCGCGTTTCGCATTGATCGCGATAGTGTCCGTAGTTGGCTGCGTATCTGGCCGCGTGAAGACCCGGCGCTGATTGACTTGCTGACCTACATGCGCGATCACGTTGTCACTGAGCCGAGCATCATCCTTGCTGATATGACGACAGGCAAGCTGATCCCCGCCTTTCTGGCTGATGGGAATCTGGTTGACTATGCGTATATGCGCCTCGATGAGGTGTGGCCACCTGAGCGACTGCCCGAGGCTCTGGAACGGATGTCAAATGTGGACCGTTTCTATGCCTCACCTGTGCTGACCCTGGATTCCCTCGCACTCCTGGCGCGCTACGACGTGCGCTACATCGTCCTATCCGACGACCACAGCATAGCGCTTCAGGTACAGTACTCGCCTGGCTTTGAACAGCGCTATCGCAACGAGCGTTACCAGGTTGTGGAGGTAATCGGCGAGATTGAGCCGGACCATGTTATCAAGGGAAACAGTCACCTGCGGGCTCAAGAATTAGATCTGGCGCTGTCGGAGTACCAGGTGGCTTTGGACGACGATCCGGATAACCTGCTGGCCTACATTGGGCTGGGCCAGGTCCACGATAGGCGGGGAGAGTGGTCGGAGGCAATAGCCGCCTACCGACAGGCCATCCGCATCAATGGTCAAGAGAATGAATGGCCATACATCTTCTTGGCACGGGACCTGCTCGTGGCCAACCAGATCGAGCTTGCCGTTGAGGCCTATGAACATGCCGTGGATCGTTCGCCGGGCAGTATCACGTTGCGTACCGACCTGGGCAGGGCATATTGGTTGGCCCATCGGCCAGAGGATGCCATCCGACAGTACGAACTGGCAGCCGGTCTGACCGAACAACCTGGCACAGCACGGTATTATGAAACTCTGAGCCGACTTTATTCACAGAGTGGGCAAGTTGAATTGGCCATAGACTCATATCAACGTGCATACGCGCTTCAACCCGACGAGATTGGACTCGTGCACCTCGCACGCCTGATGCGACTCGGCCGAGGGTACGACCAGGCGGAGCCAATGTACCAACGGGCGATTGAGATGGATCACTTCCCCTGGAGCCCCATGTACAGAGAAGAGCTTGGTATGCTTTACCTGGGCCAGGCTGAGTACGAGGAAGCGTTGTCTCAGTTCCAACGAGCGGAACGAATTAGCTTTTTTGAGATGGATCCGTACCTGTCTACCATTTTGCCAACGGCCCGTATCTACTGTTCATTGGACATGATAGACCAGGCACGCGCTGAGTATGAGCGGGCGATTTTCTTCGACCCTGGTTCGGCTGTGCCTTTTCTCGCCAAGGGTGACTTTGAGATGCTGCTGGGCAACACGGAAGAAGCCGTGGCCGCCTATAAAGGCGCAATTGACGCTTCTCCCAGCAATGTTGGAGGGTACCTCTCGCTGGCGCACCTATATGCCCAATCGGGCGACTTTGACCAGGCGTTTACCTACGCTCGTGCTGCGGCCCAGGCCGATGTAGGCTCCCCAGCGCCCTACCTGACGTTGGGGAATCTGTACCAATATGTGGGCCAGTTGGATCAGGCCCTTGCTGCTTATGAGCGCGCCATTCAAATAGATCCTGACGACGTCAAAGCCTACCTGCGTCTGAGTGACCTCTATTGGGAGAAGTTTGATCCCGCAGGGTCTCAGCGGCAATGCGAGCGCGCCCTGCTCGCCAGTCCGTTTGCGACTGAACCGCGCGCGTCACTGGCTGAATTGGCGCTCATGCAAGGTGACGTGGGCCGGGCACGATCATTGTATGAACAGCTCATCCAGCTTCAGCCCAGGAACGTCTCTGGCTATCTGGGTTTAGCCTCGGCCGCCTTGCACCAAGGCGAACTGCAGGAAGCCCTCTCCTGGTACCAGCAGGCTGTACAGGCCGTGCCGACTTCCGGACAGGCCTATCTGATGCTAGGCGCTTTCTACCAGCGCATGGGCGATCTGGAAGCGGCCCGGGATGCGTATCAGACCGCAGTCCAGGTTGCATCCGAGTCTGCTCCGGCTCACCTGGCGCTGGGCGACTTCTACCGGGACCAAGGGCAAACCGAGGAATCTATCGCAATCTATCAAGAGGCCGCGCACGTGGCACGCTACGCCGGACTGGATGCCAAGCAAAGCCGCTCCTTTGTCGCGAGGGTGTTTAATGCTCCAGGCCTCTGGGGCATCGGTGCTGGCGGTGTCTCGCGCTTGGCAAACCTGGACGCTGCTAGCCTCACCGGCCTGGCTCAGGTCTACCAGGATATTGGCGACGCACAGGCTGCCACTGGATGGTTTGAAGTCTCTGCCCGGGAGGGGATGGAGGCTGGGGCTGCCCATGTGAGCCTGGGCAATGTCCGTAGGAGGTGGGGGCAACCCGATGCGGCCTCAAATCAGTACCTCCAGGCGGTCAACAACGACCCGTACTATCTCGGCGGCTATCTGGCCCTGGCAGATGCCTATGCCCAGCAGGCTGATTTTGACCAGGCGATTTTGACCTACCAGGAGGCGCTGGCCCGGCAACCTGCCAATCTCAATATCTACTTGCTCTTGGGTCAGGCCTATCGCCAGTTGGGCGATCTGGATGAAGCGATTCACTTTTACGAAAAAACGGTTGACACCTGGCCTGGAGTCGGCGCACTGCACGTCGCGTTGGGTGAGTCTTACCTGGCGCGAGGCGAAACGGACAGGGCGTTAGCCTCCTTCCAACAAGCAATTGCCGTAGAGCCGGGCAGCCTCTCGGCCTATCTCTCCCTGGGCCAACTCTACGTGTCACTCAACCGCTATGAGGAGGCCAGCGCGCAATACCGTGAGGCGTTGCGAGTTTTCCCTGGTTCCTGGCAGGCCCGCCTGGCCCTGGGACGGGTCTACTTAAGGCAGGACCGGGTAGATGAGGCCGTAGAGCAGTTTGAACAGGCTGTCGCAATCGAACCGGGTCTGGATCGGACTTATGCTGCGTTAGCTGGCACACTGTTGCAGCGCATGGCTTCACCCGATCAGGCAATTGAGATATTGGAGCAGGCTATCGCGGCGCGCCCAGGAGCGGCGGACTCTCTGTATGTCATGCTGGGCGATATATACCTGGGTATGGGCCGCTTGGATGAAGCAATAGCTCAATACAAGGCCGCGCTTGATGTAGATGCCAGCGATGTGCAGGCGCACATCGCTTTGGCTAATGCCTACGCACTTCAAGGGCACACCCAGGACGCACAGAATGCCTACCAGCAAGCCGTGGTGGTCCAGCCAGCGAGTGTCGAAGCTCTCCTCGCCCTGGGTAAGATGCGCCGCGACCAGGGAGATACAGAGGGCGCGCTGGAAATCTACCGTCTCGCTGCGACACGGCAGCCTGCCGATCCTGCTGGTCACCTGGCTCTGGCCGACGCCTACCAGACTTTGGGACAAAACGACGAAGCGTTGGCCCTCTACCAGTTGGCTGTGGAGGAAGCCCCTGGCTCTGGTATGGCCCACGTGGCGCTGGGCAATCACTACCTCACGCCCTGTTGGGCGAAGGTCTCCCGACCGAGCCCGGACCAGGCTGAATCTGAATACCTGCGTGCTATCGAAGTCGAGCCCAGCTATGTAGCCGCTTACCTGGCTTTGGGACAATTGTATCAGGACCAGGGACAACTCAGCGATGCACGAGCACTGTATCAACAAGCGTTAACTTTAGCGCCGACAGATCTGTTGGTGCTGACCTCCTTCGGAGAAGTCTACCGTACCGATGGGCGGCTGCTCGATCTCGTGCAAATATACCAGGATATTGTTGACTTTTACCCTGGCGCGGCTGCACCCTACCTGGCATTGGGAGACACGTTAATGTCGCTGGGGGAAACAGAGCAGGCGTTGAGCGCATACCGCCAGGCGGCGACTATCAGCCCCACCGATCCCGACGTCGTTGATGCTTTGAGCCAGGCATATCGAACACAGGCCGATTTTGATGCCGCTCAGACCCAGTTGGAGGCGGCACTGGCGGCTGCACCGGGTTCCGTCCCCCTGTTGTTGGCTCTGGCTGAGTTCCATCTTGAACAGGGTAACGTGGACGGCGCCCTGTCGCTTTGCCAACAGGCTGTGGCCCTGGAACCTGGCAGCGCGGATGCACACGTCTCGTTGGCGCAAGCCTACCTGGGCTCGGGCGACCTGGTCGCCGCTGACCGTGAGTTCGAGACGGCCATCTCATTGGCCCCGACAAGCATCGGACCACTGCTGGTGATAGGTGACTACCTGCGCGGACAGGGCGACCTGGATGGTGCCATCGAAGCGTATGCACGCGCTTACGAACTTGATCCCGGCGACAGTGAGGTTCAAGAGCGTCTCCTCGAAGTTCACACAGACTTGGCCCAGTTGGAACAAGCACTGGCGCAGGCTGAGCGTGCCGCACGCGCGAACCCTCGATCTGCGCCGGCCCAGATCGCGCTCGGCGACGTGCTGTTCCAAACCGGGCGCCTGCCTGATGCCCTGGCGGCCTACGAACGGGCCCTGGAGGTGTCGCCCGGCGATCCAGACGCCATTGACGCGCTCGCCCGGGCCTACGTGGCTGTGGGGCGTTCCGAGGACGCCCGTGCTGCCTACCAAGCGGCTGTGCGGGCCAACCCGCACAGTGTTGCCTTGCAGCAGGGCCTGGGCGCCTTTTATCTGGGGCAAGGACAAATTGATGAGGCGATCAACGTATACCAACTTGCCATAGAACTGGAGCCTGGCAACACGGATTTATTGGTCGTGCTGGCCGATGCCTATAGTCGCCAGGGATCTTATGAAGAGGCAGAAGAAACACTTAACCACGCAGTGGCCTTGAACCCCGGTCGTCCTGCCTTGCACGTCTCGCTGGGTGACTATCTGCGCGATCGGGGCGATCTGGAGCGTGCCATCGCCTGTTACCAGACGGCGTTGAGCCTCAGCCCAACCCACATGCCCGCTTACGATGGGTTGGTTCAGGCCTATCTCGCACTTGGGCAGCCAGACCAGGCCCTGGCCCAGGCCCGGCAAGCACAGGAATGGGCGCCGCCCGGTGCGATCGAACCATGGCTGATGTTTGGTGCTATCTACGCTGAGAGTGACGACCTGGACGAGGCGGTGGCGGCTTACGAAGCGGCGATTGACTTGCAGCCAGGGGGCGTGGAGCCCTACCTTGCGCTTGGGGAAGTCTATCTCTCCGGGGGGCAGACCCTACAGGCGTTGAACGTCTACACGCGCGGCGTGAACGTCGCGCCAGGGTTGCCCAGCGTCTACGTTGGTCTGGCGCAGGCACAGCGGGCTACAGGCGACTCCCTGTCAGCTCTCGATAGTTACAGCCAGGCCGTGAAACTGGACTGGAGCCAGGCTTCGGTCCACGTGGCTCTGGGCGAGTTGCTAGCGGTCCGGGGGCTTGGCGACGAGGCCATTGCATCGTTTGAACATGCGCTCTGGGTCGAGCCGCAGAATGTTCAGGCGCACCTGGGACTCTTCAATATCTATGAGCAACGGGGCAATCACGACGATGCATTGGCGCAATTGGAAGATGCGTACAAGATCGCGCCTGAGGAAATCTCGATTCTCTCTCGATTCGCCAGCTATTACCGGGCGCAACAAGACTATGACCAGGCTGAGACTTATTATCGACGGATGGTCCAGGTCGCTCCAGGCGATCCCAGCGGCTTGGTTGGCCTGGGACGTCTATACGAAGATCGCGGAGAACTTGAGCGGGCCGTGGACACATACGAGCAGGCGATCACAGCCGCGCCGGACCAGGCCGCCGCCTACCTTGAACTGTCGCGCTACTATCGCGATCAGGCGGAAAACGAACTGGCTCTCCAGTACGCGCAGGCTGCTGTACAGGCTGACTCCACTGACGCGCTTACGCATCTGGCGTTAGGCGGTTTACTCCGCCGCCTGGACCGGCAAGACGAGATGTTGGACCACTATCTACGAGCCCTGGCCCTGGAACCTGACAATGTCGATGTGATCGGCGCGGTGGCGCAAGCGTTGTTGGCGCAGGGCAAGCCCAGCGAGGCCGAACAGATATATCGCTCCGCCGCGGAACGTCGCCCCGGATCTGTCCCATTGCAGATGGCTCTGGCGACCTTTGTCACGGGGCGTGGAAGATGGTCTGAAGCTATCGAGCTGTATGAGCGCGCCGTGCAGATTGAGCCTGGCAACACCTCTGCTCGTCTGGCGCTGGGCAATGCTTATCGCCGCCGTGGTCGGTTTACAGCGGCCGCAAACGAATATCAGGCCGCTCTCGACATAGCACCAGGGGACCCGGCTCCTTACGTAGCGCTGGCTGACTTGCGACGGCAGCTAGACGCGTTGGGAACGGCTGTCTCGTTGTACCGACAGGCTCTCCAGTTGGCACCTACTGATTTAGATGCCCGACAAGGATTGATGACTGCCTACCAGGAGTTGGGTAGCCCACAACAAGCTGTGGTAGTTGCGCAGGCTGGCATTGACACCAGTCCAGCCGGAGATGCGGTCCAGTGGGTGAACCTGGGCAATGCGCGGCGCACAGCGGGGAATCTGAGGGGGGCCATCAGCGCGTATCAAGAGGCCATTGAGCGGCGCCCGGGTATGATTGATGCCTATCTAGGCGCGGGCATCCAGCGCCGTAGCTATTGCCCTCCAGGCTGCAAAGATCGCTCCCGGCGGTGCGGCGCCGCTGTTTGCCCTGGGGCAGGCCTACGAGGCTCAGGGACATGGCGCAAGTGCTCAGTCGGCCTTCCGGCGAGCGGCTATGATCAATCAGGGGTGGTCACAGCCCTGGATCCTATACGGCCATTTGCGCTTGGCCAACGATGACCTGGACGGCGCTATCAACGCTTATCGAAATGGCATTGCCGCGGAACCCGCGAATTCAGTTCCTTACCTGGCTATGGGCGATGCTTACAGTTATAAGGGATTGATAGCCGAGGCTGTCAGTGCCTATCAGACCGCGTTAGCCGTGGACCCGGGAAACAGGCAGTCCTATCTCCGTCTGGGTAGTGCCTATACAGCCCAGGGCGATGTGAGCAATGCCCTTGATATTCAGCAGCGGACGATTAATCTGTGGCCCCGGTTGGGGGAAAACTATGCCAAACTGGCCGAAACGTACCTTGCCCTTGACGACACGGACCAGGCGGTTGCGTATTACGAACAAGCGATCCAGGTTGACCCCGACTATGCCGACGCCTATGTGGGATTGGGGCGGATTCTCTATGCTGAGACCAGAGATGCGACTCGTGCTCTGGAACTTTTTGACACGGCCCTGGCCCTGGATGATCAGGCGACAATGGTTTATCAGCGGTACTTGGTTGTGTGTCGGCGTGAGGGACGCGATCTGGTCGGCGAGTACGAAGACCAGGCCGAGCTTGCGCCGGACGCGCCTGCATCCTGGATCGCCCTGGGAGCGGTCTACGAGTGGGAGGGGCGCGTGGCAGAAACCATCACCGCATTTGAACGCGCAGTCACCCTGGCGCCGACGTACAAGGATGGATATCGGTATCTGGCGTTGCTGTATCAACGAGATGAGAAGTTTGGCAAGGCACGCGGAGCCTGGGGCCAGTACCTGGCCTTACGTCCCGTAGGTGTTGCTGAGATAGAAGCACACGTCGGCTTTGTCAATGTCCAGCAGGCCGGTGAGCCGTAGCCTTAGCCTGGACTGTGCAAGAAATCAGCGTTTCCTCTTTGTCACCCCAGCGAAAACCAAATGCCAGGATTGCAGCGAATGTATGGTAGGTTTCTCGGATCCAGCGTTGTAACAATAGCCATGCTAATTGCGATGAGCCCGCTCTGCGGCGTAGCGTCATCGTGGCACGCTGCCGCGATGACGCCCCAGACGGACTTGTCTGAGTTGCCACTCACCTTTCCGGTGCAGTCGCCTGAGGTTGCGGCGTATTTCAATCAAATTGCTCGCCCACAGGACATTGCCTCATTCCCCACCCCGTTCGTCTCCCTGTTGCCGCAAGTCACAGCCGGTCAAAGGATGGTTGTCTTTGCGTCCTGGGCTGACGCGGAGCGCGATCTGGAAGCGTTGACCGGTCAGATAGATCTGGTCATGTATAACCCTGAACATTGGGAAAGCACGCCGGCCAGCGAGCAGCAGAACCTGACGGCAACGGTCCAGCGGGCCGCCGAGTATGTCCACGCGCGTGGTCTCCGGTTCATGTTGGCTCCTGATCGCCGGTTTGCCCAGGAACACCTCGGCCAGGTCGCGCCCTATGTGGATGCAATCCTCCTGCAGGGGCAACGGTTACAAGACGACTCACAGGCCTTTGCCTCCTGGATGCGTGAAATGAGCAACATTGCACGCGCCAGCAATCCAGAGGTGCAGATCTACGCCCAGGTTGGGGCGACCCGTTCGGCAAGCTCAGGGCAGGCGTGGGATACTGCGTCGGAGATGTCTGTTGCAATCCAGTCCGTTTCCAACGACGTTGATGGCATCGCGGTCTGGTCTATGCCCAGAAGCCTCAATGTCCTTCAGGAGTTTGTGACTCTGATTCGAGAGCGCCCCCCGGCTATCCCGGCGACAGCTACTGGCACATTCACTCCTGCCCCGGCTACAGTTCTCCCCGACGAGACTGTTGTAGCAACGCCGTTGGGCGAAGGTCTCCCGACCGAGCCCCCTGTTGTTACAGTTCTCCCCGACGAGACTGTCGTAGCGACGTCCACTCCCGGTGAAACGATTGTAGAGACGTATCCACCCACGGTTTTGCCAACCCGTGGAGTGCAGCCACCACAGGTGGAACAAGACGCCCAGGCGGTGGCGTGGCTAAAAGGGATTGCGCTGATAGCTGTGGGCGTAGTCATTGGGTTGTTGTTGGGCGTTGGACTCGCCAGGAGACGGCGCGGTGGATAAAACTTGCTGATTGTCTGCCCTGAGGAACGTCCAACTTCTCTCAAAGGCGCCTGGACTCGAATGCCAAGACAGACAGCCCTTGTGAAACGAGCACAAAGGGGCGCACGCAAAGGAGGTGGTTATGGCAAGTATAGTGGATTGGATCGCGTGATCGCTGATAAGCTACACGCATATATAGGTTAAGGGAGAAAAACTATGAACTTGCGAATCTGGTCAGTAATTACCCTGTTGGTGGTTATCAGCCTGGCACTGGCTGCCAGCGGTTGCCGACCTACTACCCCCGAACAGCCAGCCGAATCAGAGGCCAAGATCGGCGAGCCATACAGGATTGGCGCTATTTTCGCCATCACCGGTCCGGCCTCTTCGCTGGGCATCCCGGAGCGGGACACCGTCCAGATGCTCCAGAAGGAGCTTGAGGCGGCTGGTCGCATCATGGGACCGGATGGTCTGTTGCACGCGGTGGAAATCATCATCTATGACACCGAGAGCGACGAGACCAAAGCGGTTTTGGCGGCCAAGAAGCTCATCGAAGAGGACCAGGTCTCTCTCATCATC
>Ga0315546_1001779_pt1 | contig 13229 bp, 9 predicted proteins | sample SalMarSW160170MG_FD_203833 | JGI IMG/M metagenome (GOLD analysis project Ga0315546, IMG submission 203833) | Salt marsh sediment microbial communities from the Plum Island Ecosystem LTER, Massachusetts, United States - Salt Marsh Sediment SW1601-170 ... | reverse complement strand
CTTTGGATCCCCCCGCCCACTGCCCGCAGCTCGGCTGGCGAGACCCCGAGAGCTTGGATCCGAACCAAGGAATCCTTCAGAGCAAACGCCACCCCCTCGAGCACCGCCCGCACCAGATGAGGCCGGCGATGGGCCAAGCTTAATCCAATCCAGGCTCCTCGGGCTTTAGGATCCATGTGTGGGGTACGCTCCCCGGCAAGATAGGGCAAGAACTGGAGTCCTTCCGCCCCCGGGGGGATCGAGCCTGCCCCTTCGCAGAGGAGCTCGTAGGGATCGCGGCTGAGGCGGTTTGCCGCTGACGTCTCCTCGGAGGCGAGTGTATCTCGGTACCACTGCAAGGCACCCCCGGCCGAGAGCACCACGCCCATCAGGTGGTATTTCTCAGGAACGGCATGGCAAAAGGCGTGAATTCCTTCTGCCGGATCCGTTCTGGCTTCGTCGCTGTGGACGAAGATTACCCCCGAGGTCCCGAGAGAGAGAAGGCCAGTCCCTTCCTCAATGACCCCTGCTCCGACCGCCGAGGCGGCGTTGTCCCCGCCCCCAGCGATCACCGGTGTGCCAGCGGGGATTCCGGTCTTCCGGGCCGCCTCTGCACTCACCTCACCGGTGACCTCCGGACCCTCGAAGACTGTGGGCAGCCAGCTTCGCGGGATCTCCAGGGCCTCGAGGATCTCCTGTGACCAGTCGCGGAGCCTTAGGTCCAAAAGGAGGGTCCCGGCAGCATCGGAGGCATCGCTGGCGAACTCCTTGGTAAGCCGGAATCGCACGTAGTCCTTCGGGAGGAGAACCCGCCGCACCTTGGCGTAGTTCCGCGGTTCATGGTTTCTGAGCCACAGGACCTTTGGAGCCTGGAAGCCTGCCAGGGCTGGATTTCCGGCGATCTCCTGAAGGCGTTCCCTTCCTACCCGTTCCTCAAGCTCAGTACATTCCGCTCCGGTGCGAGCGTCGTTCCAAAGGAGTGCCGGGCGGATGGCGCGGCCTTTGGCATCCAAGAATACGGACCCGTGCATCTGTCCAGTGAGCCCGATCCCGGCTACGGGTCCATCCGCCTTCCGCGCCAGTTCCCTGAGTACGCTTACGGCCGCCTTCCACCAGTCTTCCGGCCGCTGCTCGGACCAACCGGGACGGGGGATGAGAAGGCGATAGTCTGCGACCGCCTTGGCTCGCAAGGTGCCGTCGGGGCTCACCAGGAGCCCTTTTGCTCCTCCTGTTCCAATATCTAGCCCAATGAGATAGCCCTCTCGCATAGCTTTCACACGAGTCGTGTCCTCTTCTATCACCTTGACGGTACTATCCTTCGGATTGTCCTCAACGAATACACGTCATTCCTTGGCTCGCCAACTGCCTACGCCAGGGCGCGGCGTTCCTTCTCAATGCGCGTGATGTACGCATCGTCCAGCCCCAACGCGTTGTAGGCGAGCTTCTGGCCTCCGACCGCGTCCTTGTGTCGCCAAATCTCTTCCAATGCCTCATCGTTTCATATGAACGCCAAGTAGAAGATCAATGAGAAGCTGATCTAATTCTTCATAGGGCTGTCCATGCTTGCCGAGCGCCTCCCGATCGAAGGGATATGCCTTCAATTGCTTAGCTTTGCCCTTTGAATACCGCCCAAAGAAGGGATCCATTGATCCATCATCGGCTTTAATTTCTGCTAGAAGGCTCTGGATCTGATGATCGGCGTCGAATAGCTCTGCTTTCTCTTTCAAGATAAGATACGTTCTCATACACCCTTTGGCGAACGACTTCACATCGTCTAAATCGGACGTTCGAAAAGCGTGCGCATCAAAGTGGCGAGGACCAGTGTAACCAACTTTCTCCAGGAATCTAACAAGAAAGAAAGCTTGTTTCAAGCCGTGACAGCCAAATCGCAGATCCTGGTCGAAGCGTGCCATGTTCTGATCGTTCAGATCGATGTGAAACAGCTTCCCCGCATCCCATGCCTGCGCGACCGCGTGCATGAAGTTCAAGCCGGCCATGTGCTCGTGGGCGACTTCGGGGTTCACACCGACCATCTCCGGATGATCGAGCGTCTCGATGAACCCGAGCATTGCGCCGGTCGTCGGAAGGTAGAGGTCGGCGCGCGGCTCATTCGGCTTCGCCTCGAGCGCGAACCGCATCCCGTAGCCCTGATCGAGATTGTACTCGCACAGGAAATTGAGCGCCTCGCGGAACCACTTCATCGCGTCAAGCGGGTCCTTCCCCACATCGGTCTCCGTTCCCTCGCGGCCTCCCCAAAAAACATAAATCTCAGCACCCAGCCCGGCACCGAGATCCATCGCGCGCATCGTCTTCTGCAACGCGTAGGCGCGGATCTTGGGGTTGCTGTTGGTGAACGCACCATCGCGGAAGGCGGGATCGGTGTACAGGTCGGTTGTGGCCATGGGAACGACCAGTCCTGTCTCTCTGAGCGCCTTCTTGAAATCGGCGACGATGCGGCCTCGCTCACTTGGTGTGGCATCGATAGGGACAAGGTTGTTGTCATGAAAATTCACCCCGTATGCCCCTGACTCACCCAGCAGATGTACGATCTCCACTGGGCTCAATTGTCCACGTACCGGGTCGCCAAATGAGTCCTTCCCTGTGTTTCCCACAGTCCACAGGCCGAATGTGAACCTGTCTTCTGGCTTGGGTTCGTACTGGCTCATGCTTCTACTCCTTATTCGTAGACGATCTGTTGCTCTCTGTGCGTCTCTGCTGAGCGCAGGATGGCATCACAGATCACCGCGTTCTTGTACCCATCCTCGAACGTCGTCCCATATGGCGCCACGCTCTTGTCATTCGCGATGGCGTCGAGGAAATGATTGATTTCGTGGATGTGGGCATGCTCCCAGCCGAGGACGTGCCCGTGTGGCCACCACACGCTGTAGAACGGGTGGTCACTCTCGGTGACAAGCACCTCGCGGAACCCGTGCAACTGCGGGGTTGCCTCCTCGCGGAAGTAGACCTGTAGCGAGTTTAGCTTCTCCAAGTCGAAGGCAATGGACGCCTTGGAGCCGTTTATCTCAAAGGTCATGTGGTTCTTCCGCCCAGCACAGAAGCGCGATGCCTCAAGCGTTCCCACCGCCCCGTTGCGGAAGCGGACCACCGCCTCAAACGCATCGTCGACATCGATCTTCACCGTTCCCTTCCCATCGGGGGAGGGACGCTCTGGAATGAACGTTCTAGTGGTAGCGGAGATCACGTCGGGCTCCCCGATGAGGAAGCGGCTTAGATCGATGATATGTGCTCCGAGATCGCCAAGAGCACCGGTGCCGGCTGTCTTTTTGTTCAACCGCCAGACCTGCGGGAAATCGGCGTCCATGATCCACTCCTGCTGATAGCTGGCGCGGAAGTGGTAGATCTGTCCCAGCTCATCTGCATCAATCATCTCTTTTGCTAGGCGTATCGCCGGGACAAAGCGGTAGTTGAACCCGCACATGTGCTTCACCGATGCTGCCTCGACCGCATCCCACATTCTCTTTGCCTCTTCCGCGCTGCGGGCAAGAGGCTTCTCACAGAGCACGTGTTTGCCGGCTTTCGCCGCAGCGATGCACGGTTCCGCATGTAAGTTGTTCGGTCCTACATTGTCAAACAGATCAACCGCTGGATCTGCGATCAATTCTCTCCAATCGGTCGTGTAGTGATCATACCCGTACCGCACTGCCGCCTCACGCACTCCCCCCTCGTGGGAACCGCATACGCTCACTAGCTTGGGGATTGCCGCCGGTGGCCAGTAGATGTACGGGATCTTCTTGTACGCGTTCGTGTGTGCCTTCCCCATAAATGCGTAGCCCAAGAGGCCAATTCCGATCTCAGGAACCTCTTTACCTACGCTGCCTTGGGTGCGTCCCAGGCTGACAAAACCAACTTCTTTCTCACTCATTGTATGCCTCCTAGGCAGGCGTCGGGCCAAGCGTAAACCAGTCCAAGACTCACGAGAGTCACTCTCCTAGGTCCGGTCAAACCAGAGTTCGGCTGGCTCCTCGCGAATGATTATTCGGGTCAGGAACTCCGCCGCCTTCTTTAGTCCCTCGTCGAGGGACATCTGGTGATCTTCATGCTCGATGCTGATGACGTAGTCGTACCCGATCTCCTTCAGAGTCCAAATGAAGGCCTTCCAGAATTCCTCTCCGTGTCCATAGCCGACGGTTTTGAAGTTCCATCCTCGACCTCTCGCGCTGAGTGCCTTCGTTTCCAGCACACCGAAGCGGGTGGATACGGCTGTTTCCACGCAGCTATCCTTCGCGTGGACATGGAAAATGCAATCCTGCAACTCGCGAGCCGCCAGACACGGATCCATCCCTTGCCAGAACAGGTGGCTTGGGTCGAAGTTAGATCCGATGCTGTCTCCGACGGCCTCACGCAGCTTCAGGAGCCTCTCCGGATTGAACACTGCATCACCGGGGTGCATCTCTAGGCAGATCTTGTCCACACCATACTGTGCCGCGAACTTCGACAGTTCCTTCCACCTGGGAATCAGCTTCTCGTTCCACTGCCACTCCAAAAGCTCTGCGTAGTAGTCCGGCCAGGAACATGTCACCCAGTTTGGCGTCTTCGCGGTATCGCTGTCTCCAGGGCATCCAGCAAAGGTCACGATTCGATCTACACCCAGCTCCCCGCACAGGCGAGCTGTTGCCTTGAAGTCTTCGACGTGTTGACCGGATACCGCCTTGTCGGGATGCACCACGTTACCGTGGCAGCTTAGCGCACTAAGCAACAGATTTCGCCGTTCCAGCGTTTCTTTAAACGTGTTCAGCTCTGTCTTATCCTCAAGGAGTTCTGATGGATTGCAGTGCGTCTTCGGAATGAACCCGCCAGTCCCAATCTCTATCATTTCCAAGTTGTACCGTGATAGGCGATCCAGGGCCTCGTCGAGGGACCTGTCTGCGAACACCACCGTAAAGCAACCCAGTTTCATCTACATTCACCTCCATAACTTCCTTGCTCGTTTCTCCGCTGACCATTCACTCTGGATTCCATGCGCTGCACCCAAGGCCTTTCATCTCCGAAGGGCCTCCTTCACTCGCTAAGTGAGACCCACGTCCGTCTCTCAAATGACTCCTGGATTGCATCCAGAAGCTGGTTCACCTTCCAGCCATCTTCGAAGTTCGGGGAAGGCTCGCAATCCTCACGAACCGCCTTGACCATCTCGTAGAGCTGCACCGCAAACGTTTCACCAAACCCAATTCCCATGCCGGGGATCGGCCAGATCGACTCGCCGTAGGGGTGATCGAACCCTCCCACGAGGACGCGGGTGAAGCCGCTGCGCTCGTTGGGCGTGTCAAATGTAGAAAGAAGAACCTCATTTGGCCGTTCCCAGTCAAAGTACACGGCGCCGTTCATCCCGTATACCTCGAAGTCGAAGTGGTTCTTCTTGCCGGACGCCAGGCGACTTGCCACGAAGTTGCCCTGCGCGCCGTTCGAAAACCGAACGAGAACATCGCACACGTCGTCTACGTCGACCGTCCCCATCTCCGTGGGGCCGCCGCCCGACACGTGCCCGAGTCCGCCGGCACTAATTGGCCGTTCCCTAACATGCGTGGAAGCCAATCCGACGACCTCCACGATCTCACCAACGAGGAACCGAGCCATGTCGAGCACGTGTGACCCCAAGTCTCCTAAGCTCCCACTCCCCGCGAGCTTTTTGCTGAACCGCCAGCTGAGGGGGGCATTTTCGTTCAGTCCCCAGTCCTGGATAAAGGAACTGCGGAAGCCAACGATCTTCCCGAGACGACCCTCACCGATCCATCGCTTGATCAGGAGAACAGCAGGTGTCTTCCGGTAGTTAAACCCGATCCCGTGTTTCACACCGGCGCTCCTGGCCGCATCGAGAATCTCCTTCGCCTCGTCGGCGCTCATGGCCAAGGGTTTCTCGCAGAGGATGTGTTTTCCGTTGCGGATCGTCTCGAGGACAAACTCCTTGTGCATATAATTCGGAACCGCGATGATAACGAGATCGATCCGCTCATCTGAGACCAGCTTCTTCCAGTCTCCGGTCCATTTGGGGATGTCAAACTTCGCTGCCGTCTCCTCTGCCAGCCTCTCATCCTTTTCCGCCACCATGCGTAGGTGGACCCCCTCCATCTGCTCACTGAAGTAGGCTTTCATCATTCGGAACGCAATCGTATGGGTTCGCCCGATGAGTCCTGCTCCTATAAGTCCGATGTTCAGTTCTTGCATCTCTCCTCCTTTTTGGCTTTCGATTACCGTAGCAGATCTTTTACATGCCTAGCAGCTTTTCCCAGCCTTTTTCCTCACTCTCGAATTGCAGTGTCCAAACCTAATCCTGAACTCCCCTGAGGCGATTGATGACCACAGCCGCCAGAATCAGAAGGCCGTTGGCAAACTGGATGTAGTAGCCGCCGATGTTCGCGAGGACCAACCCGTTGCGGATCACCCCGATGATCAGAACTCCGAGCACCGTTCCCAGGACAGATCCAATTCCTCCGTTCAGGCTTGTCCCTCCGATGATCACGGCAGCGATGATCCCCAACTCGTACCCCACCGCGATCGACGGCTGAGCCACGCCCAGACGAGCGATCAGGAGCATGCCGCCCAATGCGCCCAGCATACCGGAGAGCACGTAGGCAAGGAGCTTAACCTTGGCGACTTGCACACCAGAGTACTGGCTGGCAAGCTCGTTGCCTCCCGTGGCAAAGAGGTGATAGCCGAAGACCGTGTAGCGAAGCACGAGATGCAGCAGTACGGCAACGCCCAAGAAGAAGAGAATGGGAACGGGAACGATACCGCCGATCAGGTGCTGTCCGAGGGTGACGAAACCGACCGGTAAGTTCACAACCGGAAGTCCCTTCGTGACGATAAACGCCAGCCCTCGCACCACGCTCATCATCCCCAGTGTCGTGATGATAGGCCCCAGTCGTACCTTCGTGATGAACAGGCCGTTTACTGCCCCAATACTCATCCCCGCGATCAGCGTGACGAGCATCGCCGCGAACACGGGCACACCACTGACCATGAGGAGGGAAACGAGGATCCCCGACAACGCCATGTTCGAAGCGAGCGAGAGGTCCAGCCCCCCCGTGACCATGACCAGCAAGATGCCAAGTGCGGCAATCCCTTCGAACGAGACTGCACGGAGAATGCTGAAGATGTTGCGCACGGTGAGGAAGTTCTTCGCGGACACGGAGAGGACAACCATCAGGACTACGAGTGCTAGGGCAACCCCAGCTTCCCTGGCGTGTACTACGCGCATCACAATTCTGCGTGCAGACACGAGTGCACCGTCGCTATTTCGCATCTTCAGCCTCCTTGCCCATCCGCACTTCTGCTACTTCGCCGGCTCCCGAGATCGCGTGCATAATCTCCTCCTGTGAGACCTGGTCAGATCGGAAACACCCATTGATCTGCCCCTTGTACATCGTGATGATCCTGTCCGTGATAGAGATGAGTTCTGGGAGCTCCGAGGACGTCATCACACATGCGCGTCCTTCGCCGACGATGTTGCGGAGAATGCGATGGATCTCTGCCTTCGCTCCCACGTCCACTCCACGAGTCGGATCATCAAGGAGCAGCAACGACGGCCCCGTTGCCAACCACTTGGCCAGGCCCACTTTCTGCTGGTTCCCGCCGCTCAGGTATTCCACCTGCTGCCATACGGATCGAGCCTTGATGTCCAACTTGTCGATGTACTCCTCTCCGATCCTTCGGATCGGCGTGCGCCCCATCACTCCTCTGCGTGAGAGCTCTTGCAACACGGCCAGCGCTATGTTCTCGCCCACGCTCATGATTGTGTTCAGACCCTCGGTGTACCTGTCCGCCGGCATATACGCAAGCCCCGCTGCAATCGCCTCCAGGGGGTTGCGCAACCGAACCTCCTCTCCGCGCATCATGACGTGCCCCGCATTTCGACGAAGAAGCCCGAACAAGGACTTCATGAGCTCACTCGTTCCAGATCCCTGCAGGCCCGCCAGACCCACGATTTCCCCTGGGAAGACCTCCAGCGATATGTCCCGAAGGCTCTCGCCCACGGAGAGTTCCTCGATCGCAAAGAGAGGTTCCTCTAGCCGCTTGCGCTCAGGGGGTGGGCGCCGCTCCACCTCCTGAAACTTGCACCCAACCATAAGCGTCGCGACCTCGCTTGGGCTGACCTCACTTCGCTTCCCCGTGAAGACCTCAGCCCCGTCCCGGAGAACGGTGATTCGGTCGGCAATGCGGAACACCTCGTCCAGCCTGTGGGAGACGTAGATCATCGTCATCCCGCGCTGGCGGAGCCGCTCAATGAGGTCGAAGAAGCTCTCCAGTTCACGCAGAGCGAGGGACGACGTTGGCTCATCCATGATGATGAGTTCTGCGTTCATCGTGACGGCCTTGCAGATCTCCACGACTTGCCGCTCTCCGATGCTTAGCTCCCCAAGGCGTGTTTCCGGGGCTGCACCCAGACCGAACTGGCGAAGTAGATCATGAGCCCGTGCGTTTCTCTCCCGCCAGATGAGAGGCTTGATCGTCGTGCGGCAGAGCTCCGCCAGGTAGATGTTCTGGGCAATCGTCAGATTCAAGCACTGGGGGAATTGCTGGTGCACGACACCGATGCCCAATCTGCCAGCCTCGAGCGGGCTTCGGACGTCCACCGGCTTTCCCTTCCAACGGATCTCGCCCGCGTCCCGCCTCTCGATCCCACAGCAGACCTTAATCAGGGTTGACTTCCCAGCGCCATTCTCCCCCACCAGTGCGTGAACACTATTCTCCCCAACCCCAAACGAGACGCCTTTGAGGGCTTCCACCCCCGGGAATCTCTTATGGATCCCTTGAAACTCAAGAAGGGTACGTATATCATCCTCTTTTAATTGTGGAGCTGCAAGTGCTCTTTTACGATGCGGCTCTACACCCTGAAGCGGGCCCCGGGCCCCACGAACGGGCCCGGGTCCGCAGATAGCTTTTTACTCTTCCCATTCCGCCATCAGCGCTCGGTACGCCGTAACGCTGATTGCCCCCACTCCTCCGTCCTTGGTGATGATGTCCATACCCGAGCTGAGCATCGTGATCGGGTTCTCCGTGAGGTACTCGTACAGCGCCTGGTTATGCAGGAGAGCGAACAGTAGGTATACGCTACCGTATCCCATCTCGTAGAACCGCTGCCCGATACATGCCTCGAGGATCCCCGCCTCCACGTACTGGAGGGCGTTCTCTAACGGATCTACTCCGGTGCATTTCAGCGTGCCGTTTTCCACTCGCTCATCGACGGCCGGCATCGAGCCCACGCTTCCCCACCACGGGAACCCCGTTGTCGTAGCCAGTCCGTCGATCTCCGGATGAGCGGAAATGTAGCTGTCCACCGCTTCCACAGCCAACCCGATCTCTAGCGCCGTGGTGGTGAATCGCGTCACGACTTCGATACCCGGGTACTCCGCGAACTTCGCAAGCATCCCATCGTAGCGTTGGTCAAGGTTAGGGTGCCCGACGAATACCTGAAAGATCGAAACCTTACCCTTCCCATCGAGCGCCTCCGCAAGCTCCTCGGCCACAATCTGTCCAAGCTCGAAGTCGGGCGTGCCGTAGTAGATCACCCGCTTGCTGTCCGGGCAGTCCGAGTCCCACGTTACGACCGGGATGCCCGCGTCGTAGGCCTGCTGAATAATCGGCTGCATAGCCTCAGCGCTACTAACTGAGACAGCAATCGCGTCAACGCCTCGGTTCACGAGGTCTTCCACGACACGCGCTGCTTCGTACCCTTCATCCGCCACGGGCCCCATGTAGACCAACTTCACGCCAAGTTCCGCCGCCGCGGTCTCCGCTCCGGCCTTAGTGGCAAAGAACACGGGATTGTCCAGAGACTTCGGAACCACGGCGATCTCTAGTTTCTCGACAGCAATCGCTGCAACGCCCATACCCAACAAACAAATCAGAAAAACCGCAACCAGTTTCTTCATTGTAATCTTGTCTCCTTTCATTGAGTCCTTCCTGCTTGTTCTTCTTACTTACCACGCCCACCTACGGGTTACTGAGTTTGTACGTTCCCTATTCGATCACCTCCCTGTGTCAAGTGAAGAGGCAGCTAAACACTCACATGCTCCGGTCATATCAACCCTGTCGCAAAACTGCGGACGACTCACGAACCCGCAATTCGCACTCCAAACGGACTTGCACCGGGGGTGTGCTGTCCCCCTCGATCCGTTTTACAAGCATCTCCGCCGCCTTGTACCCCATCTCAAACGGTTGTTGAGCAACCGATGTAATCCCTGGATGAAACGACGCAGCCCACGGTGGATCATCAAAGCCGACCAGCGATACGTCCTGCGGACAGCGGATTTTCCCCTCCCTGAGATACCGCAGCACACCCAGCGTCATGAGGTTGTTCGAGCTGAAGATAGCCGTCACTCGATCATTCGTGGTAAGCAGCGACTTCGTTGCTACAAACGCTCCCTCGATTTCCAACCCGGCTTGGCGAACGTCTCCCTTCTGGATGGCGATTCCCGCTTCGTTGAGCGCCTGCTTCCAGCCGCATACGCGATCGTCAAAGCTCCGAACCCCCGCGAGTTCCACGATCGCTCCGATCCTGCGATGCTCCAATCCGATCAAGTGGCGAGCCGCCTCGTATCCTCCCCGCTCGTTGTTGGAGAAGACCTGATCTACCTCCAACCCAACTGGGCGATCAACGACAACCAGAGGGATCCCTTGTCGAACCAGGGGCTCGAGGGTCGCCTCTCCCGCCACCGTGGGAGCAACGACGAATCCGTCCACCCGCTGCTCCATCATCATCGCCACGTTCCGTTCTTCCAGCGATGGATCTTCGCCCGTGTCGCAGAGCAGCACATCGTATCCGCTTTCAAGCAAGCGATCCTCCACCCCACGCACGATTTGGGAGAAGAACGTATTGCCGATATCAGAAACGATGATCGCGATCGTCTCACTTCTTCCGCGTCGTAGGCTCCTCGCGCGTCGATCCGGCTGGTAATCTAGCTTGTCGATTGCCTTACGCACGCGGCCCACCAATTCCTCGCTGACGAACCGCGTCCCATTGACCACGTGCGACACAGTCGTCACAGAGACCCCAGAGCATTCTGCAACTTCGCGCATTGTCGCCATCCCTGGCCTCCTGTGGCGTTGTATATTGTCTTTCTCACGTGACTTGACTACGCGCAAAGCTTTGCGCAAAGCTTTGCGCAAAGCTTTTATACCACAGATTGCTCCATTTGTCAAGAAAGGGGATCCTTTGCTCTCCTCTTGAGCGATGGTGAATTGGGGATCTGGGCATCCTCGCGCATGAACCTGCCACCGACCGACCCGCTATCGCTCCCGTTAGGTAGCCAGCTTGGACTGAAGAGCGGACCCTCGAGCCTTTAACCCTGCCTCAAGTGCACACGCCTGGTGCTAGCGAATTCCTTTCACGAAGGAGTCCTAGCTGCCCTTAAGTTAAACTGTCTTTGAAGTCCTATTGTGAGGAAGCCAGGGGAAACCAAGAATGGGTATGGATTAATCCCTTCCTGTATTCCTGGTTTCCTACGAGTAAAAGGTGTTAGAATCTAAGGGATAGCACTCAAAAGATCCCCTAAGGAAACCATGAGGCAGGCAAGTCCCGATGCTGCGAAATAACGTTGTTGTGTAGCGTCGCAGCTTGTCTGTGACGTTTGAGGACTCGTCGGGCGCAAGACCCGACGCTACGAAAACGCACCTCAATTCGTCGGGGATGTTCCTGCTTTTCGTAGTCTGGGAGGAGTAGTGAGTCCACATCAGTTACTACACCCCCCAGATTCTTCCTCTACCCACTCAAAACAGCGAGGAGCCAAGAATGTTCGCTAAGGCTGCTGGATCTCTAGTGGTGGGCAAGACGAACGTACTGTTTGTAGTCCGTCACAAGGAGGTGACGCGGCGGTTCGTCCTCATCGATCGAAGGGAACCGGCCCACCGCTTCTAGGAACCTATTGTCAGTCGAATCATCATTGACTGTCGATACCTCACCAGCCAATACGGTCTCGTCCTCGGCCCAGAACGAATGGTACAAACCCGGTGTGATGGTGATGCTTTCGCCAGGCTTAAGTGCGACCACGTGACCGGCAGGCACCACACATCGCGTTCCGTCCGCGACGAAGGATACATTTTTCGATCCAAGGTCGTTGCTGTCGTTAGCGGTATACAACTGGATCGCCAACCGCCCGCCTCCGCGGTTGATGATGTCTTCGGTCTTTGACCGGTGGTAGTGCATGGGAGTGACCTGGTTCACTCCCACGATCATTGCCTTCTCTGCGTATAGCATTCCCTTCCCGCGCTCAAGGTTCTCCAGCGAGCCGTTCCGCAAGGTGAATAGGACAAGGCCAAGTTCGTCGAAATTCCTCTGTCCGAACTCGGTCACATCCCAGCCAAGTCGCCGGTCTACGATTTCACGCACTTCTTCTTTCTTGCTGCTCCATTCGTTAGGCGTCCAGTACGCAAAGCGAGGAAGAAAGAAGCGCTGCTCATCAAAAAAGGCAATCGCCTCTTCGATGATCTGGTTTATCCTAGAACGTCTCATCGAACTACCCTCTACTTTCATTATCACCGGTACGCAACCTTTTTCGACCCACCTACGGGCCGGCTACTCTTTGAGTTCGTCTAACCCAACGCTGTACACACTCTAGTTCTACTATACACCGCCCTGCTCGCTTTGCCTGAGACTATAGTTATCCGTACTAAAGATGGCCGGCTGTGCTGTTTCACTTCCGCAGGTGGAAATGGAGATTAATCGAAGAGAGAGGGAAATCGTTTGGAGGAATTCCGTGTATGGTGGCTCCTGGTACGCCCAGTAGGGCTCGAATCTTAGGCAGGGACAAGGTATTGCTGGGTTAATCCGAACGCTTTGCCGGGCAGATCGAACGGTAGGGGCAGTAGGTGCAGGCAAGGTAGGTAGGATCAGCCGGGAATCGGTTCGCGCGGATCCCGGTTGCGGCAGACTCGATGTCCGAAAGCGCTTTTTGAATCGTCTTTTCGCTCGGCTCGTAGCGTCCGATGATTACCTGCGGCGTTAGGAAGCGCAGCTCGAGGCGCACCGGGAGGTTCCCAAACAGACGCTCGTAGGCGAGTGCGTAGATCGCTAGCTGGCGGCTCTCTTTAGTCCGTTTGATGGCCTGTTTTCCATCGGTCACCGCGGAGGTCTTGTAGTCGATGATCACTCCGTCACCGTCGACCACATCGATGCGGTCGAAGATGCCAACGACCCTTATGCCACCCTCGTTGAAGGAGAAGTGTCGCTCGACATAGGTGGGAATTACCCCATCTTCACTCGCGTGAGCGTGAAAGTACTCCAATGCTTTTAATCC
>Ga0315546_1001775_pt1 | contig 13246 bp, 10 predicted proteins | sample SalMarSW160170MG_FD_203833 | JGI IMG/M metagenome (GOLD analysis project Ga0315546, IMG submission 203833) | Salt marsh sediment microbial communities from the Plum Island Ecosystem LTER, Massachusetts, United States - Salt Marsh Sediment SW1601-170 ... | reverse complement strand
CTGTGTTTAGGAACGCTTACCGGTTTAAGGAGTAAGTATAGAGATGGACACTTATGTCGTAGATACCCATAGTCTCATTTGGTTTATTACAAAGAATCATCGCACACTTAATGGCTTCAGGGAAAAATTTGTAGCATATAGTTGATAATTACGCAAAATGTATTATTCTCTACCTTGGGAGGTGAATAGTAATGCCACAAAGAATTACCATCGAAATTCCTGATAGAGTAGCTAAAGCATTTAACCAGATTCTAAACCGAAAGAAAAAAGAGTTGCAGGAAGGAATCATAGAGGCGATAAATGAATATATCGAACAAAAGACAAGGTATACCGAAGATTCCTTTTTTAAAATTGGTAGCTCTGGCAAGAGTGACTTCTCAGATATATCCCAGAATCACGATAAATATCTATACGGACAAGTTGAATAAAAAATGATCCTCTTCATTGATACGAGTGCATTCTATCCCTTTACTTTCGATCGTCATTTTCAACAAGCTGGTTTTAATTTACTTCCAAAATAAAATACCCGTCCTTCTTCCTCCCCGCTAAAGAAAAGAGTAGACCTAGCCTCCTCAATGATTAAGAATTCCTCAGTCAGTTTCTGTTTGCCTCGAACATCTCCTTTACCATCTTTTTTATTTCGGCAAGGCTTAAAACGGCAGAGGCTAAGGGATCAAAACAAATTAGAATGTCTATTCCCTCTTTGCAGTTTATCCAGGGAGCCTACTTACCTCGTGCCAGCTTTCAATCATCGTCTTTACGCTCTGCCAGGGTGTATCAGGAAAGAGGGCATCCACTGGTGAGAGTATAAAACCATCTGGTCCCAGGGTCTTTACTGCATTACGTACCGCTTCGCGAATTTCCTCATCTGAGCCCTTTTGTAAAGTAAGAGAACTATTTATTCCTCCAGCAAGAGCAAACTTTCCACTAAGCCCACTTCCACATTTTGAAAAAGAAATGTGGTGTTTATGGTAGTTTGCGAGTCCGTTCAGTCACTATATTCCATGCCATGTTTTTATAGGTTTCATAACCTCAGAATAAATTTTAAGGCTTTTATAGATTCCAAGATGCTTTGGTTCTGCATTAACTCCTTTGCGAATCTTTAAGATTTCTCCACTGGTGGTGGCTAGGATTACTGTTGCTACCTGATGAGTTTTTAAAGTATCTTTAACTGTAAGCCAAGAGATGATAAGCAAGAATACATAAGAAGATATGGGTTTGAACTCTTCTTTCAAGTTGATGAAATATCGGTCTTTCACATAAAGGGCTTTTCATATTGCGAAAAGCATTCTCGCATCTAGTTAAGAGAGAATAAGTACGCCAGATCTCATCATCACTCATGTCGCATCTATCGGTCTTAAGCATATAGCTTCCATCTAAAGATTCGGCAATAGACTTCTTTTCAGCATTCTCTCTGTATGATAACTCTTTCATGAGACTATCATACTCTATCTTGTAGTAACGGGCTACCCGAGGGTATCTCTCCTTGATTCTTCCAATGGCCTCATAGATCTTCTCTTCCTTTTTCAATCGTCCTGTGGCAATTCTCTTGGCTAATTTCTTAAGGTCACCTACTAGCTTTTTCTCGTGGGATTCTCTAATGGCCTTATCCTTTTCGCTTCTTTTATCGCTAATACAGAGAACGTAAAGCTCATCACCTTGTTCCATTTTCTTAATGAAAACGCCTGATTTCTTTTTGCTAGGGTTGGCGGAAGATGTACTCCTTAAGAGAGGATGGAATCCCCCTTTCTCGAATTCGTCAAGATATTGATTTCTTTCTTGTTGCCTGGTGGCTACGATATAATGATATCCTTTATCCTTGATCTCAGAGATATTGCCTTGAAAAGCCATACCCCTATCCACAACGACGGTTGCTCCTTCTCTTTTACCAACCCTTTTTTCGAGTATATCAAGCATCTCATCGAGGGTACTACAATCTTTTCGGCTTCCAGAGAAGATCTCATGTGCTTTAGGAAAGCCATCTCGATCAATGACTAAGCCTACTACAACTTGTTTGGCATCAAAGCGTTTATCTCTTGAATAACCCCGCTTTGCTTGGGGATTAGAAAGGCACATTCCTTCAAAATAGGTAGAGGTTAAATCATATAAATAGATGGTATCATCAAGGCTGAATAAACTTTTCTCCTTCTCAGCCAGAAGACTTTCAATAATGCCTCTTTTGGGATAAAGTTCATCTAGGTTGCGATAGAGAGCATCATCATTTAAGGAGGCAAGGTCAACCGAGAGGATATCAGATAAAGCAGTAGAATTGATCCAGTCTGGCATCTTGTGTTCTGATGAGGGAAAGATAAGACGGTTCATTACCATAAGAAGGGTTAACAGCTTTGTCTTTTCAGAAAAGCCTGCTTGCTTAAGAATCTCGTCCATTTTGAGTTTTTTCCAGAACTGTGGTATCCTACATGGACTGGACCTGCTTCTCTTGCCTTTTCCATTTGGACTTTATCGGTATGGATGGCAACGACATCATCATCTTTGTCTTTTAGAGCTCCTTTTTCTTGAGATTCAAAGGCCTTGGCTTTTTCTAGGATCTCCTTTACTTCAGGTTCTTCCTTCTCAAAGGTTAGCTGACCGTTGAGGGCAGTCTCTACTTTTTGAGCAAGGAGAAGCCATTCTTTTCTTGGCCTGGGTTTAAGGTGACCCAGAGAACAAATAGTCTTCTGGCGAGGCCCTTTAGGAGTCATAACAGACTCAACTAAAAGATAGTTCTCATATACTTTGTCTTTGGCCTTTTTAGTTGTTTTTCTGATATACATAGTCACTATTATACTACATATAAATCTTTTGTCAAGAGCTTAGGACTACATATATTCGTCACTATTTTGACACTTTTAAAAGATCAAGAAAGAAAAATTCCCATAAGTGAATGACCCCACAGCAGAGCTGTGGGGCATCTTCAACTGCAAGGATAAGGGGACTCCGTCCCCTTATAACCCCTGCCATTCATCCCCCCAGCAAGCTGAGGGGTATTCTGGCATTTTTTTATAAAGGGTTTGTTAATCCACTATCCAAAAAAGCCCCAATTTTGACTCTTCAGTGTGGAAGTGGGGTAAACTGGCAAGACTTGCCTTTGCCCTCACAAAGCATGAGATGCTCTATCGGCCTCGTACCCTTAATAGTCTAACCTCTAATCTGAAAGATTATTACATTAGTCTCTATGGGAAGATTCTGAAGAAACTTGATAGATTCTCATCAGAAAAGATACTTTCCAAAGATAATTATCTGAAAAAGATCAAACAAAAACTGGAGAGACAATATGGAATAAATCTATCCAAACTTAGTGAGTCTATGTAGGGACTCCACTGTCTGATAAAGCTGGTTTAATTTGTCATCCTCTTGGACGAGAAGGGATATCGATATGTTACATAGGGATAACCAGAACCCTCAAGGAGGTAGTAAATACCTTTCTCGTCCATATGAAATGCGGAAGGTGAGTGGAGTCCCTGCCCCGAGAATTATAGATCGAGGTAAAACTCGTATGTTACCATGGTGCAGCTCTATATGGACATTATCTGCCTGTGCGTTGCACGCAGACAGATGAGAAAGGACCTGTTATCCTTCTTCTCCAGGAGTAAGAGACGATTATTCAGTTTTCAATGAGCAGTGATTATATTGTTAATTTACAAGGTGAAAATTTTCCTCAATTTTTGCCTTTAGGGGAAATCTGTTTCGAAAATAATTTCAGTCTTTTACTTGACTTTTATCTGGTGAGACCTCCTTTCCAAAGAGTAAGCAGTTAACGTTCAGCAGCATTCCCTATCATACCTCAAGAGGATCAAAACCAAGCTTGTACCATTCATTGGGATTATTGAACAGCCAGTCTACAGCAACCTTTATTGCCTCCTTCTCTTTTATCCAGCCCATATCTACCACTTCTGCAAGTCCTGCAGCTATAGCATCTTTGGCAACCAACAGATGGCAGGCTATGTACTCAGGTTCATCTTCGTAATCGCCGCCAAACCCATGAACCTTACTATGGGGAATTGCCATTATCGAGTTAGCAAATACTCTCCTGGTATAGTAAGCATCGATGATGTTAGTCCAACAAGCATTGATGTGCACATTTGAATAGTTCTTTGCCAGATAAAGGAGTTCACCCCCATAAGGCCAGTTAAGGTGAAAGAGGTCAAACCTCACCTCAGGATGCATCTCAAGAACTGAAGTGAAAAGAGCAGCATTAGCTTTGGTAACATCATTTGTTATACCTGCCATATGGCCAGTGTGAACCTGGACAAAAAACCCAAGATCACGAGCCATACGCATAAATTGATGAAAGAGGTAATCCGAGAGCGGCGTTATCTCTGGAAAGCCCAATGAGAATCTCGGATTCTCCATTACTTTATTGAACACACGCTCCGCCTCCTCACGAGTAGCATTGGAAAACTTTATTGGACGTTTGTAGGCAGATTGATCCTTCATTCCGATTGTGCCGCGTTCTTTCATTCTAGAGAATATCTGGTAACAGACATCAACATACTCATCGAGCGAAGTGACCTTTTTATTGAGAATTCCAGCAACCTTCTGTATGGCTTCATAACTACCGATATGGTGAAAATCACCTGGTAGAGGAACTAGCATTCGATCCCGCTTTGGCACTTTGTATTTTCCTTCAATATATTCCTTCAAGTCGATCCGAATGTTAACTAGCCTGCATACAATGCCCGCATCATCAAGAATTTTGTTGTAAGTATTCTCATTTTTCACATTTAGAAGACGCTCACCAATGCGCACAAGGGAATTAAAGCTCATCTCAGTCTCCCCGTAGAACTTCTCCATAATAAGCTTGGTCACCCTTGCATATGAGGTATGCTCTGTGGCTCTCCACAGCTTCTCAAATATTGGCCACTTTTGCTCAGTGGATATGGACTGGTCATTTAACATCTCCATATGAGGCTGTCCACCGGCAGATATCAAATCGCTCTGCACATAACCGCGAATTAGTGAAGCAATTGGCTCTTTGTATTCCGAGGCGGACTGATATCCCATAGTATGCTCATGGCAATCAATCACAGGAATTCCATCAATAGCCCTCCTGATAGACCTAAAGACAGGAGATTTACTTAGCATATGTATTCGGTATACTAAAAAGATATGTATATTTAGTATACCTTACCACCTCCTTTACAGTTTTATTTTTATACTCTTTTTACTTTACAAACCGTTCTTTTATAATAAAGGCCATGTCTTATAGAAGTCGTTCACCTCCTAAAAACAATCCTCATTTTTATTGATATAACATATCAAGGAGGTTTCAATGAACGATAAACTTATTAAGAAATTATCGAAATCTTGCCTTTTTGCTATCTGTCCTGATGCAAAAAGGTGTAAAAGGATATGTAGAAACAGATGTTTAACTAAAGTCTTTAGCAGAAAGGCTAAGATTCTGTGTATGTACGAGTTAGTTGAGAAAGAGCGAAAACTTAAACTACCTTAACCACTCTAGCTAAATTTTATTTTCTAACCTTTATTCTGAGTTAGTTGGTTTTGCATCTGAAAATTTTTGGATTACATAAGTGCTTGATAAAGAGGCGCATTCAATAGTATAATCTGAACCAGTGAGATACGTTCAATGGTGGGCTCTTCGCTGACTTCTTATCCGAGAGTCGTGAACATTGACGCAAAAGTGCGAGGAGCGAACAATTTCACTTCTCCATCATTTTTTCACTGACAACCACAAATTTTGCCGGTCTGAGTCCGTAGGGTTCCTGCTTATATCTAACGCCATTATTAATTAAATAATCAAGCAGGTCTCCAATGTTCTCCGTGGTGCCTGCCGTGACAAGTGGCTTCATAATCTCTCTTCTTAACTGGGTGTTGTTCTTTAGGGCCGTGATCGTTTCCTCCCACGATTCATCATCTCTGCCCATTACCCTTACTGCCTTAACACCATTAAGGCTTAACTCTTCAACTCCTGCTTTGCCAGTCACAAATGTAGAAATATCTATGTTAGTACCTGGTATCATGACTTTTTTCTCTCCTTGAGGGAGGCCATAGTAGAATATCCTACCCTTCGGAGAGGCATACTCTATTACCATCTTTTGGACTTTTTCCTGTCCAGTTAATTCAATACTTATAAATCCATCTTCCTGTCCTAGTTCTTTTCTTAATAGATTTAATTCTTGTTGATTCTCAGAATTTACAAAGTAAAACTTGGTATTTAAATCCATTATACATCTTTTCATATACATCATAGCTGGTTTTCCTCTGTAAATCAAGACAAAGTTTTTGACACCCTTGTTGGCAAAATAGGGAACCATATAGAGTGCTTGAGCACCACAGCCACCCCATATAAGAAGAGTCTCCGGTACTTTACCGCATTTCTCCCTCACAATTCTTTCCATCTTCACTGCATTTCCTAATGGCTCTGCCAATGAAGGAAAGAAATTGAGCTTCTCTATGCCTTGCGTCAGTTTTAGACAGGACTCATGTATAGAAACAAATTCTGCAAAGGCTCCGTTTCTTAGCCAATCTTTTGCATTGTCAGATTTATACCAGCCAAGAAAACCTTCCTTCTCACACTTATCAAATTTTCCCCTTAAACATGGATTACATTCCAGGCAGGGGTAATGCTCCTCAACTACAACTATCTGGCCAATAAGAGTCTCATTAACATTTTTACCAACACCAACAACTCTGCCTGCGAATTCATGGCCAAATATGGTCTTCTTTTGATTGCCAGTTAAATTTATAAACTTGTTTACATCAGAGGCACATATAGAAATCCATAGGGGTTCTATTAAAACATCATCGGCTAGCATCTTTGGCAGAGGAACCTCTTCCAGAATAGTTTTTCCTCCCTTATAGGTAACCCATGCTTTCATTCTTTCGGGAAGAGGGTTTGGTATTGGATATTTTGGCAGGATAGATTTATAATTTGAACCTATTGGTATCAATTCTAATTTAGAGCTAGTTTTCACTACAAGATACCTTCTTTTCTTCCTGCCTCTTCAAATGACTCTAAGGCATAATCAAGATCTCGCCTTGTATGGGAAGCTGATATTTGGACTCTTATGGTGTCTTGAGCTTTGGGAACAACAGGGTAAGTTAAAGCTATAAGATAGATTCCTCTTTGATACAAATAGGAAACCATTTGCCTGGCTTTAATTGGATCACCAATTAGGATAGGAACGATAGGATGAATTCCTTCAATTGTTTCAAAGCCAATCTCGTTTATTCCCTTTCTAAAATATTCGCTATTTTCTCTTAGTCTTTCCAATAATTCTTGCCCTTCATCGCTATCTAGAATCTGTAGTGCCTTCAGAGCAGCACTTGCTATGCCTGAGCTTATTGGATTTGAATATATATATAAAGGAGAGGTCTCTCTCAAATATTCAATAACTTTTTCATTGGATACAATAAAGCCACCGTCTACCCCTAACCCCTTTCCTAATGTTGCTGATATTATATCAATCCTATCTTCCTGGGTAACCTCTGGTGTGCCCCTTCCCCTCTTTCCATAAGCTCCTATGCCATGTGAATCATCTACCACTGTTATAATTCCTTCCTCAAATTTGGTATTATACTCCTCGGCTAAATTAGCTATATCCTTTAGTGGAGCATAGTCTCCTCTCATACTAAATACGCCGTCGCTTACTATAATTAATCTTTTCGTCTTCCCAATAAATTCATCTATACACTTTCTTAACTCATCCATATTACAGTGAGCATAGATTTTTTTTCTATCCCGGGTAACTCCAGCAAATCTTATGGCCATAATGATACTATTATGATTTAACTCATCGCTGATGATGCAGGTATCCTTATCCATTAGTGGAGCAATAATTCCACAGTTGGCAGCATAAGCAGAACTAAATATCATGGCAGCTTCTTTTTTGTAAAACTCTGCTAACTTTTCCTCTAATTTAATATGAGGCTCTTGTGTTCCAGAGATAAACCTAACCGCACCTGGCCCAACTCCGAACTTTAAATCGGCTTCATGCTCAGCCCTAATTAATCTTGCATCATTGGAAATACCCAGGTAACTGTTTGAGGCAAAGTTCAAAAGAGAATGCTTATCACTGATAACTATTTTTCTACCAAATCCATCCCTAGGAGGGGCTATGTCAACAATAACCTTTTCTTTCCCCTTTAATCTACCCTCCTTTTCCAATAATCTTAACTTTCCATCTAGAACAGGCGTTAATTTATGAGACATTTTGATTCTCCTTGCAAATTTTATCCTCTGTGCAAATTTCACAGTTTAAAAAGATTAAGAACGTGGGTCTAAATAAAGAACCCCCCAGCAAGCTGGGGGTTCTTTACTCTAGCTCTATGAGTTCTATTCTTGTTTCCTTGGATACTCTTTTGTTAATCCAGACAAGGAGGTCATTTCCTTCTAATTGAGCCTGAAAACTTTCTGTATTTAATGGGTTGCCGTCCAGAAAAACAGAAACAGACGGTCTCGCCCACCCGATCACTCGGATTACAGGATTGATAACATCTACTTTAGGTCTCATAATAAAGCTGACCTTGTTCCCTTCCATCTTTCTGAACTGGTAGGCCCGTTCTGAGAACGCATATCCTTCATAGAGCACTGATTCATAGGAACCCTCTGATTTCTTATTCTCGTAACCAGTGCTCACTTCCGCTGGATTGTACCAGGACTGAATGAGGTCAATAAGAAAGGCATCACCTTCTTCGGTTGCGCCGGTCAGGAAAAGCCAAGTGCACGGTCGGGGAGGTCTGTCTGCAGGGATGGAGGTGTAGTTGCAGCAAATAAAGGAGGTATGTGTGACTACCTTCCCTACATCTTCTCCTGCATCTACACCTAGGATAAAGTTTTCCATGTCAGTTGCGGGCCAGTGTTTGAAGGTATTAGCATCACCTTTGAACAAACCAAAGTAAGGATGATCACCCTGGCAGCGAACGCAAGGCCTGTACGGGAAAAGTCTTTTATCTTTTACAAACATGCAAAAAGGATCGGGTCTATCCTTGAGATGCAGCCTCCCTATATATAAGTTCCATTCCTTTATTTGTGGATACAATGCACAAAGAGCTCCCTCATTTCCTGTGGGGAGGGGCCAGCCAAAGGATATCTTATCACCTTTCTCATTTTGCAGGGTAAAACATTCATCTGTGCGTAAAACATCTTTCGGGGTAGTTCCTTTTCCGTTGACCAAAATATACTCCAGCACCTGCCAGAAGTTTGGATTTCCTCCAAAGTCACTTTCATTGCCAGGCCAAGCGACAAGTTTTCTTACTGCAATCCCGTCCGGATACACGGTATAGTATTCATCAGCGGTGGTATTACCATTAAATATTTCGTAACGCATGTTGTTGCAGGCATAGTGCCAGCATATTTTTGCTCTTGCTGGACCCGACTCTAAAATCTTTACCCGACAGTACCTGAGTTGTTTATCCATGATAGGTTCATAGCAGTGCAAATCCTCTGGGCTATTTGTCTCTAGCCATTCCGGAGTAAACCACACGTTCCCTCCAAGGTCCCAGCACCCTACATACTGGGCCTTGGACCAGAAAACGAGCCGGTAGGGTTTTCCAAACTCTACCACTACCGCATGACCTACCTTATCCGAGAACTTCAACTGCGTCTCATATGCTTTCATTTGCTCTCTCCTTCTCTTGGATTTATTCACCTACAAGGTAGTTTAAGCATTCCCTTTCTTTTATTTTCCCATCTTTCCGGCTTTTCTTATCTCCCTCTCAACCCAGTTTTTTTGTGAATTTGGCTTGAAAATTTCTCTTCCAAAATCGAAAAATTGAGAATCGAGCACTTGGCCTTTCTTTTTTAGGCACTGTTTCAAAGTTATGTGAGAGAAATAAAAATTCTTGAAAGTGCAGAATAATTACGAGAAACAACCGCTCTCTATCAGGGAAGATCGAACCACGTTAGATTTCTTACAAACTAGGCCCATTCGTATGCGAAAGGAACTTCCAGAAACTCGATTTTCATCTCGGGAAGCCTTTCTTTCATAACACCAACGACACTATGGAATCCTATACTTTCACTGACCAAAGGTAATTGTTTTGGTCTATCTAGACCATCTCTGCTTAATAGCAGGAAGAGTGGGAAACTCTGTGTGAGGTTCACTCTGATACCAATAGGCGACCGAGGCAATGTCATCGGATAAAGGCTGAAATTTTACGTCCGGCCACCACCCAAGTGCTTGGATAGTTACCCTGAGGCTCTTCTCGAATCTTATTGGATCTAGCACATGCCAGCGGCAAAGCCTGTGTTTAGGGACTTCTCCGGCCTCTTTTCTCCTTTTTATTCGGCGAGCCTACTTACCTCGTGCCAGCTTTCAATCATCGTCTCTACGCTCTTCCAGGGTGTATCAGGAAAGAGGGCATCCACTGGTGAGAGTATAAAACTGCCGGGCCCCAAGGTCTCTACTGCATGATGCACTACTTTACGAATTTCCTCATCTGAGCCCTTTCCCAAGGTAAGAGAACTATTTACTCCTCCGGCAAGAGCAAACTTTCCCCCAATTTGCTTTTTCAATAGTTTTAAATCCACCTTATCCTGCACGGGATCAACAAAGTATAACAAATCAATGTCAGCTTCTTTAAGCATCTCAAGCATAGGCATAACTCCTGTGGTCATAACATAGGCAAAGCGTAGGCCTGCTTGATGCACCATATTGACAAGATCTTTCAGATGTGGAAATACGAAACGGCGGAATAAGGCTGGTGACCAGAAATTGGTAGAGCTATACCAACCTCGCTGCACTACCATATCTACACCGCCGATATCCAGCATAATGTCGGTTCTACGCTTATCAAACTCAAACATTACGTCCACAAACTCTTGGAGAAAATTAGGATTTTGTAAGGCTGCGATAACTGCTCCCTCTACACCGCTTAGCCATATAATACCGTCAATACCGAAAGCGCTCCATCCTTGGACAAGAACTCCTCTGTCCGCAGCAAACTTCTTCACTCCAGTCATCCGCTCTTTATACTCTGTTAACTGCTCTGATGTCGGGTCTTGAAGAAGATAACGCAGTTTAGGAAGGTCTTCAGAGCCGCTAACTGGATGTTTCACAGCCCGGGGTATATTGAAATCCTCAAAAGGAGGTACCTTGTCGGGCTGAATCACCCACCCTGGTTCTTGTTTTTCCTTTGTCTGCCGAACTATATGCCTTAACGCACCAGCCGGCGTATTATATTCCCGACATAGAAGATTATAAGGCTCCTCATTTGATGGAGACTTACGCCAATCCCTAATCTTAACATCAGGATGTACACTCCAGGGAACTGAGACATCAAGGACATCATCAAGCCCTAAAGAAAGCCAACGGTCAACACGCTTAAAGTCCTGTTCTTCGTCCCAGGGCTCCGGCAGTGTATGAATGTGTTCCAGGCGCATGGTGTACCAATGAATAACCTCACGGCTCTTTCGTATCCAACGCAGATGCCTGGGAGCAGTGAACCCGAAAACCCAGCAATAAAGTGGTACATGATCTGGTCTCTCGCCTCTAATGGTAGATAGTAAACGCTCACGCGACCTCATAATTTTCTCCATGTCCCACATTTCTCCATTCACTTTTCACCTTACGTCTTACTCCTTATCTCTCAAGCATCTATATGCTTATATAGCGTAAGCCTACCAACTTACAGAAATCCTCCAGCTCTTCTTTAACATTCCCATAACCTATCATCCAGTGATGGCCAAAACCATTTTCAGCTATTATTTCTAAGAATTCATTCACTGGAATTGATAACTTCACTCTCGTAGGGTTTCCGGCAAAGATCATCTCTGTTCTTACTGCCTCACCCTCCACTATGCACATCCGGTAAGTATCCTTTCTTCCTACTAAATTTACCAAAGTAACTTTGCCTGGTTTAGCTGGAAATAGCACACACACTCCTTTGTTAACTAGTCTCACAGGAGATAGATTTATCTTTCCCTTTTCTTCAGCCAAAGAAAATGCACCAGAGCCACAGTGAGAAAAAACAACACAGTTATCCTCTGGATAAACTACTAAAAGGTCAGTATTATGAACAGGGGTTTCCGTTAGAGACTGTAAGATAATCATCGCCACCAGCGAGTTTACATCACCCTCACAGCTTCCAGGAATCCCCTCCTCACCAAGAAGGGAATAAGCTAAACACACCTGCCCCATAAAGTCAGGATAACACTCTACAGCCAGACCTGAAAGACCTTCTTTTTCTATCCATTTTCTTAACACTAAATACGCTCTTATTGAATTTATCCCCTCTTTTTCCTCTGCATTAACTTTTCCCACCTTCCTTTTAATTTCCTCCCAGATTCTCTTTGCCTCCTCGTAACGAACTTTGCCCATCTCATCTTTAAGTTCACCTAATCCGAAGTGAACTATTCGAGGACCAAGTAAAGATTTAAGTTCTAGCTCATCAAAGGTAACCTCCGTCATTCCCTTTATTCTATAGCCAATCAGTCCCAAGCGAGCCTTTCGCAAGATTCTCTTTAGAGAAGCAGCTTTAGCATATCTTTCAATCTTCTCATAAGGCTCCCTTTCCTCCACATCTCCGTAAATGAATTTATAGGGCTTCTTCAGTTCTGTGAGAACACAGTCAAGCTGCTGAACGCCACACAAGGATCCTTTACGGATACCAGGCAGTCCCCAGGTGATAAGGGGCACGTTAACTTCCTCCAATATATCCAGGGCTAAATAGTCCGAGCTCCAGGTTCCCTCAACCAGACAGATTACATCCACATCTTCCCTTTTGAATCTCTCGACCGCTCTGTGAGCTGATTTCTCATCCTCCACTATTTGCTCAGCAACTACTACGTCCAGATCGAGTTTTTTTAGCTCAAGGATGGCTTTTTGAAAAAGAGAAGGAGCTTCCTCTCTTCCTTCCTCACAAGGATGACAGAGCATAACAAAACCAACTTTTGGCTTTAGCATAGAAATCATTTTCCTCCCCTATTCCACCAAGACTTTGGCAAAAATTAGTCCCAAATTAAGCTCAAAGCTTTATTGATAAAAGCTTAGAACATTAAGGCTCTATAAGGCTTTAGCAAAGGATCTTTGATAAAATGGCTCTAATCCCTTATAATACACGAATTTAAATATTCAAGTATTATAAGGGAGGCTAAAATGCTGAATGTTATCTCTATCATACCACCATCTCTAGAGAAGTTTTTGGGTGAATTTAAGGATCTTTTCATCGAACCTCAGTTTAAAAACTTCAAGGTTTACCCCTTCGGTCTTCAACTTGAACTAAAAAGAACCAACATCCAAACCATCAACGAGTGTAGACCAAAGAGTAACTACGATTCACTACA
>Ga0315546_1001766_pt1 | contig 13289 bp, 15 predicted proteins | sample SalMarSW160170MG_FD_203833 | JGI IMG/M metagenome (GOLD analysis project Ga0315546, IMG submission 203833) | Salt marsh sediment microbial communities from the Plum Island Ecosystem LTER, Massachusetts, United States - Salt Marsh Sediment SW1601-170 ... | reverse complement strand
TGCATTCTCTGGTAAAAATATTGCTGTACATGGTGGTAGAAAAGCCTACCTGCTGTTACAGCATTTTCTTTTTCGTGCGGCGTGAGCTCTCGTATATCACTTACTAAAACCTCTTGAACTGCAAGCATTTTGCCAGAGTTTGTCTTTTTGGAAACAAATACAGAGCTTGGATTTGCCAGCTCTTGTCTAAAAACACCATCTCCTAAATTCAATAAGTGAGTGATTTGCGTTGAATCTATTAAATATTTTCGGAGTTTCTTCATATCCACTTGCGTTAAAAATGGATTTGGGATGATTTGTCCAACAAAGCCATTTATTTTAGAAAGCGATAGAGCCTGTCTTATGAAGTACATGTAAGAGTCAACCATTCTAACAATGATCTTGGAGTAAAGGTTTTTCAAATATTCCCTTTCAATTAGATTAAACTCTGAACCCCAAGGCGGATTTCCGATTACTGCATCAAACCCTGGATTCTTTTTTCTTTGGTGCCCTTCAAAGAAGACTTCGGGGAATTCCAGTTCCCAGTAGAAAAACCTCATTTTCTCAGCAATGTCCTTAGCATTTTTAAACCAGGGTTCTTGCTTTAATTTATCCCATTCTTCATCAATTGAACGAATCTTATTCTGTAATTTCTGATACGTTCCAAAATCAATTTCAATTCCAAAATAGATGCTGGTCCAAACATCAGCGACATCCTGGAATCGAGAGAGTACCCTTCTGAAATCATGATAGTAGCTCTCCTTTTTCCTTATCTGCTCAACAGTATCGGAGGGACATGCTTCAATGAGTTCAAAAGATTTGAGGAAAATATTTACCCTTTCACGGAAGGCACTTTCAAAAATTCCAAGTTGTTTAAATGCAGGCTCGGCCTTTTTCTTTTTCAGTGAAGGGGGACTTGCTAAATCGTCTATCCTCGCTCCAATCAACGAATTGCCACACCGTAAATGATGATCGAGAAAGTTGAGAGGTCTATTTTTTGCCACGGTGTAAAGCCATAGAGAAAGCTTCGCCAACTCCACAGCAAGCGGATTCAAGTCCACACCAAATATGCACCTTTCTACCACTTCACGCCTAGCCCACCTTATGTCCTCTTCTTCAGGTTCGGTTGATCCATAAGATTCCTCACCTTCCCTGACCGTCATTTCCCTAGAGGGTTCCAACAAGGGTTCGCCGCTCAAAACTTTAAGGAGTTCTCTTGCCAGAAAATCCGTGGCCTCCACCAGAAAATGTCCACTTCCCATGGCAGGATCGAGAATTTTTAATTGAAGGATTCGTTCTAATGGATCATATCCATGGGAAGGTTGGGCGCCATCAAGCAAATTTAGAAGGAAATCTCGGCGTTCTTGGTTGCCCCTGATCATGTTCCATAGTTTAAGTAAATTTTGCTTTTCTTCCTCGCCTCTTCCCTCAACTATTTCTTCGAAAATCTCATTAAAATGACGAACGTTATTTTTGATCTCTTGAGCTAACTTTGATTCCCTGTAAATTCTTTCTACTAGCGGACCAATGGTGTTATCAATGATGTAGTTGACGATGTAGCCAGGGGTGTAATAAGATCCAGTTGCTTTACGCTCTCCCCTGTCAGTAGCAAGATATAGCTCCCCTTCCTTGACAATTTCTCCTTCCTTGATCTTCTTTTTTGTTGCTTTGGCATCTTCAAGGTGAATAAAGACCTCCTTACCTTTGTCTTTTGCGGGAACGAGATCATTTTCAGCGATCTTGAGTCTGTATTCCAGAAGTCCTTCATAGATAGAACCTAAATGACGGATTTCAAGACTGCCGTAGTCAATATAGGCTCTGTCCCTGGAGCGGGAGAGAAGATCCACTGCCTTTGCAATGTAAAGATCACCTACCCTATATCTCACCAGAAATCCGTATTTATCGGGATCAAAGAGTCCGCCATTGTATGGAGGCACTCCTAGCTCGGGGTTTCCAATATTTATAATCTCAAATAATTCTTTAAGTTTATTCCAGTATCCATGAGTTGAGCTTGCGATGGGTTCATGCCTATCTAATTTATCAGCCATTTCCTTTTTAAAGACATCGAGGCTGTAGGATTCTGTATAAAGCTTGTTTTCTCCTACAGGGAGGAGCCCGCGATACTCGGCGTAAAGGATAAAGAGAAGGCGGTAAAGAAGGATCAGGGAGTTGTCGTGAATTTCTTTGAGATGAATTTCTTTCAGGTCATTGTCTGGTGATTTCAAAAAGCCTTGGGCAACGGTCTTTAGAGCATGATAGACATTTTCTTTAAGTTGTTCACCCACCGCCTCCGCATAGCCAACACTTTCCTTGTAAATTTTTGCCAAAAAAGCAGGAAAGGCATGTTTTCGGAAAAAGAGATAGAAGTATTTGAAGTCTTCTATAGAGCCATTTTCAATAAGGTCTTCTAAGTCTATCTCATAAAAGATATCCAGCCTCTTTGAAGTTTCTCTTTCATAAAGTCTCCAGTGCCTTCCATCAGTGAGTATTCCCCATTTGACCTCTGTAAGCCACAAGTATCTACTTATCTGGAGAGAGGGATTCTGTGGGTCTTCAAGGTCAGCTTTTATTTTCTTATCGAGGGGTCTTCCCCAGCGTTTTGCCTCTCCTAAACAAAGAGTGCTTTTAAAATATTCCTCTTTAGCTGCTTCCTGTGAAAGCTTTAAGTCTTCCTTAGAGTCAAACAAAGCATAATCAGGATGTCTGGCCCATTCACCAGAGGGAGTTGGGGGCTCTACATCGACTGCCCAACCTAAAATTTCAAATACTTTGTCCAGGAAATGCTTTCGGAGTTGTGGTTCATTAAGGGTTGAAAGATATCTTTTATCCCATACTCTTTTAATCTCTTCTAAACTTCTCTTTAACTCTGATAATGGGATCTTGAATTCCTCCTCTTTCGGCAGGAGTTCCTCAAGGTAGTAATTGGAGAAAAGCCCTCTATTAAGATGGGGTTTCATGCCTTACTCCTCGGTACGCATACTTAAGCCGGGCCGCCGTTGCAGTGCTTGCACAAAGCAGGGTACTCATCATACTTCCCTTCCCAGATCAGTTCCGTCTTCATATGGGAAAATGGATGCGAGTTATCAAGGCCTCAGCGTATGTTGTTGGCCATGGGATTTCTCCTGTACTAGCGAGTCCTAGCTCATTTAGTTGTAGAATTACAATCCTTTATTGCTTGGGTGTCCCATACAGGTAATGATCCAGATCATCATTCAGATCATCAGGGAGTTTATCCCATTCTTCCTGCGGAATCTCTTTCGCAAGCTCTCTCAACAAATCTTCAATTGGATGAGCCGATCTATCGTAATGGTCCTCAGAAGTGGTAGGCCTTACAACCTCTTTCCGGTTACCATTCATTATTGCACCCCCGAGATTTTCAACGAGTTGATTTAGAATGCTGCATATTGATTTAAAAATGGAAGCCATCCCCTCTTTGCTCAATGGGTGTTTCTATGGTCTTTTTGATATGTTTTTCCAATTCTTCTATACCTTTCTTAAAAACAGCCATGTCCAGTTCTTCCAAAAGAGTCCAGGAATCTAAATAACCCGCAGGATCATCCTTTATTTTTCGGACGAACCTCAGCATACCATTTAGATACGCGTCTTCATTCTTGTAATCCTTGCTTCGTACCCCTATATCGCATTTAAGAAAATCCGTGATCTTATTCGCAATAATAATGCTTTCATAGGCCATTGCAGTAAGATCATCTGTGTCCATTATCTCTTACTCATTCAAGGTCCGGTAGTTCTTCACGCGCCAGTAAAAGACGTATTGATCGTGACTGATGAGGCTCTTTCTCTATCAATCCTTTCTTTTCCAGGGTCAACACCATTTGATGTACAGAGGGTGGGGAAACCTTGAAATATCTCTGTATATCTGCTTCGGCTGGAGGGTATCCATGAATTTTAGTATAATAGTAAATAAAGGCGAGGTATTGACCCTGTCGCTTTGTATATTTGTCTTTCCTGCCGGCTTCCATTATCTATACCATTTGGAAATGCACGGAACTTTTCGGAGCTTCCAAATACATAGAAAGCTACAATGTTTACGTATTTCGCAACTATCCTTAAAATCCTGAAGCTCTTTAATTTTTTACTCCCACCAATTCAGCGCTTTTAAAAAACTCCCAACATAGTATTTCCCTTCCCAGATAAGTTCCGTCTTCATCTGCGAAAACGGATGCGGGTCATCCAGCCCCCAGCGTATGTTATTAGTCATGAAGTTTCTCCAGGTTTATTTCTTTCACAATACGATGTAGTCATTCTTCCAGGGACAAAAGGGTTCCGCAGTATTAAGTATGTTGGATGCAAAATTTAGATACATGTCATTAAGTCGTGAGATGAGATAGATGTGTTAATGTCTTGATTCCCAACTATCGCATAGCAGTGCAATTTTATACACGTACACGATATTAGCGGAAGTTTTGAATTCAAATCAACCGTTAGCTTATTATAATATTGATTTTTAGGCTTATCAGCGGTCCCGTAACAACATCATCCCTGGCCTCGCTGAATGGTGGGCCAGCCAAAACTGCAAGTCAGACAAAGCTTGTCTACGTATCCTGGCTACTGCTTTCATCTTTAGTGCTTTTTTAAGGTCAAGCGTTACTATATCACGGGCACTGAAGTAAAAGTAATATTGTCCTGCATCAGCTATCAGTTTTTCGAGAAAAAATGGTCCAAACTCCCATATAAAGCCGACTCTGTAATTCAGTTTTTTTCTCTCAGCGGCTGGAATTATCAGACCAAAGATAAACCGGGCTATACGTATGTTCTTCTGAGCATGATCACAGGCTGCACTTACTTCAACAAGAACGGGGACAGAAGACTTTGATATTTCATCAATTTCTGTCAATTTCTGTCCTGTCCCCTTTTTGCCATGTATGAAATCTTCGAGTAGTTGATGGATGTTCGGCAACCATTTCGGCTTTCTTTTTGATGCGAATTTGTACAGGTTGCCAGCGGTAAAATGTCCCAAGTTCTCAAAAGACAGGTGCAGCATGGAATTGATTCTGGCTTTCCGTTCGATACCAGGATCTGCCGGCGCTTTAATAATTTCTGTTGAATTTAGAGACGCAGACAATGCAGCAGTATTACTCTCCAGCCTGTCTGTGTGCAGTGGATTTAGTGAACTATAAAGACCATTCAGAACTGTATCCTTGTTAAGGTTCCTTCCAACTGCTTCTTCAGACATGGCATGCATCAGTTCCAGTAATTGAGTCTTCCAGAGGTCGCGCCATTTATCAAGTTCAGCAGCATCACAGGACGCAAGATCAGAAAGAGTGTTTGTTACTTCTGTAGCTGCTGAAAAGCATTTCTCTTCCCATGCCTGTAAAAACATTAGAGGACTTACTTGCATCAGTTTATCATCGAGCTTTTTAGAGATTAGAGCCAGATTGCCGAGTTTTTCTCTTTTATTTCGACACTCAGCCTTTGTGAGAATGATTGAAAAAATGGGTTTTGGAACATTTTTTACTGAAAACACATAGCCCTCGAAAAACTCAAGTAAATCAGGGTGATTAGTCCAGGCAAGCACAGCATATGGACCATTATTGGGACTTAAGATTTTTTCAATACGTTTTACAAGCGCGGCCGCTTTTGATTTTTCGGAGGCACCACCGCCGATCAAATCCATATCGAGGATTGCCAGCCGGACACCGGTTAAGCGATCATCTTTTAGAGGCAGTCCTCTGGGACTGCCATCAAAGAAGGCTGTTGAGATACCTTTCTTTGCAAACGCCTTCAGTATAGGCAGCGCATCCTTTTCATCGTCATCAACGACTACAACCCTTGCCCCAGTCAGTCCTGTCATTTATTTGTTCCTCCGAAAACAAGTGCAACCACTGCGCCATCGAAGCCCTTTGGCAGGGAAATATCCCCAGGCTCCGGGAATACCAGTTTTCCTCCCTGCACCTTCATAACCTGATCAGCCAAGTGAAGGCCCAGCCCCATTCCATCCGGTTTTCGACTGAGGAATGGCTCAATCAAATACTCTGGAGGGTCCATGAAACCAGGGCCGTTATCCGCGACAACAATGGCCGGACCGCCTTTAAATTCTTTTGATATACCAATATATATGCGTTTTCTGTTTTCAAGTTTGCCCCACTTGTTAGCCAGCCACCAGATGGAATTGTCTATCAGGTTCATAAGTGTTGAAATTATCAGCCGGCGACTGCACTTCACTTCGAAATCACCCTGGTGGTTATCAATAGTCACCCTGATCTTATGAACATCCAGTCTCAGTTCGGTATTGAACATGGCTCTTGAAATCATGGAACCTGCTTTTTCCCAGCCTGTCCCGGATTTTCGTATCAAATATGCAAAGCCTTCCACTAAATCTGCAAGGTGTTTTGCCAGTCTTTTAATGCGCGGGCTGGTCTTCTCCTCTTTGACGGCCTTGACAAGCACCTCCACTCCCTTTTCAACCTCATGTATGACAACCGAAAGACTCAGACCGGCGCTTGCACTGGTCAGAAACCGGTCACGGATGACAACAAAATCGGCCTCAATCCTGTCAAGGTATGCTCCCAGGTCCTCAGTAAGATTCTTTTTTTCAACAATGTCACGCAGTGCTGTCAGATCTGCAAGGACAGGTTCCTTAAGCTTTTTGCTGCTGTATTCGTTTCGAATGCGCGTCTTGTCCTGGTTTCTTTCCCATACAACCTGGGTTACAGCAAACTCCACCGCGCCCTTGAATGCGCGAAAGGTCTCATTGTCCACAAAGCCTTCTCGATTTGTCTTTTCTATCAGGCCAGGACTGTTCTCAATTTGCAGAGAGACGGCACCTATGACCAGATTGTTGCTGATTCGTTTTGTAGGGATATTAACTCGACGCCCGCCAAGATCCAGCCAGTCATTACCAGGCTCGCCGTAATCGTATACACGGATGCCATCCCGATAAACTCGTATTCCTCCAGCCTCATCGAGGAATTCTTTCAGCCCTTGTTTATCAGTAACGCCAAGCGCAAGTATCTTTGGATCACGATCAAAGATGTACAGATCGAGATGAACAGGGCCGATATCACGTTCCATCAATTCAAAATCAATGGCAGCATCAAGCTTAAGATTCATGGTCTTTTTATTCCACCGCGATTTAACTTTATCCATGGCTGCAAGCGGTGTAAATTCGTATTCATAGGTAAGACTCCGCCCAAGGATATCGCATTCCGCTCTAAAAAGTGCGTATTCTAGTACGCTGTCCACAGTCAAGAGACCTTTGAGCCAGTCTCTGTTCTCAGTGAGTATAAGCTCAGCTTTGAATTCACCTCTTTTATCAAAAGGGGAGCAAATCGATGTGACAGCCCGGGACAGATCCCGCACCATTCCCTTGGTCCATATATTCCTGAGTCTGGTTATTTCGATCCTTGTTCCTGTTCTCCTGCCTGTAAAAATCTCTGGTGACTGCTCCTTAACTTTTACCGGCGCTTCGGAAAGATACCTGTGCTTTTTAAAGTCCTTCCAGTTGAATTCAACGACTATTTCCGGAAGATTTTTTTTGCGGGTAATAAGCCTGATGTTGTTACCCAGTTTATGAGCAGCAAAACGTCCAACACCTTTCTCGCCCATTGGCAACCGACCGTATTTCTGAGTCCGTTCACCTGCCTCCCTTTGCAGGGCACGGTAATCTGTGCCTGGTTCCAGCCAGTCATTCGTTACCGTTTCATAGTCCATGCCTGTTCCAGAATCTTCAACAACTATTTTTCCGCTATCTTTGTCTGTTATCCGCGACATCGTTACTTTGGCATCTGGTGAATCAGCGTCATAAGCATTTTTTACCAGTTCGAACACTGCAATCCCAGGATCACGAATAAGCTGATCACCGAGAAGCAGGAGCATTCGCGCCCTGGGCTTAAATGGCAGATTATCCGAACGATGTTTTTTGCTAGTTCGTTTCATGTAGCTATCTCTGTCAAATCAAAAAATATATCATAATGACATAAAAGACCACTTTGAGCTTTTCACATGGAATCAGGTTTAATAATCCGCATTTATTGCAGTCAAACTTTTAACAAGCATTTTCATAACTGGTGGACAGACAGCATTACCCATCAATTTTATTTTATCTCTTCGTATGCCTGCCTCCAGCCTGTAATTTTTTGGGAACCCCATCGCAGCCTTAAGCTCCTCGGGTTGAAGCATCCTCATCATGTGGCCATTGGATGAAGGTTTAACATATGCAAAGCGATCAAGTGTCGTAACAGTCCTGAGAGGTCGATCAAGCGGCTGCCATCCGCCACTTCCATCAGTACCATAATAGACAATCAAAAAAGGTTCGTCTTCCCCGAGTTTGGAAAACGCACGTTCTGCACGTTCAATAGTTGCCAGTGCTCTTTTGGGGGAATCTAATGGCGTGAAGCGGTAGCCACCATTGACATCGATAATTGACCGTGCTGTTTTAATTTTCTTATTTTGAGGTATTATTTGATCTGCCTTACCCGAAAGGGAGCAGAGAAGGAAAAGTCTATTTCGTGATTGTGGAACTCCAAAGTCCTGAGCATTCAGCTTTTGTTCCCTGACGTAATAACCTGATTTCCAAAGTTCTTCCAGAAGTTCTGAATGCCCGCTCCAGGACTTCATCTGAATTACGTTCTCAATAATGATCCATTTCGGTCTAAATTCTCTGGCAAACCTAGTTACCTCAAAAGCTGTCAGTTTACTTTCTTCACAACGGTCACGGCCACCTTTAGCACAGCTGTGACTAGTGCATTCAGGGGAAGCAACAATCAGATCGATGTCTCCAATAGTTTTATGGAAATTTTTTATAGAGATTTTCCTTATATCCTCGTTTACTAACTGAACTTCGGGGAAATTCCTGTGGTAGGAATCAGATGCAACTTGCCAGCAATCAATGCCTGCGACAATTTCAGCACCAGCCATTTGGGCACCAATACTGCTCCCACCAGCTCCATGGAATAAATCCAGTGTACGTAAACTCATATTTCTTTCACACCTCAGAGAATGCATTGTTCTTTTTGAAATATCATTTCAGCCAGTTTCAGTTTTTTTGAGCTTAAGGGAACATACCAGGCATTCATTCTTCTATCCCACGCTCTCACCTTAAGAAACTCGTCCCATGTATACCTATATATGGCACTTAACTCATAATCCTGATTTAAATGGACTGCTACCAGATATTCGAATAGCTGCTTATCGTGGTTTCTATCATCTGGATAAATTGTACCGGTCTTCTTTGCTTTTTTGAATGTCTTGATAGAATAACGATCTCCATCCCTGGATAAAGCATCAACATTCTTTGCGCCAGCTGGAGCCTGAAGCAGATTTGGCAATCCAGGTTTTGAATTGAAGTAGGATATGCAAAGCTTTTCACCTAACATGCCCACATCAAAGGGAATACCACGCTTTGCCAGCTCCTTGTCTACCTGAACTCTTAAAGCTAAGAGTTCATCATCATCCATTTTTGATATTAGCTGAGAATACTGATACATAATACAAAGTAATGCTTATTTAATCAACAAGATGAAATTATTCTATAAAATCAATAAGTTTTCTGTAAATTTTATCTGTGTTGGCAGTCTCACACTCCCATACCACCAGAGTCTTCCATCCTTGCCCTTCCAACTCTCTTGTAACGATTTCATGTCGTTCAACGGTTTTTTGAAATTTTTTTGTCCAAAAGTCTTGCCTGCTTTTAGGTGTGTATGCATACTTACAACCAGGATGTCGATGCCAAAAGCATCCATGAACAAAAATCACTTTCCTGTACTTCGGTAAAACAATATCTGGGCAGCCGGGCAGTCTCTTGACATGAAGGCGAAATCTGTATCCCCTTCTATGAAGCAAGGAACGAACAACGACTTCCGGGTTTGTATCTTTGCCCCGAATTCTTGACATGTTCCAGCTTCGCTTTTCTTTGGTTAATTTATCCATTTAATTAAAATTACGTCAAATATCAATCCATGATTTGCCCGGATACATGATCTCCTTAATTCAGCCGTTTCCTTCAATTTCCGGCACATCATTCCACATTCAATTATCCAATAAACGTCCCTCCTTCTTCTTGTTGAATCTCCCTGTTACTAAAACAATAAAGACACCCAGTAAGATTTTGGATTTTAGATTGCGGATTTAGATGAAAACCATTATTTTGCTACAAATTACTTGGATCTAAATCTGTTATATCAATCCTTCTTTGCGTAATATGGATAAGATTTCGTTGTCAGTAATGGTTGCTTTTCTGGGTTTGATATATATTGTTAATAAACGCACCTTTTCATGTTCATCACTCACATAGCTGATAACTCGATAACCACTTCTCATACCTTTGGAGATATCAGAACTCCTGAGTCTCAGTTTGTAAACTGCTCTGCCTAATGCTTTTCCGGTCTTAGGATTTTGTTTAAGCCTGCGACTCAACTCTTCTAAGTCTTTATGAATATGAGGATATTTCTTTTGTAAGGTGTTTACCTGAGCCTTAAAGGTTTCTGTAGGAATTATTTTATAGCTCATCTAAGAATCCTTCCATCGGCTGCTCATCCATATCACCCTTTTCTTGCTTTTTGACCTCACGACATGCCTGTTGCAAGTCGGTAAGGATTTGATGTTTCTCTCGAAGGGCTTCCAATTCGTCTGTGACTTCCCTCCAAACCCGAAATGGCAAAATCACTTCCTGCCTTTTGCCTTTTTCGTCCGTTACATACTTAACATCTCCGGTAATATCTCCTAACATTGTCTCCTCCTTTATCTATTATTATGGAATATCTGGTGGTGAAGCTATTTCTAATTATTCAATAATCCAACGTCATTCATTTCTTTACGCAATAATATCAACTTTAATCCGATAACAAAGCTATTTTATGATTGCTAACTCAAAAAACCGGAATTCCTCAATAAATCCGAATTTTTTACCACTGTTTTCACCTCCTTGCGGAATGCGCTGAACCGGTTAAGAATATCCCTCAGTTCTTGATTTGAAAGAGTACCGCAATGCCCGGCGATTTTATCCAGGTAAGGTTTTAGGGCTATTTTGGGTTTTTTCACTATTCCCTTTCCTCCTTCTGCCGTACACAGCACTTCATTCAGCTGCCCTGATCAACCGCAGCATACATCACCTCAGGGTGAAGTGATAGCTCAGGTTCTTCCAAAGCAGAGGGCCTGAACCGTTCAGTGCAGCCCAAAGCAAGCCCAATAAAACTCTTGCTCTTTGCTTTTATCATCTTCTTAGCTCTCTCTTACAATATGATGTTGTATTGAGGTTACTGTGTTCATCCAGATAAAGAATATCGCAGTTTGGGTCATGGATAATTCTTATGAATTTCATTCTTCTCAATCTTCTGGATCTAAAACAGGATAGTTACGAATGGAAGCCAAAGTCTCTTTGAATTTTCTATCAGAGACGACAAACATATCGAGGCCCTTATCCCTGTTGAGCTTATCGGCAAATGAAACCTGGAAGGCATCGAGTGTTCTCAAATGGAGAAATAATCGGTCCTTTAGGAAGACTTTAAGGGTATCCTTGAATATTCTTCTGTCAAAGGCCACAACTCTCATGCGGTTTCTGCTCAAATCTCTAAAACAGGCAGCCCTGGCAATACTTACATCCTCTAAAAGAAGCTCCTTGTCTCTGGCCTTCCTATGGAGTGCTGAAAGCAGCTCTACTATGGAAAGCTGGCTGATCCATAAATCTTTTTCCTTCTGAAACAATTCATCAATCGTTTCGCTTCCCTTCTCTCTGGCATACCTCTTAACAAGGGCACTCGTGTCAATGAAGACTATCACCTGGATTCTCTCTCTTCTGCTATAGCCCGAGACAAGGGGGTCTTCAATTTTGATAATCTTTCCCTGCACGCCTTTAAAAGATCTTCATCCCTTAAACCCTTATGGTCTTCAGAGGTTAATTCAGAAAGAAAATCCTCCCGCACATCCAGGTAATCCTCAAGTGCTTCTGTGATCAGCGCCCCCAGAGGGATGCCGTCTTCCTCTGCCGCCATTGAGGCCTTTTTAAGAAGGGCCTTTTTAGACGGTGGAACCTTTAACGTTATCCGCCCCTCATTTAAACTTCGTTCAGTTACCCTTCTCAAAGTATCTCCTCTACAATAAATAGACGTCTAATAGACTACATCTTTCGAAATAACTTGTCAACATGCTTTGAGGGTTTCTGATTTCCTTTGAGTGAAAAAAGAGGCAGAAGGGGATATCACAGGTTGTGACGTTTGACGAGAAACTCGATCGTATTGTCCACGTCCCGCCGCAGCCGGTCCTTTTGCGGTCCGGTAACAGTGTAGGGCCGGTCGTGCAGGCTGCTCACCTCCATCTCAGGGCCGAACATCATCCCCCCGACCAGGCCGGCGAATTCATCTTCAGGCTCGATGCCGTTCAATATGGCCCAGGCAAGCGTCCAACATCGGGCCGTCCTATAGATATCATACCCGCCGCCGCCGGTGGCGAGGATTTTCCCGCATAATCCCTTGAGGTTGCGGACCACCTCGGTGTACGAGTTATTGGTGAGCATGAAATCGGTGAGCGGATCGGATATCATGGTATCGGCGCCTATCTGGGCGACCAGGACATCAGGCGCAAAGTCCTTGATGAGGGGTATGACGACCCGGTGAAAGGCATCGAGGTAGAGCTCATCATCCGTACCGGGAGGAAGCGGTATGTTGACGGTGAATCCCTGTCCCTGCCCTTCTCCCCATTCCTCGATCGCACCGCTAAAGGGATAGAGAAACTTCCCCGATTCGTGCATGGAAATCACCTGGACCCTGTTGTCTCCGTAAAACGCCTCTTGAACGCCGTTTCCGTGGTGGGCATCGATATCCACGTAGGTGATCCTTGCATTGCGGGAGAGGGCCTCTTGAATGGCGATCACGAGGTCATTGATGTAGCAGAAACCTTCGGCCTGGGAACGGCGGGCATGATGGAATCCGCCCAGGGGGTTGAATGCGACGTCAGCGCTCCCCTCCAAGAGGGAGGCCATTCCCTCCCAGGTTGCGCCGGCACAGCGCGTCGACCACTCATAGATCCCCTCCAACGGAGGGTTGTCCTCAGTGCCGACACCGAACTGAAGCATCTCCTGAAAGAGTTCTCCTTTGCTGATCCTCTCCAGGGCATCGAGGTATTGCTCGCTGTGTGCGAGAAGGAGCGTTTCTCTGTCCAGTTTTGGCGGGGATTTCAGGCTGATGCGGGGACCGCTCAATACCCCGTAGCGATTACAGAGTTCATAGGTCTTCTGGGCTCGCTCGGGTTTAAAGGGGTGATCCGGCCCGAAATCATATCGGGTCAACTCATGTGAATAGTAAAAGAGTGAATGCAACGAACCTTCCCTCTGTCGTTATCGAGGCGGATCTTCTAGC